>QMCE01000004.1_pt1 | contig 183859 bp, 181 predicted proteins | sample 1821851 | NCBI WGS metagenome assembly QMCE01 (sample SAMN09453174, study PRJNA476694) | Termite gut metagenome, whole genome shotgun sequencing project. | isolation source: worker | host: Odontotermes sp. | place: South Africa:Pretoria | collected 2016-01-28
GAAAAGGCTGCCAACATTAAGCAACAACAAAATGATGATGGTGGGCAGTATACTGGGGAAGGTAATATGCCGCAGCCTTTGGAAAATATTGGCGCCGTCTATCTCCGCGGCTTCCAGTATCTCATAATCCATCCCGGTGATGGCCGCCAAATACACTACGGTGCTGTATCCAACGCCCTTCCATATGTGGAACAAAACCAGAATCAACGGCCAATAACCGGGCGTATTGTAAAAATCCATCCTGCCCATGCCAAACATCGTAAGGAACGAATTAACAAAGCCTCTTTCGTAACTAAGCAGGTTGAAGGCAATAGCGCCCACAACCACCCAGGAGATAAAGTAGGGTAGCAGCATCAAGGTCTGCGAAATTTTCTTAAACCAGCGAGAGGTCAGCTCGCTGAGTATCATGGCAAAAATCAACTGCAACAAGGTATTTACGATGAGAAAGCCAATGTTGTAGAGCATGGTATTGCGGGTTACTTCAAGCCAAGTGTCGTTTCGGAAAAAAAGCTCGAAGTTCTGAAAGCCAACCCACGGGCTTCCCGCGATGCCCAGGCTGTAGTTAAACTTCTTGAAGGCAATAATAATACCGTACATGGGGATATAATTAAAAACCAATACCAGCAATATTGCGGGTAATAGCATAAATATCAGCGTGCGGCACCGAACTGCAACCCTTGCCTGCCTTTTAATAAAACGCACAGTATTCCCCCCATTATTAAGTAAACAGGACAAGAACCCCTGCTAAACATTTCAGCGCAAAGATGCGGCAAAACTACCTCGCCAAAAACACACGTATAAAAACCGAGCAACACAGCCGCGCCGTGAATCTAAATTTTTAATTAGCCATTACATGGCGAATTTTGTCAATTATAATGATATAGTGCCTCTGCGAGTAATACTTTACCATAATTCAGTATAATGAGCAAGTGTTTTGGTGAGATTTGCGGCAAATATTTCAAGGCATTTTGATGTATCGCCATTTTGCATGCTTTGTGCAGAACTAAATATTTTAATTATATTTTAATTCCAGCCACAGCACTATTTATTGAACATTTAGCTGCCAATTGGTTTACTTTGCCCTGCCAAATGGGTATAATAGCAGCAAATGATGCCATTGGCGCGGAATGCTTACCGATGCATACCGCGCCGCCACAGAGAGAAAGGGGACGCACCAATGCAAAAGATACCACAGTGGGACTTTATCGAGCTTGCCCTGCCCAGCGAGGATACCTATCAAAACCCGTTTTTGGAGGTTTCGCTTACCGCCGTGTTTACCCTGGGCGCGCACCGCTTGCAGGCCGACGGCTTTTACGACGGCACGCAGGGCGGCAAGCATATATGGCGGGTGCGCTTTGCCCCCGCGCACCAGGGCGTGTGGCGCTACGAAACCTTCTCGAACGACGCGGCGCTGGACGGCGTGAAGGACAGCTTTGAGTGCGTAGAGCCCGCCTCGCGCGGCGGCTTAACCCTAAGCCCGCACTTTAGCAACTGGTTTATGCGCGAAGACGGCACCTACCAGTTTATTGTGAACGACGGCTGGTATCCCCACCCGGGCGGCCCGCAAAGCCAGCTGCCGCACGAGGAGTACTACTTCAAGCAGCCCAGCGAAGCCGACATGAAGCAATACATCAAAACCCTGGCCGACAACGGGGTGAATATGATGGTGGACATTGCCCAATTGTATGCCCGCCAGGAAACCATTACCGACCCCAGTTTCCGCTGGCCGTGGAAGGTAGTGGACGCCGAGCACAACAAGATTGACAAGGATTTCTTTAACCTGGAGTACTACCAGCGGCTGGACCGCACCCTGCAATACGCCATGGAGCACGATTTGTTCTTCGCCATGGAGATGTTGTACGACAACTCGCTCATTCGTCCCTTGGGCTGGGACCATCACCCCTTAAACCGCGACAACGGCGGCTGGCTGGACGGCAACGAATTTGACACCGGCTGGCACGTGGTGTTTGAGCTGGACAACGAAGAGCACGTGGAACATACCGCGCGCTATGTAAAATACACCGTGGCGCGTTTCTCGGCCTACCGCAACCTGCTGTGGTCCATCGGCTCGGAGAACGGCAATCTCATCCGCCTGGAAAACGACCGCCTGGAGCACGCCTACAGCGACCCGGCCATTCCCGCCGCCTGGTACAATTACTGGGGCGATTATATTGCCCGTCACGACCCGCACGGACGCCTGCGCTCTTTTGGCGACGTGAACCGCCAGCCGCTGATGGTAACCTCACCCCACAACAATTTCATCATCTCGCAAGACCCCCGCTTTGATTTGCGCGACTTGTTTAACTACCCCAAGGGCGACGCCACCGCCTGCTTTAAGGCCATGAACGAATTTGGTGAGTATTATTGGTACATGGGCCGCCCGGTGGTAATTGGCGAGATGACCTCCAGCAACGTGGGCCGCTACGACTTTGAGCGCCGCATGTACTGGCTGGCCCTGGCCAGCGGCTTTAGCATGGGCCGGGCCGACCGCCACTTTGGCACCGTGGTAGACGGCGTGTTTGTGGAGGGCCGCCTGTTTGACAACAACGGCCTGCCTGCCATTTACCCCTACCTGCGCATTTTTGCCGATTTTATTGCCAGCCGCGACGTGCGTTTTTGGCGCATGCGCCCCAGCGATGATTTGCTGATAGGCGCGCGGCACAAATTGGTGTACTGCCTGGCGGCGAAGGATGAGGAATACCTGGTGACCTTCCTGTTTGGCGGCCGCGTGGAGCTGGATTTGCCCGAATGTGATTTTGAGTGGTTTAACCCCCGCACGGGCGAAAGCTTTTTGAAGCGCCACGCTGTTGCCGGGCGCACCGCCTTTGAAGCGCCCGATAAGGAAGACTGGGTGCTGCATATTGTAACTAAAAATAAGGTGTAGCTATGCCAAAAACCTATTACAAGGGTCTGGATTTGCTGATGCCTAAAGCCGTGGAGGCCACCAAACTGCCCCGTACCTGCGTGATACCGGTGGTGAAGGACCCCGAAACCGGCTACCTGAACGCGGGCGCATACAGCGCGGGGATATTGTCCACCCATCCCTACCGCCTCATCATCGGGGTAAAAAGCTATGCCACGGCCGAATTGTTCCAGCGCATCGACACCTTTTCGGTGGCCATTGCCGACAACCGCCAGATAGACAACATCTGGGCGGTTACCTTCCACGCGCCCCCGGGCATTGATGAGATTGAGCTGGCAAACTGGCATCCGGGCGAAGCGACGTTTATCGATTCGCCCGGCATCGCACAATGCCCCATCAACCTGGAATGCAAAAAGGTAAAGCTGATTAAACTGCCTCACCCCTGGCGCACCGTGGTGATAGCCGAGGTGGTGGGCGCCGTGGCAGACGCCGCCCTGCTGGCCCTGCCGCGGGGCGATGCCCTGCGACGCCTGCCGGTGCACGAGGGCGGCATGAATATTGACGACGGCATGTACGGGCTTTCCACCATGGACGGCTGCCTGCAAGCGCCCGTGCCCCCCGCCCCTGTGCAGAACGCACACGCGGACGGCAAGGTGCGCATTGGCGGCGCGGCGCTGTACGCCCCGGAAAACCAGGCGTTCTTAGCCAGTATCCTGTTCCCGCGCCCGTCTTATGTGGTGTCCAGCCAAAACGAAGATGGCAGCATCTTTTACGAGGCCTTTTCCATGGGTTTCATCCAGTCTACCGAGCCGGCGGTGCACATCTCGGTGGCTAAAAGCAGCCAAACCTATGCCAACATCCGGCGCGGCGGGCAATTTGTGGTTTCTGTGCCCACCATCGAAACGCTGGATAATTTTGAAAACCTGAAAGCCGGGCGCGGCGGCGGGGCGGGCGGCTACACCCCGGCAGAGCCCAACCTGTACGGCATCCCCTCGCTGGAGGAATGCCCCATCGCCATCAACTGCAAGGCCCATGTGTGCGAAGACACCGGCTGCGGGGATTTGGCCCTGGTGCTGGGCGTGAAGGTGGGCTCGGTGATAGACACCCGCCTGGCCGGGCGGCTGGACCAAACGGTGAACCCGCCCAGGGTGACGATGGAATGCATGAACGACTTGTACAGCCGCTTTATTTACAAGGTGTATGATTTGGACATGACGGAAAAAACCGTGCGATACGACAAAAACTCCACCGTCCCCATCAAAGGGCTACCCACCTGGGGCAGCCGCTACCGGGGCGCGTGGTGGGGCGAAGAGCCCTCGTGCATTAACTACTGGCTGATTGAGCTATGCCAGATGCACATTTTAACCAAGCGCGAATTTGACAAGATACGCAACGAGCTGCGTTTTTGGGGCGGCGGCAAGGGCATTGCGCACCTAAGCGAATTTTACAGGCCGGGCGAATTGAACGAACGGCGCGAGCGCCTGACCCGGCTTTTGAAGGCCATGGTATGGGCGCACCGCGACCTGTGGGCCTGGGACCGCGTACACGCCATCACAGACACCTTGCCCGACCCCTACCAGTTCCACAACCATCACGCCGGGCCTATGTATTACGAGGGCTGGAGTGCAGACGAATATGTGTAAACACCATTTAGGAGGATAGACGATGCAGACCCAAAACCTTAGCAAAAGCTGGCATTTATCGTATCCCAGCTACTTTGGCGAGTTTGGCGGCGCGACCGTAGATTTGCCGCACGATTGGGCCATTGCGCAGCCGCGCAGCCCAAAGGCTGCCAGCGGCGCCAGCGGGGGCTTTTACCCCGGGGCAGAGCTTTGCTACGAGCGCACGCTGGATGTGCCCCCCGCGGGCCTGGCTGTTTTGGAGTTTGAGGGCGTGTACTGTAACGCCGAGGTGCGCCTGAACGGGCATCTGGTGCAGTGCCAGCACTATGGTTACACCGGGTTCTTGGTCGATTTATCCGCCATTGCCAAGCGGGACGAGCCCAACCGCCTGAAGGTGAACGTGTACGCGAATGCCCGGCCCGACTGCCGCTGGTACACCGGCGCGGGCATTTACCGCCCTGTGTTGCTGCACACCGCCCCCGCCGACTGCGCCGTGCACCCCTGGGGGCTTACGGCAGAAACCCTGGCCCTTACCGATAATACCGCCACCCTGCGCATCAGGGCGGGGCTGTTGGGCCGGCGGGCTGGCTGCAAGCTGGCGTTTAGCGTTTTAGACCCCGGCGGCGCGTGTGTGTACCAAGGCGAGCAAGACGCCGCCGACACCGGCGACACCCTGCACACGTTCACCCTTGATAACCCTCGGCCCTGGAGCGCCGAAACCCCTGCCCTGTACACCCTGCGCTGCCAGGTGCTGCAAAGCGGCGCGGTGGCCGACACCGCCGAAGCCCCGTTTGGCATACGCACCATTGTGCTAAGCGCCGCCCAGGGCCTATTAATAAACGGCAAAACCGTGAAGCTGCGCGGCGGATGCGTGCATGCCGACAACGGCCTTTTGGGCGCCGCCGCGTTTGACCGCGCCGAAGAGCGCAAGGCCGAGCTGATGAAGGCAAACGGGTTCAACGCCGTGCGCTGCGCGCACAACCCGCCCGCGCCAGCTTTTTTGCGCGCCTGCGACCGCCTGGGCCTGTATGTGATGGACGAAGCCTTTGACATGTGGCAGGAGGGTAAAAACCCCTACGATTACCACCAGTTTTTTGAAAGCGATTGGCAAAAAGATATCGACAGCATGGTGCTGCGCGACCGGCGGCATCCCTGCGTCATCCTATGGTCTACCGGCAACGAGATACCGGAGCGCGACGGCCGCCTTAGCGGCTATGCCGTGGCAAAGAAACTGTTTGACCGCGTGAAGGCGCTGGACGAAACGCGCCCCGTGACCAACTGCCTGTGCAACGTAAGCACCCTTACCGAGCTTACGGGCCTTGAGGCGAACATTATTAAAGAAGACCCAGACTACGATTTGTGGGCCGCGCGCACCACCCGGTTTACCGATTTTTTGGACGTGGTGGGGTATAATTACCTGCTGTACCGCTACGAGGCCGACGGCGATAAATTCCCCGGGCGCATCATATGCGGCACAGAGAGCTTCCCCTTAGAGGCCTACGATATCTGGCAGGCGGCCGATAAACTGCCCTATGTCATCGGCGATTTTGTGTGGACGTCGATAGACTATCTGGGCGAAGCCGGGATAGGGCATGTGTGGCGCGGCGGCGAACATGGGTTTTTGCGCCCGTACCCCTGGCATTTTGCCAATTGCGGCGACATTGACATCTGCGGGCAGAAGCGGCCGCAGTCGTATTACCGCGACGCCGTGTGGGGCATCGACAAAGCGCCTTGTATCGCGGTGATACCACCCCAAAAAACCGCAAACCCCGGCGAAATTTCCCGCTGGGGCTGGCCCGAAACCGAACTTTTCTGGAACTTCCCGGGCGATGAGGGTAAGCCCGCTGCCATCGAGGTGTATTCGTCTTGCGCCGAAATAGAGCTTTGGCTGAACGGACAAAGCCTGGGGCGCATGCCCACCGATAAATGCAAGGCCGTTTTCACCGCGCGCTACGCGCCGGGGGTGCTAAGGGCGGCAGGCTACCAAAATGGTGCGGCTGTGTGCGAGAGCGAACTGCGCACAGCGGGCACGCCAGACCACTTGCGCTTTTGCAGCGACCGTGATAAATTACCGGAAGACGGGGACATTGCCTACATTACCATTGAGGCGGTGGACGCCGGGGGCACGGTGGCGGCCACCGAAGATGCCGGCGTGTGCGTGCAGGTGGCAGGCGGGCGTTTGCTGGCGCTGGGCGTGGCCAACCCCGAAAGCGAAGAAAGCTACGCAGGGCCCGGCCGCCGCCTGTACCATGGCCGCCTGACGGCGGTGGTGCAGGGCTTTGGCACCGGCCCGGTGCGCGTAACGGCCAAGCACCCCACACTGGCCGATACGGTTTTGGAGCTGTAATCAAACCGAGCATACAACGAAAGGATTGCATCCCATGGAAGACTTCACACAGCACATCAAAAAACTGGGCTTTGGCCTGATGCGCCTGCCCGCGCAAAACGGCAAGATTGACATACCGCAAACGATGCAGATGGTAGACGCTTTTATGGAAAAAGGCTTTACCTACTTCGACACAGCCCATGGCTACAACAACGGCAAATCGGAAGAAGCCGCCAGAGAAGCGCTGGTAAAGCGGTATCCGCGCGATGCCTTCCAGCTGGCTACCAAGCTGCCGGCCTGGGCCGGGGCAAACACCGCAAAGGAAGCCGAGGACATGTTCTGGACTTCTCTGAAACGCTGCGGCGTGGATTATTTTGATTTTTACCTGCTGCACAACCTGGGCGCGGAGCGCACGGCCTATTTTGAAAAGTACGGCATCTGGGACTTTTTGGAAAAGCAGAAGCAGGCGGGGCGCATTAAGCATTTGGGTTTTTCCATGCATGCCACGGCTGCCGCGCTGGAAGAGCAGCTGCTGGCCCACCCCCAAACCGAATTTGTGCAGCTGCAAATCAACTACGCCGATTGGGACAGCGGCATCATTCAATCGCGGAAATGCTACGAAACGGCGCGCAAATATAACAAGCCCGTGATAGTGATGGAGCCCGTGAAGGGCGGCGGGCTGGCCAGCCTGCCCGAGGCGGCCGCCGCCATCTTCAAACAGGCCAACCCCGGCGCTTCCCTGTCGTCGTGGGCCATCCGCTACGCCGCCTCCTTGGAGGGGGTGGTTACCGTGCTCAGCGGTATGTCTAATATGCAGCAAATGGAAGACAACCTGGCCACCATGGCCGATTTTAAGCCCCTGAGCGAAGCGGAGCAAGCCACCGTAAGGCAGGTGCAAAACCTGCTGGCACAAACCCCGCAGGTGCCCTGCACCGATTGCAAGTATTGCCTGGACGCCTGCCCGCAGGGCATTGCCATCCCCGGCACGTTTAAGGCGTATAACGATTACCTGGTTTACCGCGATTTGCCCAAGGCCCAGGGCAGCTACCGGTGGGAAACCCGCGTGGCGGCCAAGGCCTCGGCTTGCGCGGGGTGCGGCGCATGCGAGGGCGTGTGCCCGCAAAGCATCCCCATCATCAAGCACCTGGAAGATGCCGCCCGGATTCTGGAATAACATCAAAAAGCCCACCGCACAAGCCAAGCGGTGGGCTTTTTGATGTCAGGGTGCTTCCCACAGCGCCAGCAGCTTGCGCTGCCACGCATCGGCGCTGGTGTGGATAACCCGCCCCGCAAAGTGCGCGCGCACAAACCCAAGGGCCGGTGTGCGGGCAATGGCCATGCGGGCATCGGCGTATTCGGGGCGCGCCAGCTGCGCGTCGCTTTGCCAAATCACCTCGCGCTGAAACCGGATGGCTTCCAGCGCACGGTTCAGATGTTCTGCAAAGGCGGCAAAACTCCCGCCGGTGCGGTACACAAAGGTGGCGCTATCCGGCTCGGCAAACTCCAGCGCCGCGTAGCGCCCGTTTGGCGAAGGGGCAAGCACCCACAGCAAGTACGGCTCTGGCGGCGGGGTGTCTGCACCGGTCTCTCCCGTCTGCGGCACACTGCCTGTTAGCGCCCCCAGCGCCGCTGCGGCTTTGTCGCCGCCAATGCCGCCCAGCACGGCAAGCGGGTTATCCGCCGCAAACGGCAAGGCGTCTTCGCTTGTGCTTTCGGCGGCGGCGGGGTTCTCCCGAAACCCTAGGCATATCTGCGTTTTATCGCATAATTTTTCAAATACCTGATAGCTTTCGGCGGCGCGGCTGCCGGCCAGCTTTTTTTCCAGCGCCGCCACATAGCTGGGCGCAATGGCTTGCAGCCGCCCAATGGGCACAGCCCCCTTCAGGGCCAGCCCCGCCACCTGCATGGCGGCCGCCGTTTGCAGCGCAGCATCCAGCGCCCGCACCGCCTCAAGCGTTTTTTCGCGCAGCGTGCGCATTTGCCCAGCCAGCGCCGCAGTAAAAGGGGCGGTGTCGTAGCCCAATCGGGCCAATGTGTACGTGTCGCCCGTGTCCAGCCGCAGCGTCAGTTCATAATCGCCCTCATGCACATCGCACACAAAGCGCAGCGGGATGCGCCGGGCACATTGGTTGGGCGGCAGCAGAGCCACACAGTCTTCGTACAAGTGCACCGGGGCATTGCCGGCAAAAGCGCTGCCGCTTTCTGTGGCGCGGTACGCGCCTTTTGCGCAAAGCATGGGGCTGCCCTGCACAAAAAGCGCGCGCAGAACGGCCTTGTTGTAGGCTTCGCACAGCGCCCGGTAAAACGCCTCTGCCCAATGGCCCATGCGGGAGAAGCACATCTCCCCGTCTTCGCTTTGCAGCAAAATCTGCTCGTTTTCAAAGCCAAGCGCCGTCACACGCGCATAGGGCATTTCTGCCGCGTCGGTAAGCGTGGTAATGCGCAGGGCGTCTTCTTCTATGGCCAGCGCCGCCTCGCCGCTTATAAAGGCCGACACCGCCCTCGCCGTGTACTCCATACCCAACCCCGCTTTTTGTGGCTTTAGGTGTAATCGTCCAGCGCGTCCTTTATTTCGTCTTCGTATTCGTCCAGGACATCTTCCATTTCGCCCCACAAATCATCCATGCTGGCCTGCATGCCATAGCAGATATCCGCCGCCACGGCGTAGTTGTAAAGCGCGCGCCCAATGGTGCTTTCTTTATCCGTGTCGTACTTTTCATCAAGGTAAACCACCATGTTGCGCCCGTTTACCATAAAGCCCCATCCTGGCATCCAGCTGTCAAAGGCTCTGTCAAAGCTCACCTCGCCAAAGCCGTCTTCGCCTTCGCCCACAAACTCCCAGCCTATAATGTTGTGCCCATCATCGGATGCCGCCGCCGTGGCGTTAAACAATTTTTGCGCCCAGGCGCGGTATTCTTCCTCCGAAACCTCGCCGCCACCGGCTTTTTCAAACGCGATGCTGGCGTGCCCGTAGGAGCTGTCCGTCGTATCGCCGTAGGTGGTCATTTTTTCTTCATCCACCACCCAGTCCCAGTCGGGCGCGGCGGCGTCTACCTCCAGGCCCGCGCACACCTTCCAAAAGTTTGCGGCCGCCGCCAGGCTAAAGGCATTGTGTGCTATCGCGTCGTCCACCATATCCTGCACGGCATCGCCCAGGCCCGCGGCGTCGCCGCCATCATTATCGCCGGCGGGCGCGGTGCTGCCGTCCAGCGCGTCTTTCAGCGCGCCCTGCACCGCCTCTTTTGCGCCGCAGGCGGTAAACGCCAGCAGCAAAACCAAAACCATCGCCAAAATCGCACGTTTCTTCATCGCATGTTCCTCCTATTTTATCAGCGTAAACCGGCCAATCAAGGGCAGGGGCTTCATCTTGCCCGTGGCGGCGGCAATAATGCCCACCACCGCCAATACAGCGGGGATAATCCATAGCAGCCCCAGTATCAAGGTGATTACCCCATACGCGCCCCAGCCGCCGGGGCTCCAGGCAAAGGGGTTGAACAGGGCGGCGGTTAAAACAGCCATAAGGATGCTATACACAATGCCCCAGACCAGCATGAACAAAAACAGCACCGTGCCCTGGTTGGTGTGGTATTTGGCAAAACGCGAGGTTTTATGCGCGCCCGTAAGCAAAGGTACAAAGAAGAGGATATACGCGAGAACGGCCATTACCTTGTTGTCCTGCGCGTCGCGGATATCGGCTTGCTGGGGCGCGCCGGGCATTACCGGCGGCACGTAGCCCGGCCGCGGCGGGGGCTGCTGGGCGTAGGGCTGCTGGGGTTGCTGGGGGGGTGCTTGCTGTGCCGGCGCGGGGGCTATAGCCGTACCGCAGGCGGGGCAAAATTTCACACCGTCTTGTGCCTGTGCGCCGCAATTGCCACAAAATGCCATGATAGAATCCTCCTCATATCTTTTATAGGGCGGGGGCGTTGCTCCCGCCGAACCACCTTGTTTTACAGCTTCTGCCCGCACCCGCCGCAAAACTTGGTGCCGGGCGCGTTTTGCTCGCCGCAAGAGGGGCACACCCCGCTGGGCGGGGCGGCCGCTTGCTGAAGGTTTTGCCCGCAGTTGTTGCAAAAACGCACATTCTGCGCATTTTTAGCGCCGCACTTGGGGCATTCTTTCAGGGCCATGCTGGCGCCGCAATTGTTGCAAAATTTACCGCTGCCGGCGGGCTTACCGCACACGGGGCACAGGGTGGTTTTGCTTTCTATAGCCCCCTGCCACACGGTGGCGGTTTGCCCCGCATCGTCAATGTTGCGCTTCATGGCATCGGCGCGGGTTTTGGCCACCAGCACCTCCTGGCGCGGCGCGCAGGATACACACAGCCCCTCGTCCTCATTCCAGCAATGGTCGCACACATACTTGTTGCAGGACGGGCAGCGGTGAAAGTGCTCCCGCGCCTCGTTCTGGCAGCGCTCGAAGGCTTTTTCGTGCTCCTTCTGCCATTCCGGGCTTTTGCCATCAAAGCGCTCGCTCAGCACATTGCTGGCACGGTCTGCCCCGTATCCCAGGCTGCTGGCACGCCCGCCCATCAAGCCGCCCAAAATGCTGGCGCCCTGGCCAATGCCGCGCATCACACCCTTTTTCTTGTAGGTGCTGCTTTCCACAAAGCTAGACTTGTACCCGTCGTTGCAGATATCGCAAAAGAAGGTGAACTGAAACCCGGCATCGGTAGAATTATCGCTGAAATTGCGCGTAAACGCTTGCAGCATGGCACTTTACCTCCCCACATCTCGCTTTATTTTTTTGCCGCACACGGTGCATTTTTCGTTCTCGAAAAATTGCAGTTCCCCACAGCGGGCGTTGGTGCAGTGTATCATCAGCCCCGCGCCGCACGCTTCGCAGCGCTCGGTGGCAAAGGTGGGCTGCCCGCAGGTGGGGCACACCACCGTCAGGCTGCGCCCGCACCCGGCGCACACCATCCGGCCTTTGTCTATGGGTTTATAGCAGGTGGGGCAATGGTGGCCAAAGGGGCTTCGGCTGGCGCAATGGGGGCACAGGCGGCTGTCGCGCTCTATCAGTGTGCCGCAGTGCACACAGGGCTGTTTGTAGGTGGCCATTTTTAATTCTCCCCCTTATCTTTGCGGCAATCCGCGCACAGGTCCTGGTTATCGTCCAGGCAAAAGCAATCTTCGCACACCCAGCGGCCGCACCGGGGGCAATAATTAAAATGAAACTGCGCTTCCAGGTTCGCGCGCTCGAAGGCAACGCGGTGCTCCTCGGCCCAAAGCATTTCGCACACCCGGCGGTTTTCCACCTCGGCAAAGCCACCCGCCTCAAAGGGGGTTAGCGCGCTTTGCCAGGCTTTGCCGCATCTGTCGCAGAAAAAACTAAAGCTATATCGCTCCGGCAGCGAGTGGTCGATGGATTTTTTGGTAAGCGGCGCGCCCATTGCAGCACCCCGTTTCCTTATTCTTCTTTCTTGGCGTTTTGCTGGCCTTATTATAGCGGCCAGCCGGTGGCCGCGCCTACCTGTCTATTTGGATGTATTGCAAAAAATGAGCTTATGGGCAACAAATAAAGGCGGCCTCCGAAAAGGCCGCCTAGTGGTATTCTGAACACGCTCCCTACTCTTCCGCCATGCCCTGCGACGGCACACCAAACTTGCGAAACAGCTCTGCCTTGCTGCTAATGCCCAGCTTGCGGTACAGGTTGTTCTTATGCATGTTGGCGGTGGGGGGCGATATTTTAAGCTCGCCCGCCACCATTCGAATCGTATACGCCGCCAATAAAAGCGCCGCCACCTCTTTTTCGCGCGGGGTTAGGTTATAGGCCGCAAAGCGGTCTGCCGCTTCCACCTTTTCCTGCAATAAATTCATGTCGCTTTGGTGCAGGCCGCCTATCCACGCGGCAGAAAACAAATGCTTGTAGCTTAAGGGTGTGGTAAACAAAAACGCGATGGACAGCACCAGCACAAGCACCAGCATTGCAATGGGCACAGCCTCGGGAAACAGGGATTCAATCCATTCGTCCGACAAGGTGGTGAGCGGCGACACAATAACAAAAACAACGGTGCACTGCTTTAGCAGCTTGTAGCTGGCAAACTGCCGCTGGGCACAGCCCAGCATGTACAGCGCGGCAATCCAGCCCACATCAAAAACGCCCAGCAGTATGTGTATTGGCCCTTCCAAAAAGGGCGGGCGCGGCAGGGCGGCAAACACCGCCGTAACAATGCAAACGGCAAAAAACACATTCCATATGTGCCAGATATTTTTCTTTAAGAAAAACAGCACCAGCACAAACAGCGCAATGGCGATTATTTCCCCCATGGCGCGCAGCAACGCGCGGGGCGCGTAGCTTGTATTAAGCATGTGGATTGTATAGCCCTCTATGGCAAAATACGCAATAAAAATGGCAAAGGCCCAGTACAGCCCGCGCTTATCTTCCACGCTGGCCTGCTCTTTCACCTCCAAATCGGCCTGCTTAAAACGCAGCAGGCACACGGCAAGCCCCGCCAAAAAGAGAATGGGGAAGGCGTAGTAAAAGAAAAAATCGTCCCAAAACTGCCCGTCTGGGAAAATAATGTCTACAAATTTCATGGCCGCCCTGCCGCCCAGCGCCAGCACCACGCCTAATAGGCGCTCTGGGTTGTTGGCGGCAAAGGCAAAGCCGCAGCGGGCGCTGGTAACGCAGCCGCCCAGGCCGGCCATGGTAAGCACGGCACACACTAGCTTGGGGATGCCCGTGGGCACAAACAAAAACGCAGCAAAGCCTGCCAGCGTTACCGCCAGCGAAATGTGAATAAGGCGCCTAAATTTTGCCGACCACAACAGCATAATTACCAGCGACATGGCAATGTGGCCAATGTACATAAGCATGCTTTGGCTGATGCCAAACAGGGTTGCGCCGCTTTCCAGCCAAACGCTATGGTAGGCGTAAAACAGCAATTCGAAGGTATAGGCCAGCACATACTTAAGCCTTGCCGGGCGAATGCTTTTAAGGTTTAACCCCTCGCGCTTGCCCCAAAGCTTTGAAAACGGCGCACTAAAACCACCCCAAGACCCCACATGCCCCACCCCCTTTGATTCACTATAACACACATCACCCCATAAAAACATCTGTTTGCGATAATGCGGGTTTTGATGTATAATGCATTGCGTAGTAGGCCGGAGGGAAGGTATGCAGTACAGTATTTTAATAGTGGACGATATGCTGTCCAATATCATGATTGTAGCCGACATCTTAAAATCGGAGTATAACCTGCTGATTGCGCAAAACGGGCGCGACGCCATACGCGTTGCCACCGAAAAGCAACCGGATGTGATTTTGCTGGACGTGATTATGCCCGTGATGGACGGCTACGAAGTGATTACCGCCTTAAAGCAAAGCGAGCGAACCAGCCGAATACCGGTGATATTTATCACCGGCCTGCAAAGCGTTGCCGACGAGGAAAAGGGCCTGGCGCTGCAGGCCGCCGATTATATTTCCAAGCCTTTCAGCCCGGCCATCGTGCGCCTGCGGGTGCGCAACCAAATTCAAATTGTGTCCCAGCTGCGCACCATCGAAGAATTGAGCATGACCGACCAGCTGACCGGCATCCCCAACCGGCGCAGTTTCGACGCCCGGCTGGCCCTCGAATGGAGCAGGGCCGTGCGCGAGGGCATCCCGCTGACGCTGCTGATGGTGGATGTGGACAATTTCAAAACGTATAACGACATTTATGGCCACCAGCAGGGCGACGCCGCCCTGCGCACCGTGGCACAGAGTTTTATGCGCTCTGTAAAACGCGCCACCGATTTTTACGCCCGCTGGGGCGGCGAAGAATTTTCTATTTTACTCTCGGGGCTTTCGCCGAATGAGGCCACACAGATAGCCGAACGGGTGCGCCGCGAAGTGGCCGAGGCCGTGATACCCGGCGCTGAGGGAGCGAGCGCGAAGATACAGGTGAGCATTGGCGTTTGCACCTGCGTGCCCACGCCGCAAAGCAAGGTGTCTGGCTTTATTGGCGCGGCCGACGACGCCCTGTACAGCGCAAAGCAAGCCGGGCGCAACCGGGTGGTATGCGCCCCACAGGCCCTGTAAGCCTTAGAGCAAACCAAGCCAGGCATCGGTCATATTCACTTGATAAATATGCTCTAAACCGCCCGGAATATAGGGAGAAATGGCCGATGTATTATACCGCCTGCACCTCGCCCCTGGGCGAGATAACCCTGGCGTCGGACGGCGAGAACCTGACCGGTTTGTGGCTGCAAAACCAAAAATACCACCCGGGCGCACTTTTGCAAAAAGCAACCCCAAGGGATTCCCTTGGGGTTTTTGCCAGCGTTAAACACTGGCTAAGCCGATACTTTGCGGGCGATAAGCCCGATTCCGCCGCACTCCCGCTCTTGCCCGAGGGCAGCGTTTTCCGCCGGCGAGTGTGGAAACACCTATTGGCCATTCCTTATGGGCAAACCACCACCTACGGCGCAATTGCGCTGGGTTTAGCCAAAGAGGACGATACCGGCATTTGCTCGGCCCGGGCGGTGGGCGGCGCGGTGGGGCACAACCCCATTTCCATCCTCATCCCCTGCCACCGGGTGCTTGGCGCAAACGGCAGCTTAACGGGCTACGCGGGCGGCCTGGCCGCAAAAAGCTATTTGCTGCGGCTGGAGGGCGCGGTTATTCCGCCTTTTGCGAATAATCGTTAAAAATCTGGGCAATGGGCGAATCGCTGGGCAGCAGCAGGGTGGTTTGCCCGTTGTTAAAAGCCACGCGCGCGGCGTCCAGCGCGCGCACAAAGGCGTAAAAATCGGCTTTGGCAGGGTCGTTGTAGGCCTCGGCCAAAATTTGCATGTATTGCTGCTCACCGTCGGCAATGGTGGCGGCCGCGCGGGCCTCGGCGTCCGACAGCAGGATGTTCACGTTCTTATCCGTGTCGTTGCGTATCAGCCGGGCCTCCTCCTCGCCCTCCGCCTGGTACGACGCGGCAATGTTGTTGCGCTCGCTAATCATGCGCAGGTACACCGCCTGCTTGTTGTCGTCCGGCAAATCCAGGTGCTTGGTTTCAATGCCCAGCAGCTCCAGGCCGTATTGGTCTAATTCGCCGCCCATGTTTTCAAAAATCAGCAGCGCCAGCATGTCGCGCCCGCTGATAATCTCGGTTTGCGGCAACAGGCTGATTACGTTTTTCATGGTGCTGTAGGTGTTGTTGCTTATGCGCGGCTCTGCGTCTGAAATGCCGCCCGGCAGGGTGCGCACAAAGCTGGTGGGGTCGTTGATGCGCCACAAAACAAAGCTGTCTACCACCATGGTTTTCTTGTCTTGCGTAATCACGTCCGATATGGGGATATCGTAGATGCGCATGTTGCTGGGCAGCACCTGCGTAGACTGAATGAACGGCCACTTGAAAGAAACGCCCGGCTGTGTGGTAACACTGCGGATTTCGCCAAACTGGCGCACCACCACGGCTTCGTCCGGGTTGGTAACCACCACACACTCCTGGTAGGCCCAAAACGCCAGAAGCAACACCGCCAGCACCAAAAAGCGCCGCAAAAGCCCACGCCGCACAAGGGCCACGGCTCTGCCGTGCTCCACATCTATATTTTTATCGCCGCCCGGCTTTCCGCCGCCACTGCTCTTGTTAAAATAATCGCGTATACTCATAATATCTTTGCCCTTTCTGTATTTATTACAGCTAAGCCATCGGCTCCAGCGGAAGCAAACGGGTCGTTGTGCCGTCGCCGTAGTCAATCACAATTTTCACTCCGGGCAGCACGTCCTCCATGGCCTCGTAGTACATGCGCAGACGGGTCATGTCCGGGTTCACCAGGTATTCAGCATACATGGCCTCAAACACCGCCACCTGGGCGCGCGCCTCGTTAATGCGCACCTCACGCTGGGCCTCGGCCTCTTTCAAAATGGCGTCTTCCTGGGCGCGGGCGGCGGGCACTTGCTCGCTCTCGTATTTCATGGCCTCGTTGATGGCCGTTTCCATGCCCTGCCGCGCCGATTCCACATTCTTGAATGCGTCAATCACCTCCGAGGTGGGCGGCTCGGCGTCCTGGATGGTGATATTAATCAGCTGCAAGCCAATATTTTCAGCATCCAGGCGCTGGGTAAGCTTTTCGCGTATCTCGGCCTGTATCTCGTTTTTGCCGGTGGTAATCACCTCATCCACGCCGTGCAGGCCAATGGTGTCGCGGATATAACTCAGCGCCAGGTTTTCCAAAATCACCTCCGGCTCGCTGGAGGCAAACAAATAGCGCTCGGGGTTAGACACCCGGTACTCGAGGTAAAAATCTACGTTCACAAAGTTGTAGTCCGATGTTATCATGAGCGATTCGGACGGGACACTGGCGTTTTCGGTTTCTTTGTAGCCAATCGAAAAACCTTTAATGTCCATGGGTACGGTGGTTACGCTTTGAAAAAACGGCACCTTAAAATGGGGGCCGGGCTCGCTTACCACGGTGGCGTTGCCCAGGGTAAGCACAACGGCCTGCTCTTGCTCCTCCACAATGTAGAACGCGTTGAACGCCAGCACAATGAGCAGAATGGCAAATATCACAATATTACTGATGCGAAAAACGCGCTTCACCTGCTTTTCGGTCATGGGGTTTCTCCTTCCTCTTTCTGCGAGTAAATACAACAACAAGTTAAGTATACCCGTTTTCGGGGCACGATACAATGCGCATTGCAGCAAAATAAGCGCCCCACACAAACATTACACAACTTAAAAACCCCGGCAAACCATCGCCGGGGTTTTCGTTTAATCTTCATGCCTGGCTTCGTGCTTCACCTGCCACACAAGGCCCTTACGCTTCGGCCGATTGCGCTTCGTCTTCCTGCTGGCCACGGGCACGCTTCAAAACCAGCATCGCCGCAACCTGCACCACCAAAATCAGCGCCATCACCAAAGTCCACATGTCCACTATAATCATGGGGTTGCGCATATTCTCGGTGAGGAAGAACACAATGGGGGCTGCCACACCGGTGATGATGGCGATAATGCGCCATACCAGGCCGGATTTCTTGTTGCGAACGGTATCCCGGGCATCTTCGCCGCGCGCGGCTTCGGCAGCCATGCGGCGGGCGCGCTCTTCAGCGGTTTCATCGCGCTTTTGATTGCGCGTAAACAGGAAGGCAAGCAACAGGATGGAGAACACCGTGCACAGAACCGCGATAATGAGGTTTACCAGCGCCCAAGCGGGGCCGCCCGCTGTGGGCTCTGCCAATGGTGCGATAATCGCCTCCTGTTCTACGGGCACACGGTCATCCGGCGTATCCTCCACCACATCGGGGGTTTCGTCTACATCGGGGGCCACATCCCCTCCGGGAATAATGTCATCTTCCGGCTCGTCGCCGCCGGGTACGTCATCATCCGGCAGCACAGGAACTACCGGTTCGTCGTCCTCGTCATCAGCGGGAGGAGGAGGAGGTGGAGGTGTAGGTTGAGGCGTTTCGTCATCTGGCACGTAAGGATTGGGCACGGGGTCGTACACCACGCTGAACACCTGGCCATCGGCAAGAACTTTCAAACTGTTTTGCTGCAGCTTGCCAGGGCCGGTGTAACCCTCGCCCGCGTCATCCAGCATCGCATTTACGTTGATGGTGGCGTTGTCGCCCGCAGCCTCTACTTCGCCGTTTATCGAGCCAATCAAGTTTTCATCCGCCACGCTGCCACGGTAGTAGTTCACCGTATATGTCAGCGGCTGCGTTTCAATCGGGCCGGGTTCTTCAGGCTGGCTTAATATCGTCAGTGTGCCGTCCGAAGTGGTAACGTTGTAATTGGGGTTGGTGCCCTCCACGGCCACGGCAGAAATCGTATACTCGCCGGGCTCTTCGCCGAGGTCTCTGACCAGGGAGTAGTTCACCGCGTCTGGCTGGAAGCCTTCGAGGGTACCTGCCTGCATATGAACCACCGACTCTGCCAGCGGATCGGGGTCGGCTTCGCCGTAGGCCTTGGAATTGTTACCCACCGTTATGGTCACATCACGCGGGGTAATGGTTAAAGCGCCGATGTTCTCGTTAACCGCCTCGTACTTCGCGGCTACAGCTGGGTTGTAGGTTATACGGTACTCGTACTCGCCTACATCTTCGCCCGCATCACGGGTAATCACAATGCCCAAATCCTCGGCGGTATCACCATTCTGTAAGCCGCTTACCTGCGCCACAGGCACAGGGTCGGTATCACCGTAGGTTTTGGTGTTGCTGGCTACCAAAATGGAAAGCTCGCCAAACTCGGCATACTGGGCCACGTAGGTCAAATTCTGGTTAATGCTGCTTGCAAACGTCTTGTCCCAGCCGGCGAAGTAGTAGCCTGCATCGGCGGTAACAGAGGGCACAATGATGCCGGAATCGCCCCACAGCGTACCTTCGAGAATATCCGTAAACACCGTTTTGCCAGCCAACGTGCCATGGTCGCCTTTGTCAAAGGTTACCGTATAAGTGAGCCTGGACATCTTGATGTAGAAGTTGTAATTACGATTTACAACAAACGTCTTCGCGCGCAGCTCCGCGTCTGTTTCCGCCCACAAAACACCGTTCTCATACCAGCCCTCGAACACATAGCCGGGGGCGGCCACCGTGTTGGGAACGGCCAGCAAGCCATTTTGGGCATCAGCCCAAGGCGTGCCCGCCGGGATACCGGTATACACTTTCGCATTGCTGTCGCCGCCAAATGTACCGCCCACAGCTGTTTGGAAGCGAACCTCGTATTTCGTAATTGCAACCGGGCTGTACACGGCGGTATACGTGGCATCGCCGGTTACGGGCACTACTTCGGGATCCCAGCCCGTAAAAGTATAGGTGTAATCGCTGTCGGAGGCCTTGGTGGGTTCAACGCCATCGTATACCGGCATTGTGCCAACCGCAACCTCCCGGTCTATCTCCAGCACCGTGCCATCAGCATTTAACCATGTTACTTTATAGGTGATGGCCTGCGGCACAAAGCGCGCCACGTAGGTAATATTGCCGGTTACAATGCCCACGCTGGGCGTCCAGCCGGCAAATTCGTAGTCATAATTCGCGTCGCTGGGTTTTGTGGGCTTAGGGCCGTTGTAGGTGGCCAGTGTGCCGTATGTTACATTTTCATCGGTTTCCAGCAAGCCCTCGGCGGCATTATCTTCGTTCACCCACTTTACGGTGTAGGTTTCCACAGTGCCCACAGAGGCGATATTGCTTTTCGACAACGCGTTGCCGTGCAGGTTGAAAACCACTTTGTAGCCATCTACCGTCCAGGTAATTACCTGCGTACCGTTCTCATCGCTCTTATCCGACGCCACCAGAACACCGTCGATGTACACGTCTAGGTAAATAAAGGCATCGTTGTCTTGATATTTGTACACATGGATGGCCACATTGCCCTGGTAGAACCAAATCTGGCCGCCGCCGTAGGTGGTGTCGTTGCCTACATAGTGTTCCCACTGGGCCGTAAACTTCAAGTTGCCGCTTGTGCCGGCGGGGATAGTGTCCGATGGCAGCCAGCCCAGAAACTCATACCCTTCGGGAATCACAGCCGGGTTCGGAACGCTAATCTCGGTATCGGCGCTGTACTGGTACTGCTTAAGACTGGGGGCAACCGCGCCCGGAACGCCGCCAAGGTCGTATTCAATGTTGTACCAAACGGGCTCTGCCAAAGGCTCTGCCGTTGGCAAGGCGGGGGCGGCCAAGGCAGCCGGTATTACGGCCACCGGCTCTTCCGTCACAGGCTCTTCGGCCACAGGTTCTTCTGGCACAGGCTCTTCGCCGGTGGGCTCTTCGGCCACTGGCGCATCTTCCTCTGCCGCGGGCTCTTCTCGTATAGGCTCTTCCGTGGCGGGCAGTTCCGCCGTCAAATCAGCCTCGGGCGCAAGCCCCTCGCTCTCGCCGGCAAAAGCCGCTATTGGCAGCAGGCTGAAAACCAGCACTAAAACAGTGATTACAGCCAGCGCCTTTGCAAATTTTTTCTTCATCATTCATTCCCTCTCAGTCTTCGTCACTCAACAGGCTACAGCGTTCGTGCGCGATATTTATGCTTCTTCGCCTCGGGCCGGCGGCAAAACTCCCCTAGCCTTGAACTCAGTATAGTACACTCCAGTAACAGAACGGTAACAGGATGATATTTGCTCTATGCTTTCTGATACCGGAAACCGCCGCCGCGCATTGTGTTTTTACAGTAATTTTCGGTTTCGGCATGGCGCTTTGGGCTGTGCCGTGGTATACTGTCTAGTGTTTCGGCACAGAGCAGCCAAACCTTAACAGGTTGTTCTCAGCACACCCTCCGGAGGTACAGCCCCTTGCCCATCACCCATTTTTTAGAGCACAACGCGCGCGCACTGGGCGGCGAAATAAGCCTGGTGGAAATAAACCCCGAGCAAACCGACGGCCCGCACCTGGCCTGGAAAGAATTTGCGTTGGTAGAGCCGGGCGGCGCGGCGCCCTTCAGGCGCACCATTGCCTGGAACGAATTTGATGACGCCGCCAACGGTGTGGCCCGTTTTTTGCTGGGGCGCGGCGTGCAGCGGGGCGATAAAATAGCGCTGCTGCTGATGAATTGCATCGAGTGGCTGCCTATTTATTTCGGCGTGTTGAAGGCCGGGGCTATTGTAGTGCCGCTGAATTACCGCTATACCGCCGGTGAGATACAATATTGCCTGGACTTGGCCGATGTGCGCATGCTGATTTTTGGGCCGGAGTTCGCCGGCCGCGTGCGCGAGGTTCGCGGCCGCATAAAAAAGGTGGACAGCCTGTTTTATGTGGGCCCGCACTGCCCCGGCTTTGCCGAGGATTTTATGGCGCTGATGAGTGAATATCCCACCACCCGCCCGGATATAACCCTGCGCGATGAAGACGACGCGGCCATTTATTTTTCCTCGGGCACTACGGGCTTTCCCAAGGCCATTTTGCACACCCACCAAAGCCTGGTGCACGCCGCCCTCACCGAGCAAAACCACCATCAGCAAACCCGCGACGACGTGTTTTTGTGCATCCCGCCGCTGTACCACACCGGCGCGAAAATGCACTGGTTTGGCAGCCTGGTAGCGGGCAGCCGCGGGGTGCTTTTGCGCGGGGTGTCGCCCGCCTGGATTTTGGAAGCCGCCAGCCGCGAGCGGGCCACCATCATTTGGCTTTTGGTGCCCTGGGCGCAGGATATCCTGGACGCCATCGAGAGCGGCGAAGTGCGTTTGGCCGACTATGATTTATCGCACCTGCGTTTGATGCACATTGGCGCACAGCCGGTGCCGCCCAGCCTGGTAAAGCGCTGGAAAGCTATATTCCCGCATCATCAGTACGACACCAACTACGGCCTCTCCGAGAGCATCGGCCCGGGCAGCGTGCACCTGGGCGTGGAGAATATCCACAAGGTGGGGGCTATTGGCAAGCCGGGCTACGGCTGGCAAGCCATGGTGGCAGACGAAAACGGCCAACCGGTGCCGCGCGGGCAGGTGGGCGAATTGTGCCTGAAGGGCCCGGGCGTGATGAAAGAATATTACAAAGACCCCGCCGCCACCGCCGCCGTGCTAAAAGACGGCTGGCTGTACACCGGCGACATGGCGCGGGAGGACGAGGACGGCTTTTTGTTTTTGGTAGACCGTAAAAAAGACGTTATCATTATGGGGGGCGAGAACATTTACCCCGTGCAGATAGAAGACTTTTTGCGCGCCAATCCAAACATCAAAGACGTGGCCGTAATTGGCCTGCCCCACCCCCGCCTGGGCGAGGTGGCCGCCGCTATTGTGGAGCTTAAGCTCGGCGCCGCCTGCACCGAGGCCGATTTACAAGCCGCCTGCGAGGCGCTGCCCCGATACAAGCGCCCACGGCATATCCTGTTTGACGCCGTGCCCCGCAACCCCACCGGCAAAATAGAAAAGCCCAGGCTGCGCGAAAAATACGGCGCGGCAAGCCTGGTGGAAAAGCAAACGGAAAACAAAGGGTAGGGTTTTACAAAAAATATACTGAACGTATACAGCTGAGCGCATACACATATTGGGAAGGATGGTGGAACGGATGGACAACAAAAAACCGCGGCGCGCCGCTGCACACGCCGATGTGTTTATAGTGCGCATTAAGATGCGCAAAAACGCCACCTGGCAGGGCAGCGTTAAGTATTCCGGCGCCGCCGGGGAGGTGCATTTCAGAAGCACTTTAGAGCTGGTGAAAATTGTGGACCAGGCCCTGAACGAAAAGCACCCGGACGGCACGGATGACCGGGATAACGGCACGGAGTAGCCGGTCGCGGGCTTTAGAGGGTGCCGGCACCCTTTTAGATTTCAAACGGCGGCACATACCCTTCTCCCACGCTGTTTTTGCCCTGTGTGTAGCCGCTGTGCAGCCCCAGGCGCTGCGCCGCTTGCACCACCGCGCGGTATTCGTAGCTGCTTACCCGGCGGTGCAGCGGCGGCGGCAGGGCCGCGCCATTGGGCGGGGTATACTGGCGCATCAAGCTTAGCATAAAGCCGCCGGGCGGCAGCGTGCCGGCCAGGTGCTCCAGCAGCCGCACGGCATCGCCGCGGTGGCCGGGCAGCACCAGGATGCGCACCACCACCCCGCTTTGCAGCAGGCCGTTTGGCCCAAACACAGGCGGCCCTGTTTGGGCGCACGCCAATGCCAGCGCCCGCGCCGCCACGCCGAAATAATCGGGCGCGTTTGCCAGGCGGGCGCTTAGCACCGGGGCGTGAAATTTCAAATCAAACAGCCAGATATCCGCTTCCCCGCGCAGCGCCAACACCGTCTGGGGCGTTTCGTAGCCGCCGGTATTCCACACCACCGGCAGCGCCAGCCCCCCCGCGCGCGCTTTGGCCAGCGCCGCGCGCACATCGTGCAGGTACGGGGTGGCCGTTACCAGGTTTAGGTTGTGCACCCCCTGCGCCTGCAGGCCCAAAAACAGGCTTGCCAGCCCCTGGCGCGTTACCACCCGCCCCGCCCCGCCGCGGCTGATGGCGTGGTTTTGGCAAAACACGCAGCCCAGCGGGCAGCCGCTGAAAAACACCGCCCCGCTGCCGTTCACGCCGCTGATGCACGGCTCTTCCCACAAATGCGGCGCGGCGTGTGCCACGCGTATCTCTGCCCTTGCGCCGCAGCGGCCCGCCGCCAGCCGCCGGTTTGCCCCACAGCGGCGCGGGCACAAGGCGCAGGCGTTCCGGCCGGGGGTTTCCATTTGTAATGGCATTGTAATATTGCCCATATTGATGTTCCACATTTTGTATATTATGATAGATGCAAGCCTCGCTGTTTGGGCAGGCTTTATTATTTTTTGCGGAAACGGAGGGGCGGCATGCGCCGGTTTTTTCGGCTGTTTTCGGTGTTGCTGGCGGCGCTGGTGCTGCTGGCGGCTTGCGCCGCCACGCCATCCGTCCCACCCTCCGATGGCCCGGGCCCGATGGTGTCTGGGCTGGAGCCCCAGCCCAGCGGCGCACAGCTGGCGCTTTTTGGCACAGAGGCGCGCCTGGCGGATACCTTTGGGCAGGGCGCGTGGCTGGCCGTGAGCAAATACGCGGGCGAAGCCGGGCTTACCTGTGCCCCATACAAAACCACCGCCGAGAACGCGGAGGCCGTGCTCTCTACGCTGGATTTGGCCGCCAAAGGCGGCGCGCGGCTGATTGTTTGCATCGACAGCGCTGTTTCGCGCGTGGTGCTGGGCGCGGCGCGCCAATATCCCGACGTGGATTTTATACTGGTGGACGGGCAAAACCCCGCCCCCGAAAATCTGCCGGAAAACACCGTGCTGGTGAATTTCTCCCCCGCGCAAGCCGGGTGGCTGGCGGGCTATGTGGCACTGGCCGAGCACCCCGCAGCCCTGCGCCTGGCACAGTGCGGCACGGCTTTATCGCAGGCGTGTGCCCTGGGCTTTTTGCTGGGCGCCCAGGCCGCTGCCGCCGAACAAAACTTGGAAGCGGGCAGTGTACCGGTAGCCCGCTTAGAGCTTTCTCAGGAGCTGACCGAGGACGCCTGTGCCGAGCAGCTGCGGGCGTTGCTGGGCCGGGACGAAAACCCGGACGCAGGGCCCTTGTTTGTGGCGGACAGTGCCCTTTCGGCCCTGGCGCTGAACGCCGCGAGCGCGGCGGATGTTTCCGTTATCGGCATCGATGTGGATATGGCGGCAGGGGCGAGCGCCCTGGCAAGCATACGCTTTGACGCCAAAAATCTGATATCCGATTTGCTGGCCGACTGGGGCGGCGGCACGTTCCCCGGCGGCGGCGTGCGCACGGGCGGCATCTATGGCGGCAGTGTGTGGCTAGACCTTACGCCCTTCCGCCTGCAGCATTTGGGCGAAGACGCCGCGCAGCGCCTGGCCGACAAGTTTACAGACGGCAGCCTGGCGCGCAGCCTGGCCAGAAAGCTGGCCTTAGACGAAGACGGCCTTCTGCCCGCGCCCGAGGATTTGGGGCTCACATGCCTCAACCTGCACCCCGATGCCGGGGAAGAGGGGGAAGATATTCTGGCATCCAGCGAAACGCCGCCGACTGCCTCCTCGCAAACACCTTCGGATTCTTTGTAGGGGCCGATGTCCTCATCGGCCCGTTTTTTTCGTCTGCTTCATCCGCAGCTCGTGGTTCAATGTCTTCTTGCGGATGCGCAGGCTTTCGGGCGTCACCTCCACCAATTCGTCCGGGCGGATAAACTCCAGCGCCTCCTCCAGGCTCATCTTCACCACCGGGGTCAGGCGCAGCGCGTCGTCGCTGCCGCTGGCGCGCACATTCGTCAAGTGCTTGGTTTTGCACACGTTCACCGTTATATCGTCTGCTTTTGGGCTAATGCCCACCACCATGCCGGCGTACACCCGTTCCCCCGGGTTCACAATCAGGCGGCCGCGCTCCTGCGCGGCATGCAAGCCATACACCACGGCGTCACCCGTTTCAAAGCTTACCAGGCTGCCCGTGCCACGGGTGGGCAATTCGCCTTTGTAGGGGGCATAGCCATCGAAGATGGTGTTTAAGATACCCTCGCCGTGGGTGTCGGTTAAAAACTCGCTGCGGTATCCAAACAGCCCCCGGCTGGGTATGCCAAACTCTACCCGCACGCGCCCCGCCTGCGGGGCAAGGCCCAGCATCTCGCCCTTGCGGCCGCCCAGCTTTTGAATTACCGCCCCCTGATACTCGGCGGGCACGTCCACCACCACGCGCTCCATGGGCTCGCACAGCACCCCGTCCTCCTCGCGCATCAGCACCTTGGGGGGCGATACCTGAAACTCATACCCCTCGCGGCGCATGGTTTCGATGAGAATGGACAGGTGCATCTCGCCGCGTCCCATCACGCGAAAGCTGTCTGTGCCGTCGGTGTCTTCCACGCGCAGGGCCACGTCGCGCAACAGTTCGCGCCGCAGCCGTTCGCGTATCTGCCGGCTGGTAACAAACTTGCCCTCCTTGCCCGCAAAGGGGCTGTCGTTCACACTAAAGGTCATCTCCACCGTGGGCTCGTTTATTTTCAAAAACTGCAAGGGCTGCGCGGCGGCCGCCTCGCACAGGGTGTTGCCAATATTCACGTCTTCCAGGCCCGAAAACGCCACAATATCGCCCGCCTTGGCCTCCTGCACCGGCACACGCTGCACCCCTTCAAAAGCATACAGCGCGGTGATGCGTCCCTTCTGCGCCAGGGATGGGTCGTTCCAATCGCACACCACCACGTCCATGTTGGTGCGCGCCACGCCGCTTTCCACCCGCCCAATGCCAATGCGGCCCACATAGTCGTTGTAATCCACGCTGGAGCACAGCATGGCAAGCGGCGCTTCAGCGTCGCCCTCGGGCGGGGCTACATATTCCAGAATGGTATCAAACAGCGGCTTCAAATCCGTGCCCGGCACATCGGGCGCGTAGCTGGCCGTGCCCGCGCGCCCGCTGGTAAACACCATGGGCGCGTCAAATTGCTCATCGGTAGCGCCCAAGTCCATCAGCAGCATCAAAATCTCGTCCACCACTTCTTTCAGGCGCGCGTCCGGGCGGTCTACTTTATTTACCACGATCACCAGGCTTAAATTTTGCGCCAAAGCCTTTTGCAGCACAAAGCGCGTTTGCGGCATGGGCCCTTCGGCGGCATCTACCAGCAACAGCACGCCGCTCACCATTTTCAGCACGCGCTCCACCTCGCCCCCAAAATCGGCGTGGCCGGGGGTGTCCACAATATTCACCTTCACACCCTGGTAGCTTAGGCTGGCGTTCTTGGCCAGTATGGTAATGCCCCGCTCGCGCTCAATATCCCCCGAGTCCATCACGCGCTCGGCCACCTGCTGCCCCGCGCGGAATGTGCCGCTTTGTTTCAGCATCTCGTCCACCAGCGTTGTTTTTCCGTGGTCTACGTGGGCGATGATGGCAATATTCCTCAAATCTTCCCGTTTCATGGTGCTCCTTCGTTTCCAATTTGGCTACAGTGGGCTGTACAGCAAAACACGGCGGAGCAATGCCGCCGTGCCTTATTTTACCACATTGTTGCAACGATAGTAAAGTTTTGTGCGAATTGCACGGTCATGCGTTTGTCCTCCCGATGTCAGCACAGCAGTTGCCGCCGCAATGGCCGCATGCTATACTTAGGCATACACAAATCGAACCCCATGCGGTTCGATTCCATGATACCGAAGCCCGCTTGTGCAAATCGTAGTGAGGTGTGATGAACATGGCCGAGCGCAAAAGCGTCTGTGCGCTTCAGCGCATTTTCTGGGGGCTTTTTATTGTTTGCTTTTCGCTTGCCTTTGCGGGCTGCTTTGCCGGCGGCGCCAGCGCCTGGGCGGCCGTTTTGCTGGCGGCAGCCGCCGTGGGGCTTGTGTGGGCCGCGCAGTGCCCCAAAATACCGGCAAAGGCCCTATTGGCCGTTTTTGGGGCTGGCTTTGCCGTTACGGCAGGCGTGCAGGTTTGGCTGGCCTTCAATCACTACATCGTGCCTTACGGCTTTGATATGAACGCCATCTACGCCGCCGTTGAGGAAATGGCCAACACCGGCCGCCTGGCGGACAACAGCTGGTACTTTCTGGCGCAGCCCTTCCAAAGCTTTTTGCTGGCCGAGCTATACCTTTTCTCCCACGCGCTGATGCTGCTGGGCATGCCCACCCCCCTGCCCTATCAGGCGTTCACCTTGCTCAACGCCTTGGGCATCGACCTTGCCATCCTGCTGTTTGTGGCTACCGTGCGCCTATTAAAGGGCCTGCGCCCGGCGCTGGGCGTGGGGCTGTTGTGCCTGTTGCTCAGCCCCTTGCGCTACGCCTCGGTGTACATATACACCCACACCATGGCCTACCCCTACCTGTTTGCCGCCCTGTTTTTTATGGCCCTTGCATACAAGCAGGCAAAGCGCGCGCGCCAAATCATCTTCTTTGCCCTGGGGGCGGTTTTGCTGGCCCTGGGGTACTTAATGGCGGGGGCGGTTTTGGTTGTGTTTGCGGCGCTTATCATCCTGGCCGCCCTCATGGGCAGGTGGAGGCGCTGGCTGGCGGTTACCGGCATTTTGCTGGCGGCACTTTTGCTGGTGCACACCGCGTTTTACACCCTTTGGGACAACAGCGGCTACCTGGATGTGAGCCAAAAGGACGACAGCGTGTACCCCATTCAGCACTGGTTTGTGATGGGTTTATCGGGCAGCGGCACTTACGACGACGCCGCTTTGCACGAGATGGCAAGCCTGCCAACCCGCGCGGAAAAAACGGCGTTTCTGAACGAAAAGCTGTGGCGGCTTATCACGGAGAAAGGCCCGGGGGATTGGGCGGCCCTGTTTTGGCAAAAAATACGCATTGCCTGGGGGCAGTTTGGCGGCTATGTGGGCTACACCCCGCCCCTGGGGCAGTTTATTGCCCAAAACCTGCCGCCCGCGTTTTACCTGCTGATGCTGGCTGCGGCCCTGGCACGCTTGCGGCGGCCCAAGCCAGACAGCACCTTCTTCGCCGCGCTGGTGCTGCTGGGCCTGTACCTGTTTTTGCTGGCGTACGAGGTAAGCAACCGCGTGCTGCTGCCTTACCTGATGCCCATGGCATTGGTGGCCGCCATGGGCGCGGCGGATGTGCTTGGCTTGGTTATGCTTCGCTTTTCATCTTGGCGCGGAACACAAGCGCCCCGGCGGCCATAGCCGCTATAGCATAGCCCAGCACCCAGGCCAAATGGGGTAAAATGTCGGCGTACTCGCCGTTCAGCGCGGCGCGCCCGGCGTCTACCGCGTGGGCAAAGGGCAAAGCATACGCTATGGCCTTAAACGGCCCGCCCACCAACTCTAAATCAAACCACGTGCCGCTAAGCCAGGCCGATAAATTGGTGAGCAGCGCGCCGCACACCCCGCCCACCTGCTTATCGCTGAAAAGGCTGCCGGCCAAAAGGCCCACGGCAATAAAGAATAGCGCGGCGGGCAGCAGCACCACCAAAAGCAGCAGCACGTTCCAGCTAAAGGGCAAGCCCAGCGCCAGGGCCGCCGCCAGGCATACGGCGCTTTGCAGCACCGCCAAGGGCACCAGCGGCAGCACATAGCCCAAAATAAAATGCGCGGCCCGCATGGGCGAAGCATATAGCCGCATCAAAAAGCTGCCCGCGCGGTCCTTGGCAATCAGCGTGCCCGAAAACAGCGATACAAAAGACAAGCCAAACACCGCAATGCCGGGCGCAAGCTTATTGACGGCGAACAGCTGCACGGGCACATTGGCCTGAATAGCCGAGAGCAAAAACAGCACCGCCAGCGGGAAACCCAGGGCAAAGGCGATGTTCAAGGGGTCGCGCAGCATCTCTTTGCGGTTGCGCGCGGCAAACGCCAGCGTCTTGTTCATGCCCGCGCCTCCCCCGGCTGTTTCGCGCCGGTTTGCGCCGGCGTCTGTGCGTCTGTCAGGGCCAGGTAAGCGTCTTCAAAATTGGCCGCGCCGGTTTGCGCCAGTAATTCCTCCGCGCTGCCAAAGGCCCGCAGCTTGCCCTCGTGCATCACAGCCACCTTGTCGCTCAGGGCCTCGGCCTCTTCCAGGTAATGGGTGGTCAGCACTATGCTCACCTGCCCGGCCAGCTCTTCTATCAGCTTCCACAAATCGCGCCGGGCGCGCACGTCCAGCCCCAGGGTGGGTTCGTCCAAAAAAAGCACCTTTGGCTCGGTAATCAGCGCCATGCCAATGGATAACCGCCTTGCCAGCCCGCCGGACAGCCGCTTTGCCTTGTCTTTGCCGCGCTCTGCCAGGCCCAGGCGGGCCATGTATGCTTCGGCCTTTCGGCGGGCCGTTTTTTTGTTTGCACCATACAGGCGGGCAACCAATTCCAGGTTTTCGCGCACGGTAAGGTTGGGGGCTACGGCGGTTTCCTGCGGCGCTACGTTTATCAGCTGCTTCACCGCCGCCGGGCTTCTGCAAATGCTGTTGCCCAGCACCAAAGCATCTCCCTCTGTGGGCGTCAGCAGGCCGCACAGCATTTTCACGGTGGTGGTTTTGCCCGCGCCGTTCAGCCCCAGCAGCGCCAGAAATGTGCCTTGCTCCACGGCAAGCTCCAGGCCGTCTACGGCCGTGCGGTGCTTGTAGCGTTTGGTAAGCCCTTTGGTTTCTATGGCCAGCGGCATGGTTATTTCCCCTCTTCATCCTTTTCTTCGCCCGGGTTCTCCGGGCCGGTGCTGCCCGCGTTCGCGCCAAAAATCAAATCGGCCACGCGCAGCATCTCTTTGCCGTTCAATATGGCCAGGCCGCGCTTCACATCGCCCAGCAGCAGCAGGCTGTCGCCGGGGTTAATGTCAAACATCTCGCGCGCGGGCTTGGGTATCACTATCTGCCCTTTTTCACCCACAGTTGCCATCCACGCGCCCTTGCCTTTCGGGTTGTTCATTGTGTTCACTCCTATTTTCATACAAGCATGTTCTGTCATACTTAGTATACTTGTTATATTTGTAGTTGTCAAGCATTTTCGCCCCTTGCACTGCCCGCCGCCGGATGGCATAATAAAGGCATTATTTTATAGGGGTGCGCCATGACGGAAAAACAGACGCGGGCTTTAAGCACCATCTTGGCCGCCACAGAGGATTAAACCATGCCCCTACACTTTAACCTGCCGGTGCGCACCCTGGCCGAGTTTATAGCCCGCAGCGGCAGTATAGACAGCCGCCGCGCGGGCGGCGGGGCAGACCGCGGCGCAAAAGGCACGCGCGCGCACCGCCGCCTGCAAAAGCAGGGCGGGCCCGGCTACACGCCGGAGCAAAGCTTGTGGCTGGAAATATGCCAGGGGGATTTTGTGTACCGCCTTACCGGACGGGCCGACGGCGTGATACGCGCGGGAGGCGAAGACGGCGGCGTGACGGTGGACGAGATAAAAACCGTAACCGCCCTGCCCGCCGCCGGGCAGGAAAACCGCTGGCCGGCCCACTGGGTGCAGGGGCGCTGCTACGCGTATATTTTGTGTGTGCAAGAAAACCTGGATGCCTGCGGCGTGCAAATTACCTATTGCGATATCACCACGGGCGAGGTGCGCCGCATTTTGCGCCGCTACCCGCGCCAAGCGCTGGAAAGCGAGGTGCTAAGCCTGCTGGCACAGGTGGAAAAGTGGGCAAAGCTGGCGCTGCATTGGCAGGAAAAGCGCACCCAAAGCCTGCGCGCCCTCACCTTCCCCTTTGGCGGTTATCGGGGCGGCCAGCGCGAAATGGCCGTAGGGGTGTACAACACCATCCAAACCGAAGACCGCCTGTTTTGCGCGGCCCCCACCGGTATCGGAAAAACGGCGTCGGCGCTGTTCCCGGCCTTGAAGGCCATGGGCGAGGGATTGTGCGAGCGCGTTTTTTACCTGACGGCCAAAACCCCCACCCGCCGCGCCGCCGAAGACACCCTGGCCCTGATGGGCGCGGGGCAGGGTTTGCATTTTCGCTTTTTAACCCTTACCGCCAAAGGCAAGCTGTGCTTTTTGGACAAGCGCGCCTGCAACCCACAGGCCTGCCCCTATGCAGACGGCTACTACGACCGTGTGAATGACGCCGTGTATGCGCTGCTGCAAACCCAAACCTGCTTTACGCGCGAGGCCATAGAAGCCGCCGCGCAAGCGCACCGCCTGTGCCCCTACGAGCTGGCGCTGGATATATCGCTGTGGTGCGACGGTATCATCTGCGATTACAACTACCTGTTTGACCCCACCGTGCGCTTACAGCGCTTTTTCGGCGACGGGCGGGGCACAGAGGGGCTGTTATCGCTGGTAAAACCGGCGGCGCGGGACGGCGGCGATGCCACAGGGCGAAACATGGTTTTTTTGATAGACGAAGCGCACAATTTGGTAGAGCGCGGGCGGGAGATGTACTCGGCCGCGGTGCGCAAAAGCGATTATTACGCCGTTAAAAAGGCGCTGCCCAAAACCCAAAAGCGCCTGCACAAGGCGCTAAGCGCCCTCAACAGCGCTTTTGTGGCCCTGCGCAAGCAGTGCGAAGAAGAAAGCGCCCATACGCTGGAACTGCCCGGCCCGCCGGACTGCCTTGCCGCCCCAATAGATGCCTTTACCAGAGCCGCCGAGGCGTTTTTGGAGGAGGGGCACGGATACGAGGCCGAAGACGACTTGCTGACGCTGTATTTTAACGCCCTGTTTTACCAAAGCATCTGCGAAGCGTATGGCCCGCATTACACCACCATGCTTACCCGCGAGCAAAGCGAAGTGACCATCAAACTGTTTTGCATAGACCCCAGCCCCCTGCTGGACGATTGCATGGGCTTTGGCCGCGCGTCGGTGCTGTTTTCAGCCACGTTGCATCCCCTTGGCTACTACCGCCGCACCCTGGGCGGGCAAGGCCGCTTTTTAAGCCTGGAAAGCCCCTTCCCGCCCCAAAACCTGGGCCTGTTTGTGGCAAACGGCATCGACACCCGCTACACCGGCCGCCAGCGCAGCCTGGCCGATGTGGCCGCCCTGCTGGCCCGGATGGCCGAGGGCCGCGCGGGCAATTACATCGCATTTTTCCCCAGCTACAGCTACCTGCGCCAAACCCTGGAGGTTTTTCGCCTGCGCGCGCCGCATATCCCGGTTTTAGAGCAAGCGCCCGGCATGGACGACGCCGCGCGCGAGGCCTTTTTAGCCCGCTTTGCCCCCGACACCACCGAAACCCTGCTGGCCTTTTGCGTGATGGGCGGCATTTTTGGCGAAGGGGTGGATTTGCCGGGCAGCCGCCTGATTGGCACGGCCATTGTGGGGGTGGGCCTGCCGCAAATAGGCCCGCAGCCCGATGCCATACGCCGCTACTACGACGAAATAAGCGACGATGGCTTTGCCTTTGCCTACCAATACCCTGGCATGAACAAAGTGATGCAGGCCGCCGGGCGGGTGATACGCACCGAGCACGACCGCGGCGTGGTGCTGCTTTTGGACAGCCGCTTTGCCACGCCGCGCTACCAAGAGCTGTTCCCGCCCCACTGGCGGCACTGGCGGGCCATAAACACCACAAGCGCCGCCAGCCTGCTGGAGGGGTTTTGGGAGGGGTAACCCCCTTGCCCTTCGCGCCGGTTGGCGGTATAATCACAAGTATTAAAGTGGTTATTTTTGCAAAATTGTCGCTTCGCAAAACGATATCCTGGAGGACATCATGACCATTGCCATTGGGAACGACCACACCGCTTTGCAGCTGAAAGCGGTGCTAGCCGCCCACCTGCAAAGCAAGGGCCACACCCTGCTGGACGTTGGCACAAACGATACCGGCAGTGCAGATTACCCCGTGTACGGCGAGTATGTGGGCCAGGCCGTGGCCGAGGGCCGCGCCCACTGCGGCATTGTGCTGTGCGGCACGGGCGCGGGCATTGCCATGGCCGCCGGCAAGGTGCGCGGCATACGCGCGGCCACCGCCAGCGAGCCATACACCGCCCGGCTTACCAAGCAGCACAACAACACCAACGTGCTGGGCCTGGGCGCGCGGGTGGTAGCGCCAGAGTACGCCAAAATGATTGTGGACGCCTGGCTGGAAGCCGAGTTTCTGGGCGAGCGCCACCAGCGCCGCGTAGATATGATTATGGAAATCGAACAGAGGAATGGGGAATAGCAAGGTGATTCAACACGTAGTGCTGTGGACCTTTAAGGACAATGTAGACCACGACGCCGCCTTTGCCGAGCTGCAGCAGGGTTTTGCCGCCTTTGCGCCCAAAGTGCCGGGCATGTCTTCGCTAACACTGCATCGCGGCTTTGCGGGATATGATGTGTGCCTCATCAGCCGCCACGAAAGCCGCGAGGCCCTAAGCGCTTACCAGCAGTTTCCCGAGCATTTGGCGATAAAAGAAAAAGTGGCCGCCGTGCGCAAGGAGCGCGCCTCCTGCGACTTTGAGTTGTGACGGCATCACCCCATAAACTTTCGAGGTTGGCAACATGAAGCTGATGGTCACCACATCCTTGCTGCCGGGCATGGTGCTTGCCCAGGATGTGTATGTGATGGAGGACAAAACCACCGCCTTTGTTCGCAAAGGCGCTGTTTTGAACCTGCTTACCATCGAGCGGCTGCGCGCGCGGGGCATCCGCCGGGTGTATATAGAGAGCGACGACGCCCCCGCCCCGGTGCTGCCGGCCCTGCTGCAAGAAGCCAAAAACCCGGTGTCACGCCAGCCCTCGCCCATTACGCCGGTGCTGCGCCGCACCGCGCTGAAAACCCTGGAAAGGCTGTTTGAGGGTGCCGATGCCCAAGGAGATACCACGCTGCACTTAACGGACCTGGACGCGGTGGTAGACCAGCTGGTGGGGGCCCTTACGACCAGCCCACGGGCGCTGGTGGGCATAGGCGAACTGAAAAGCCTGGATGATTTTACCTTTCACCACTGCCTAAGCGTTGCGGTGCTGTGCATCAGCGTGGGGCTGCGGCTGGGTTTGCCCCCCCGCCAGCTAAAGCCGCTGGGGCTGGCCGCCATGCTGCACGATATTGGCAAGGTGCTGATACCCAAAGACGTTTACCTGAAGCGCGGCCGCCTGAACGAACGGGAGTACGGCATTATCAAAACCCACGCCCCGGCGGGTACCAGCCACCTGATGGAAGCCAAAATCGGCGGCGAAGCGCTGTGGCGCAACGTATTGTTCCATCACGAGCGCGTGGACGGCAAGGGCTATCCCTCGGGCATTACCGGCAGCGAAATACCCCTGTTTAGCCGCATCATAGCCGTGGCGGACGTTTACGACGCGCTTACCTCGGCGCGGCCGTACCGCGGCAGCATGCAGCCCGCCGACGCGCTGGAATATGTGATGGGCGGAGCGGACACCCAGTTTGATTATGACGTGGTTCAGGCCCTGGTGGGCAAGGTGGAGCTGTATCCGGTGGGAAGCTGCGTGCGCTTGTCGGATGGCAGCCTGGCCCTGGTGCTGAACAACGAAAACCCCAGCCGCCCGGTGGTGGAGATTTTAGGCCGGGGCAGCACGGTGGATTTAACACGCGACCGGCGCTACTTGGGCGTGGTGGTGGTGCGGGCCGTGCCGGACAGCGAGCTGAATAAATAACTCCCGCCGTTTGGCGGGAGTTTTATACTAATACATCACGCAGAGCCAAACACCATGTCGCCCTCGTGGTTTTTGTACACCCGGCATTTGCTGCGCTTGTCTACCACATTTTGGCTAAGCGCCCCAATTGATACCCGGGTGGGTGGGAAAATGATGTTTGCCGTCAGCGTGGCGTGGTTCACGCTGTGCATTTTCTCTTCCAGTTCGGCTATCTGGCGCTCCAGCTGGATGCGCTTTTTCTCGGTAAAGGGCAGCTGTATTTGCGCGCGCTGCAAAAACTGCACCCGCTCCGGCGGCACGGGGCGGCCCTCGGCCACCAGGCGCTCGATATAGCTCACGTTCTTGTTCAGCTCTTCCAAATGGCGGCTCACGTCGGCCAATTGGTCGTTCAAGCGGCGGCGTTCTTTTAGCAGCTTGGGGGTAACACCCAGCACAATGGTGGTAAGGGTATTGCTCTCGTTGCCCACCACCTTGGCCTGCACAGAGCCAAAAGCCGTAATTTTGCCCCCGCAAATAATGCCCTTGCCGCTCATCACATCCACATCGCCCTCGCACTCCACCTGGCAATTTATCAAGCTTTGAGCCGTCAGTTTTTCGCCCACATGCAGGTTGCAGTTTTCCACAAACCCGGCCTTCACCGTGCCCTCCACGTCCAGCACGGCCCGGCCCATGCCGTTCACGCCCTTCTCTATCACCAGATGATGCGCCTTGATAACCACCGAGCCAATTTGCCCGCGCAGCGTTACCGTGCCGCCCGAGTGTATTTCAAAGCCGGACTGCATGTCGCCGTTTACCTGCACATCACCCGAAAACGTGATGTTGCCCACATCATAGTCCACATCTTGCACGCGCACCACGGTGTCTACCACAAAGCGGCCGTCGCGGAATACCAAATTCCCGGTTACGGCCGCTTCAAAACGGGTGCCGCCCTCTGCGGGCCGCACATTCTCGCCCACCGGCGGAATGGCTTTTTTGCCCTCGCGTGCTTTAATGGCTTTCCCCTGCAGGGTTTTGCCGTCCTGGCCCGGGCCAGGGGGGGTAATTTCGCAAATCACCGCACCTTCGCGCACTTCGCGTATCAAACCCAGCTCCCGGTAATCCACAGAGCCGTCGTCGCGCGTGTGCATCTTTTTTTCCACCGTGCGCGAAAACAGCTCGGTACATACGCCGTCTTCACCGTCTTTGGCGGGCATGCCGCGCGCCACCACCAGCTTTTTGCCATACAGCGGCGCAGCCAGCTTATCAAGGGCGTCTTGCTCAATGCCAAACACAATACCCGCTTTGTCAAGCGCCGCCTTAAGGTCCTCCGGTGTCACCGGCGCACCGTTTCCCTCGGGGGGTTCTATCATCATCTCGGCCATCATGTGGTTTTCTTCCTGAAACAGGGCAATCACCGCGTCCTTGTTTGCCTGGGCGGCCACCACCTGCTCATTTTCTTCCTCAGTCACGCTTGCCTCCTCCCAAAATTTGTGCTTCGCACCCTACCCCTTCCACTCCCCGCGCTTGGGGCTGCGTATCGTCATGCTAAAATCTTCAGCGCTAAACAGCAATGTGCGCCCAAAGTTGGCGCCGGTATCCTCGCTTACAATGGGTATGCGCAGGCGCTGCAGCGTGGCTTTTACGGCCGCCACATTGCGCTCGCCAATATTGGCAATGCTGGCGTTGCCGCTGGAAGCAAACATCTGCGCGCCGCCCGCAATTTTTGCCTTCAGCTGCGCCGGGCGCGCACCCAGCGCCTGCATCTTCACCATCAGCATCGGTATGGCCGTATCCGCAAACTTCATGGGGGTGTTGCTGCCTGGCATGGCCGCGGCCGAGGGCAGCAATATGTGGCTAAGGCCGGCTACACGCGCCATATGGTCGTACAAACAGATGCCCACGCAGGAACCCAGCGCGTAGGTAACCAAAACGTCCGGCGGCTTGGCTACATTCAAATCCGAGATTCCTATCGTGATGTTACTCATAACCCGGCACCCAGCTTCTCCAATATTCTGTCCAGAGAGTCCACGTCCGGAATCAGGAGAATATTGCTCACCTCGTCCGCATTGGCACCCTCGCCCGGATTACCGCCAAATTCATCCTCAATAAATATCACTTTATCGCTAATATTGGCAAAGTGGATGGCAGGCACACTGAGGATAGAGCCAATCATGTCGATGGTGATATCCGGGGGCGAAATATCGATGGTAAGCCCTGTAATTTGGCTAATGGCGTTCACATAGCTGCCGGCCATAATGTTGCCAATTTCCTGCATGGCCGACATGCCCATTTCGTCCACCTCGGTAAAGCTGGCAAAGCTTTGCCCAAGCAGCGAGTTGAGCACCATGTGGGCAAACTCTTCCTTCATCAAAAACATCATCATCCCCGAAACATCCCGGTGCAGCGTCAGCATCATGCCCACCATCAAGGTTTCCGGGCCACCCAGGTTCTCCGATACGGATTGGTAATCCAGAAAGCTGACGCGCGGCACCTGGATATTGATGGGGCGCTGCAACATAGACGCCAGGGACGTTGCCGCGTTGCCCGTACCAATGTTGGCAATCTCCCTTAGCATGTCTACGTGCATATTGTTCAAATCGGTGTAATCAAATAGCGGCATATCGGTGCCTCCTGTGTGGTGTAAATCTATCTCAAGTTATTCAGCTCTTCGGCCATCTGGTCTGCGGTTTGCAGCACACGGGAGCTAATTTGGAATGCCCTTTGGTAGGTGATGATGTTCACAATTTCGGTAGACATATCCACGCTCGAATACTCTAAAGCGCCCTGCAGCAATTCTACGGGATTGGCGGCATTGGGGTCGCCGGGAACGGTAAGCACAGGCTGGCCGCTGTTGGCGCTGATGGAGTAGCGGGCGTTGTTTTCCGGGTTCAGCCCCCATTGGTTGGGGAATCTATACACGGCTATGCGCTCACGCAGGCCGGATACATCAAAGGTGCCGTCCGCCTCGGGCACAAGGGTAATGCGGTTTCCGTCGGCGTCCAGCACAAAAGCGCCGTCGTTGGTCACCAGGCTCACGGTGTCGCCCGCCACCGATAAACTAAACGCGCCGTTGCGTGTATACTCTATCTGGCCGCGGTTTTCCACCGCAAAAAAACCGTCGCCCGTCAGCGCAAAATCCAAATCATTCATGGTTTGGTCCAGCGCGGTCGGGGTCATTATCTGGTCTATGTGCTCTTGCTTCACGCCGTGGCCGGTTAAGTTCTCGCCCTCCACATTGGTGTTCAGGCGGCTGTACAGCAGGTCTTGAAACACCGCGCGGCGGTACTTATAGCCATTGGTTTGCACGTTGGCCAGGTTATGGCCCGTCACGTCCATCCCGCTTTGAAAAGCGCGCATGGCGGCCGCGCCCGTATAAAACGCTATCATGCTCATTCGGTTATCTCCCTTCCGCAGTGTGTGCGCCGCCTGCATACGTTCAGTATATCATATTAGAATAAAGCGCACAATAACAACGTTCCTTCATATTCCATCACATTTCACGCCCTGCGCCGCACACCGCCGCTTTAATTACAGCTCGGCTATATTCACCGCCTTGGCATAGGTTTGGTCTATCCACTGCAGCGCCTGGCTGGCCGAAGAAAAATTGCGCTGTGCCATAATCATGGCGCTCAATTCATCGGTAAGGTTTACGTTGCTGCGTTCGTACCCGCCCTGAATCATCATGGGGTCGGCTGCTGGCACGGTGGCGTCGAAGGTATACATCGTGTTGCGCGCCTGCTCAATCACCGCGTTTTCGGCGGGCTCGCGAATATCCAAAACCCCCACCACCGCGCCGGTGTCGTTGCGCGTTAAGGTGCCGTCCTCGGCCAGTGTAATGTCGCTGATGGCTACCTGAATAGGCGCGCCGTTTGTGCCCAGCACATACCCCGCGTCGCGTAAAATGAGGTAACCCTCGTCGTCCATATCAAACTGGCCGTTGCGGGTATAGTAGGTCTCGCCGTCATCGGCTTGGATAGAGAAAAACCCGTAGCCCGTAACGGCCATGTCAAGGGGGCGCTGGGTTTCGGCAATGCCGCCCGCCGTCCACAGGTTGGCCACCTCCGACACAATGCGCGTAGATTCCACCGTGCCGATATACCCTGTGTTGCCGCGCTCCAGCCGCGCCATCAGCTGCTCTTCAAACGTTTGGCTCAGCAGCCGCTTTGCCTTAAACCCGGCCGCCTGCATGTTGGCCAGGTTGTTCGAGATGATATTCAAATGACGCTGCTGCATCAATACGCCGCTGGCGGCGCTATAAAAGCCTTGTAGCATTGCTTGCCTTCCTTTCTTATTCCTTGCTACCCTTCCATGTACTGCACCAGGCGGGCGTTCATCTTCAATATAGCCTTAGAGTGGGTTTGCGATATGCGCGATTCGCTCACCCCCATGATGCCCGCAATCTCGTGCAGCTTCAGGTGCTCGTAGTAGTACAGCGTAATCACCAGGCGTTCTTTTTCGTTCAGCAATTCTATGGCTTCCACCAGCTGCTGCCGCAGCTCGGTTTTCATCAGCCCCCGCTCCGGCAGCGCGGTATCTCCGTCCTCGCCCAGGCTCACCGGCTCGCTCGTGCCCGGCAGGGCATTTTGCAGTAAATCCTCAAAACTCACCACCGCGCCCGCGTTCATCTCGGCAAGATGCTTGTGAATCGCTTCCTCGTCCACCCCCATGTGGGCAGCCAGCTCTTTGTTGGTGGGTTCGCGCATCAGCTCGGTGCTCAGCTCGTTATAGGCGTCGCTCATCTCTCGGGCGGTGCGCCGCACCCGGCGGGGCACCCAGTCCTGCTTGCGCACAAAATCGATGTTTGCGTTACGCACCCGCATGTAGGCGTAGTTTTCAAACTTCATGCCCTTATCGGGGGTATACTTGTCCAGGCAATCCATCAAGGTCAAAATGCCTTCGTTCACAATGTCCTCTACCTGGGCGTAGCTGCCGGTGATGCCCCGCATTTGCACGGCCACGCTTTTGGCAATGTAGCTGTAGTGCAGTATCAGGTCGTTACGCAAAGCCGCGTCCTTGGTGCTCTGGTATTCCGCCAGCGTCGCCGCGGCGTCTTCCAGGCGGTATCGGGCATCCGGCTCGGCCATGGGCGGAAAACCTCCTTTATAGTAATTTGTAACCAGAAAACTGTAATCCCTGACAACTGACAACTGACAACTGTTAACTGATAACTGACTACTGACTACTGATTACTATATTTCCCAGCGCCTGTATTTGGATATCGGTGTCGATTTCGTTGAAAGAAAGAACGGTGACGCGCGGGTAAAACTGGTCTATCAGCTTTTTGAAGTACACCCGTACAATGGGGCTGGTAAGCACAATCACATTTTGCACCAAATCGCGCACATTGTCTATCTGGGTGCTGGTAGCCGTTACAATCGCCTGTATCACGTCCGGCTCCAAAGCCAGGTAGCTGCCGCCCTCCATCTTCTTCACAGCGCCCATCACGGTGTTTTCTATGGCGGCGTCCAGCGTAATCACCTTCAGCTGCCCCGCCTCGCTAAACCGGCGGCTGATGGTACGCCGCAGCGCCTGGCGCACATACTCGGTCAGCATGTCGGTATCCTTCACCGCGCTGCCATAATCGCCCAGGGTTTCCAAAATGGTTTCCATGTCGCGGATGGGCACGCCCTCGCGCAGCAGGTTGGAAAGCACCTTCTGCAAGTCGCTCACGCTCATCACGCCGGGTATGGTGTCTTCCACAATGGTTTCGTTGCTCTTGCGCAGGTTGCTCAGCATGTTGTTCACTTCCTGGCGGTTCAAGAGCTCGTGCGCGTGCTGGCGTATGGTTTCGGCCAGGTGGGTAATAATCACGCTGGTGGGGTCCACCAGCGTGTAGCCCGCCAGCTCGGCCTTGGGCTTTTTGTCTTCGCTTATCCACTTGGCCGGTATGCCAAAGGCCGGCTCAATGGCGTCAATGCCGTCCACCGGCTCGGCGGTATCGCCGGGGGCAAGGGCCAGGTAATGGTCTACCAGCACATCGCCAATGGCCACCTGCTCGCCCTTAAACCGGATGGTATACTGGTTGGGGTTCAGCTGGCCGCTGTCGTGCAGGCGCACCGAGGGGATAACCATGCCCATCTCCTGCGCGAACTGCTTGCGAAACATGACCACCCTGTCCACAAAGCTGCCACCGCTGGCTTCGTCTACCAGGGGCAGCAGGCTGTAGCCAAACTCCATCTCTATCTGTTCCACGTTAAGCAGGGTGTACACATTGTCGATGTTGCGATAATACATGGCCTCGCTGGTTACTTCCTCGGTGGCAGCGCCGCCCTCCGCGCCGGCCGGGCCGCCCTCGGCGGCGGGCACCAATTGGCGCTGGCGGCGCATCAGCACCGCCCCCAGGGTAATCAGCGCCGCCGCCACCAGCAGCACCTGCAAGGGCGGGAAGCCCACAAATATCAAAATCAGCATAACAGAGCCCGCGATGATAAGCGCAACCGGCTGGGCCATAAACTGCTTGGCGATGGCCGAGTTGAGGCTGGCGTCGTTGGAGGAGCGGGTAACCACCATGCCCGCCGCCACCGAGATAAGCAGCGAAGGAATTTGGCTCATCAGGCCGTTGCCGATGGTAGAGTTGACATAGGTGTCGAGGATGGTGTCGAAATTACCGTCGCCAAACACAAAACCCATTACGATGCCGCCGATGAGGTTGATAAACACAATCACGATGGAAATAACTGAGTCGCCTTTTATAAATTTCGTAGCACCGTCCATGCTGCCAAAAAAATCGGCCTCGTTCTGTATCTTGGCGCGGCGCTCGAAGGCCACCTGCTCTTCTATCAAACCGGCGTTCAAATCGGCGTCGATGGCCATTTGCTTGCCGGGCATGGCGTCCAGGGTAAAGCGCGCGCTTACCTCGGCCACACGCTCTGTGCCTTTGGTGATAACGATAAACTGCGATAAAACAATGATAAGAAAGATAATAATGCCCACAACCACGTTGCTGCCAATCACAAAACGGCCAAACGCGCTAATCACGCTGCCCGCGTTGCCCGCGTTGCCCAAAATGTTGCGGGTGGCCGCCACGTTCAAAGACATGCGCAGCACCGTTGTAATTAGCAAAATAGAAGGAAAAATGGCAAACTCCAGCGGCTCTTGAATATACATGGCCGTGAGCAGGATGATAAAGCTGATACCCAAATTGAGGATAAAAACAACGTCCAGCAGCCAAGGCGGCAACGGGAAGATGACAAGCAGCACGATGATGACCACGAACACCGCCACCGCGTTTTGCACGGGATTGAATCTTCTCACGCTATTTTTCCCTCATGTACTTATTCCGTGCTCAATGCCGGACATCCCTCTTTTGCCGGCTGTACACAAAGGCCAAAACCTCTGCCACCGGCTGAAAAAACTGCTCTGGAATCTCGCGGTCCAGCGGCACGCTCTCGTATATGCCACGTGCCAGGGGTTTATCTTCCATCACGTCTATGCCGTTCTCTTCGGCCACCTTCACAATACGCAGGGCCACCAGGTCTGCCCCTTTGGCCAGCACCATGGGCGCGCGGTTTGCCTTGGCCTCGTAGCGCAGGGCCACGGCGTAGTGGGTGGGGTTGCGTATCACCACGTCGGCTTCGGGCACCTTCTGCATCATGCGGCTTTGGGCCATTTGGCGCTGGCGCTGGCGTATCTGCGCCTTAATCTGCGGGTCGCCCTCGGTTTGCTTGTATTCTTCCTTAATCTCCTGCTTGCTCATGCGCAAATCTTTTTCGTACTGCCAGCGCTGGTACATGTAGTCGGCCGCCACCAAAAAGGCAAATATCACCGCCACGTTGGTAATAATGTCCATCAAAAACTCGGCGGCGTAGAACAGCGCAAACACAAAGTCCATTTCAAGCAGGCGGGGCAAAGTTTCTACGCGCTCTGCAAAACGAGAATAAACAACATAGCCAAGAATGACAACCTTGAGGATGGACTTGAGCAGCTCTACCATGCCGCGCAAGCTGAACATTTTTTTTATGCCCTTGAGCGGCGACAGGCGGCTGGCCTTTGGCGATACGGTCTTCATGGTCATGAGCCCGCGCGTTTGGATGATGGTTGCCAGTACCGCCGCCAGGGCTGCCACCAGCAGGGCCGGCATGGCGGCAAGCAGATAAAACAACACACCTTGGAAAAAAGTAGCGGGCATATCGGCGTCGGTAAGCCTGGTAACGGTGGCGGCGGCGTCCCAAAAGCGGCTAAAGCCGCCCGCCATTGCCTCCAGGGTGAAATTGCCCAAAAACTGCAGTAAATACACCACCGCCAGCAAACCCACTAAAAGGCCAAGCTCTGCGCTTTTGAATACATTGCCCTTGCGGCGCTCGTCGCGCCTGCGCTTAGGGGTTGCGCGCTCGGTACGTTCGCCGCCGCCAGCCAAGCCGTGTTCCCCCCTTTGTGTGCCCTAAACGGGCCCCAGAGCCGCCCCCACATTGATGAGGCTGCCGAACAGCGCCTCCAGATACGTATCGATGAATTGCCCAAAATACGGCGCAAGCAACGCCAGCAGCAAAATGCCCACCAAAATGCGCAGCTGGAAGTTAACCACAAAAACCGTTACCTGCGGCACAAATCGCATCAAAATGCCCATCGCGCCCTGCAGCACCAGCTCTGCCACCATAATAGGCGCCGCCAGGCGCAGCACCAAATTAAACGCCGCTACAAACAATTCCATGATAAAACTGGCAATGTTCTGGCTAAGGCTGAAGGTTGCCAATGGAATGCTGCCAAACGAATTTGCGAACAGGCGGATGAGCACCAGGTGGCTGCCCGACAGAAACAGCATACAGGTAAAGCTGATGGTGAGCAGTGACGACGAAAACGACGTTTGTATGTTTGTTGCGGGGTCGAAGTTCTTGGCCATGGAAATACCCATGTCGCCATCCATCAAATCGCCCACAAAGAACAGGAAGTAGTAAAATATTTGGAAAACAAAGCCATAGCACAGGCCGATGAACATCTCGCCCACCAGGGCCAGCGCGTAGCCAAACCCGCTCATCTGGTATACGGCAGCGGCCACCTCGGCGCCCTGCATGGGGGCAATCAGCAGGGTAAGAAACAACACCAGGCCATTGCGCGCCAGGGCCGGAACATTGCGGCGGGAGAGCAGCGGGTTAAACACAATCATCCCGGCCAGCCGCACCCACACCAGCAGGTACATCAGAATATTGGCGAAAGCGATGTCAACCGTCATACGCTGGCCATCAGGTCAAAGATGTAAAACACAAAGTCGCTGATATTGGCGTATATCCAGCTGCCCAGCAAAAGCAGCATCAAGGCGATAATCAGCAGCTTGGGCACAAAAGTAAGCGTTTGTTCGTGTATCTGGGTGGCGGCCTGAAAAATAGCTACGATAAGCCCAATGGCGATACTGCCCAGCAAAATAGGCCCGGCCAACTGCAGGCACACCAGCAGCATGCGCTGCATCACATCCATCACTTGTACCGTGCCGCCCACAGGCATCGCCTCCCTGTCATCCCACGCTTCGCTCGTTCCGCTCGTGCCGCGTGGGCTCGCGTGTTTTGCTTCGCAAAGCCACACTCGGCCCTAAACGGGCCCCCCAAACGAGTTCACCAGCGTTCCCATCATCATGTTCCAGCCATCCACCAGCACAAACAGCAATATCTTAAACGGCAGGGCTATCATGGCGGGGGGCAGCATCACCATACCCATGCTCATCAAAATGCTGGAAACCACCATGTCGATGATTAAAAAGGGCAGGAAGATGAGAAAGCCCATCAGAAACGCCCGCGACAATTCGCTGGTGATAAAGGCGGGCGCAAGTACCGTAAGCGGCAAATCAAAAATCTCCACCGGGTTGGCCGCGTCCGCCACCACGGGGGGCTCTGTGCCCGAAAGGTCAAGAAACATATCCAGCGATTGCGTGTCCATCTGGCTTACCATAAACCGCTTCACCGGCCCGGTGGCCGCCGTCAGGGCCTCCATCGCGTCCATCTCCCCGGCCAGGTATGGCTCAAACGCCTCCTCGTTCATCTGGCCCAGGGTGGGCATCATAATAAACAGCGTTAGAAAAATAGAAAGGCCGATGAGCACCATGTTGGGCGGGCTTTGGTTGGTACCCATGGCGCTGCGCAGAAACCCCAGCACGATGATGATGCGCGTAAAGCTGGTCATCATTAAAAAAAACGACGGCAGCAGCGCCAGAAACGCAAAGATGACGATAACTTCCAAAGCGCCCAGGTTGCCAGCGGTATCGCCCGCGTTCACGTTGATGGAAAAATCATCGGCGGCAGACGCCGCAGTGGCCATGAGGCCAAACAAAACCACCGTGCACAGCAGCGAAAGCAGGAAAACACGCTTCAGCTTCTTTAGGCGCGCCGCCGCTTGCTGCCGGTTTTGGGGGCGCTTCATCATAGCATGTCCCCCTTGTCCTTGCCGCCAAAGCGCTTGGCTGCGTCCTTCAGGGCGCTGGCAAAGCTGGGCGAGGCAGCTATTTGTGCATCAAAAGTGCCGTCGGCATCGTCAAACTCCAGCAGCTTTTCGGCCACACGCTCGCCCATGGCCAGCAAAATCACTTTGCCCTGCACACGCACCAAAAGCAGCATGCACCCCCTGCCTACGGCCACACGGTCCAGCACCTTTATCAGCTTGGAGCCCGCGCCCCCGCCGGGCACGCGCTTGTTCATCCAGCGCAGCAAAAGCCAGGCCAGCAATAGCACCACAACCAGCGCCAGCAAAGCGCCCAGTATGCGTAAGGTTACATCCAAGGCACAGCCTCCAAACGGGCGTTTAGCCCAGGATCTTCTCTACCGTTTGCAGGATGCGGTCCGGCTTGAAGGGTTTCACAATGAAATCCAGCGCGCCAAAACGGATGGCGTCTACCACCATAGATTCCTGACCCATGGCCGAGCACATCACCACTTTTGCGTTGGGGTCTGCGGCTTTAATGGCTTGCAGCGCCTGCAAACCATCCATGTTGGGCATGGTGATGTCCATAATAACCAAATCGGGCGTTTCGGCCTTGTAGGTGTCCAGGGCCTGCTGGCCGTCGGCCGCCTCAATCAGGTTGGTATACCCCTGGCCGGTAAGGCTGTTTTTGATCATCATGCGCATGAAAGCGGCGTCGTCCACGATCATGATCTTCTTGTCTTCCATGTGAAAATCCCCTTCAATGTTTGGTTACTGCGACGGCTAGCTAGCGCCATCCGTACTAAGCGAATTGAGCAGTTCCTTCGTTCCCACAATTTCGGTTATTCGTACGCCAAAATTGTCATCTATCACCACCACGTCGCCGTGGGCAATCAGCTGTCCGTTCACCACCACATCCACCGGGGCGCCCGCCTGCTTGTCCAGCTCCACCACCGTGCCGGACGTGAAATTCATGATGTCTTTGATTTTGCGCTTGGTTGTGCCAATTTCAATGGCCACATCCAGCGGCACGTTCATAATCAAATCCATGTTGTTGCCCATCACCGGCACACCCTCCAAATACCCCGTCCCGGGAAACTCCGGGAACTCTACCGGCCGAACCTCCATCTGGGGCGGCGGCGCGTACTGCGGCGCGGGATAAGGCGGCGGGTAGGCCGGGGGCTGCGCGTATACCGGCTGCTGCGGGGGATACCCCGGGGGTGGGTACGGCGCTGCCGGGTACGCCGGCGGCGGGGCTGCCACGGGCTGGGGCGCCGCCGCTGGCGGGGGCATGGGCTGCGGGGGCGGCGCGGCCATGGGCTGCGGCGCGGGGGCTTGCGCCGGTGCGGCCGCCGCGGGTGGCGGCGGGGGCGGCGGGGGCGGCGGGGTTGCCGGCACCGGCTCAGGCTGCTGCACACTGTCGCCATTAATAAACGGCGAGATGATTTCCTTCACCAAATCCACCGTCATCACGCTGATAAATTCCGATTCCAGCATGTCTTTGATGGTTAGCTTAAAGGTAATGGCGGCCACGTTGGCATCGCGCGGCAGCTCCATGGCGTTGGTAAAGGTGTTGTCGTCTTCCATCACCGTGGCCGTGGGGGTGGATATATCCACCGTTTTGCCCAAAAACTCTGCCAGGGCGGTGGCGGAAGAGCCCATCATCTGGTTCATCACTTCGCAAGCCGCCGAGATAGACAGCTCGTCGAAAACAAAATCATCACTGGGCGGGTCGGGGATGCCCATCAAGGTATTGAGGATGATTTGCATGTCGTGCTGGCGAAACACCATCACGTTAGAGCCCACAATGCCGGATGTGTACACAATTTTAACCATTAGAGCGGGCTCGTAATGGTCATAGCGGATGTCGGCCATTTCCTGGATAACCACCACCGGCGTGGTAATTTCCACCTGCTTGTCCAGCATTTGGGATACCGCGGTGGCCGCGGACCCCATGCTGATATTCATCACCTCGCCAATGGCATCCTGCTCCAATGGCGTCAGGATAAGATCAGCGCCACCGGCCTCATTCGTCCCCATAGGCTCTACTCCTCTGCTCGTGGATTGCGGCTACGCGCCGTCATTCAGGTCGATGATTTTTACGGCCTTCTGGCGGCGGCTGAAACCCAGCTGAGCCTTGAACCATGGCACTTTGTCCACTTCCACTCGGATGATACCGTTCAAGGGCTTCGAAAGGGGTATAATATCGTTGGGGCGCAGCCGCAATGCGTCCGCAACGTCTATGGTTGTTTCGTCAAACACCGCGCGCAGTTCCAAATCCGAATCGTAGATGTGGCCCTGAAGCAAATCCTTGCGCATGGCGTCCAGGCGTTCGTTGGTCATCTTGTGCGATATTCGGGTGTACTTGGAGGTAAATTCGCTTAGGTACGCTTCCAGGCCCATGGCCGGGATACAAACAGACAGCGTGCCCTCCACATCGCGAAGCTTTACGTTCAGCACCGCTATTACCACTATGTCTTCCGGCGCATACACCTGAATGAGGCGGGGGTTGGTTTCGATGCTGCCCAGCTCCCCCGTAATGTCCAGGTGGTCGCGCCAGCTTTCCATCATGTACTGGCTCACCTTTTGGTAAATGTCGTGCATTATGGCCAGCTCAATGTCTGTAAAATCGCGCGTAAGCGCCGAGCCCCCGCCCGCGCCGCCCAGCAAACGGTCGATGAAGAAAAACGACAGGTTGTTGGACAAATCTATCATCAGGGTGGATTCCGGCAGGTTGATGTTTCCGGGCTTCATATCCACCAGGCCAATCAGCGCGGTATCCGGCAAGGCGTTGTTGTACTCGTAGTATCGCTGCTCTTCCACCTGCATCACGCTCACGTCGCTGAAAACACGCAGGATACCCGAAAAATAGGAGGCCAGCAGGCGGCCCATGTTTTCGTGCAAGCTGTCTACGGTGCGCAGCTGCTCGCGCGTAAACTTTTTGGGCGATGTAAAATCGTACTCTTTTACGTTCGCCCCAGGGCCTTCCTCCGGTAAATCCACCGCATTGCCCGAGCCAATGCTGTTCAGCAGCGCGTCAATCTGGCTCTGGCTCAATACCTCGGCCACCCGCACCCCCCCTTTCCCGCAAACAGTGCCGCTCGCTACACTGCTTCTTGTTCGTCGCCGCCCTGCCCAGCCTCACCGCCCGCGCCTTCCTCCGGCACGCTGTCCGCCGGGGGCTGCAGGCCCATGTCCGCTTCGCCGGTTGGGTCTATCGAATCCGCCGCGCCGCCGGGCAACCCGGCTGTATCTCCCGGGGCAAACTGCTGGTCATCTCCGGGGAAGTACACGGCGGCGGCCTCTGTCAGCGCCGCGCTCAGCACCTCTTGGTTGTCACTGTTGCCCACCACAATAATGTCTACCCGGCGGTTGGCCGTACGGGCTACAGGGTCGGCGTTGTCGGCTATAGGAAAAGCACGCCCGTAGCTGACGGCCATCAGCTTTTGCATTGGAAAGCCCCTGCCCTTTTCAAAATAGCTTACCACCCGGCCCGCGCGCGAGCTGCTCAGCTCCCAGTCGTCCGTGCCGCTGTCGGGGATATCCGCTGTATGGCCGATGCAGCGCAAATTGTAAATTTCGCTCTCCACCTCCAGGAAACAATCGCCCAAATATTCCATCACATACATGGCATCGGGCAATATTACGGCACTATCTCCCCCAAATAGCAGGCTGTTGGATAATCGGATGAACACCACATTGTTGGCGCCCTGCGTTACCTGCACACTGGCCTGCAGGTTGTTCTCCTCAATAAAGTTTTCTATCGCCTCGGCCAGCTGGTTCATTTCGGCGGGCAGCACCTGCTCGGGGTCCAAGGCTTCGCCCACAGGCGGGTTCTCGGCAAATTCCGAGGTGGTGGCCACAATAGAAGTGGTTACCGTGGTGAGAGTAAGCGGGTTATTGCCAAAACGGTCGCCCAGGGCTTCCACAATGGCGTTGTACTTCACGGTATCCACCGTACTCATGGAGAACAGCAACACAAAAAAGCACAACAGCAGTGTCACCAAGTCGCCGTAGGTATCCATATAGCTGTACTTTTTACCTTCCGGCGCACTCTTCTTGGCCACACCGCTCACCCGCCTTTCCAATTATACTATACTTTTGCCGTAGGTAAAAGTCCCTTTGCGTCGAAACTCGGACATTGGGCATTCGCGCTCCTTTGGGGCGCGAAGCTGAACAGGCTATCCCTCCGCGGCCGCTTCGCCCTTGGGCGCTTTAACCTTCTTCTTCTTGGCCACCACAAGAAGGCTCAGTTTTTCTTCAATAAACTTGGGGTTTTCGCCCGCCTGTATGGCTTCTACGCCTACGCATATCAGTTCGCGGCACAGGTATTCTTCGTTGTGCCGTATAGAAAGCTTGTTGCCGATGGGCGAGAACACCAGGTTTGCCAGCATAGAGCCATACAGCGTGGTAAGCAACGCCACCGCCATGGCCGGCCCAATGGTAGATGGGTCGTCCAAAGAGCCCAGCATGTTAATTAAGCCTATCAGCGTACCTATCATGCCAAAGCCCGGGGCAAACGCGCCGCCGCTGTCCATAAACGCGCGGCCCACGCCGTGGCGTTCGTCCAGCTTGTCCAGCTCGGCCTGCAAAAGGTCGTGCACCTTTTCTGGCTCTACGCTGTCCACCACCAGCATCAGGCTCGATTTCAAAAACGGGTCGCTGGCTTCGGCCAGCTTGTCTTCCAGGCTTAGCAGGCCCTTAATGCGCGCCTCTTTGGCAAAATCCACTATCTGCGCAATATAATCGGCCGGGTCGTACTTATTGGGCATCATCGAGATGGCTACATACTTGGGGAATTTGGCGAAGATAGACAGCGGGTACGCCACCATCAGCGCCGCAAATGTGCCGCCAATGGTGATGGCCACGGAGGGGATATCGATAAACCCGCCCACCAAGCCGAAGTTAATCGGTGTGTAGGTCAATACTTTTATATTGTATGCTTCCAGTGCCGCCTGGTAAGCCTCCACATCGGGTTCTTGTGTGGCTGTGCCCGTTGCGGGGTCATACACCCCTTTTACAAAATCCGCTTCAACCGGCTCCGCGCCCGGCGGCATGGTAAATACAATACCAAACACAATCAGGCCCAGTCCAAATACCAGGCCCAAAATGGTTAAGATATCAATCGATTTTTTTGCTTTGGTTTTTTTGGCTTTCCCTTCCTCTTCATTCAAAGGTCGTCCCCCCTAAGCAAGTTGGTAAACAGGCCGCGCTTATATGCTTGCACCGCACGCACCACGTCTTCCATCGCCTCTTGCACAATGTACAAATTGCCGTTGGAAAGGCGAATGGTGGTGTCCGGCTTTTCTTCCACGGTTTCTATCAGCTCGCTGTTCAGCGTAAACTCACTGCCGTTCAGCCTATGTACCGTTATCATAGCATATTCCTCCCCGCTATACCACACCTGGCTGCCCTCAGCCATATCAGGCCGCTGCCGCGGGCCCGGCGGGTGGGCACTGTGCTCCCCCGCCCGGCCCGCGGCAGCAGGCAATGCCTGCCGCCGCACGGGCAATCACCATAAGCGCCCTGCAGGGCCCTTACCGCTTCAAGTTAATCAGTTCTTCCAGCATGGTATCGGTTACCGTAATAATGCGGCCGTTGGCCTGGTAGCCGCGCTGGGTGGTAATCATGTCCGAAAACTCACGCGAGAGGTCTACGTTGGAAAGCTCTAAGCTGCCGCCCACCAGCTTGCCCGCGCCGCTGGTACCCGGCTGGGTAACCTGCGGCACGCCGCTGTTGGCGCTCTCCATAAAGTTGCTGCTGCCTGCCGAGGTAAGGCCGGCGGGGTTGGCAAAGGTTACCAAATCAATGCGCCCGATGATAACCTCTTCGCCCTGGCTGTCCAGCCCGGTGATGATGCCGTTGGGGGCTATATAAATGCCCGACATATCGGCCAAAGTTTGCGGGCCGCCCTCTGTGCCGCCGCGCAGGGCAAAGCTGGTGCCGGAAAAACCAAGCGCCTTGCTGGCGGCCGACGCCGTAGCTGCGGGGGCATTCACGCCGTCGCCCAGGTTTGCGCCCAGCACGGTGGCAAAGCTGCTGCCGCTGGTAGGGGGCACCAGCGCCATCTGGGCGGCAAAGGCCGCGTTCAGCATAGAGTAGGAGGGAATGCTGGCTTCGGCTGTGCTGGGCGCATCGAAGGCAACGGTAGCGCCCAAATGTGTGCCGTCGATGGTAACGGTGTGAGCGGCGGAAGTGCTGTCGGTAATGGTAATCGTCCAGTCTGTGCCGTTATACTCGGCCTCAAAAGTAGTGCTGCCCGCCGGCAAGTCCGCCAGCGTGGTCACATCGACAAAGGGCACAGCCGAAGCGTTTGTGGATGGCAGGGTTATGGTAACGGCGTCAAACTCGCTGCCGTTTACCGGCACACCTTGCTCGGCGGCCCAGGCGTCGCTGATGGCACCAAAGCTGGGGCGGTTCATCTCGATGTAATCGTCGGCGTCGCCGCCCACGCGGTACATCATAAACTTTCCGGTGCTGTTTTTGCTGCTTTCCACCACGCCCTTGTAGTCAAACGCGCCGATGCGCATGGTAAACTCCCAGGCCTGGTCTACATCGTTGTACTGGGCACTGATGTTGTCGATAGACGGGTTGGAACCGGTGGCAAAGGCCGCGCCAAAGGTGTTGCCCACGTTGCCGGTGGGGTACACGCCGCCGAATACAGAATCGGAGGTGGTAAAGTTTAGGCGGCCCAGCTGTATTTTGTAATCGGTGCTGCACAGCTGCTGGGCGGTGTAATAGCCGGTGGCGGGCATGTTGGCGGCAATAAAGGGGTTCAGCGCGGGTTCGCCGGTATAGCTGATGTTGAAATCGCCCGCCGGGTGCGCGCCGCCATAAGCCTGGGTGATGGCGTTGTTGATGGCGCTGTTCAAATCGTTCAGATTGGCGTAGGTATTGTCGGGGTGCATCTTGATGATGATGCCCGAGGAGGAGATGGTGGCCTGCACGGTGTCATCGGCCAGGCTGTTGTCGATGGAGAGATTGAAGTTCAAATCACCGTCGCTGGTGTTGTTGGTGGCGCTGATGGTCCATTCGCGGCCATTGATGGGCTGCACCACGGTGGAGGGCTGCGGCACTACCGGGGGCAGCACCACCTGGATGCGCTCATTGCCGGCGGCGCGGCCGGTGGGGTCGCCGTTGATGCCCAGCACATAGTTGCCCTGCATGTCCACCAGGTTGCCGGCGGCGTCAAAATTCAGCATGCCCGCGCGGGTGTAGTAAATGTTGCCCGCACCGTCCTGCACCTGGAAAAAGCCCTCGCCGTCAATGGCCATGTCCATGGTTTGGTCGGTCATGGTAAAGGTGCTGCGGCCCATCATAATGTCTACGCTGCCCACCTTGTCGCCGTAGCCAACCGCCGAGGGGTTCATGCCGCCCGCGGCCGCCGTGGGGGCGGACGCCGCCGAAATGCTTTGATAGTAGATGTCGCGGAAGGTGGTGCGCATGGACTTAAACCCGTAGGTGTTTACGTTGGCAATGTTGTTACCAATGGTGTCCATGCGGGTTTGATGGCTGCGAAGGCCGGACACGCCAGAATACATTGAACGTACCATAATCAATTCTCCCTTTTCTTTAGTGTGCTAGATTGGTGAATTGATACCGTCATACAGATGCCCGCCCGTGCGGCAAAGCCGCACGGCTGAACCGGGCGTGATAACAGCTGTTTGGGAATCCGTCAGTCAGTCGGGATTCCGAAAGCCTCCTGCATTAGGGCCGGCTTTACTGTTTGGGTTGGTGCTATACAATGACGGTACCATCGATGTTGGTAAAGATGCTCCCATGGCTGGCTTCACCGTCTACGGTAATCACCCTGCCTGCGGCCGCGTTAACAATGTATGCGCTTTTGTCTATCAGTATCAGGGCGTCTTTCAGGCCCTTTTCCTGCGCCAAGCGCATACCTTGGTTCAGCCGCTCAAGGTTTTGTGCCGAAACGTCGATGCCACGCTCGTGCACGCGGGATACTGCGTGCTTGGAAAAAGCTGTGTGGCTGCCCGCTTCCAGCTGCTGCTGCAGCACGTTTAGGAAAGGAACGGCGGCCTTTTGCCCGCCCGCCGGTTGGGGGGTGCTTTGGGGGGCTACGGCAGGCGCGCCGGTGATAATAGGCCGGGACAGCCGGGCTGGGTCAAACTGCGCCATAAATGCCAAACCTCCTTGTTAAGCATTATGCCGGGGTGTTTACCACCGCGCGCTGGTAAATGGCTTCGTCGCCGTGCTTGTTGCGCACAATCACATTCACAAAATAGGTCTTGCCGGCTTCCAGTCCGGTGAAATCGTGCTTTAGGTCGGTGATGTCGTCGGCGTCTTTTGTGCCTTTCTTCACGCCCGCCATGGTGGTAAAGTCCAGCTGGCCGTTGTCGGTGATATAAACGTCGTAGGTCAATTCGTCCGCGCCTTCGTTGTCGTCTACCGGCGCGTCCCAGCGTATGGAGATGCTGTCCTTGCCCACTTTGGTCACTATCGGCGACATCTTGTTCGCGGCTTCCAGCTGGTTCATGTCTACGGCGCTGTCCGGGTCCGAGATGCTCATAATCTGGCTTAGCTCGTAGCTTTTGCCGTTTACGGTAACGGTATACTTTTCGCCGCTCAGGTTCACGCTGGTTACCATGCCTACCTCGCGGTCCACCTGGCCGCCCAGGCCATAGCTGGCTACCGTGGCGGTTTTGCCTATCAGGCCGCTTACATAGTTGGTTTGCGAATAGTGGCTCAGCTCCTGCATCGACTGCATGGTGGCAAACTGGGCCAGCTGCGAAACATACTGCGTGTCGTCCGCCGGGTTCATAAAATCCTGGTTCGACATCTGCGCAATCATCAGCTGCAAAAAGTCTTCCACCTTCACGCCCTTGTCGTTCTTTTCAAAAGGCGTGGTTACGGTAATGCCGTTGTACACGGTTTTGCCGTCGTCGCTAATGCGCACATTGCTCATGGGTGCTCCTCCTTTCCTGCCATAATGGTTCATTGCCTTCGGGTTACACGTAGGTGTTCAGCGCACCGCTGGGGCTTAGCGCCATGGCGGCTGCCACGTTCGGGTAATCGTCCTCCGCGTCAAAATCGTAGCTGTCGGCTGCGCCCGGCGCGGGGTTGTTCCAGCGGCCATTGCGCTGGTTCTGGCTGTCGAAGTGCTGCTGGTGGTTCAGCATCTGGTCTTGCCGCTCGGTTAAAACTGATGCCACCTCTACGCGCATGGGCCGCAAATTGTCGCGCAGCATGTCCATGCCGTCGGCAAGCAAGCGCTGGGTTTCGGGGTTTTTGGCAATCAAGTCCAGCTTCATGCCCTCGGCCGTTTGCACCAGGCGAATGGTAACCTCGCCCAGGTTTTCGGGCGCCAGCGTGATGGTAAACTGTGTGTTGCCCGCGGCCAATGCCGTTTGTACGCCCTGTGCTACCTGCACCTGGGGTGCGGGGGGCAGCTGGGGTGTTTTGGGTACGGCAGCTTCCGCGCGCACGGCCGTATTTTGCAAATACGTGCCCGCGTCCACCTTTTTCTGCAGCGCGTCGATGTCCACATCTTCTTTTTCACCGGTTTCCTGCGCCGGTTTTGCTTTGCTTAGCTGTTCTTTCACCGTGCGCACCGCGCTTTGGAAAGCGCCCTCGGCCTTTTGGGGCTCTGCCGTTTGCAGCTTTGCCGATACCACGTCGCCGCCGGTTTTGTCCCCGGTGTCTGCGCTTTGTTCGCTGGCTGCAGGCCGCACCGCGCTGGATACCTGCGCCGCCGCCGTGTTTTGCGCCGCGGCGGTTTGCGGCGCTACCGCGTTCAGTATCGCCTGAGTAAAATCGCCGGAGGCTTCGCCCTGCGCCAAAGTTCCCCCGGTAAACATCGGGAGCAGCTCCCTGGCGTCACTCGTCAGCATCATTTGCACCAGCCCGCTGCCGCCCGTTTGGCCAAAGGCCGCCGCCGCCAAACCCGCCATATCGGTGTTTGGCATCATCGTGCCAAGGCTTTGCATCACGGCCAGCAATTGCTGCCCCGCCACCTGCGCGCCATTCTCCAGCAGCATCTCACTCACACGGGCCTGCAGGCGCTCTATCAGCTTCAGCATTTCGGCTTCGCCCTCTGCGCCTTCGCCGCCTATGCTAAGGCCCTGCATCAGCTGCAAAATATTCGCCAGCACCGGGTCTATCACCACCGGCATCTGCGAGCCCGTCACGGCCTTCATGGCATCGGCCATCATGCCGTTTTGGATCTCGCGCCAGGAGAGGCCGCCCATATCCTGCGTGGTGGCGTAGCCGCCATTGGTGGCATAGCTGCCCAGCGCGTCCGCCGAAGTACCGGTCAAGCCGCTTAGCAGCTGCGCAAAACTCACGTCCGAGCCAGAGCCGCCAAAGGGGTCTGTGCCCGCGCCAACAGCGGGGAAAGCCCCGGCCATTTGGGTAGCGCCCATCGACATCGCCATTGTGTACATGTCCATTCTTTTCACCTCCTTTCCTGTGTCGTTCGGTTTCTATTTACAAAACCCTTTCGGGTATTTGCAGCTTGGTTATTGGCGGCCTACTGCTGCGGCCCGGCCGCCTTAATGTCCACATAGCGGCGGCTCACCAGCTCTAAAATGCGCTCGCGCTCTTCTCGCGCGTAGTCTTCCTGCCACTCGTTCCACTGGGCTTCGCGCAGTTTTTCAAGGCTTTTCACCTCGCGGTCCAGCGCAATCACCACTTGCAGTTGTTTTTCAATCTCCGCATCCAGTTTGGCCATTTCGGCTTGCAGCATCTCTATCACCGCGTCGCTGCTTTGCTTCTTCTGGGCCAGCTGGTGCACCTCGCCCGCGGCCACGCCGGTGTCGGCAGCCTTGCGGCGGTACGCGGCGGCGGCTTCGGCCATTTGCAGGGCCACATCATCGCGCCGCTGCTCTGCCGCCAGGCGCCGCGCCCGCAAATGGGCCAGGGTGTTGCGTTCTTTTTCGTACAGGGTGGTCTTAAACGCCAGCATGCGCTGGAGGGAAAACTCAAATCTCTTCATCTTTACTTAGCCGTATCAATCATCAGCTGCCGCGTTTCCTCATAGGTAAACTTATCTTCGGTGCGCTGCTGCAAAAGGGCGTTGATGGCATCCACATGGGCAATGGCGTCGTCCAGCACGGGGTTGGTGCCGCTGCGGTACGCGCCTATGGCAATCAAGTCGGCGTTGGCGTCGTAGGTAGCCATCAGGTTGCGCATGCGGGCGGCGGCGGCTTTCAGCGGCGGGTCGGCAATGTCGCTCATCAAGCGGCTGATAGACGCCAGCACGTCAATGGCCGGGTAGTGGTTCTTTTGGGCCATCTTGCGGCTCAGCATCACGTGCCCGTCTATAATGCTGCGCACGGTGTCGGCAATGGGCTCATTCATGTCGTCGCCCTCCACCAGCACCGTGTAAATGCCGGTGATAGAGCCTTTCTTGAAGTTTCCGCTGCGCTCTAAGAGCTTTGGCAGGGAAGAATAAATGCTGGGGGTGTAGCCGCGCGCCACGGGCGGCTCTCCAATGGCCAGGCCAATATCGCGCTGCGACATGCAAAAACGCGTGATGGAATCCATCATGAGCAGCACGTCCTTGCCTTGGTCGCGGAAATACTCTGCAATGGCGGTGGCGGTAAGGCCGCATTTGTTGCGCAGCATGGCGGGCTGGTCGCTGGTGGCAACCACCACCACACTGCGGGCCTTGCCCTCCTCGCCCAGGTCGCGCTCTAAAAACTCCACCACCTCGCGCCCGCGCTCACCCACCAGGCCAATCACGTTCACGTCGGCCTTCACGTTGCGGGCCAGCATACCCATCAGGGTGCTTTTGCCCACACCGCTGCCGGCAAAAATACCCATGCGCTGCCCTTTGCCTATGGTGATAAAGCCATCGATGGCCTTCACGCCCATCTCAATCACGCTGTCGATACGCGGGCGCTCCATGGGGTTGGACGGCTCGCCCACTACGCTGTAGCGCAGGCCGTGGTCCGGTATCGCCTCGCCGCCGTCAATCGGGCGGCCCAGCGCATCAATGGTGCGCCCCACCATTTCGTCGCAAACGTTCACGCTCAGCTTCTGGCCGGTGTTCACCACCGTGGCGCCAAACCCAATGCCCTCGGTATCTTCGTAGGGCATCAGCAGCACCTTGCTCTCCTGAAAGCCCACCACCTCGCTCAGCACCTCGCGCCCGTCGCGCAAAACAATGCGGCACACGTCGCCAATGTTCCCGGAAGGGCCGGTGGCCTGCACCGTCATGCCCACCACCTTGTCTATCTTGCCCATCCGGGTAAACAAATCTGCTTCCAGCAGCTGGCCAAACCGTTGTTTGTCCACCGGCCCACCTCCTCCCGGTAGGTGCCTCGCCGGGGTTCATACCGTTATTTGTAGTCCATGCCTTTGCACAGCTCGCGCAAATAGTGTTCGGTACGAATGGTGTACCGGAGATCATAGCATCAGTCCGTCAAAATTTGGTCAAAATAGTATCCTAGCACTCTCTTAACCACCGCCGGCCGCAAAATATTCTTTTAAGTTGGCCAGCTGGGTATGCAGGGAAACGTCCACCAGGCCCGAAGGCGTTTCGATGTGTACCGTGCCGCGCCCGGCGGGTATGGCGCTCACCTCGATGCCCTGCTGGCCCTCGAACAGGCTTTGCAGGCGTTCAATCAAGCGCACCATCTCCTGGCTTACCTCCACGCGCACCCACGGCTCGCTGCGCACGCTTTGCACCGCCTTTTCCACCATCTCGGCCATATCCGCATCGTCTTCGCTTATCTTTTTGGCCAGCACCTTGCTGGCAATCTCAATCGACAGCCAGCGCAGCTGCTCTTCGTACTCGGCCTCAAACCCCGCGCGCTCCCCCTCAAAGCGGGCCACGGCCTGCTCCAAGCTATCCGCCGCGCCGCGCACGTCCGCCATGGCGCTCTGCGCACCCTGCCTGCGGCCCTCTTCCGCCGCCCGTGCGCGTATTTGTTCGGCTTCACTCTGCACTCCCGCCAACATGCCGCTGCGGGTTTCCTCCGCTTTGCGCAGTGCGTCTTCAATAATGCGGCTGGCTTCGGCCATGGCGCCGGCTATAATGTCACTTTGCACCGCCGCGGTCATCACCGTGCGGGCGGGGGCGCGTTCGGCTTCGCGCGCGTTTACCGCGTCTTCGTCTTCGGTATCCGGCGCTTCGTCATAAATTTCGTCAAAAGCCGGCTCAAAGTTTTCCGCGCTCGCGCTGGCATTCTCCCGGCTTTTGGGCGCGGCCGCTTTTTTGCCGGCCAGCGGCTTTAGCTCCGGGCAAAGGTCTTTTATGCGAACCACATCGTCTGTCAGGTTGAGGCAGCCCAACCGTACAATTCTAGGCAATCACCTCATCCTTTCCGCCTTTGCTGATTACCAGCTCGCCTTCCTCCTCCAAGCGCCTGATGGTATCCACAATGCGCTGCTGCGCCTCTTCCACATCGCGCATGCGCACGTTGTGCAGGTACTCCATATCGCTGGCAATGGTTTCCTGGCTGCGCTTAGACATATTCTGGAAGATAACGCGCGACACCTCGGTGTTGGCAGCTTTCAGCGCCACGGCCAAATCCTTGGTATCAATATCGCGCAAAAAGCGCTGGATGGAGATATCGTCGAGATAGACAATGTCCTCGAACACAAACATCAGCTTGCGGATATTTTCGGCAAGCTCGGGGTCTTTGATGCTCAGCTCGTCGAAGATGTGCTTCTCGGTGCTGCGGTCCACGCTGTTCATAATCTCGGCTACATACGGCACGCCGCCCAGCTCCATCAGGTCTACCGACACAATGTTGCCAAACTTCTTTTCCAGCGTTTGCTCCACCACGGCAATCACGTCCGGGCTGGCACGGTCCAGGTTGGCAATGCGCTCTATCACCTCAATGCGGGTTTCGTCCGGCAATTCGCCAATAATCTGGCTGGCCTGGTCACTTCGCGCGTAAGACAATATCAGCGCAATGGTTTGCGGATGCTCGTTCTGCAAAATTGACAGCAGGTTCTTATAATCGGCCTTGCGCACAAAATCAAAGGCCTTGGTGCGCAGGCTTTTGCTCACACGCTCCATCAGGTTGGCCGCCTGCTGCGGGCCAAAGGCTTTTTCCAGCACGTCGCGCGCGTAGTCCACGCCGCCCTCGCTAATCACCTTTTGGGTAACGCACAGGCCGTAAAAATCGTCAATAATCTCTTTCAGGTCGTCGGGCGCCAAACTATCCAGCTTGGCCACTTCCAGGCTCAGCTGTTCAATTTCCTCTTCGCGCAGGTACTTGTACACCTCGGCCGCTTCGTCCTTGCCAAGCGAAACAATCACGGCGGCGGCGCGTACCTTGCTGGTTAGTTTACGGGGGGGCATGGGCTACTCTCCCTCCTTCAGCCAGTTGCGCAGCAGGTTGGCGGTAATCTCGGGGTTGGCGCGGGCAAAATCGCGCACCTCGCCCGCAATGGCGTCTTCGCCCGGGTCGCCCAGGGCGGCGTTCTTCAGCTGCTTCTTGCGCTCTTCAATTTCGTTCTGGATGCGCTCGGCTTCCTCGGCTTCAGCCGCAGCCGCGGCCTCGGCGGCCAGGCGGCGCTTTTTGCGCCCCTTGGCGCGCAGCACCAGCACAAAAATCAATACAATTATCAGCAGCAGCAGCGCCCCGGCGGCAATCAGCCAGTACAGGAACGGGATGCCAAAGAGCATGCCGTCCGCAACGACAACCGGCGGAACAACTGTGGGCGGGGGCGGCGTGGTGGTAAGCGTCAGGTTTTCCGGTAGCACACTGCCGGCGGCAGCCAGGCCCGCCAGCAGCTCCTGGCGGCGCTCGGCAGACAAGCCGGCATCCCGTATATGCACCGACGCGGTAATGCTGGCAATCTCGGGGGTGGTGCGCTCGCGCTGGGTAAGGGTGTAGCTCACCAAATATTCGCGCAGCCGCGCATAGTCCACGGTTTCTATCACACCGTCGCCGTTTTCATCCACATAGATGGGCACGTCGGTGTTGTCGGTTTCGCCCACCACACCCGCGGCAAAATCGCCCGCGCCCATCAAGGCCTGTACCTCCTCAGTGCTCGTCACGCCGTGTATCGTGCCATCCAGCGGGGCGTATTCCTTCATTTCCTGCACCAAACTGTCGGTGTCCAGCACCACATTCGGCACAATCGCGTAGTCTTCCGGGTTGGGGTACGCAATGCTCAAATAATGCGACAAGCTTGCGATGATGTCTTCTTCTACCGCGGCTTCCAAATCCATCCGGTCTAAAAACGACATCGTAGCCGCCGCGCCAACACTATACTCCTCGCCCATGGCCGCCAGCAGGTTGCCTCTCTGGTCGGTAATCGCCACGTCCTTGGGGTCGATGCCCACCGAGGAGCCCACCACGTGGCGCACGGCTTGCACCTGCCCCGCGCTTAACACCGCACCCGGCTCCATGGTAAAGGTTACCGAGCCGCTTTTCTTGCTTCTGTCGGTATCCCACACCCGGTTGGACGAAGTGCCAAGATTAAGCGTAACATAGGCGTTTTGAACGCCATCCCAGGTCTTAAACGTATCTTGCAGGCGGTTTTGCCAGCCGTGTGTCATCGCCTGCTGCTTTTCGCTCTCGGTGGTGGTTAAGCCGCTGGCAATTTGGTAAGGCAGGGTCACGCTGGGCAAGCCCTGCATGGCCAGCGCCGCCATGGCGCGGTTCAGCTGGTTTTGGGGCACTTCCAGGTCGTTGTCGCCATTCATGCGGTACGCAATACCCGAGGTATCCAGTACCGACACCGACTTCACCTGGTCGTCCTGGCTCATGCCCTCGTACAGCACCACGTAGCGGCCGTCTATCGCACTGAATATAATAACCAGAACCACCGTTAGCGCAACGAGGCCCGCAGCTATCATCAAAATTCTCTTTTTGCGGGCAGGCTCTTGGGCTTTCCAGCCGTCTCTCAGCTTCCCAAAGGCCTGCTTTACCTGGTTGCCTACTTTGGCGGCCCGCTCGTTCATTCAAACAGTCCTTCTCATTAGGTATCAGGGGCGTAAGGCCAGACGTAAAGCTAAATGTTAATACGCATCAGTTCGTTGTACGCGCTGATAGCCGAGCTGGCAAGGCCCGACGCATAGCTTACCGCCGTCGAGTATTTCAGCGCGTTCAGGGTGCTGGTGTGTAAATCGTCGGTTGCATTGGTGGCCAAATCGTACGTGCCCGCCTGTGACGCTTCTCCGGTTTGCGCCAGGTTCTGAAAGGCGTTTTGCAGGATATCGGCAAAGGCCACGCCTGTGCCGGCGGCTTGCCCCGCAAGGCCCTGCTTGCCCTGCACGTCGGTAATAGACGAAATGGTGGGCAGGGTGCTCAAAGGCACAATAAAGCTGCTCATGGTTTCTTATTCCTCCCGTCAGGCCGGCGTTCGGTGCGGTTTTCGTGCGGTGAAGCCCGCAAATCCAGTCAGCAACACGGCAGCCACGCCGCCGCCCCTGGCTTTATCGCGTCAGCTCGGCGGCCTTCATGGCCATGGCCTTAATGATGTTCAGCGCGGTAATGTTGGCTTCGTAGCTGCGGCTGGCAGCCATCAAATCGATGTTTTCCTCCGCCCTGTCCACATTGGGCATCAGCACATACCCTTCCTCGTCGGCGTCGGGGTGGCTGGGGTTGTACACCGGCACAAAATCACTGGGGTCTTGCACAATCTCCTGCACCCGCACCCCGCCGTTCACAGTATTCCCTAGCCCCAGGCGTCCGGCACGCATGGGGGCGGCGCTTATCTTGTAAGCCTCGCGCTCCAGCGCCGATTGGAAGGTAAGCGCCCGCTCCTCGAACACCACCAAACGGCGGCGGTATGGCTCGCCGTTGGCCGCGCGGGTATTGTCTATGTTGGCCAGGTTCTGCGCAATGATATCCATGCGCAGGCGCTCCGCGGTCAACGCGCTCGTCGAAATATCCATGGTGTTCAAAAAAGACACTTGTTTACGCACCGCCTTTCCAGTGGCTCATCACAGTCTATCGCCGCATGTTGGTAATGGCTGTGGTTATATTGCGGTAATGGCCGCCCAGCCTGTCCAGCAGGTAGCTGTACTGGGCATAGGTTTTCCAAAGCTCGGCCTGTTCTTCCTCCAGCACCACATTGTTGCCGTCTATGCGCACGCTGGAGTTCTCGTGCCGGGTAACGGTGGTGCGGAAGGTGGATAACCCCCCGTCCCGGCCGCGCTCGCGCTCGGCCAAACGCTCCGTTTCGGTTTTGCCGTAGCTGTTGCCGTTTTGGGCCGAGGCTCGCTTAAGCACTTCTTCAAACCGAACCGAAGAGGCCTTGAAGCCCGGCGTTTCCACATTGGATATATTGTTCGTAATCACCTGGGTTTTCAGCCACAGGGCATCCAGGCTGGCCTCACCCGTTTGGGTTGCGTGGTTGTCAAACAACATGGTTCTGCCTCTCTGTTGTGTGGCGCCGGGCTGTGCGCTACACAACCCATTGTGGTTGCGCGTTCCGTACCCGGAAGACACCTATGCGTCATGATACCATCCCGCAAACAAATTGGCAATACCCCGCCTGCGCTTTCCTCAATTTTGGGCATAATCACGAAGAACGAACACATGTTGAAAATTTGGCGATAAAGGGTGTATGGACACCTTGCTAATAATGTGGCAATACCCGCCCAGCGCTTTTGCCGTCCTGCAATCAAATAAAAAAAGGACGCTCTATCAAGAACGCCCCTTCTCATTCTTCAATTCGCAGATATTGTGTTTTGACCGGCGGAAAAATTATACCACGTCGCCCACCGCCAAACCCGTCCGGGAGGCGCGGTCAATTCTGGCGGCCTGGTCAAAGGTGTCGCGCAGTTCGCGCACCAACGGCTCGATATCATCCAGGTGCTTGACATCCTTCTTGACACTGGCCATCACCAGCTGTGTGCCAAAAAAATCGTACAGCTTTGCCAGGTTGTTCGACACCGGAAACCGAAAATCCAAAGCACTGCGCAGGTAGCGGAAGATGCGCTCGGTTTTCTGGATAGCGGCATCCATCACCGGTATCTTGCCCGAGCGGATAGAAGCCCTTGCAATATCCATCTGCTTGAGGGTTTCGTCGTACAGCTTTAGCAGCATTTCTCCCTGGGTCATGGTGGCAACCATGTTTTGCTGATACTTTTCATATGGGTTCATCATTGGGTATCCCTCTTTCCTCGTTGCAAACGCTATTTACCTGCCCGATGCAGCGGCATCAAATTCTTGGGCTTTTACGCTCCGCTATTCAGCTGGGCCAGCCACGAGCTTTGATTATTCATCTGTTGTATCAGCTGCTCCATTTGGTTATACTGCTTCCAGTAGCGGTCGTACTCTTTCCAGTACCGGCTTTCCAGCGTGCTCAGCTGGTCGTCTATTTCCTTTATCTGCTTATAAATGGTAGACGTGGTATCCAGCGCGTTTGAACCCGCCAGCGCCACCAACGTGCCCGGGCTGCCATAGCTGGTTTTGGCCGCGGCGTTAATCGTGTCGTTCAGCTGCTCCATAATGCCGCCTTCGCCGGCAAACAGCTTAAACACCGCGTCCGGGTCTTTCTCAATGGCTGTGCGCAGTTTGTCAATGCTTTCGGCGTTCAGGTTGCCGTCGTTGGTGTAAAAGCTGGTGGTAATGCCAAGGTCGTAAATGGCAATATTGCTGCCCTCGGGCTTAGAGTACATCAATTTACGCATATTATCGATAATACGGCCAATGTTTTGGTCGTTGCGCAGCAAGCCCTCTTTGCTTTTCTCCTCCCACTGCTCTATCTCGCGGTCGCTCATGCCTTCTTTCTGCTTGGCGGTTAGCGGGGCATAGTCCCTGTAGGTGGCGTCGGCCTTATACAAGCCGTACAGGTAATCCATCGTTTCGTTGTATGTTTTCAGAAACTCCTGCATGCCCTCCACAATTTTCTCGGTATCCCGCGTCACCGACACGCTGGTTGGGCCAATAAAATCGTTGGCGGTGGCGGTGGCCGGGTCGTACACCTGGGTTTGGTCTTTCAGGGTGGTGCTGTGCAGGGTAAAGGTAAGCCCGTCCACGGTAAACGAGTTGGACGAACGCTGCATCTCCACGCCGTTCAGCTCAAAGATGGCATTTTTGCCGGCATCGGTTTGCATTAAGAAATCGCCGCCGCCCGCCATCATAGCCGGCTGGCCGGTAGTAATGCGGTTTTGGCCAAACAGGTTGTCTGCGCCTGCGCCGTCGCTGCCTTCGCTCACCAGTATTTCCATGGGGATATCCACCCCCATCACCCGGAAAGCCGCCGTGTGCTCGTCAAAATCCACCCGTGGCAGCTGGCTCAGCTGGTCTGCCGCGGGCAGGGCATTGTTGGCATCCGCAATCTTGGTGTTTATCAGGTCGGCCACATCGTTCATGGTCATGCCGGGGTGCAATTCGCTTGCCGAAATATCAATGGGCGCTGTAAAAGGCCCGCCCAGATTGATGGTGATGCCGCCGTCCGTGCCAAAGCTGATGCCCGCGTCTTCCAGTGTAGACGCACCCGTTGCCAGGGTACGCTGGCCTTCGCTAAAGCCCAGCGTGCTGGTGTTGTTGTCTTTGTGGAATTTAGTGGCGCTAATCACCAAATTTATATCGTTTGCGGTAACGGTAAGCCCGCCCGCGTCGTTCACGGTAACCTCTACGGCCGAAGTGCCGTCCGGCAGCACGCCAAAGCTGTTGCGGAAGGCGTTGTTCAGCGCGGCGGCAAAGCTGTCCTTGGTATAGGTATCCTGGCCGTCGCGCCAGCCCACGGAAAAGGTGTAGTCGCTGCCGTTCATGTTAAAGGTAAATTTGCCGCCGTGCGATATTTCAGACAAGTCAAAGTTTTCGCCCACCATGGCCATGTTTACGCCCTGGCCGGTAACGTTATTGCCGCCCTTCGCGCCAAACAGCACGCTCATCAGGTTGCCCGTCGATTGCGAAATCACGCTGTCCAGCTCATCGGCCGTACCCACACCGGTTTCGGAGCGCTGGATGGTAAAGCGGTCTTCCGATTCGATGTAGGTTATCTTAACGCCCGCGTTGCTGTTGTTTATATCGCTGATAATCTGCCCCAGGCTCGCGTCGGAATTGTAGCTGAACTCCACGCCGTTTATCTTAAACGTTTGCTGGTTGCCCTGCAGCTCGGTGGCAAAATTCAAGTCTTTAATGGCCAGGGTGGTGTTCAGCTTATTGGACACGCCAGCCTTCAGGCCCAGGGCGCCCATCTCTACGCTGCCGCCGGATATGGTAAAGCGCTGGCTCTTCTCGTTCACGTCAAATTTAATGCCGTCGGCGGTCATATCCACCTTAATGGCGGCGCCAAACGCGCGCGTAAGCTGGGTTTGCAGGCTGTCTTTCAGCGCCGCGCCGCCATCCGACGGATTGGAGCCATCGCCCACAAAGCTTTTCAGGGCGTTCAAATCAAGCCTTATGGTTTGCTGGCGGCCATCCAGGTTTACCGTAATGCTGGGGTTGTAGCGCTCGCTGTCTATTTCGGCCGAAAATGTGCCCTGGCCCGAAAGGGACGCAACGCCATCGCCGAACATCTTCATGGCTAAGGGGCTGCCGGTAAGCGCGTTGCCCTGCACCACAATGTGGGCGTCCTTGTCGGCGGCCACAATTTGCAGCTTGTTGTTCACAAAGCTGGCCTGGGCGGCAACGCCGTCGGTGGTAAACTGCGCGTTGATAATGTCTGCTATCTCGCTCTGCGATTTGCCGGCGAACAGCTCAGGCGCGTTGAGGAACTGTGCCGTTTTGCCGCCCACGCGGATATTGAGGGTGGCGTTGCCGCCCTGGTTTTGCTGCACCAGGCGCGCGGCCACGGTTTGGTCCAGCCCGGCCACCACATCCTGCGTGGCGTTGGCCTGGGTTTTAGAGGTTTGCGCCGTGGCCAGCTGCATAATGCGGTTCATCATCACGTTGCCGGTGTTGGCGGCGGACGACGCCGACACCGAAAAAGCCGCCGAAGCCCCAACGGGCGGCGTGATGGAAGTGGACATGGTGTTGTAAAACCCGCTGGACAGCAGGTTGGTTTGTGAGGTAAAGCTGAGGTACGAGGATTGCAGCGCTTTCAGCTTGTTCGCAACGTCGCGGTACAGCTCCTGCTTATACTGCAAAACCGTTTTCTTCTGCCCGGCCTTATCAATCTTGGCCTGGGTGCCGCTCAGCATCTTTTCCACCATATCCTGGGTGTTCATTTGCGAAATAAGCCCCGATAGGCCGTAGCTGGAAGCGCTGAGAGAATTGATAGCCATAATACAACATCCTTCCTGTCTGCAACGGTGGTACACTAACTTTATATACGGCAGCAAACCCGTGTTATTTAGCCCTAAACGGGCAGTTTCGCGCTTTTATGCTTTTCCGTGCGTCAGGCTCACTTCGTCCGCGCCGCTTCCCAAATCCGATAAATACCTTTTTATCTTGGGCAGGTTTTGGTTTTGCTTAATGCGCTCCAGCGCCTGCCGGCGCAACGCCTGCAAGCGCGCCTCGGCTTGCTGCTCGGTTTGGGTAATGCGGTGTATCACGCTGCGCACCGCCTGCCCGGCGTAAAACACGGGCTGGTGCTCACTGGGCACACGCGCAAAATCAATGTTGCCCTTTGCGGCTGCCAGCAGCACGTCGCCGGCGGGTTCACCGTCGCACAGGCGGGCCATGTCCTCAATCAAGGTGTCCACCTGGTTTGCCAGCTCGCCGCGCTGTATGATATACTGTTCGGCAGCGTCTGCCTCACAGCTAAGCAGCGCCAGCGTGGCTTGCTCGTATGCCATAAAGCACTGTTTTTCTTCTTCCAGCAGGCTGCACAGCCTGGCCACCGTATCCATTCTGTCTCCTCTTCCGGCGGCGCGGCCGCCTGGTTTTGTAAGCACCCGCAAACGCCATGGCGTGGCATTATCGGAGGGCCCACATGCAGTTTCAGCCTTTTCCCGCGCGGCTATCCCATTTGGCATACGGCGTCACCGCATATGCCTGGGCAAGCTTTGTGCTGCGGGACAACGCTATGGACTTTACCAGCGAGTTTGTGCCCCTGCTGCCGCTGGGCAGCCAGGCCACCATTGCCTGGATGCAGGGCGACACCGTGATGATGGATTTTACGGGCGGGGTATACCTGTCTTCGCCCCAGCTTGTGCGCATCACCGGCATCCCGCGGGATGTGTTTGCCGCCGCCGCGCCCCTGTTTGCGCAAAACACCCGCTTTGCCTGCCGCGTGGCCTGTGCGCCGGACGGCCCGGCGGACACCGGCGAGGTGCTCTACCTGTCTCCCGGGCGCATTACGCTGCTTTGCGGCTTTAAGGCCACTTGCGGGCAGGCGCTGTGGCTGGGCGCTGAAATTGATTTTTTGACCCTGCGCCGCCTGCGGCTTATTGTTACACGCCAGTACCCGCTGCGGCGCGGCCAATACCTTACCGTGTGCGACGTGCCGCCCGCCTCGAACGACAATTTCATTGCCCTGAACGCCTACTCGGCCCGGCTGGAAACCCTGGCGGATGCGGGGTTGGCGTAGGTTATTTCGTATCGGTGTTCTTGTTCCCCTGTTTTGCCAGGCCCAGGGCCAGGGCGTGCAGCGCCGCCGAGTCTGCCTTGCCTGCGGCTTGCAGGTTTTCCCGCACCGTTTCGGTCAATTCGCTGCGCAGCACCTTCACGCTCTTGGGCGCTTGTATGCCCACGCGCACCTTGTCGCCGCTCACCTCGGTGATGGTAATCTCTATGTCATCGCCAACGCGAAAGCCCTGCCCGGTTTTCCGTGTAAGGATCAGCATGCGCTCTCCTCCCCGCCGAACAGGCGCATCCGAATGGGGTAGTCTGCGTCCAATACCACCTGCGCGCCCCAGCGTCTTGCAGGGTTAATTAGGATAGGGCTCTTCAGGTTTACGGTGGTATCCATAAAGTTTGGCGGCACAACGGCCAGCACCCGCACCACCGGCGCTTCTTTCAAATCCAGCAGCTCGGCGTCTTCGCGCGATATTTCCGGCGCGTAGTCCAGGCCAATCTCCTGGGGGTCCAGCATAATAAAGCACACGTCCTGTTTTTCCAAAGATTGCAGCCACATCAGGCCCGGCCCGGCTTCGTCGTCGCTTAAAACAACAAAGCGGCGCAGGTCTTCAAACCCCAGCACCGGGGCACGAAACTCCAAGGCCGCTTTACTGTCCAGTTCCATTTCGCCAAAATCACGCGTTAAAATGGTCATATTCTATCCTTCCCAGGCAATATGCAAACGCCATGCGGCAGCCCGCCAACCCGCATGGCGTTTGGGTTTTGTGATGGTGTTGTTCAGGCCAATTACGCCTCGGCCACAAAATTGGGGTCCGCGCTGGGCGGCGCGTAGATAAACCCGCCAATAAACTCAATGTTCACCGACGCATACTGGGTGATGTTCATGGAGAAAGAGCCCGGCACAAAATCCAGGCGCGCCTTGCCCACGTTCCAGTTGGCCGACATCTCACCCGGCATAAAGTCGGCTTTCAGGCTGGCCGGGATATACTGGATGTCGATGGGCGACAGGGGCATCAGCACCAAATCGCCTTTGTTGTGCTGCACCGCCTGGCTCCACAAGGCGTCTGGGATATTTCCGCCTTTATTCTGGGCGGCGGTTTGGTTGCCCAAATCCACATAGTTGCCTATGGCCGCCGTGGCCGCCTGCTCCCCGCGGTTCGCCTCGTAGCGGGCGCGGTCCACAATCTCCTTTTGGCCCATGTCGCTGCGGCGGCGCACGGTGTTCATCTCAAACCGGCCCGCCTGGCGCTTCATGTTCAAGGTAGCCCGCGACACCTTCCGGTCTACCCTCGGTTTTTCCTGGTTAATCTGAAGCTTGGCGCGCATCACCTCGTATTCATAGCGCGCCGGTGTCGTTGATATTTCCAAAAGAGGCCCTGTCATTACGCCTCACCTCCCATCTACCGCTCCATGGCAGAAGTTTTGAACCCTGCTTTCCTACCGTATGAAGTCAAATATAGATTGCGGCAGGATTTTGCTGCCCAGTTGCAGCGTTACCAGCCAGCTTCTCTCAAAGCCCTTGTTCATGATAATTTCTTTCGATAAATCCACGCCTTCAATGTCGTTCTGGTCTTCCGCAAGGTTGATGTATTCGCTCTCCAGCACGCCCTGGGTATCTTCCAGCGTTACGTACCGCGCGCCAATTTCGGTAATCGCGGTCAGCATAAACTCCATGGTGTCGCTCACGGCGTTCAGCTGCTTGCCCAGGGTATCCATATCATTGTTGTTCAGGCTGTTCACCATGCCGCCAAACAGGCTGTACGCGTTAACGGGCACGCCCTCCGCGCTTAGCCCGTAGCCAAAGCTTTCCACACCCGAGTACGTATTCTTGAACGCAGTGTTCGCGTCTATCTGCGTGCCCGCGTCGTTAAGGCGGTAACCAAAGCCAATATCCACATAGTTTTCGGTGTTGTAAGGGATATCTTGCGTGATGCCGTCTACCGTATGCTGCGGATGGCCATCCGGGCCGGTGGTCATGCCGTCCACCATCACGCCCTGATACATCAGGTTGCCGGCGTCATCGGTTGAGAACGGGGCCGCGCCGTTGCGGTTGCCCGAGGCCGAGAATACAAATTTGCCCGAAAACTCCATGTTCATAATCTGGAACACTTCATTTTGGGCCGCTTCCAGCTCGGCGGAAATCTTCTTGCGGTCTTCCGGGCTCATGGTGCCGTTCAGGGCTTCCACCAGGCGGTCTTCGGCGTTCACAAGCAAAGTGTTCACGTTGCGCAGGCTGTCTTCCGCCGCTTTCGCGCGCCCTTGCGCGTCACGTATCGTCGCCTGGTGGCGCTCGTTATCCGCCATCAGCTTGCGCAGCTGCAGCGCGCGGCTGGCGGCGCCCACGTCCTCGTAGCCCTTATTAAACGCACGCCCGGTATACATTTTTTCGTTCGATCGCGCCAAATCGGAAAGGTTTGTTTCCATGCGCTTAATGTAGCCGCGGCTTAGCATTTGGTGTGTAATACGCATTGCCTTTGTCCTCCCTGTCTGTTTCCGGAACGTCCCTGTTCCGGCGTTAATTATCTGCCCACCACCCCAATGCCGTTAATCAGCTTGTCCAGCATTTCGTCCAAGGTGGTAAACACGCGGCCCACGGCGTCATAAGCCTTTTGATACATCATCATGTCCACGCCTTCTTCTTCCATCGAAACGCCCGATACCTGTTGTATCTGATCCAGCAGGTTGTCCGACACGGAGCTGGTGGCTTCCAGGCGGGTATCGCTGTAGCTTTTGTCGTTGTCCAGCTTGGTTACCGAGTAGAAGTTGATGTACTCCATAAACGTGCCGCGAAACTCGCCAAAGTCGTGTATATCGTTAAACAGCTGAGCGGCCTTGGCTGCGTAGTTGTTGTCTTCGTTGCCGCTGTCCAGCTTGTCGCGCACATTGGTAATCAGGTAAGCCGAGTTCCCGGCCCATTCTTCGCTGATGCGTATGCCCGCCGCCGTTTCGTAGCCGTCCACGTCGAAGCGGAACAGGGGCTTAAAGCGGGGCGGCTCGTAGGGCTGCTGGTCTTGCGGCCGCACCTCTTCTATCACGTTGTTAAACTTATTAACAAAAACCTTTGCCAGTTCGTTTACTTTGTCCTTAAAGTAGTGGATGCCCTGGGTGTAGGTTTCGCCGCGCTCGCCGTCCATGCCAAGGCCCCGGCCGTTCAGCATGTCCGTCATGCCGCGGATAGCCCCCGTGGCAAAATTTACGTCCCTGCCGGTATTGTTCCAAAACACCGATACGGTTTTGAACGCCGGGTCGTAGTCGTTGGTCTGCACCATCAGCTGTTCAAAATTCTCGCCGTTCACGGCCGGCGGGTTGTCTTCATCCTTGGCGCCCATCCACACGGTTACCATGCCGTTGTCCTGGGTTTCGTAATAAATATCCGCGTATTCGCTCAATTGGTCCAGCAGTACATTGCGCTGGTCCAAAAGCTCCAGCGGCTGATACAGGCCGTTGCCCGGGTCCATGCTGTTAAACTGGGTGCGGGCAATCTCCCCGTTCAGGTTGGCAACGCGCTCCAGTATCGAGTTGATGTTCTCCACATCCAGCGACAGGTTGTACTCCTGCTGATTCCACACGCTGTCAATCTTGGTGCTCATTTGCTGGAACACCGACACAATCTGGTTGGCCACGGCCAGCAGGTTGGCAGCGCCCGTTTTCTCGTCGGCGCTCTCGCCCAGCAAGGCGCCCCAGGCCTCTTCAAAACGGGTCATCACGGTGGTAAGCTTGGCGGGGGCAATCTCGTCAATGGCCTCGGCTAAATCGCCCAGCACAGACGATGTTACGCCGTAATACCCAACGTCCGAGTACTCTTCGCGGAAGCGTTTGTCTAAAAACTGGTCGCGTATCTGCGACACGCCGTACACCCCAACACCCTGCCCCGCAAAGGACGAGGTATTTTGCGCGTAGCGGGTGAAGCGCATGTTGGTATTAAGCGCCACCAAATCCACCCGCTGGCGGGTGTAGCCGGTAACACCGATATTGCTGGTGTTGTGCCCCACTATGTCCAGGGATTTCTGGTTGGCCATCAAGCCGCGCGTGGCGGTTTCAAAACCCATAAAGGTCGGCCTCATGTTCATCCTCCGTATCTCTTAGGGGTATGCGGCACGCAGGGTAATGCGCGCTTACACTTTGGTTTCCAAAATAGCACTGTGTCCCGCGCGTTCACGTCGCAGCTTTTCGTAGGGGTTGCTCCCCCCCGCCGCACCCGCGCCGGGCAAAACGGCCTCGGGGTCTATGTCTATCATGTTGTCACGGGCCATGGCCATCGATTTGTCGTTCAAAAACCGGATGTCCGCAACCGTGCGCTCAAACCGGTCGAACAAGAACCACAGGCCGCGCTGGGCATCGGGCGGGGCGCTTTCTATCACCTGCCGAAAACTCAATCCCTGCAAGCCGGCATCGGCCTGCAAGGTCATACGCTTGGTTTCATAATTCTCAAGCTGCTTGGCATTGGCCTGCGAGGTGGCGATGCTGCTCTCTATCCGCGGCAGCTCCCGGCTGGAAAGGGCCGCCAGTTTGCCGTTTTCGTCCAGGCGCATGCGCCCTAAAAAATCTGTGTATTCCGCCATAAACGCCACAAAAGCGTCCATTTGCCCGGGGTCTTGCATGCCGGCTCTCATCCTTTCGTTTCCGTCGTGCCGGTGCACTATGCCTGGGCGTCCAGCCCTAAAATGGCGTCGGCCACATCGCCCGCGGCCACCTGGTAAGTGCCGGCCCGCACGGCCTCTTGCAAAGCACCCAAACGCCCGGCGGGGGCGGGGGCGGCCACTTCGGCGGCCATTGCCGGCACGGCGCGGAAAGCGCCCGCGCGCGCGGCGGCATCGCCGCTGATGGTTACCATATCTGTTTTGCCGTCCGCTTTGCCCGCCAAAGCACTCTTTCCGGGCTGCGGTTTACCGGGCGCAGGCTCGCTCACACCACGTTTTTGCACATAGCTTTGATAGTGCTCTACGCCGCCTGTATAATTTATTTTCATGGTCATCCCCCTTAAACAACGCACAGACACAACTATACGCATCTTTTTCTACTATGTTATTCGCCCTTGCAAAAACAATTTACAGTGTTTATTTATTACATTTTGGTTACAATGCGGCAACTGCACATAGAAACGCGTAAAATCTGCCCTTGTAAAATTCGGCCCGCCTTTGTATAATCTAAGAAGCAAGACACTAAATGTTGTGTGGTTGAATCCGGTTCGCCGGCTGTCAACACACAATATGGGAGGGCATTGGATATGGGGCGGGTTATCGCTGTGTCCAACCAAAAGGGCGGCGTGGGCAAAACCACCACCACCGCCGCGCTGGCCGCCGCGCTGTGCAAGCGGGGCCGCCGGGTTTTGGCCGTAGATTTAGACCCCCAGGGAAACCTGAGCTTTAGCATGGCGGCCGAAAACGAGGGCGTACCCACCAGCTTTGAGGTGATGCGCGGCGAAACACCCGCCCGTTATGCCATCCAGCGCACCAATGTGTGCCATCTCATTCCCGCCAACATCCTGCTTTCCAGCGCCGAGCTGGAGTTTACCGGCCAGGGGCGGGAATACCTGCTGCGCACCGCGCTGCGCCCGCTGGCCGACGAATACGACTACATATTAATAGACACACCGCCTGCCCTCAGCGTGCTTACGGTAAACGCTTTCACCGCAGCAGACAGGCTCATTATCCCCATGCTCAGCGATATTTTCAGCCTGCAGGGCATCACGCACCTGTACGATACCGTATCGCACGTGCAAAAGTATTGCAACCCAGGCCTGCAGTACGGCGGCATTTTGCTCACCCGCTTTGCGCCGCGCACCAACCTGGCCGCCGAGGTGCGGGGCACGGCGGAGATGATTTCCAGCGAGCTGGAAATTCCGTTGTTTCACACCTGCATTCGCAGCAGCGTAGCGGTTACAGAAGCCCAGGCGCTGCAACGCAATATCATGGAGTATTCGCCCCGCAACATCGCCATGAAAGACTATCTGTCGCTGGCGGATGAGATTCTTTACAGGGAGAACTGAGCCCAATGGCCCAGAAGCGGGAAATTGACAAAGAGGCCATGTTCCATAAAATCATGCCCTCCTCCGCGGCAGCCGGCGGGGAGGGTTCTTTGGCGTTGCCCCAGCCCGCACCAGAGCCCCCCCAGGCCGAGCCGTCCAGCCGCGCCCTCAGCGCCGACGAGATAGCCGCCTTGTTTGCCCAGGCCGCCCCGGCAGAGCCAGCGCCGCCCGAGCCCGAGCCTGTGCCCGAGCCTGTGCCCGAGCCTGTGCCCGAACCCGAGCCGCAGCCCGAGCCAGAGCCACCGCCCGAGCCCGAGCCAGAACCCGAGCCCCCCCAGGCCGAGCCGTCCAGCCGCGCCCTCAGCGCCGACGAGATAGCCGCCTTGTTTGCCCAGGCCGCCCCGCCAGAGCCAGCGCCGCCAGAGCCAGCGCCGCCCGAGCCTGTGCCCGAGCCGCCGCCCGAGCCAGAGCCTGTGCCCGAGCCTGTGCCCGAGCCAGAGCCAGAGCCAGAACCAGAGCCCACACCCGAACCAGAGCCCGAAGCGGAACTGGTGCAAGAGGTGAACCTATCTGAAATATACATACAGCAAGTGTACGACCGATATCGCGCCCGCCTGAACGCCTGCACCTGTGAGCGCTGCCGGGAAGAGGCCTGTAACATGGCGCTCAGTCAAATCCGTCCGCGTCCCATCGACGCCCGCCTGGTAAACCGGCATACCCAGTTTGGCCGCGAGCTGGCTGCCGAAGCCGTTACCGCCCTGGTGCAGGCTATTCTCGCCGTTAACCGCAACCCCCACTGACACAACAAGCCCTCCCCGGCCGGGGGAGGGCTTTGTGAAGGGTTTGGGTAGGCATCACGCCGTCATGTTCATCAAAATGCCCATGGCCGCGTTGTTATTCATGGCGTACGCCCCGCCGCCGCGCACACTCTTCTCCAGCGTACGGATGGGGTCTTCATTGCGAATCGCCTGCATCTCGGCCAAATCATTGGCAATCAAGCTTTGGGCCGGGCGGCGCAGAGCCACACGCGCCGCGTCCCGCACCTCGGCGGCAAGGCCGCCGCGTTCGCCAATCAAATCCAGCAGCTGCTCGCGCCGTTCAGGTGCTTCGTCACTCAGGGCCTTGCCAAGGGCGGCTTCGTCCAATTGCAGGTTGCCGTCCTCGTTCACAGACACCCCCGCCAGCGCCATCTCGTCTTGCAAAGCGGGGTTGTCTTGCATCAGGCTCTTTTGGGCCGCCACGGCGGGTCCGCGGCTCGCATTGTCGCTCAGTGTTTTTAGGCTGCTGTTGTAATTGTCTACCAAGCCGCGCACGGCATCCACCGTGTTCTTCACCGTATCGGCGGTTACGTTGCCGCTTTGGTCATATAGTATCTTGCCCGCGCCGCCATCTGCCAGCTTGCCCGCGCTTTGGTTCAGCGCGTTCATGCTTTTGGTGTAGCCGGTTAGAAAATCGGCCGTTTCTTTGCCCAGCTGCTTCACCTTGCTGGTATTCGCCCGGTAGCTTTCCAGCATCGACCGCGTCGACTTCACCGCGCCGGTAAAATCGAACACCTTGGAAATGGCCTCCACATTTTTGGGGTTTGACTGAGAATACTTGAAATAGCTGTTCATCACAGCATTGATACCACTGCTCATTTTTGTCACTCCTTCGCGCAACAAAAGCAAACCGAAACAGCTTACGCAAAAACCCGGGAATAACGCCAATTTACCAATTACACTGTATCATGGCAGTGCCAACAGCGCAAGGCCCGCACACACTTATTTACAAATTGTTTACATTATATGTCTGGCGTGCCCGGCACGCCCCAGCCGCTCAGCCCCGCCGTCTGCAGCGCGCCCAGCATTTTCTGGCGAAAGGCCGGGTCTTGCCGCGTGCGCCCGGCCACAAACGCTTTGGCCGCGGCGCGCGCTGTCGCGCCGTCCACCGGGCAGCGGCTTTTCACCACCGGCCCGCCGCTCTCCCGCGCGGCAGCCGCCACTTCCCGCTCAGTGGCCAGCACCATCGGGCGTATCACCGTAATTTCTCTCCGGGATAGCCAGGTAACCGGCGAAAAGCAACCCAGCCTGCCCTCGCCAAACAAATTAAGGTAAAACGTTTCGATGGCATCGTCTAAATGGTGGCCCAGCGCCACTTTGTTGCAACCCAGCTTCACCGCTTCGCTATGCAAAGCGCCCCTGCGCATCTTGGCGCACAGCGCGCAGGGGTTTTTTTCTTTGCGTACGTCATATATCAAGTGCCCAATCCCGCTGCGCACCACCGTGTGGGCCACGCCCACACTGCCAAAGTATGCCGTCAGGCCGCTATAGTCTGTTTCTTCGCCAAAAAACAGGGGGTCCAGCGTAAGGGCGCGCACCGTAAACGCGTGCTCAAAATACCCGCTTAGCCTTTGCAGCGCGGTGGCCAGCGCAATGCTGTCTTTCCCGCCCGACACCCCCACGCATATGGCGTCGCCTGGCCGCACCATGCCATACAGCTGCATGGCCTTGCGGCACAGCCCCTCCAGGCGCTGCATTTTCTGCCCTCCGCCCATGTCATCCCCCCTCGTTTGCTCTGGCATTCAGTATACCAGCGCGCCGCGGCGCTGCCAAGCGCGCGTGTTACGTAAATTGAGTTGACCAAAACCGGGCGCATTCGCACGATTTCGGGAGAAATCGGGAGATTGGAAGCCGTAAATGAAACTATCCGCCAAAACGCCTTGACAAGCTGTCCGCACAGCGTCTATAATACGTTTTGCACGCCCCGCGTATTCCCGTCATTTATCGCCTGGTGCGGCCCGCGGCGGCACAGAGAAGGATATGGAGGAAACAGTCATGAGCACCACATTAGCCAAGCCTGCCAATGTGCAGCGCCAATGGTATGTGCTGGACGCCGCCGGCAAGCCCCTTGGCCGGGTAGCCGCCCAGGCAGCCGTATTGCTGCGCGGCAAGCACAAGGTCGATTTCACCCCCAATGTAGATTGCGGCGATCATGTTATCATTGTTAATTGCGATAAAGCCGTGCTTACCGGCGCCAAGCTGGAGAAAAAGTATTACCGGCGGCACACCGGCTGGGTGGGCGGCCTGCGCGAAGTACAGTATGGCAAACTGATGCGCGAGCGCAGCAACTTTGCCATGACCCTTGCCGTAAAAGGCATGCTGCCCCACAACACGCTGGGCGCAAACGCCCTGAAGCGCCTGCGGGCCTACCGAGGCCAGGAGCACAAAAACCAGGCGCAAAAACCGCAGGCATACACACTGTAGAAGGAGGCGGACAATGATGTACGAAACCAAGCCCTATTTTTATGGCACCGGCCGCCGCAAAAGCAGCGTGGCCCGCGTGCGGGTTTATGGCGGCAGCGGCAAGATTACCATTAACGACCGCGATATCGACGATTATTTTGGGCTGGAAACCCTTAAACTGATTGTGCGCCAGCCTTTGGTGCTTACGCAAACCACCGGCCGTTTCGACATTGCCGTGCGTGTGGTCGGCGGCGGCGTATCCGGCCAGGCCGGGGCTATCCGTCACGGTGTTTCGCGTGCCTTGCTGCAGTTCGACGAAAGCCTGCGCGGCGAGCTCAAGAAAGCCGGCCTGCTCACGCGCGACCCGCGCATGAAAGAGCGCAAGAAGTACGGCCTCAAAGCCGCCCGCCGCGCGCCGCAGTTCTCGAAGCGCTAGGGTTCTTTACCGCAAAGGCAAAGGTCATTATTCTTTCTCAAAATATTGCTTCCTAACACCGGCGTATGTTATACTGGATATCATTCCAGTGCAGCTTCGCGTGTTCGCACGCAGAGAAGGTGATGTCACGGTGCCCGAGCAAGGATACGAGTACGACCAATACGCGCCGCAAACCGGCGGGCGCTTGTTTTCCAGCTCCATGTTCGGCTTCAACAAGGAAGAAGTGCTGGAGTATTTAGACGAGCTTGCCGACGAGAATTACCAGCACCAGGAAGCCGCCAATCTGCAGATTCAAGACCTGACGCATCGCCTTCAGGCGATGGAGGCCGCGCTTGCGGACAACCGGCAGAACGATGTGCAGGGCGACGCGGCAAACGAAGCGCGCCACGCCGAGGAGCAGCAGCAAATAGCCCGTTTGTCCGACGATTTGGAGGTTGCCAAGGCCGCCACCCAGCAGTCGGAAGAAGATTTGGCCGAGGTGCGCGAGCAGCTGTTCAATATCCAGCAGGAAAACACCTGGCTGCGCGAAGAATTTACAAAGGCCGACACCCAGATTGCCGACATGCAGCGCAAGCTGGACGCCGCGCCCGCCCAATGGGCCGACCCTGCCCTGCACCAGGAGATGGCAGACTTGCAATCCGAGCTGGCGCAGAGCACTGCCCGCTTGCAAGCCTTGCAGCAAGAAAAAGAAGCGGCTTTGCAGGAAAAAGAAACCGCCCTGCAAGAGCGCGCCGTGGCCCAAGCCGCACAGGCAGCAGCCCAGCAAGCCCAGTACGCGGCACAAAAGGCCCTGCGCGAAGCGAAAAACACGCCGCCCTCTTCGGTTGCGTCGGCCGCCATACTGGCCGATGCCAACGCCGAAGCCGACCGTATCCGCGCCACCGCCATGGATGAGCGCGACCGCATCCGGCGGCAAATACACGCCAGCGCCGGCGGCCTTACCGAGAGCATCACCAACCTGCGCGGCGAAGTATCCGGCGTGGAAACCGATGTGTCCCGCGTATTGGAAGCGGTGCAAAATTCTCTCTCCGATGTGCTTTCCGCCCTGGGCCGCACCGAGCAAAACCTAAGCACACTCAGCGTGCAGGTAGACCGGTTTCCCGCGTCTTCCCCCTCTGTGCCCAAGGCACAGCCCCAGCAGGTGGTCTACTTTCAGCCCGGCAGCCAGGCGGTGGGCAGCCAGCGCCCACGCTACAGCGGCAAAAGCGCCACGCCCGAAACCTTGGGCCAGGGCAGTTTCCGTCAGGTAAGCGCCGGCGGCGCGCCTTTGGCCGCCAATGTGCGCCCCTTCCAGCCCACCTACAGCACCGGAAAAGCCGCCACGGCATCCGCCTGGCCGCAAGCCGCAATGCAGGAGGATACCGGTGAAGAGCGCATTCGCGCTTTAGCTGAAAACCTGGTTGATACATTGGTGCAGATGTTAACTTAGTTCTGTTGCAGTTGTTTTAGCATCCCATTTGCGCCCGAGCCCTCACATGGCTCGGGTTTCTTGTCGATTGGCGTTAGCACTCTATATGCAAGAGTGCTAGTTTTTACAATTTATTCACTTTTTGATAACAATCGCTTCATAAATAGGCCCTATACTGTTATTCAAAGAGAGCGCCGCCGCCTGTACCACATCTGGCACTCCATACAATACACTGCTAAAGAAAGGATGTTCACTATGTACAACCTCATCCCGTTCAGCCGCCGCGAAGGCAACATCTTCCGCTATATGGACGACATTGAGCGCAGCTTTTTTAACAACAACATCAGCGGTAAAGGCCAGTTCCGTTGCGATATCAGCGAGAAAGACGGCCTTTATCTGCTGGAAGCCGAGCTGCCCGGCTTCGACAAGAAGGACATCAACGTGGAAGTGGACGCCGACACGCTGACCATCAGCGCCAGCCACAGCGAAGAAACGTCCGAAAAAGACAAGCAGGGCAATTTTATCCGCCGCGAGCGCCGCTTTGGCAGCTTTGCCCGCAGTTTCAGCGTGGAGGGCATCGACACTGGCAGCATCAAGGCCGATTATCAGAACGGCGTGCTTAGCCTACAGCTTCCCAAGGCCGCGGAGGTAAAGCCCGAAACTCAAAAAATCACCATCGGCGGCTAAAAATACCCTAAAAAGAGAAGGGCGCGGCAGCGCCCTTCTCTTTTTAGGGTGCTACAATAAAGCCAGAAGCTGTTCCTTGGGCGCATAGCCCACGCTCTGGCCCACCTTCTCCCCATCTCTGAAAGCAATCACCATGGGGATGCTCTGTATGCCGAAACGATCGGCCAAATCCGGCTCTTCATCCACGTTCACCTTACCCACCTTGTACTCGGGGTGCTCGCTCGCTATTTCCTCCATCAGCGGGCTTAGCATCTTGCAAGGGCCGCACCAGGCGGCCCAAAAGTCTACCAAAACAGGCCTGTCGCTCTTCAGCACCTCTGCGTCAAAATTCTGTTGTGTAATCTCAATCGGCATTGTCTTCTCCTTTTCGGCAGGCAAACACTTCCCGGTGCGGCAAACCGCCCTTGGGCGCGCACCGCACAGCTATGTGCAAATTATACTCGCATTGCGCACAAGCCGCAAGCGTGCCGGCAATTCTTCACACACTGTTTACATCTGTGCCACAGTTCCTGCGGCTAAAGGGGCGCTCATCTTCACAGCGGAAGCATCGTAAACGCAATGGCAAAATACAAAGCCAAAGAGCAAGCGTCCACCAGGGTGGTAATCAGGGGGGTGGCCATAATGGCGGGGTCCAGCCTGCAGGCTTTTGCGCCAATGGGCAGCGCCCCACCCAGCACATTGGCCAGCACCACCGTGCCCATCATCGCCAGGCTCAGCACCAGCCCCTCGGCCATGTGCGCCGGGTAAAACACGGCAATGCGCAGCATATTAACAGTCGACAGCGGCAGGGCAATCAGCAGGCTTACCCTAAGCTCTTTCCACAGCACCGGCAATATATCGGCCGGGCGCACTTCGCCCAGCGCCATGCCGCGTATCACCATGGTGCTGCTTTGGCTGCCCGCGTTGCCGCCCGCGCCCATCAGCATGGGGATAAACGTTAATAGCAGCGGGAACGCGGTAAGCGCCGCCTCGAACCGGCCCATGATGCTGCCGGTGACAATACCGCTTGCCATCAGCACCAGCAGCCACAAAAAGCGGTTGCGCGCCAGGCGCAGCGCCCCGGTTTTTAGGTAAGGCTTTTCGCTGGGCGCCATGGCCGCCATCTTCTCAAAGTCCTCGGTGGCTTCCTCCTGCATCACGTCCACCGCGTCGTCCACCGTTACAATGCCCACCAGCCGGTCTTCGCCGTCCACCACCGGCAGCGATAAAAAATCGTACCGGGCCATCAGCGCCGCAACCTCTTCCTGGTCGGCGCCGGTGGTCACGCGGATAATATCCGTTTCCATCAAGTCGGCCACGCGGGCACTGTCGTGCGCCAGCAACAGGTCTTTCACCGTCACCACGCCGTTCAGATGGCGGGTATCGTCTATCACGTAGCAGGTGTAAATGGTTTCCCTGTCCTGCCCGGTGCGCCTGATGCGCTTAATCGCGTCCTCCACCGTCATGTTGCGGCGCAGGTCTGTAAACTCGGCCGTCATAATGCTGCCAGCCGAGTGCTCCGGATAGCGCAAAAACTCATTCAGCAGCCTGCGCGTTTCACTGCCCGAGTGTTGCAGCACCCGCTTTACCAGCGCGGCGGGCAGCTCTTCCAGCATGTCCACCGCGTCGTCAACGGCCAGTTCGTCCACCAGCGCGCCCACTTCCCGGTCGCTGAAGGCTTCTATCAGGTGCTGCTGTGTTTCGGCAGACAGCTCCGCAAACACATCCATGGCCTGGTCTTTGTGCAAGGTGCGAAAAGTCACCAGCATCTGCTCTTCCGGCAGCGCCTCTATAAACAACGCCACGTCCACCTCGTTCATGTCGCCCAGCGCCTCGCGCAGGGCACGGTAGTTCTTCTGGCCCGCCAACACACCCAGGCGCACCTCGCTCAGGTTTGTTGCCATTCTCTCACCTCTCTTCCAGGCTATGTGATGTTTTTGCCGCTTTGCACGCAACCGTTCGGCCCTATTTGTGCTATTTTTGCAATATTACCGCCGCTTTAGTACCCCAGCAGCAGCCCCGCAATGCTAAAGTAAACCACCAGCACCACCGCGTCCACAATGCTGGTTATCAGCGGGGCCGCCATCAGGGCAGGGTCCAGCTTGCAGGCTTTAGCCGCTATGGGAAGCGTGCCGCCTATCACCTTGGCAATAAACACCGCCGCCGCCAGCGTCAGGCACACCACCACCGGTATCAGCCCGCTGTTTGGGTTGGTTGCCAGCATGCGCAGCCAGTTCACCACAGCCAAGCCCAGGCCTACCAGCACGCCCACGCGGGCTTCCTTCCACGCCACGCGCAAAATGTCGCGGGTGCGCACCTCGCCCAGGGCAATGCCGCGTATCACCATGGTGCTGCTCTGGCTGCCCGCGTTGCCGCCCGTGCCGGTAAGCATGGGGATAAAGGTAGCCAGCACGGGCAGCGCCAGGCTGATATCCCCATACAGGCCCAGCACCAGGCCGGTAAGCATACCGCTCACCATCAACAGCAGCAGCCAGGGCAGGCGGTTCGCGGCCAGGCGCATAACGCCGGTTTTCAGGTATGGCCGCTCGCTGGGGGTCATGGCGGCCATCATTTCAAAGTCCTCGGTGTCCTCTTCACGCAGCACGTCCACGGCGTCGTCCACCGTCACAATGCCCACCAGGCGGTTTTCGGCGTCCACCACCGGCAGGCTAATCAGCCCATATTTGGCCATCAGCTTGGCGGTTTCTTCCTGCCCGGTGGCCGTGGCCACCGATATCACATCCGGCTGCATCAAATCGGCCACACAGTCGCCGTCTTGCGCCAGCAATAAATCTTTCACGGTCACCACACCCTGCAGGCGGCGGGTTTGGTCCACCACATAGCAGGTGTAAATGGTTTCGCGGTCTTGCCCAATGCGGCGTATGCGCTTAATCGCCTCGGCCACCAGCATTGCCTTTTTCAAATCGGTAAATTCCGCCGTCATGATGCTTCCGGCCGAGTCTTCGGGATAGCGCAGAAACTGGTTAATCCGCCCCCGCGTTTCGGGCGACGCATTGCGCAAAACACGCTTCACAAGGCCCGCGGGCATTTCTTCAAGCATATCCACGGCGTCGTCCACCATCAGTTCCTCCATGATGGCGGCAATTTCCTGGTCGGTCACCGTGGCAACAATATGCTGCTGGCAATCGGCATCCAGCTGGGCAAAAACCTCCACAGCTTCCTCTTTAGGCAAGGTGCGAAAAGCCACGGTGGCGCTCTCGCGCGGCAGGCTTTCCACAAACTGCGCCACGTCCACGGCGTTCATGTCGGCCAGCAGCGCGCGCAGGCCGCGCAGGTTGTGCGCCTGCAACAAATCATTCAGGGTCGTTATCATGGTTTCAGGCGCCATATCGCACCTTCTCTCTGCTTAATTATCACATAGCCACACAATAAAACAGGGGCGCAAACCGGGCGGCCAAAGCCGCCTGGATGCGCCCGCGCAAAAACAAAACCCCAAAAACCTTGCGCGCACACAAACATGCGCACAAACCTAAGCCACAAACACCTGGCCGCATAAAAAGCGGCCTGGTGCTCGCCTATCGCTCTGCCGCGCTACGCGCGCGCAGAAACGTACATACAAACGCGCTTACCGGTGGCAGGTAAAAACACCCAGCGCTCCGGCGCGCCTTCGCTGTGGGGGGTCAAGTTCCATGCTCGTACTTCGGGCGCAGATGTCCACCTGCTCACCTCCTTTTGCTAATATATTACTATGCTACGGCATTCAGGCCCGCGCCCTTGGGCGCGCTGTTCTGCCCCGCCATGGCGGCCTGATACGGATTTTTCTGCCCGCCGATGCGGGTAACGGTGCGTGTTGTGCCACCCGCAATGTACGGGCGGCCGCACTCCGGGCAAACCGCCCCGTGCAAAATCACGGTTTGCATCAGCACCTCGCCGCCGCTGGCCTTGGCGTTCGCGCGCTCACGCATCACATGCTCTTGCTCGTGCGAGGATACCATGGCCGCCGACGCCCCGGGGGCGATGTGGGTGGGGGTTTTGAAGGAAACGCCCGCGTCGTTAGAACCATCCTGATAGGTGCGGTGCTTACAGGTTTGGCACTCTTGGTTAAACTTATCGTTCATCACATTGGCCTGCGCACGCTGCCACGCCAAGGCGGCGGGGTCGGCCTGTGTACCGGCCGGCGCGCCCGGCTCTGCGCCAAAAGCGCCCTGGCCCGTCGCATTGGCGGCATCCGCAGGCACGCCGGCCGCGGCCGCGGGCCGCAGGGGTGTGGCCACGGCGGGCACATGGGCTGCCATGGGCATAATGCCGCCGGGATACCCCACCGCACCAATCGCCATTTAGCCCACCTCCTGCCCTTGCAAGAACGCCAAAGCAAACTACCAGACGCTAACAGTATACCCCTTACCGCCGTTATCTGCAAGCGGTAAATGCGCATCCCTCACGCAAACTCCTGTTTCAGGCTGCGGGCAAACAGCTCGTCCAGCGCCTGGCTGGGCGGCACATTTTGGTATAGCACTTGATACACGGCACTGGTAATGGGCAGTTCCACGCCGGTTTTGCGGGCCAGCACGCATAGCGCACCGGCCGTGTAATACCCCTCCGCCAGCTTGTCAAAGGTTTCGCCGCGCACAAACGCCTCGCCATAGTGGCGGTTGTGGCTGTGCGGGCTAAACACAGTGGCCTCGTAATCCCCCAGGTGGCACAGACCATAAGCCGATAACTCACTGCCGCCCAAAGCCTTTATCAGCCGGGCATATTCGCGCGTGGCGCGGCTCATCAGCGCGCCCTTCAGGCTGGCCAGGCCAAAACCGTCCAGCATGCCCGCCGCAATGCCCACCACATTTTTAGCCGCCGCGCCCACCTCGTTTCCCACAAGGTCTTCACCATAGTAAAACCGAATCAAGTCGCTGCCAAACGCTTCCACCAGGCGGCGCTTGTCGGCTTCGCACGCCGCGTCTATCACCATGCAGTTGGGCACGCCCTGGGTAAATTCCTGCACATGGCCTGGGCCCAGCCACACGGCGGCCCGGCTCACCTGCCACGCCTCTTCGGCCACCACTTCGCTCAGGCGTTTGCCGGTTTCCATCTCCAGGCCCTTCATGCACAGCACAAACAGCTTGTCCCGCACGCCCCATCCCGGTAATTCCTGCATCAGTGCGCGCAAATTTTGGCTTGGCACAGAAATAAGCACCACCTCGCACGCCCTCGCGGGCGCATAGCCGCTTTCCATTTGCACGCCCGGCGGCAGGGTTACCAAGCCATTCCCGCGTGTTTGGGCCAAGCGCCGGGCATTGTGGCTGCCCGGGCGGCCGCACAGCGCCACACGGTGGCCCAGCTTATTTAAGTACCACGCCAAAAACGTTCCCCAGCGCCCGCTGCCAATCACCGCTACATCCATGCACATCTCCCCTAGGCAAAGCAAAGCGGGGCAGAATTAACACCATCATTCGCCCCGCAATTGATATTGTTGTTAACAATGCTATCTGCGTATCTCCAGCAGCTTGTCTTTCAATTCACCCTCAATGCGCGCCAGTTCCACCTCGGCCTCCGCGCGGCGTTGGCGGCCCTCGGTTTGGATGCGCACCACCTCATCCAGCGAATCAATCAGGTTGCGGTTGGTAAGCTGCAGGGTTTCGATATCCACAATGCCGCGCTCGCTCTCCTTGGCGGTTTCAATGGTGGCTATCTTCAGCTGTTCGCTGTTTTTGCGCAGTATCTGGTTGGTGTAGTCGCTCACCTCGCGCTGGGCCTGGGCGGCCTGCTGGCTGTGCGCCACCCCCAGCGCCAGCACCATCTGGCTTTTCCACAGCGGGATGGTATTGGCCAGGGTGCTCTGTATTTTTTCAGTCATTAGGGTGTCGTTGTTCTGTATCAGGCGTATTTGCGGCGCCATCTGGATACTGATGGTGCGGGTAAGTTCCAAATCGTGCAGCTTCTTGCCAAAGCGGTCGCACATGTTGGCCATGTCGTTGGCGGCCTGGGCGTCCTCCGGCAGCTTGCTCTGCTCGGCTTTCTGGCGCAGGGCCACCAATTCGCCGCCCTCCACCTCGGCCAGCTTTTTCTTGCCCGCCAAAATGTACATCGTCAGTTCCTTAAAGTACACCACATTCTGTTCGTACATTTTGTCCAGCAGGGCAACGTCCTTCATCAGCGTCACCTGGTGCTTTTCCAGGGCTTTCACAATCTCGTTCACATTGGTTTCGGCCGTGGCATATTTGGCTTTGATGCTGGTAACCTTGTTGCTGCCCTTTTTGAACAGCCCAAACAGGCCGCCGCCCTTTTCTTCCGAAACATCAAAGCTTTTAAGCTGGGTCACCAAACCCGTCAGCATGCCGCCCACTTCGCCCAAATCTTTGCTGCGCACGCTGGACAGCGCGCTCTCCGAAAAGGTAGACATCTTTTTCTGCGCGCCTGTGCCATATTGCATAATCACCGTGGTATCATGCAAATCTATTTGCTGCGCAAAATCGTCCACCTGCTTTTGCTCGGCGGGGGTCAGGCGGGCGCGGTCTGCCAGTTCCTCCGGCGGCTTCACCTGCGCGGTTGCCACCACCGGCGTGTCAGAGCCAAGCGTCAGCACTGGGGCGGCGGGCGCGTCCAGCTTCAGTTCGGGTTCCGCCTGGGGTATCATGGTTTCCTCGCTCATACAGAGCCTCCTGTAATCAATTAAAATAGGGCGATAACACAACCTTACGCGTTAGTGCCGCCAATGTCAAACTGTTTGCCGGTAAGGCCCTCCTGCTCCAGCATCTTTTCCAGTACGGCAATGTCGGTGGCCACATCCAGCGTTTCGTGTTCGTGCAGGCTGTCAAACAGGTTTTCAAAAGCCAGGTTAATGGTATCCAGCGCGCGCTCAATTTCCAGCTTTGCCGCTTTCACACTCTCGGGCTGCACGTCCAATTCCTCGTATTGCCGGTAGGTTTCCACCAGCTTTAGCGTGGTGGGCAGATAATAATCCATAAACTTGCGGGTATCCGGCAGCTTGGCGGGCACTTTTTGCACATAGGCCACAATGCGCCCGGTAGCCCCTTCCAGCTTGTCCAGCTTTTCGCTTATCTCCTCGCCCGGTATGGCGTCGTTGGCCAAGCGTATTTTGCGGATGGTGCTTTCACCTTCCAACCTGAAAGCTTCCAGCGGGGCAGTGGCCGGGTCGCTGGCGCGGCGCTGGCGCTCGTTCTCCTCGGCCAGGCGGTTTTGCCGGGTGCGCTCACTCTGCAGGTACAATTGGTAGGCTTCTTCGCCCTGCATCAGGCAGTTTTCGCCCGCATCCATGCGCACATCCGGCAGCAGGCCCTTCTTTTTGGCCTTGCGTATATCTTTGCGGATAGCCGCGGGCTCTCGCCCTACGATGGCCGCAAGCTCCTCGAAGGTATATACCTTTTTATGCTCAAACAGGCTGTAAATCACCTTTAGGCGCGAGGCAAAGTTTCTTTTAGAGAACCCGGCGGCGGTTAGTGCTGCGCAGCCTATACCCAAGCCCCCAAACGCGGCGCCAAGCGGCCCAAAAAAGGGCTGCAGAAAAAAAACAGACGACGCCACGGCAAACGCGATGCCGAGCAGCCCAAAGGTGATGATGCCCATGATGCCCAGCACAATCATGGCCATGCCCCCGGGTATTTTGGGCAGCATAGCCCCGCGCGCGCCCTGGCCCTGCCACATGGGGCGCGCTTGCGCCGGGGCGGCCGCTTGCCGGGGGGCAGCCGAAGCGCCGCTTAGCCCCGAAGACGCCATGCCCGGTATTTCCTTCACAGCTTCCTGCACGGCAGGGCCAAGGTCCTTTAGGCGCGATAAATCTCCGCTTTGAAAAGCCTTTTTGAAAATGTCGCCAATTTCTTTGCCGTGATCTTTGCCCAAAGCCGCCCTCTCCCTGCCCTATATTGCTACAATTACACATTATACACTACGCGCGGGCCAAACACAATCATCTTGACATTGAAATGGCTTTGGGCTAGAATCAAAAAAACCGAAACTTTTGCGGCAGCCCCCGCGGCTTGCGGGGGTTCTTTGTATCCACTTTCAGGAGGAGTCCCCTTGTCCAGAAAACCCGGCTCGGCGTCCCTGGATATGACCCAGGGCAGCACTATGAGCCTTATCATCCGTTTTTCCCTGCCACTGCTGGCAGGCAACGCCCTGCAGCAGCTGTATAATATGGTAGACAGCATGGTGGTTGGCCAGTTTGTGGGCAAAACTGCCCTGGTGGGCGTGGGCTCGGCCTTTCCGGTGGTGTTTCTGCTTTCCAGCCTGTTTATGGGCCTTGGCAGCGGCGCTATGGTAATGGTAAGCCAGTATTTTGGCGGCGGAGAGCGCGAAAACCTGCGCAAAACCGTAGACAGCCTGTACACCGGCCTCATTGTGGGTGCCATCCCCCTGTCGGTGCTGGGTATTGTGCTGGCCGACCCCATTCTCTCGCTGCTAAGCGTACCGGACGACGCGCGCGGCGAAGCCTACCTGTACCTGGTAATTTTGCTGGGCGGCCTGATTGGCGGGCTGGGATATAACATGAACGCCGGGCTTTTGCAGGGCATTGGCGATTCCCGCACGCCGCTGCTGTTTTTGGTGGTGGCTTGCGGCATCAACATTGCGCTGGATTTATTTTTAGTGCTGGTGATTCCCCTGGGGGTGGCGGGCGTTGCCATCGCCACGGTATTTGCGCAGCTGTTCAGCTGGGTGTTCGGCATCTTTTACATCAACCGCAAGTACCCCGATTTACGCATCCATCCCTTCCGCTTTAGGTTCGACAAGAAAATCTTCGCGCGCATTATGCGCATGGGCATCCCCGCGGGCATCCAGCAGGCCTTGTTCAGCTTTGGCATCATGATGATGACCCGCCTCATCAACGATTTTGGCTCTACCTACGCGGCGGGCTTCAACGCCGCCAACAAGCTCGACGCCTTTGCCTTTCTGCCCATCCAAAGCATCAGCACGGCACTGATTACCTACACCGGGCAAAACATCGGCGCGGGCAAGCTGCACCGCGTGGATAAGGGCGTCAAATCGTCGCTGCTTTTGTGCTTGGGCATTGCCGTGGCGGGGCTTTTGGTTATTCCCGCCGGGCCCTGGCTGCTGCGCATTTTCACGCCCGAGGCCGACGTCGTCGTTGCGGGCATGGCCTACCTTACGCGCATCATGCCCTTTTACACACTGCTGGCCGTGATGTTTGTGGTAAACAGCGCCATGCGCGGCGCGGGCGAGGCCATTATCCCCATGCTGTCGTCTGTGGTTGGCCTATGGCTGGCGCGCGTGCCCAGCGCCTACCTGCTGGTGTACCTGCTGGGCGGGCGCGACAACCTGTATTTCTGCTACGGCATCGGCTGGATTCTCGCCCTTATCTTCACCATTCCCGTTTTCTTGATGGGCAAATGGAAGAATAAGGCCCTTACCCGGGCCGGCACAACTGCCAAAAACGCGCCGCCCGCCATCGAGGCAAGCAGCGATAACGAACCTTTTACCGCATAAAAAGAGCCGCGTCAGCGGCTCTTTTTTATTCCAGGAAAGCGCTGATGATCACCTGCTCGGCTTCTTCCTCCGTCATGCCCAGGGTTTCCAGCTTTATCAATTGGTCGCTGTTTATACGGCCAATGGCGGCCTCGTGCACAATGGCCGCGTCCGGGTGGTTGGCCTCTATGGCGGGCACACTGCGCACAGACGCCCGGTCCATGATAATCGAATCGCACTGGATGTGCGCGCGGCAGGCGGCGTTGCCAATGGCCACCGGGGCAAATTGCTGGCGGGAGGCCTCTTTTGCCACGCTGCGACTGATAATTCTGGCCGAAGCGCCGTCGCCGTCGAGGTGGATGTCGATGTTCGACTCGGCGGTTTGCTCGCCGTGGGTCAGCAGTTTTTCGGTCACGTTCAAAAACGCGCCCGCGCCCAGGTGGGCCTTGGTGTCGCGCACCGTGCCAGACACGCCCTCTATCTGCGTCATCTCCATCTCGCACACGCTGCCCTCGCCCATGTACACCACGGTCACGGGGTTTAAAATGCGCGCGCCTGTGCCTGTGCCCTCGCCAATGTGCTTTTCGGCATAGCGCACCTTTGCGTTTTTCCCTATCTTAAAGGTGTGCACCCCGTCGTGCTCCGAGTCGTCGCAGCCGCAATTGTTAATGGCACAGCCCGCAATAATCGTCACGTCGGCGTCATCGCCAACGATAAAATCGTTATACACCTTTTCGGTATAGCCGCTTTGGGTTAAAATCACCGGGATATGCACGCTCTCGTTCTTCGTGCCCGGGGCAATCAGCACGTCAATGCCAGGCTTGCCGTCTTCCCGGGCGCGGATGGTGATATTTTTGGTGGAAAAGCGCTCCACGCTGCCGCCGTCGCGCCGCAGGTTAAACGCGCCGGGCACACCCTTGTCCGCGTCTATATCCGCCACCGCCTTCAGCAGGCGCGCGGTTACGGCTTCTATGTCAGCGGGCGCGGTTTGGGCCTGCGCCAAATCGGTTTGCTTGCTCATACCCGCGCACCCCCCTTTGCGTCATTGCCCAGATGCACTTCCTTCCAAGAAGCCGGCGCGGGGCAGCTGGGGTCGTAATCGTCGGCCTGCAAGCCGGGCAGCACCTGTGCGCGCGGGCCGCGCTGTGTAATTGTGCCGTTCGCAATCACCATAATATCATCCGCCAATTGCAAAATGCGCTCTTGATGGGAGATGATGATGATGCTCTGGTTTTCGTCCTGGCGCAAGTTTTTGAAGGTCTCCACCAGCATGGAAAAGCTCCACAAATCAATGCCCGCCTCGGGTTCATCGTAGATGGCCAGCGTTGGCCTGCGGGCCAACAGCGTGGCAATCTCCACCCGCTTCAGCTCCCCGCCGCTCAAAGAGGCGTCGGCGTCGCGGTCTATATAATCCTGCGCGCACAGCCCCACCTTGGACAAATAGGCGCAGCACTCCATCTCGCCCATCTCGTGCCCGCCCGCAAGCTCCAGCAAGCGGCGTATCTTCACGCCCTTAAACTTGGGCGGCTGCTGAAACGCATAGCCAATACCCAGCTTCGCGCGCTGGGTAATGGGTAATGCGGTAATATCCTGCCCCTGCCAGTATATCTGCCCGGCCGTGGGGGTTTCTACGCCCATTATCACGCGTGCCAGGGTGCTTTTTCCGCCGCCGTTTGGCCCGGTAATCACCAATATGCGCCCGGCGGGCAGCACAAAGCTCACATCCTCCAGTATCTCCACCCGGCCGGCAGCCCCCGCCGCCGAAAAGCTAACATTTTTAAGTTCCAGCACGGCTGTCCTCCATGTGCTACTGATTAAGTATAATTACTACCGGTATCATACCACGCCGGCCACCGCAATGCAAGCGGAAAAAGGGGAGGTGGCCTATCGTGTTGGTTAACAATGCGCGTCGTAGGGGACGATGGCAATCGTCCCGCTGTATCGGGCGGATTGCCATCCGCCCCTACGAAGGATAAAATACATGCAACGGACACACCCGGAAAATGAGCAGGACAAACGCATGAACGAACACCCCCGTGAGGCGTGAAGTCATCGTCACGCCTTACAGGGGTGTTCATTCTGTGCATTCATGCGTTTGCGCTGGCAGTTACTATAATTTCTCTCCCGCCGTGTTCAAATAAATGCGCTCCACGCGCGGGTCCAGGCGGCACAGCAGCTCGTGCGAGATGGTGCCGCAGGCGGCGGCCGCATCCTCGGCGCGTATTTTTTTGTCGCCGTCCGCGCCAATAAATGTGGCCACGCCCCCCTGCCGCACATTCGGGATATCCGTCACATCCACCATCAGCATATCCATGCACACGCGGCCAACAATGCGCGCCCATTGGCCGTTTACCAAAAGCCGCCCGCCCCCGCCCGCGTACGCGCGCGGCACGCCGTCGGCATAGCCCAAAGACACCGTGGCCAGCACGCGCTCGCCAGCCAGCTTTTCGGCCCGGCCGTAGCCAATCTCTTCACCCGTGTCCACGCGCTTCACCTGCGCTATGCGCGCGCGCAAAGCGGCCACGGGGCGCAAATCGGCCGGGTTCAAATATGTGTCGCCCGCGCTGTCCGGCACGCCATACAGCAGCAGCGCCACGCGGGCAAGGCCGGCGCAGGGCAGGTGGTGGTTCACCAGGCCGTAGCTGTTCTGGATATGCACCTTCCCCACATCCAGGCCCTGCGCCTGCAAGGCATCCACCACACTGTAAAAGCGACGCACCTGCGTTTCAGTAAAGGCAATATCGTCTTCGCCTACGCTGTCGGACACGCTGAAATGTGAATAAATGCCCTGCACGCGCAGGTTGGGCAGCTTAAACATGGCGGCCAGGTTATCGCACCGCCGCCAGCTTTCACCCAGGCGGTTCATGCCGGTGTCCACCTTCAAATGCACCCGCAGCGGGTAGCCCGCGCCGCTCAGTGCGCCCGCGTGCTCTAAATCCACCACCGTTTGCATGATGTTGTATTCGGCCAGCTTTTCGGCCTGCCTTGGGCCGGTGTAGCCCAGCACCAGTATTTCGCCGGTGATGCCCGCTTTGCGCAGGGCAATGCCCTCGCCCAGCTCGGCCACCGCAAAATAGGCCACGCCGTACGCTTGCAAGCGCCTTGCCATGGGCAGCAGGCCCAGGCCGCAGGCATTGGCTTTTAGCACCGCCATCAGCTGCGCACCGGGGGCCAGGTGGCCTTGCAGCACCCGCAGGTTGTGGCGCAAAGCCGCGCAATCCACCGTTATCCACGCGCGCCGCCCCCGCACTGTCATATCATCCATTCGCCTCTCCAAACACCATTTGGTAGCACCCATAGCCGCTGCCGTAAAAAAATGTTTCGCCGCATTTGTGAATACCGATCTTCCCGTACATTGCCAGGGCCACCGGGTTCTGCGCGCTTACCAGCATGCACATGCCGTCAAAGCCCCTCGCTTTCATTTCTTCAATAATTTTGCGCAGCATCAACGTACCCACGCCGCGCCCCTGCCAATCGGGCACAACGCCTATCCGCGCCAGCTCGCACGGGTTCTTCGGCTTCCAGGGCAAATGGCCCAGTTCGTCAAGCGCCCCCGCAGATGCCGCCGCGACGATGCGCCCCCCGTCTTTCAAAAGGAACAGCGCGTTCCCCTCAATGTCTTCCAAAGCATTGCGCTCGTCCGGGTAGTCCATGTTCCATGTGCAGCCCGGCGTGCCTATCAAGCTGCGGTAAACGGCCACAATTTCGGGGATATCCTCGTGCCGCGCCAGTGCAAACGTTAAATGCTCCATGTGTTTTGCCCTCCGGTAGGTATTATACCACCCGGCCCGGTGCAAAACAACGCTCGGCCCTAAAGAGCCCTTCCACACCGCGTTCGCGTGCTCGCTCACGCTCTCGGCTCACGTTCGGGCTATCGCCCTCCGTTCGCCGGGTGTGGAAAAATCTGTTTTGCCCGCCATTTGTGCGTTTGGCCGGCTTTCTCGGCAAAGCCAGATTTTGCGCGGGGGTGCGAAGCACGAGCGATGGAAAAACGCGAAGCGTTTTTATCGCGAACCCGCCGCCGCAGGTGGTGGGAACGCGCCCTACCAATTCTCATTTTTCAAGGTTTGGGCAATATTCAGCTTTTTTACCTTGCTGCGGACATACAGCATGCTGCACCCCACCAGCGCCAGCACCCCGGCGGCCGCAATCAGGTAGGCTTGCCAGGGCAGGCTAAAGCCAAAGCCAAACCCGCGCCCCAGCATCCGGTACAGCAAAAGGCTGGCCAGCATGCTAATGGGCACCCCCCACAGCAGGGCTTTCACCCCATAAGACAGGCTCTCGCAGTCCAGCATGCGGTTAAACCCGCCGGGCGTAAGCCCCGCGCTGCGCAGCATGGCAAACTCGCGCGCGCGCAAGGCAATGCCGGTAGATACCGTGTTGAAAATATTGGCGGCGCACACCAGTGTAATAAGGATAACAAACCCGTAGGTAAACACCCCCAGCACCAGCATGCCCATGGCGGCGCGCCGGTTGTCGGCTTCGCGGTTGTACACATACATCTGTACGCCGTCGTCCGCTTGCAGTTTTTCCAGCCGGTCGTATAGGGCGTCCGCGTCCGGGCTGATGATAGAAACCAGGGTGGTTTGGCCATAGCCATTCTCACGCGCGGCTTGCTCGATGTACGGCTGCACGTCCGACATGCGGGCAAGGCAGCACATCACCTCCGCCGAGCCAAAGCGGTTTGTAACAAACCGCGGGAACACGCCGCTCTCGGCCACAATGTCCAGGGTATCGGCCGGCTCGCCGTCGTTTTCATAGTCTGTCCGGTAGTTCATCTGCGCGGGCAGGCTGCTGCCCACACCTAAAACCGTGGGTTTGATAAGCCCCATGCCGCCGTTTGCCAGCCGTACATTGAGGGGGGTCAGCGCTATCACCGGGATGCCCCCGCGCGAACGCATCACCGCCGGTGCGATGCCCGCCGTTTCGCAATACCTCGCAAAGCTTTCGTCGTCCAGCGCGTACATTTGCACCGATACCGAAAATTCGCTTCGCCCCGTGCCCTGCGCGTCCAGCTGCGCCAGTGCCGCTTCGCTCATGGCTTCGCGCGGCAAAAAGCTGGTACCCCAAAGGTCTTGCAACACCTCGGCAACCTCTGCGCCGGGCGTAGCGCGTATTTGCCGCACCAGCGCATCCGGCGGATGGTACACACCGTCTTCGTCCGGGTAGCTGTACAGGTCTACCGTCACGCCGTAGGGGCTTTCATCGCCCGCTACCAGCCCGGCGCTTTGCCGCAGGTACAGCATGGCGGCCGATACCGATAAAAACAGCACCACGCTGATGATTAGGCTAGACAAAATGGCAAAATACCGTCGGCGGCTGCGCCGCGCGTTTTTAAGCCCAAGCTCGGCCTCGTAGCCAAACAGGCGGCGTGTAGCGCGGTAGGCGCGGGTGCGGCGCAGTTTATCGCTTTGCCCGCCCGCCCGCATAGCCTGCACCGGCGCCACGCGCGAGGCCCGGCGCGCGGGCATCCAGGCGCTTAGCAGCAAAACAAGCGCGCTGAACAGCACCGTAAACACCATGGCAAACACGTTCACGTGCATTTCTATAGGCAGGGGGATACCCATCAGGTCTTGTATCATGCCGCCCACGGCGGCCAGCGTAATACCAATGCCCGCAAGGCCGCCCAAAATGCCCGCCGGTATGGCAAACGCGCCAATGACCACGGCCTCGAAAAACACGCTGCCGCGTTTTTGCTTTTTAGTGGCGCCCACCCCGGCCAGCATGCCCAAGGCGCGCACCCGCTCGGCCAGGCTAATGGTAAACGCGTTGCTGATTAGGCTCACCGAGCCAATCAGTATTATCAGCAGCAGAATCACCAGGAAACCCAGCAAGGCCATAAACACATCACTGCTGGAAAAAACGCCGCCCAAAGCCAATAGCGAGGTGTTGTAGCCCATGGCGGGCGAAGCGCCGGTAAGCGCGGCAATCTGCTCCGACAGGATACCCCCCTCGGCAAAGGCGTCCACACTGGTATCTTTAAGGCCCATAAAGACGTTCAGGTTGCCGGCGGCGGCGCGGGCCGCGTTTATGTCAAGCACGGTAAGGGCGGTAAAGCTGTTCTGCCAGCCCTGCTCGTGGCGGCCCATGTTGGCCGCGCCCACCACCGTCACGCTGCGCGTGCCCTCGCTCACCCACTCGGCCGCATCGGCATCCATGAAGAAAAGCGCTCTGCGGCCGCGGCTTTCCTGGGCTACAGTGCTGCCGTCTTCCAGCGTGTAGGCAACGCGGTTAAAGCCAAAATCCAGCTCTGCCGTGTGGCCCACCTGCCAGCCCATCTCGTCCAGAAATTCGTCGCTCACTAAAATTTCGCCCGGCTTTTCGGGCAGGCGGCCCTGCAAATCCTGCAGCCACAGGCGCTGCCAGCTTTCGGCGTTGCAGCCCACCAGGCGCATCTCGCTTCGGGTGTTTGCTTCTCGGCCAGGCAGTTTCAAAATCCCTTCGTCCAGCTGCAAATCCACGTATTCGGCGTTGCCGTAGCTTTCCAGCACTGTAAGCGCCCGCCCGTCCGTTTCTTCAAAGCTGATATGCCAGCTGCCGGTTTCGTATTCAACCACCCGGCGGCCTATTTTTTGCGCGCTGGCTACCAGCACCGCAATGGCCGTTACCATGGCCACGGCCACCGCCGTGCCCAAAATGGTAATTACCGTGCGGCGCCTGTTTTTCTTTAAGGTCGCCAGCGTTACCTTGCGCATCACGTTCATGGCCGTATCACCTCGTCCTTCACAATGCGCCCGTCTTCCAGGGCAATAATGCGGTCGGCCTGCAAGGCTATCGATTCATCGTGCGTAATCACAATCAGTGTTTGGCCGCGCTCATCGTGCAGGCGGCGCAAAAGCCCCACTATCTCCGCGCCGGATACCGAATCCAGGTTGCCGGTGGGTTCGTCTGCCAGCACAATGGCGGGGTTTGGCAGCAGCGCCCGCCCAATGCCCACCTTTTGCTGCTGCCCGCCCGAAAGCTGGCTGGGCAAATGGTGCATGCGTTTATCCAGCCCCAGCTTGCGCGCCATTTCGGCCAGCTGGGCGGGGTCTACCCGGCGGCCGTCCAGCAAAATGGGCAGGCACAGGTTTTCTTCCACCGTAAGCACCGGCAACAGGTTGTAAAACTGATACACCAGGCCAATCTGCCTGCGCCTGAAAATGGCCAGCGCGTCTTCCTTCAGGCTGTATATGTCCGTTCCGTCAATAATTACCTTGCCGCCGGTGGGCACGTCTACCCCGCCCATCAGGTGCATCAGCGTGCTTTTGCCGCTGCCCGAAGGCCCAATAATGGCCACAAACTCGCCCTTTTGCACGCTAAAGCTCACGTCGTCCAGCGCGTTCACCCGCGCTTCGCCGCTGCCATAGCTTTTGCTCAGGTTTTGCACATTCAGCAATTCCATCATACCCACATCCTTATCCTTCATGTAGGGAACGGTTCCAAACCGTTCCTGCTCTAAACCGTTCCACAGGGGGCATAACACCCAAACCCGCATCCATACCCTACCATAAACAAATGACCCTGCGGTGAAACGCAGGGTGACGATTTAGTCATCAGTCATCAGTCATCAGTTGTCAGGCGTGGGAACGGCAGGCCAACAATTGCCCTTTGATACAGCTTCACCACAAACCTTGCGCCGCCCTCGGGGCGGTTTTCGGCCGTAAGCTCCGCGCCCTGCGCCCCAAAAATGCTGCGCGCCATCGATAGCCCAATGCCCACACCCTCGTCGCCCTTCCGGCCGCCCCGATAAAACCGCTCAAACAGGCGGGGCAAATCCTCGTTTGCAAATCCGGGGCCGTCGTCTTCCACCACCAGCGCGGTGTGCAGGGGGTTGTCTTCGCAGCGCAGGGTAACATTGCCGCCGGGCGGCGCGTGCTCCACACAGTTCTTCACCAAATTCAAAATGGCCTCGGCCGTCCAGTTCGCGTCGCCCGTCCAGGTAAGGGTGCGCGCACACTCTATGCGCACCGCCACGCCCTTTTGCTCGGCCATGGCCAGCACGGGCTCTGCCGCGCGCGACAACAGTTTATGCAGCACCAGCGGCTCGGGCACAAAATCCACCACCGCCGCATCCAGGCGGCTTAGGCGCAGCAGTGCCCCCACCAGCCAGTTCAGGCGCTCCAGCTGGCTGCTAATGCGCGCCAAAAAGGCTTTGCGGTTCACTTGGGGCAGGCTGTCGTCCTGCAGCAAATCGCTCAGCACCGTCAGGCCCGTCAGCGGCGTTTTAAGCTGGTGAGAAATATCGCTCAGCGCGTTGGCCAGCTGGGCGCGGTCTGTGCCCAGCCGCTCGGCCCGGCCGGCCAGCGCCGACGACACCTTGTGCAAATCGTTTTGCAGGATGCTCAGTTCGCCTTCGCGGTTGGTGCGCATATCCGGCACCCTGCCGCCCGCCGCCGCCACGGCCAGTGCCCCGCTTAAAGCGCGTATTTTGCGGTAGCGCCACAGCGTAAAAGCCAAGCCCCAGGCTGTAAGCGCCAAGGCCAAAGCCAAGGCAATAAACCCCGCGCCGGTGTTTATCGCAAAGCCCAGCGCCGCCCCCGCCGCGCCTATGGCAAGGCATCCGCCCGCGTAGGCCCATATTTCCCGGTTGCGCATAAAGCCCTCCATCACCCATTTACTTCAAGCCTGTACCCCAGCCCCCGCACCGTCACAATGCACACCTGCGGCTCGGCGGCGGCCAATTTGTCGCGCAAGCGCTTAATATACACCGATAAAGTATTGTCGTTCACAAAGGCTTCGTCCACATCCCAAATGCTCTCCAGCAGCTGTGCGCGGCTAAACAGCTGCCCCGGGCGCTGCGCCAGGCACAGCAGCAGGCGGTACTCCATGGCCGTAAGCGGCACATCCTCGCCCCACACAAGCACCTGGGCCCGCGCGGTGCGCAGGGTAAGCGGGCCCAGCTGCGTGTCGGCCGCCGCGCCCCGCGCCCCCCGGCGCAGCACGCTTTGAATGCGGCTTAGCAGCTCCCGCACCCGGAAGGGCTTGGTAACGTAATCGTCCGCGCCCATGTCCAGGCCCATCACAATGTTGGCCTCTTCGTCGCGCGCCGTCAGCAAAATCACCGGCACTTCGCTTTTTTTCCGGGCGGCACGCATCACGTCGTAGCCGCTGCCGTCGGGCAGGCCCAAATCCAGCACCAGCAAATCAAAAGGCCCGTTTGCCAGCGCCCGCAGGGCGCTGCGGCAGTTTTCGCAGTGTGTTACGGCATGGCCCTCGCTTTGCAGCGAATAGCACAGCCCCAGGCTGATATCGGCGTCATCTTCTAAAAGCAGTATGCTGGCCATCGTTTTCTCCTTTGGCAAATAATACCCATTCTACCACACCCGCGCGCCGCTTGCGTTACAATGCTGTCATTCTCGCCGTCACCGCAGGGTCATGCGCCTGTGTTATGCTTGCCCCATTGGGTGAAATGTTTTTTACGCCCGTGCCGTTAAGTGATTGTTGGCGTCATCTGGCTGAAACAATTTAGAAACGCGCGGGCGGTATGCTGGCGGCGGTTCGAGAATGCATAACAAGGAGAAATACCATGAAGTGTGGATGGAAGAAAGCCCTTTCGCTGCTTTTGTGCGGCGCGCTTGCGCTTACGGTGCTGGCGGCCTGCGGCCCCGGCGATGCCTCGAATGGCGGCACAACCTATGGCCGCTATGTGGAACAGGATGTATCCCCCGAAGACATAAAGGGCTACGCGCAGCAGTTTATGTCTTACGGCGGCGGCAAGCTGGATTTGATTACCAACGAATGGGGCAACACGCCCGAAACAAGGTATCAGCAAACCTACCGGCGCTGGAACAGCAGCGACGGCGGCAGCACCTGGACAAGCGTGGATATGAGCTGGACCGAGCAGTATATCAACGATTATTCCGAATACTACGACAGGAACGAAACCCCGCCGGAAGAAATTAATCTGGGCAGCATCATCCCCATGGAAAATGGGGGTGCGCTGATGCAGGTATACACCTATACCAACAACACCGACGATGGCAGCTCGAGCTATAAAAACGAATGGTTTCGGGTTACCGCCGCCGGCGAAACAACGCCTTATGCTTTCAGCGTCCCGGCGGACATGGCGGCGCGGGCCGAAGGGCGAACCGTAGACACCTACCCCATTCGCTCCCTGCCCGGCGGGCGGGTGCTGGTGCAGGTGAGTGTGCAGCCCAACCCCGAAGACTGGGAGGACCCCAGCTTTAAGTGGGACTGGGAAGCCAACCAGAAAATACTGGTGTGCAACATGGAAACCGGCGAAACGCTTTATGAATTGCCCTCGCAAAGCTCTGACGTGGTATACAACGCAACCACCCTGTATGTGTACGATTGGGGCCGCGGATATACCGCCTTAAACCTGGCCGACGGCAGCCCGGCAAACGCCCCCATGCCCCCCGAAAACATGATGCAGCAGCTGATGCAGATGGGCACCTACAACATGTTTGTGGACAACAACGGCAGTTTCTACACCGTGAACGCCCGGGGCGTGAACAAATATGCCGCCTCCGGCGCACCCGCCCCCGCGGGCGGCAGCGCCGCTTCGTCCGCATCGGCGGCTTCGGCCGCGCCTCTCGCCGGCACATCCGCCGGCGGCGCACCCGCAGACGGCGCGCCCGAAAAAGTGATGGACGGCATCAATTACACCTATGGCTCGCCCCTTTACAGCGTGAGCAATATCGTGTACGATACCGACAGTGAGTCTATCTTGATGCTGGTTTTCGAGAACTCCCGGTCGATGGATATCCCTACCGGAAAGCTGCTGCGCTACACCTGGGACGAAAACGCCGTCGCCACCTCGGACAACCGCCTGCACGTGTACTCTCTGTACGACAATTACTCCGTCCGCCTGGGCCTCTCACAGTTTAAGCGCGAAAACCCCGATGTTACCATCGAGTACGAAACCGCTTTCAACGACGACAATAACTATGGCGGCATGGCTGTGTCTATGCCGGCCGTGGCGGCGGACGGCGCGCCCTACCAGGGCAGCGACACGGGGCAAACCGTGGAAGACGCCATTCGCGCGCTGAACACCGAATTGGTAGCCGGCACGGGCCCGGACGTGCTGATTTTAGACGGCCTGCCGATAGACAGCCTGATTGCCAGGGGCGTTTTGCAAGACTTATCATCGGTGGTGCAAGGCAACAACGACCTGATAGCCCCCGTTATTGATTCCATGCGCCGGGATGGCAAGCTGTACGCCATACCTTCCGCTTTTTACGTGCCCACCCTGTTTGGCGAAGCGGGCTACGTAGAGCAGTTCAAAGACCTGGATACTTTGGTGGCGGCCATCGAGGCCGGGCCGATTGTTCCGCCCGAGGTAAAGCCCAAAGACCCGGATAATTGGACGCAGGAAGAAATAGACGCCTCCATGGACCAATACGCCCCCAAGCCCACAGAGGAGCAGCCGGTGCTGCGCTTTAGCAATGTTTCCGAGGTGTTCGAGGCTTTCTATGCCACCAGCGCGTCGGCACTCTTCGGCGGGCAGGGCGGCATCAACCAAGAGGCGCTCACCTCGTTTTTGCAAGCCGTCAAAGCCATTTCGGATAAATACAACCTCTCCGACGGCGGCTTCGGCGGGAATGCCGTGATGGGCACCAGCAGCGGCTACGCCTCGTACAGTTTAGAGCAAACCGCCTACAGCTTTTCCAACCGCCAATCCCGCCTGGGCTATGCCAATCTGGGCTCGCCCGAGATGTTGTCCATGATAGCCTCAAACCTTTACTATTCGGCCAATCAAGACCGCTTTGGTAAGGGTGTTATGATGACGGGCAGCGACGGCAATGTGATGGACGAAGGCAACGCCGAACCCGAACCGGAAAAGCTGGACGACATTATCCCCGCCTACATCCCCGCCCCGGGCCTTGCCACGGGCACGTACATCCCAAGGCAAATGGTGGGCGTAACCGCCACCGCCGCAAAGCCCGAATTGGCCCGCGCCTTTGTGGCCGCCATGCTGGGCAACGATGTGCAGAACAACGATTTGGGCAACGGCTTCCCCGTAACGCGCGGCGGCCTGGATATTATGAAGGAATACTACGATACCCAAAGCACCAGCTATTTTGCAGACATGGGCATCACGCGCATTCCCTTTGACTACGAGGCGCTGACTCGCGGGCTGACCACCCCGTTTTTTGCCAACGAATACCTGAAACAGGCCATTTTCAAACCCATTGCGGCTTATTGCGCAGGCACTTTGCCGCTGGACGCGGCGATAAACCAAATAAACAGCGAAACGGAGCTGTATTTTGCCGAAAGACAGTAACGCTGCGCGCTTTCCCCTGGGAAAGGTGAAAAAACGATACCGCAACCAAAAGCTGGGCACCATTTTACTTTTTGTGGCGCCCAGCTTTGTGGGGGTGTGCGTGTTTGTGCTGCTGCCCTTCGCCGATACCATCCGCCGCAGTTTTTTCACGGCCATCGGCGGGCAGTTTGTGGGCGGCGACAACTACCTCTCGGTGTTTCAAAACCCCGGGTTTCAAATGGCCGCCACCAACACCGCGCGCTTTATCGCCATCTGTGTGCCGCTGCTTATTCTGCTCAGCATGCTTATGGCCATTCTGGTGCGCCGCCTGCGCCCTTCGGCGGGTAAGTTTTTCAAAACCACCTACCTCATCACCATGGCCATCCCCGTGGCCAGCGTGGTGCTGCTGTGGAAAACACTGTTTGCAGACCACGGCATTATGAACAACATATTGGTGAACGGCTTTGGTGTTGCGCCCGTTAGCTTTATGGAGAGCGACGCCGCTTTTTGGGTGCTTATTTTTACCTACCTGTGGAAAAACTGCGGCTACGACATGATATTGTGGCTGGCCGGGTTCGACAACATCAACGCGAACCTGTACGAGGCCGCCCGGGTAGACGGCGCGAACGAGTGGAAGGTGTTCCGCCATGTTACCCTGCCGGGGCTTTTGCCCACGCTGTTCCTCATCACGGTTTTATCGCTCATCAACACCTTTAAGGTTTTCCGCGAGGCCTACCTGGTGGGCGGCGCGTACCCCAAAAGCACCAGCATCTATTTGCTGCAGCATTTGTTCAACAACTGGTACAACCAGCTGGACGTAAGCCGCCTGTGCGCCGCCGCGGTGCTGCTGGCGCTGGTGCTGCTGTGTGTTATCCTGCTGCTCAAGCGCGTTTGGGGGGATAAGGAAACATGATCAAGCGCCGCGTAATCAGTGGGCTGGGGATGCTGCTTTTGGTGCTGCTGGCGCTGTTGGTGCTGTGGCCGCTGTGGTTTATGGCCACCGGGGTTATCACCAGCACAGCCGAGCTTAACTTGCACATTGGCGTGGTGTTTAACAACACCAGCGCCCTAAAATATGCCGGATGGCCCATGCTGCCGCGCTACCCCACCCTGCGCCCCCTGGTGCAGCTTTTGATGGACACCCCGCAGTTTTTTACCATGTTCTGGAATACCTGCACCCTGGTGTTCCCGCAGCTGCTGGGCCAGCTGGTTATCGGCGCTCCGGCGGCATGGGCATTCTCCAAGTTCCGCTTCCGGGGGCGCAAGCTGTTGTTCACCCTGTACATCGTGCTCATGCTCATGCCCTTTCAGGTTACCATGGTTACCAGCTACCTCATCAACTCCAACCTCGGCATCATGAACACCATCTGGGCCATTATCCTGCCGGGCGCTTTCTCCACCTTCCCGGTGTTCATTATGGCGCGCGGCTTCGACATGGTGCCCGGCGTTCTTTTGGAAAGCGCCTCGCTGGACGGCGCGGGCCCGGTACAGGCTTTCTTCCGCATTGGCCTGGCGCTGGGCAAGCCCGGCGTGCTGGCCGCGATGGTGCTGTCGTTTTTAGAAGCCTGGAACGCCATTGAGCAGCCGCTGATTTTCTTGAAAGACGAAGCCCTGTGGCCGCTGAGCCTGCTTTTAGACAGCATTGCCACGCACAACCTGGGGCTGGCCATGGGCTGCAGCCTGCTGATGCTGCTGCCGGCGGCGCTTATATTCTCGTTTGGGCAAAAATACCTCGAGCTGGGCATCCAGGCCAGCGGTATCAAAGAATAAAGGATGGTATCATGGGCAAAATCAAGGGGTTTTTCAAGGGGCTGAACAGCCGCCTTAAACGCTTGCCGGGGGGCAGGCAGGGCAAGGCTTTTGTGCGCGTATTGCAGTTTTTTGCCATCATGATTGTGCTTACCATCTTCGCGCGGAACGCTCACCGGCCTGTCGCAGCAAACCATCAGCGTCAACGACCAGTTTTCCGGCACGGTAACCGCCAGCAGCAAAACCGACATTGCCCCCCCGCCGGGCTTAAAGGTAGCTGCCGTGCACGTTAACATCGGCGAATTTGTGCAAATTGGCGCCGATTTGGTATCTTTTGACACCGTGGCCCTGGACGAGCAGCTTTTGAACGCGCGCAACACCCTTTTGGGGTTGCAGCAGCAATTGCAGGCCCTGCAAGAGAGCGACGGCCCGGACAACAGCGCCATTACCATGGCGGAAGAACTGCGCGACGACGCCAAAAAGCGTGTAGACACCATGACCAGCGCGTGCAACCTGGCCCAAAGCACAAAAGACGATGCCGCGGCGGCGGTGACGGCGGCGGAGCAGAATTTGAAGGCGGTGAGCGACCCGGCGCAACAACAAATAGACTATAATAATGCCCTTGCAGCTATTAACAAAGACTTGACGGATGCCCAAAACGCCGAAGATGGCGCAAAAACAACATACGAGGTTGCCTTAGGGGCGATTAAGACCTTAACCGACGACCCCAGTTGGACTGAATTCGACCCAGACTATGTACTGGCTGTGCAGGAAGCTGAAAGATTGCAGGGCATTTGGCTGCAAGCCCAAGCCGAGAACACTCGCTTAAAAGCCGAGTACGTTGACCCAGATACTGCCGCCAAAGCCCAAGTGCAAGCCGCTGTGTCCAATGCCGAAGCCGCCGTGGCCGACGCAAGGAACGCAGCCGCCTTGGCCCAGGCCGATTGGGAAACCGCGAACGACAACCTGGACGACGCGAACGAGGCCCTGGCCAGCGCGCAAAAAACACTGGATGAAGCCATTGAAGACTTTAACAAGGCCGAAAACAACGCCGCTTTAACCGAGCAAATACGCCAAAACAACATCCGCTTAAAGCGGCTGGAAATTGACGACCAGCAAAAGGTGGTAGACGACGTGCTGGTTTTGCAAAGTGCGGGCGGCACGCTGAAAGCCACCGAAGAGGGCACCGTGAGCGACCTCACCATGGTATCCGGCGCTACCACCGGCGAAGCCGACTATGTGCAGATATCCACCGGCAGCATGGGCTTGATGGTGGAGTTTGTGGTTACCCAGGCCCAAATGCGCAACATCAAAATTGGCGACGCAATAATGGTGCAGCGCGATGGCTACTATTATAGCACGGAGGCGCGCGTTGCCAGCCGGGGGCTGGCTGACGAAAACGGCTATATCACCGTGCGCGCCCAATTGCAAAGCTACGATTTTGACGACGGCGACCGCGTGAGCATCAATATCCAAATCAGCAGCGGCAGCTACTGGTACTGCGTGCCGGTAAGCGCAATAAGGCCCGACGCCGGCGAAAGCTATGTGCTGGTGCTGTACGAGCGCAGCACCGTGCTGGGCATGCAAACCATCGCTGTGAAAACACCCGTCACCGTGCTGGAGCAAAACAGCGAGTACGCGGCCATTGACGGCCTGTACGACAGCCAGGCCCGCATTGTGCTCTCCAGCAGCAAGCCGGTTAACGACGGCGATATGGTACGCGTCAGCGAGGAAAGCTCAAGATGTTCCCGCTGTGCTGGCGGCATTGCTCTATACAGGGCTGTTGTGCGCCCTGTTTGCCGTTGCGGGGGAGGCTTCCCTTTCATCCTCCGCGTTTTCGCTGCGCTACAACCAGCCGCTAAGCCCCGCGCAGGTGGCAAGCGCCAAGCACCACTGGGGCAACCCAGAGCTTTCGCCCGATTTTTACGCCGCCTACTGGCGCGAAATGCCCTCGCAATACATCGCCACCGACCGCGGCAGTGCCTTTGCGCCGGTGCTGTACGTGGACGGCGACATGGCCGCCGTGCTGCCGGTATCCTTTGTGCAGGGCGGCTATCCCTCGGCGCTTGAAGACCGTGGGCTGGCGCTCTCTCAGGCCCTGGCGTGGGAACTGTTTGGCAGCACCGGGGTTACCGGCAGCACCCTGAACTGGAACGGCCACGACTACACCATACGCGGCGTGTTTGCGGGGGAAGGCATGCAGGTGCTGGCCCAGATAAACGCAAGCAACAACGATGTGGACGGCTTTACCGGCGTGGAGCTGTGCGGCAGCCCCGGCGGGGACGCCGGGCAGGCTGCCGAAACCTACCGGATGCAAGCCGGTTTGCCCGAGGCCGATTTAACGCTGAACGCAAAAACCCTGCCGGCCATTATCTGGCTGCTGGCCTGGCTGCCCGCCGCCCTGCTGGCATTGTGGCTGCTTGGCCGCCTGCTGCTGCTGCTGCACCGCGCCATGTTTTGGAAGCGGCAGCTTACCTGGCTGGTTGTTCTGCTGCTGGCGGCGTTTTTTCTGCCGCAATTTCTGGCCGATTTACCCCCCTGGATTATCCCCAAGCAGTGGAGCGATTTTGACCACTGGGGCACGTTTATCAACGACTTGAACGCCTATATCACCGGATGGATGTCGCTTGCGCCCGGCCTGCGGGATGTGCAGCTGCGCAGACAATTGATTTTGCAGGTGCTGCTGGCGGTTCCGGCCCTGTTCGCGCTCTTTTTCACCATCCGCCGCTGGGGCGCGCGCATGCGCCGTAAAGACATCGACCAGCGCATGGCACAGGATTACCGGAATGGGCTGGACCCCGTACCCTACCCGGAAGAAAACACCGGCAATCCCCGCGCAGACGATGCCTTTGACGACTACGACGACTTGCTGATACTTAAAAAATAGAACCCTCGCGGGTTCTATTTTTGCATATCCCTAGGCAAGGGCGGCAACGCGCCCAAAACCTCTGCGCAGCTTACCGCCCCGGTGTGCGCGGCCTGTTTTTTTGCGGCGGCTTGCACCAGGGCTTGCACATCGGGCGGCGGCTTTTGCGCAAGGCTCTCGGCCGGCTGCCACGGCTGCGAAGCGGGGCACGCGGGCAATGCCAGCGAATATGCGTTGGGCTTTTGCAAGTGCGCTCCCCAGCGGTGGTGTGGCAAAAAATCTTCGTCACCCTTCAAAAAGTAATAGTACGTTATCACATCATCCCGCATCACATTGTCTTCCAGCTGCGGGTCGATATGATACCACTGCCCGTCCACCTTCACCATCACCCAGGCGTGGTCTACCATGCCGCCCTGCACCGAGTTGGTAAGCCCGGTGACATACAAAGCCTCAAAGCCCATGTGCTCCAGCAACAGCACCAGCGCCGCCGAATACTGCTCGCACGTGCCAATGCCATACAAAAGCGGGCCAGCCCCCGCCACCTGCAGGGCGGTTGGGGGCGTTTCGCAAGCGTCCTCGTAGCGCCAATGCTCCACCAGCTCCGGCTGGTCGTATTCAATATAGCTTGTTTCGGCAATAATATGCTTGTATGCCGCTTTTATTTTGTCTATGCTGCTCTCGCCCCCGGTTAGGCCAAGGCCCTGCACCGTTTGGCGCGCTATCCGCTCAAAATAGCATTCGGCCTTGGGGGGTGCGCTTGCCGTACCATCTGCGCTCTTCTCTGCCGTTCCGGTATCGTCCTCCCCGGCCGCACCGGTATGGGGCGCATCGGCTTCGGACGCGCCCCACACCGGCGCAGCACCCGGCACACCGCCGTGCAAAGAACCGGGGCGCGCCGGCGGTGTTGGCCCGCCGCAAGCCGCGCAAAACAGCATAGGCACAAGCAGCGCCAGCAGCGCACACCTGGCATGTACCCACTGTTTCATATTCTGCCTCCTATGCACCGCAAAAGCCTGGGCATAGCCTACCACAGCCCTGTTTCGGTTTTGTTACATAATGCATTATAAAAAGCGCACATTCACTCCGCCATTTCTGGCAATATGTGCGCTATTTATCATTCACTCCATTGCTACAAGGTAACCCCGTTCTTAAAAATAGCAATCTCGCGGTAGCCGTTCTCCTCGGCTTTGCTGCACGCGCCACCGCAAGCCACAGCGAGCACCAAATCCATCAGGCGGGCGGCGGCATCGGCTATGGCTTCGCCCTCGGCCACCGTGCCCGCGTTAAAGTCTATCCAGTTTGGCTTGTGGGCCGCCAGGGCGCTGTTGCTGGCTATTTTCAGCGTTACGGCGGGCGCGCCAAAGGGCGTGCCGCGCCCCGTGGTAAACAAAATCACCTGCGCCCCCGCCGCTGTCAGCGCCGTAGCCGACACCAAATCGTTCCCCGGGCCGCACAGCACATTCAAGCCCTGGGTTTTCACCGCGCCGCCATAGTCCAGCACATCCACTATGGGCGCTGTGCCGCCCTTTTGCACACAGCCCAGGCTTTTATCCTCCAGCGTGGTTATGCCGCCGTCCTTATTGCCGGGGCTGGGGTTTTCGTACACCGGCAGGTGGTGGCTCACGTAATAGTCCTTAAAACCGTCCACCATCCGCACCATATCGTCAAAAACGCGCTCGCTTACACAGCGGTTCATCAACAGCTGCTCTGCCCCAAACATCTCGGGCACTTCCGTAAGGATAGTACTCCCCCCCATGGCCACCAGCCGGTCGCTGAATGCGCCCGCCACGGCATTGGCCGTAATGCCGCTCAGGCCGTCGCTGCCGCCGCATTTCATGCCCACGGTAAGCATTCGCATGGGCAGGGCCTGCCGCCGGAAGGTGCGGGCAAACCCGGCCAGCTGGCGCAAAAGTGCCAGGCCTGTTTCCCGTTCGTCCGCTTCATCCTGGCACACCATATACTTTACGCGGTTTCCATCCCACGCGCCCAGCTCTTCCTTAAACTGCTGCATCGTTAAATTTTCGCAGCCCAGGCCCACCACCAGCACGCCGCCCGCGTTGGGGTGGCGCGCCAGCGCGGCCAGCAGCTTGCGGGTGGCCGCATGGTCTTCGCCCATCTGGCTGCACCCGTAGGGGTGTGTAAAGGCGTAAACACCGTCCAGCCCCCGCGCCCAATCGGCATTGCCTGCGTCTTGGGCCAGGCGGGTGCACACGTCGTTCACGCAGCCCACCGTGGGCAAAACCCACAGCTCGTTGCGCACACCGGCGCGGCCGTCCGCGCGCAAAAAGCCCCTAAACGGCGCCGACGACAAAGGCGGCAGCACCGGCAGGGCGGGGCTGTAGCTGTATGTTTGCTGCTGCGCAAGCGCGGTGTGCAGGTTGTGGGTGTGTACCCAGCTGCCCGGTAAAATATCCGCGCCTGCCGTGCCAATGGGGCAGCCGTACTTTATCACGGGCGCACCGGCGGGCACAAGGCATGCCGCAAACTTGTGCCCCTGCGGGATATCGGCGCGCAGGGTAACTGCCTGTGCCCCCACTTGCAGCACCTGGCCCGCCGCCAGCGGCCGCAGGGCCACCGCCACACTGTCATCATCGCGTATACGCACAAAATCCGCCATTCCAGTCCCTCACAAAATGGCTTCTAAGGCCGCGCGCATACCTTTTTCCCGTATCGCCGCCAGCTGCTGGGCCACAAAGGCCGCCAGGCCTTGCAGCCGCGTCAAATCCGTGCCCCAAAAATCGGTGTTTGCCAGCACACACCCCGCCAGCTCTGCCGCCGGCCGTGCGCCATGCGCCATGTAAAAATCCAGCACGGCGGCGTCTTCCTGCAAGGGGTATTGCGCGCCGTCGCGCGTGCCGCACACCCGGCCGTCGGCTGTTTTATGCGCCGTTTGGTAAAAAGCAATCATCGCCGCCAGGCTAAAAGCCAGGCAGGGGGGCAGCGTGCCATTCTGCGCCAGGCAGTCTTCCAGGCTGGGCAGCACCCGCGCGCGCCACTTGCTGGTGGTGTTCAGTGCAATAGACAGCAGGGCGTGGTCGATAAACGGGTTTTTAAACCGCGCCTCTACGCTATTGGCAAAAGCCTCCAGCTCGGCGCGGGGCAGGGGCACCACGGGCATTATCTCTTCCCACACCGCCTTGCGGAAAAACGCGGCAATGTCGTCGTCGTACATGGCGTCGCGCACAATGTTTTGCCCGCACAAAAACGCGGCGGGCACCATGCTGGTGTGTGCGCCGTTTAGGATGCGCACCTTTTGCTTTTTGTAGGGCGCGTGGTCGGCCACCACCTTCACCGGCAAACCCGCCCGCGCAAAGGGCAGTTCCTCGGCCAGCCACTCGGGCCCTTCTATCACCCACAGCGCAAAGGTTTCGCCGGTATCCAGCAAATCGTCGATATACCCATTCTCCGCATTCAGCGCCTGGGCTTCGCCGCGCGGGTAGCCCGTCACTATGCGGTCTACCAAGGTAGAGCAAAACAGGCATTCTTCACTAAGCCAATCCATAAATTGGCTCTCCAGCTGCCATTCCTGCGCATGTCTGCGCACATGCCCGGCCAGTATTATGCCGTTGTCGTCAATCAGCTCGCAGCTGAGAATGACCAGCCCCTTGCCCTTTTCGCCCATAAAGGTGCGCCAGCGCTCGTACAACAGGCGCGTAAGCTTGGGCGGGAAGCTTACCGGCGGCGTATCGGCAAAACGGCAGCTGCCGTCGTACACAATGCCCGCCTCGGTGGTGTTGCTTACCACATAGCGCAAGGCCGGGTTTTGGGCTTCGCGCAGCAAAGCCTGGTAATCGGCGTAGGGGTTTATATATCGGCCGCAGGCGCTTATCACACGCTTTTGGTTCACGGCCTCGCCATCCTCCAGCCCGCGCAGGTACAAGGTATACAGCCCCTCCTGCCGCTCGAAGGCCTGGCGCAGGCCGCCCTGGGGGATGGGCTGCACCAGCGTTACCTTGCCGTTAAAGCCGGTGCGCTCGTTGGCGATGTCGATAAAATAATCTATAAACGCGCGCAGAAAATTTCCTTCGCCAAACTGCAGCACCCGCACGGGCGCCTTGGGCAGCAGGTAGCCGGTATACCCCAGTCTTTCCAGTGCAGCATAGTTCAGCGTTTCCATTTTTACCTCCTGGCCCATTATCTTAATCTTTGCCAGCGCAAGCGTTTGCTCAAGCCGCTATCTGCGTTACATTATAGCACACAAACTTGCAAATGCGCCATAAAAAAGTGCCCTTGCAAGGATACTTAAACCCTGCAAGGACACTCTGATGGTCCGAGTGGCGAGACTTGAACTCACGGCCCCTTGACCCCCAGTCAAGTGCGCTACCAACTGCGCTACACCCGGACGCACGATGGAACAGGCCATATTATAGCACGGGCGGCCCGCCACTTCAATACCCAGTTTTGCCATTCATGCTCATTTTTTGCCCGGCGCGTCCTGCGCGGCGGGCGGCGGCACATCGCCCCCCTCGCCGGTAAAGCGGGCCATTTCGCTGTCCAAATCCTGCGTAATGCCGGCGTCCAGTTCGCCGTTATGCGCCATCTCCCACAGGATGGCCATGGTTTGCGCATGGGTGCGGCTGTCGTGGTAGGGCCGTGTCTCGCGCACAGCCTGGTAAACGTCAATGCACGCCATCAGGCGGGACACAAAGTCCATTTCCAGGTATTCGTCGGGCAGCTGCGGATAACCCTTGCCGTTCAGCTTTCGGTGGTGTGTAACGGCCCAGCGGCATATTTCGCCAAAGCCCTCCACATCCTTCAGCATTACATAGCTGTAGTACACGTGTTTCTGTATCACAGCATACTCTTGCGCGTCCAGCTTGCCGGGCTTGTCCAGTATCTCTATGGGTGTTACCAGCTTGCCCACATCGTGCAGCGACGCCGCCAGGTACACCTTTGCGCACGTTTCTTCGTTAAGGCCGTAATAGCGCGCCATCCAGTAGGCGCGGTTGGCTATTTGCACCGAGTGCTTGGCCGTATAGGCCGATTTATAGTCTGTTACCGCCGCCACCATCTGGGCGATGTCCATCATCTTATCCGCCGACACCTCCACGTTCCACACCGGAACAACGCGCTCGTAAGACGCGTCAATCCGCTCGTCTGCCAGAGAATGCAGCAAATCGGCATCCAGCGCCGCCAGCAGGGCGTCGGCGGCGGTTTGGGTGTAGCGCACACCCCTTTCCCGCCCAATATGCGCTTTCAGCACATCCAGGTCCGATACCGTCCGGCCGTGCATAGGGTAATTCACGTCCAAATGGTCTGCCAGTGCAATCAGCTGTGCGCCCAGCGGCGCTTTGTCGGCCGGCAAGCCTAACGGGCCACTGCCGTCGGCGCATTCGTGATGATACCGGATATAGCCCCGCGCGCCCGCCGCCAGCGGGAGATGCCGCGCGTTTGCTTCCCCCTTATCACAGTGCGAAAGCAAAACCGCCCCGCCCTGTGCCTGCCGCTGGTTATCGGCCAAAGACTCTGTTAGCGCGTTATCGTGCAAAATGCTGCAAGCCGCAAGGCCCGTGCGCTGGGTTTCGTTAAACCCAAGGCTTTTGGCCATGGCGGCGGTTAGCACGGCCACGCGCTTGCCGTGGTGAGTGGTGCAGCCCACCAGCTCTCGCTCAATCGCGTCCAGCCCCAAAGATAAGCTGCTCAGCAGCTGGTCCATGCGAAATATCATAGCTCGTCACCCTGTTTCAAATACTTGTGCAGCACTTCAAGCAAAGCGCTCGGGTTTACTGGCTTCCCGGTGTGGTCGTTCATGCCCACTTCCAGGCAATGCTGAATATCTTCCCTAAACACATTCGCCGTCATGGCCACAATGGGTATTTGCCGCGCCCACGCCTGGGGCATGGCGCGTATGGCTTTGGTGGCTTCGTAGCCATCCATCTCCGGCATGTGGATATCCATCATAATCAAGTCGTATTTAACGGGATTGCTCTCGAACTTAAACACGGCAACCTTTCCGTTCTCGGCATACTCAATGCTTACGCCGGTGTCTTGCAGCAATGCCGAAATAATCTCCCGGTTAATTTCAACATCCTCCGCCACCAGCAGGGTGCGCCCCGAAAAATCGTCTCTCAGCGCGTCGGCTTGCTTGCCCAGGCGCGCCGGCAGCCCGTCCTGCGTGGCTACGCCAACACAATTATGGATGGTATCAATCAACGTAGAGGGGAACAGCGGCGTAGGTACGTGATGCCGCACCCCGGCATCCGCGGCTTCTTTGGCCATTTCGTTCCAGTTGGCCGCAGAGGCCATCATCACAATGGCCACATCGCTTTGCCTTTCGCGTATGTGCCTCGCAAGCTCCACAGCGCTTGTTCCGGGCTGCTCGCTGCTTATAAAGCAAACGTTGTATGGCTTGTTTTGCGCCATGTGTTCCAGCGTTTGCCGCTTGCCGCACACCGTGTCGCACACCATGCCGGTGCGCTGCGCAATTTCCGAAAACAGCCGTATCACATCATCGTCGCCGCACACCACCAGCACGCGAATATCGCTCTGCATCGTGTCTGGTGCTGAGAATGCCTCTTGCTTCGGGCTGCGTTTCAGGCGCGCCGTAAACGCAAACTGAGAGCCCTCCCCCTGCTTTGATGCAACCCAAATCTTTCCGCCCATCATCTCCACAATGTTTTTGGAGATAACCAGCCCCAGGCCCGTGCCGCCGTACTTGCGCGTGGTGGTGGCTTCGCCCTGCTCAAAGGCGGCAAACAGGTTGTGCAGGTGCTCTTCGGCAATGCCAATGCCCGTATCTTTCACCGATATAAGCAAGTCGCACGTATCTTCGCCGCGCGCTTGCAGCTTGGCCTCCAGGCGTATCCATCCCTCTTCCGGCGTAAACTTGATGGCGTTGGAAAGCAGGTTGGTTATCACCTGGGCCATGCGCATGTCGTCGCCCACCAGAATGCGGGGGATGGCCGGGTCGATGTACACAAGCAATTTCTGGTGTTTTTCGTCCACGCGGAAATTCACCACATCCACGACCTGGCGTATCATTTTTTCAAAATTAAACACAATTTCCGACAGCTGAAGCTTGTTGCGCTCAATCTTCGACATATCCAAAATATCGCTTACCACACCCAGCAAATGCGCCGACGCGGTTTGAATCTTTTGAAACGCGTAGTTCTTTTTCTCGGTATCTGTGGCATTTTCGCCAATAGCTGCCATGCCTACAATCGCGTTCAGCGGCGTGCGTATCTCATGGCTCATGTTAGATAAAAACGCGCCCTTAGCCTCCGACGCCACCTGCGCGTTCTCTTTCTCCTGCTTCAGTTCCGCAATGTCCGCAGCCAAATTGGCCAGCATGTCTTGCAGGGCGTTGCCCATGGTGTCTTTGGGGCTCAGCAGCTTCACGTCGGTGGAAAGGTCTTTGCGGGCCACCCCGTCCAGGCGCTCGGCCACGTACAGCACATGCCTCATAAAACGGTTAAACGCCGATATGGATTGGCCAAACTCGTCTTTTGCTTCTCCCTCGCGCAATATATCATCTCTTACGCTGTTGCTGAAAACCAAATTGCCGGTGGTGCCCACCTGCACGGCAACGTTTTTTATCTTCTCCAGCGGGCGGGTTATCATTCGGGTAAGCACTACCGCCATCCACACCGAAAACGCGGCCACAACGCCCACCGAAACCACCAACACCACAAACACAAACCAGAACAATGCCTCGCTTTGTGTGGCGGTACGGTCCAGCATCGCAGATTTTGCTTCCATGGTTTGCTTTACGTTGGCGGCAATCAAATCCGCCGTAGGCCGCACCGTGTCACGCATCAGCTGCATCAGGCTGTCCCGCGCGTTGGGGTCTTGCGCTTTTTGCAGGCCTTCGTAAATAGCCGGTTTTAAGGTGTTGTAGTACTTCTCTTCCGCCTGTGCCATCCACTGGGCAACGTCCGGGCGCACAATCGCAAACCGAAACGCGTTCCAATGCGTTTCAAAGCTGGCGCAGGCCTCATCAATAAGGGTTTCGCGCAGCTTTAGGTTTTCCGCGTCGCCAACAAATATAATCGCCCCGCGAAACTCCGCGCGCAAAGAATGGATGGCTTCCAGCATATAGGCGCCGTTCTCAAGCGGTTTCCCGTGGATATCTATTGTGGCCTTATAGTCCCTGTTCAGGCTGTTCAGGCTTACAATACCCACCACGCCGATTATAAGCGCCAGCATCGCAAGGATGGAAAAGCCGATGCTAAGCTTAACGCGAACCTTCACATTTTTTAACACAGTCGTTCCCCCAATGGCGCACACAAGAAAGCTTGCTGTACCATTGTACAACGTTTTGTGCAATCAATCAATATTTATGAAAACAGCGCCAGACCGCACACCGGGCGGCCTTGCGACGATGCGTATTCAAAATAGGCGTTATTGGGTCATTCCTGTGGGCGGCCCGCCGGGATGCTAAACGTAAACACGCTGCCGCGGCCAAGTTCGCTTTGCAGGCCCACGCTGCCGCCGTGGTACATTACCCCCCGCTTTACAATGGCCAGCCCAAGGCCCGTGCCGCCGCTGTCGCGGCTGTGGCTTTTGTCCACCCGGTAAAAGCGCTCAAAAACCTGGCCCTGCTGCTCTTTAGGGATGCCAATGCCCTCGTCCGCCACCGATACCGCGGCGGCTTTGCCGTCTTTATCCACACCCACCGTGAGGGTAATAGCGCCCTTGTCACTGTAGCGGATGGCGTTGTCTAGCAAATTATACATCACTTCGCCTAAAATAGACGGAACGCCGCACACAACGGCGCTTTCGCCCCGCACCGCAATGCTTAAACCGGCATCGGCGGCCGCTTTGGCAAGGCTTTGGGCCGTGGTTTGCGCCAAGGCGTACAAATCCACCGGTTCCCTCGCCAGGCCCTCGGCTTTTTCGTCCAGGCGCGAGAGGCGGATGATATCCTCCACCAGTGAAACAAGGCGGTTGGCCTCTTCGTAGATGCGCCCGGCAAATTGCCGCGCGTCCTCATGCTTCGCAAGGCCGTTGTGGATAATCTCGGCATAGCCGGAGATAGACGTGAGCGGGGTTTTAAGCTCGTGCGAAACATTGGCCGAAAACTCCCGCCGTTTTTCCTCGGCCAGCACCCGGTCGGTTTCGTCCAAAAACAGCAGCACAATGCCCTGCACCTCGCCGTCAAACATCGAGGGGCTGGCCGTTACCTGATACTTTTTGCCGCCCAGTTCAATCAGTTCGCGCACCTTGCCGCCCTCCGCCGCGCCGCGCACGGCTTTTTCCAGCAGCACGTTGCGGCTCAGCATCAAAATATGCCGTCCGGCAAGCTCTGTGTCCTTCAAATCCAATATGCCGCGCACGCGTTCATTCAAGGTAAGCACCCTGCCGTCTTTATCCAGCACCACCAGGCCCTCGTCCATGCTGCGGGTAATGGTGTCAAACTCGTCCCGGCGGCGCTTCGCTTCCTCCACCTGGCTGTGCAGCTGGCTTTTTTGGGCCGAGATGCGCCGTAAAAGCGGCGCCAACTCGCCATAGGCCTCTTCTTCCAGCGGGTGGTTCAAATCCAGTTTGTTGATGGGCCGCACAATCGCCCCGGTTTGCCAGCGGGCAACCAGGGTGGCCGCCACCGCCAGCACACCAATCACCGCCAGCACCCACGGCAAAATGCGCAGGCTTTCGCCTATTACGCTGCTTTCTGTTTCGGCGGTGCGCAGCACCTGGCCGCTTGGCAGCCGCAAAGCATAATACAGCGTGCGCTCGCCCAGCGTGTCCGACACCCTCTCCTCCTGCCCCACGCCCGTTTGCATTGCCTCTTGTATCTCGGGGCGGGTGGCATGGTTTTCCATGTTGGCGGCCAGCTCCCGGTCGTCAAACAGCACCGTGCCGTCGGTATCTACCAGCGTTACCCGGCCCGAGTATCCCCGTATCTTTTCCAAATACGCCGTTCCCTCGTCTTCTATTGCCCCGGCAAAGTAGTAGGCCTTGGTGGCCAGGCTTTCCCAGGCGTCCTGGCTGCTGTCTTGGTAGGCCAGCCCCACCACGCAAGCGCCCAGCAGCAAAATGCCGCCCAGCGCCGACAGCAAAATGCTCCAAAAAATCCGCTGCTTCATTCCGCCACCGCCTTATACCCCACACCCCGCACGGTTTCCACAACACCGGCGGCGTCGCCCAGCTTCATGCGCAGGCTGCGCACATGCACGTCCACCGTGCGGGTTTCACCCTCAAAGTCGTATCCCCAAATACGCTGCATCAGCGTATCGCGGCTTAGCACAATGCCCGGGGTTTCCATCAGCAGCTGCAGCAAGTTAAACTCCTTCATGGTAAGGGCTACCGGCGCGCCCTTCACATACACTTCGCGCTGCCCCGGAAGCAGCACCACATCGCCCAGGCACAGCTTTGCCTGCACCATCTGCTGCGGCGCGGTGCGGCGCGCCAGCGCCTTCACGCGCGATACCAATTCCATCATGCCAAAGGGCTTGGTGATGTAATCATCCGCGCCCTTGTCCAGGCCCAGCACTTTGTCGTACTCGCTGTTTTTTGCCGTAAGCAAAATCACCGGCAGCCCCGCGGTTTGCGTTGCGGCGCGCAATTGCCGCAGCACCTCAAGCCCGTCCGCGCCGGGCAGCATGATGTCCAAAAGCACCATGTCCGGCAAACCGCGCTTCAGCGCGGCAAAAAACGGCGTGGCTTCCTCAAAGCCCTCGGCCACAAAGCCGCTGGCATTCAGGGTGTACAGCACCAGGTTTCTGATATTGGCATCGTCTTCAACCAGGTATATCGTCACGGCGCTCTCCCTTCCGGTACCGCTCGTTCGTTTCAATGTAAATCACCCAGTCCGCAATGTTCACGGCATGGTCGGCAATGCGCTCCAAATACTTGGCCGCCATCAGTAAATCAATGTAGCCCTCGCTTTTTTCCGGGTTTTGGGCTATCACCGTGTTCAGCGCCTGGCGCACTTCGTCAAAGCAGCCGTCCACAATATCATCATCTTCTATCAGCTTAAAAGCCAGCTCGGTGTCCTGGTTCACGTAGGCGTCTATGCTGTTGGTAACCATGCCAATGCAAGCCAACGACATTTTTTTCAGTATCGTTAAGCCGCCGCCCGATTGGATATTGCCTAAAAGAGCCAGCTCCGCAATATCGGCCGCCTGGTTGCCAATGCGGTCCATGTCGGTAATCATCTTAATCGATGCCGAAACCTTGCGCAAATCCCGTGCCACCGGCTGCTGGCGCAGAAGCAGTGTAAAGCACAGCTGCTCAATGTCGCGGCTGCGCCGGCTAATCTCCTCCTCCAGGCCTACCGCGCGGCGCGCATCTTCGCCGCTGTGCCGGGTAAGGGCCTGCACGGCACTGGCTATGGCACTTTCGCACAAAGCGCCCATTTCAATCATCTGGATGTGCAGGTTGTTCATGTCGGCGTCAAAACGGCTTCTCATCAGCCAAACCTCCCTGTAATGTAATCTTCGGTGCGTTTGTCTTTCGGCAGAGAGAATATCGTTCCGGTATCGCCGCATTCCACCATCTCGCCCAGCAAAAAGAAGGCTGTGTCATCGCTGATGCGGGCCGCCTGCTGCATGTTGTGCGTTACAATAACTATAGTGTACTCTTTTTTAAGCTCCGTTGCCAAGTCTTCAATCTTCAGGGTGGAGATGGGGTCCAGGGCGCTGGTGGGCTCGTCCATCAGCAGCACCTCGGGCTGCACCGCCAGGGCGCGGGCAATGCACAGCCGCTGCTGCTGCCCGCCCGATAAGCCCAGCGCGCTTTTTTTAAGCCTGTCCTTCGTTTCTTCCCAAATGGCCGCGTCGCGCAGCGATTTTTCCACCACCTCGTCCAGCATGGCGCGGCTTCGCACCCCGTGGGTGCGCGGGCCAAAGGCCACGTTGTCGTAAATGCTCATGGGGAAGGGGTTGGGCTTTTGGAATACCATGCCCATGCGCTTGCGCAGCAGGTTTACGTCCATTTTGCCGTAAATGTCTTCTTCGTCCAAAAGCACGTCGCCCGTAATGCGGCAGCCCTCCACCAAATCGTTCATGCGGTTCAGGCTTTTCAGCAGCGTGCTTTTGCCGCAGCCCGAAGGGCCAATCAGGGCGGTAATTTTATTCGCCCCCATGTTCATGTTCACGTTCTTCAGCGCCTGAAACTCGCTGTAAAACAAATCCAGGTTGCGCACTGTAATCTTATCCATTCTCGGCCACCGTTCCCCTAGTAATCCTCTTTGCGATAAAACTGGATAGCGTGTTGATAACCAGCACCAGCACCAGCAGCACCACCGCCGTGGCATACGCCTTGCCAATGTGCAAGCCTTCGCTGGAAAGCGCGTACATGTGCAGCGCCAGCGTGCGCCCGCTGCCCATGGGGCTGGCCGGTATTTTAGCCACCGTGCCGGCGGTGTACATGAGGGCGGCTGTTTCGCTTACCACGCGGCCAATGGCCAAAATAACCCCGGCCAAAATGCCCGGCACGGCGGCCGGCAGCACAATGCGGAAAATGGTGCGCAGCTTGCCCGCGCCAAGCCCAAAGCTGCCTTCGCGGTACATGTCCGGCACGCTTTTCAGCGCTTCTTCGGTGGTGCGTAAAATAAGGGGCAGTATCATGATGGCCATGGTAAAAGCCCCGGCTAAAATAGAGTATCCCCAGCGCAGGGTAACCACAAAAAACAGCATGCCAAAAAGCCCGTACACAATCGACGGCACGCCGGACAGGGTTTCGGCTGCGGCGCGCACCACGCTTACCACCTTGTTGCCCCGCCTGGCATACTCCACCAGGTAAATAGCGGCAAAAATGCCCAGGGGGGCGGCCACCAGCAGCGAAAGCACCGCCATTGCCAGCGTGTTTACCATGGCGGGAAGCACCGAGAGGTTTTCGCTGTTGTATTCTAAGGCGAACATATCCGGCGACAAATGCGGGACACCGTTTACCAATATATAACCCACCAGCAGCACAAATACCCCGGCTGTTAAAAGCGCCGCCAGACGCACCAGCAAAAACAACACCAGCGACAGGGGGTTTCGCGCCAGCTGCCGCACCGCCTGCGATATGGGCACGCGCCGCTTTGCTCTTTTCTTCATCACGGCTTCTCCTTTCGGCGCAGCAGCCCCACCAGCGTGTTAATCAGCAAGATAAACACAAACAGCACCACGCCCGTGGCCACCAACGCCTCGCGGTGCAAATCGGCGGCGTAGCCCATTTCCATCACAATGTTGCTGGTAAGGGTGCGCACCCCCTGCAAAAGCCCCTGGGGCATAAGGGTAGCGTTGCCCGCCACCATCACCACCGCCATGGTTTCGCCAATGGCCCGGCCAATGCCCAGCACCACCCCGGCCATAATGCCGCTTTTGGCGGCGGGCACCATTACAAAAAACACGGCGCGCTCTTTGGTGGCGCCAAGCGCCAGCGCGCCCTCGTAGTAGGGCTTTGGCACGGCGCGCAGCGCGCTTTCGCTCACGGTGATAATGGTGGGCAATATCATCATGCCCAGCAGCACGCACGCCGTAAGCATGGTAAGCCCCGTGCCGCCAAAAATGCCCCGCACCAGCGGCACCAGCACCACCAGGCCAAAAAAGCCATAGATTACCGAAGGGATGCCCGCCAGCAATTCTACCATGGGGCGCAAAAAGCGATACAAGGGCCTGGGGCAGAAAAACGCCAGGTATACCGCGCAAAGAAGGCCAATGGGCACCCCAATTACCAGCGCCCCGGCCGTAACATATACGCTGCCCAAAATCATGGGCAAAATGCCGTAGATGTCGCTGGACGGCTTCCAGTTTTGCCCCAGCAGAAAATCGAACACACCAATTTTGGCCATGCCCGGAATGCCATTAACAAACAAAAACAGGCAAATAAGGGCTATGGCCAAAATGGATGCCAGCGCGGAGGCAAAAAACACCCATTTCATTGCGGTTTCCCGCACATGCCGCATCGTGCTCCCTCCCCATTCTATTACAGCTAAGCGAGGCCGCAGGTAAGCCGCGGCCTCGCATTTGGTGCGTATCGCTTACAGCGCGTCCCAGGTGGTCAATTCGCCCAGGTAGATGCCCTTAATAACATCCATGCTGATGGCGGAGAGGGGGTTTGCGGGGTTCACCACCATGGCAATGCCATCCATCGCCATCACAATGGGGGTCAGGCTTTCCAGCTCGCTCTCTTTCAGCTCGCGGCTGGCCATGCCAATATCGCAGATGCCGTCGATGGTAGACTGCATGCCGATGGAAGAGTCGCTCATCTGAATGTCCACCGTGGCGTTCGGGTTAATCACTTTGTATGCTTCCACCAGTTTCTCCATCACCGGGAACACCGAGGACGAACCGGCCACCACCACGTTGCCCGAGGGTTTGCCGCCCGCGTAAGCCGGCGCGGCGTCGTTGATGCTAATGAAGCCGCCGTCCACCACCACTGCCTGGCCTTCGGCCGAGAGGATGTAATCGAGGAAATCCTGCGCCACTTCGCTCACTTCGCCTTTAACGGCCAGGTTGAAGGGGCGGGCAATGCCGTATGTGCCGTCTTTAACAGTGGCCACGCTGGGCGTCACGCCGTCCACATCCAGCGCCTTCACGGTGTCGTTCAGGCTGCCCAGGGAGATATAGCCAATGGCATAGGGGTCGCCGGCCACGGTGGTCATAATTGTGCCGGTGCTGTTCACAAACACCGCGCTGGGCACGGTCATGTCCTCTTTGTCCGCGTTCAGCACGCCGGTCAGTTCCACAAACGCGCCGCGCGTGCCGCTGCCGTCTTCGCGCGATACCACGGTGATGGCTTTGGTGGCGTCAAAGGCGTTTGGGTCGGCCGTTTGCTGCGAAGAAGCGGGCGTGCCCTGGGATGTGACGGTGGGCGTATCGGCTTTCGAGGACGAGGACGAGCTGTCGGCGCCGCCGCAGGCGGACAGCAGGCCAAGGGTGAGGCATAGCGCCACTGTCATACCAAGTGCTTTTTTCATGTTTACCTTCCTTTTGCAACGTCAAATATTCGCATTCATCATTTGGTCTGGTACACAGTATAGCGCGGCATTGTAAAATCCGAAGGGGCGCTTATGTAAAATCTGGGTAAAATAAAACGGCAGCAAAAAAGCCGCCACGGGGCAGCCCTGTGGCGGCTTTATGTTTTCAACAGCTACTCTGCAAACAACAACGCGTAATAATCAGTGTCTAAAATACGGGTGGAATAATGAAACCGTTCGGCCAGTTCCCCATTGATGCGCTCGATGTAGGCGCTGTCTACGGGGTTCTCCGCGTCCAGGCTCTCCACCACGCCCAGGTAGGCGTTAAAGCGCGCGCGGTCGGTAATCCAGCCGCGGTTGGCCATCATCACCAGCGGCTCGGCGTTTGATAAGATGTCCCGGCCCGCCAGCAGGCGGGAATCGTACGGCAGGGCAAACAGGTTGCTCAGCGTAGGCAGCACATCCAGCGAAGAGCAGGGCTTGTCTATCTGCACAGGCTGCATGCCGGGGGTGTAGATGAAAAACGTGTTGCGGAAATACTCAAACTGGTAGTCAATGGGCGTGCCGGCCAGTTCGCTCATACCCTCGGCCTGCAGGGGGTAAGGCGGATGGTCGGACGCCAGCGCAATCACGGTTTTATCGGCAATGCCCGCCTGCTCCAGCCGCTGCAAAAGCAGTTCCAGTGCGCGGTCCAGCTCCATATTGCACGCCAGGTACGCCTTGCCCTGGTCCGACAACGGCAAGTCTGCCACGGCGTCCCAATGCTTCTGGCTCATGGCGTTCCACACGCCATAGGGCTGGTGGCCGCTTACGGTAAGGTAGTACACATGGAAGGGTGTTTTGCCCCCCGCGATAAATTCCTCGGTGGTCACATCCACCATCTCTTCGTCCGATTCCGGCCAGTACGCGGCGCTTTCCAGCTCCAGCCCCGCGCCCAGAGCATAAAAATCGTAGCCCATGTTGGGGTGCGACACAGTGCGGTTGTAGTATTCGGCATCGTGGTTGTGGTATGCGTAGGTGTTGTAGCCCTGCGCCAAAAATTGGTTGCCCAGCGTAAAGGGCAGGGTGTGGCCGCCCTCGCCGGAAATCATCATGCTCCACACCCCTTGCTTGGGCACAAGGCCCTGGCATAGCACATACTCGCCGTCAATGGTGCTGGCATCCCACAAGGGGGTGTAAAAGTTGGTAAAGTTCATGCCCTCGTTTATCATCTTGTACAGGGTAGGGGTGCGCTCGGCGTCCACCGCGTACGGCGCAAACGATTCCGCCGTGATGGTAATCAGGTTGTACCCCTCGAACAAGCCGGTATAGTCGTTTTGCCAGGTGGGCCGCACCCGTGAAAAATAGCGGTGCAGCTGCGCAATGGCTTCGTTCTCCTCGGCTTCGGCCAGGGCGGCAAGGTCAATGTCCAGCATGTTGGGCTCGGGCACGCGGGGGGGCGGCTCCTCCGGCACGCTGCTGCCGGAAGGCGGCGGTACAGCCGATGCCGCAGGCGGCACGGAATAAGGCGGCGGCGCGGCGGACGATGCGGACTGCACAGGCGGCGGCAAAACCGGCGGCACGGCGGTATCGCCTCCAAACAGCAGGCGCTGCGCGTCGCGCCATACGGCGGTGTACAGCCCCAGCTTGTTCACGGTAGGGCCAATGGATTGCCCGCTGTGGTAGTAGCTGTGCGCGGACAAAAAGCCCGTGCCAAACACGGGCAGCACGGCGGTGCAGCCCAGGTGCACCAGCAGGCAATACGCCAGCCACAGCCCGGCCACGGCCGCACTGCGCCGGTGCGGCAATTTGCGGCCAAACACCCAGTAGGCCGCCAGCGGCAGCAGCATGCACAGCACCCACGGCCACATTTTGCAAAACTGCTCCCAAATGGTTTCGCCAAATTGCAAAGCGTCCGTGCCGTTCATGATAGAAAACGCGGTGGCATAGGTGTTAAAAATGGAGTAATAGAACATCTGCACGATATACATAACGCCAACCGCCGTAAGCAGCAGCCCATACACGGCCGCTGCCGCCCTGCGCGGCAAAAAAGCGCCAACGGCGGCAAACAGCCCGGCCAAAGACGCGCTGTAGGCAATCGTCAGCACCAGCCCCACATTCCAAAACGGCATGTTGGCGTTAAGGCGCACCGTAAGCTCCCAATACACAAGGCTGCCCCAGGCGCACAAAAAAAGCCACAGCAGGCTTTTTTGGCCCGCCGCGGGATAGCATTTAGCTAAAAACCGCCCCCTGCCGCCTTGCGCGGCGGCGGGGCTGGTGTGGGTTTTGGGTTCCATGACCATAACTTCCTGTGAAATGTGAGATGTGCGTTAATTATACACCCAAAAGTGTGATAAAGGAGTTACAGTTTTATTCCCCAAAATCAGGATAAACGTCCTCTAGCTTCTCTTCCATGTATCGCAAAAAATACGCCGGGTCTACATCACCGCCGCACACCCGCCGCATCAGCTGGGCGGGTTTTTCCAAAGCGCCGTAGCGGTGGATATTCTCTCTTTGCCAGGCGGCCAGCTTGGCCAGGCCCGCGGGTGTGCCAAGCGCTGTGGCCAGCGGGCCGTTTTGCTTCTCGTACGCGGCGGCAAACTGCGCCGCGCACAAATTGCCAATGGCGTAAGACGGAAAATACCCAAAGCTGCCGCCGGACCAATGGCTGTCCTGCAGCACGCCCGTGCTGTAGGTTTCGGGCACTACGCCCAGATATTCGCGGTACTTTTCACGCCACAGCTCGGGCAAATCGTCCGCGTTTACGCCGTTGTTAAAGATGGCTTTCTCGCACTCGTAGCGGATAATGATGTGCAGGTTGTAGGTCAGTTCGTCTGCTTCTATGCGAATGAGCGAGGGCCGCACGGCGTTGATGCCCCGGTAGAACGCGGCCGCATCGGCGGCAAGGCGCACGCCGCATAAACGGCACACCTCGTCAAAATGGGTTTGCCAAAACGCACGGCTGCGGCCCACAATGTTTTCCCACGTGCGCGATTGCGATTCGTGGATGCCCATCGACGCACCGTCTGAAAGATTGGTGCCCTCCAGCTCTTTGGCAATATTTTGCATATACATGCCGTGGCCGCCCTCGTGCAGCACGCTGAAGATAGACGACTGCGGCATGTCGGTGTGGTACTTGGTGGTTACCCGGACATCGCCCGCGTGAATGCCCACCGTGAAGGGGTGCTCGGTGGTAAACAGGTTTCCGGCGTCCATATCGTAGCCCATCACCCGCAGCAGGTACTCACCCACGGCTTTTTGGTTTTCGGCCGGCACCTGCACGGCGGGCAAAGCCGCCGGCGCGCCCACTTTGGCCAGCAAGCGCCGCGTGCCTTCCAGCAGGGCGGCAAAAATCGGGTCTATCTGCGCGGTCAGCAATTCCGGGTCGTACGCTTCCAGCATGGCGTCGTAGGGCTTGTCCGCGTATCCCCACCACTCGGCAAACTGGCGCGAATAGTCTATCATCTTTTGCAAATGCGGCTTAAACGCCGCAAAATCGTTGTCCTCCTTCGCCTGCATCCACCTATGGCTGGCCTGTGCGGTGGCCACGCTAAACGCCTCATACACGTCGGCGGGGATGCGCGAAAACCGCCCGTACTCGTAGGCGGCCAATTCCAGCATGCGTTTTTCGGTGGGGGCTAGCCGCTCCTCTTGCCCGCGCAACGCCTCGATGGCGCTGCCAAAGGCCGGGGCGGTTTGCAGCCTAAACGCCTCGCCCTGCAAAAAGCCCAGCGCCTGCGCGCGGCTTTCGGCGCCCTTTTTAGGCATAATGGTTTGCATGTCCCAGTGCAGCAGGGCCACGGCCGAGCGTATATGCGCGGCCTTGCGCAGGGTTTCGGTAAAAGCGGTATGTGCCGCGTTAAAATCCATTTGGGGTGCTCCTTTGTGTGTTTTGCCCATTGTAACAAACCCGCGCCCATTCTGCAAATGGGTTTATGCAAAAGTGAAAAAACAGCGAAATCGACAAGAAAGACCTATGCGCCGCGGGCGCAATGTGCTATAGTTGTATGAATTTTCGGCCGGTGCGGCGCAAGCCCGTGCCCGGCACGAAAAATGACAAGGAGACACCAGATGCCAATAAAAACCTTTGCCAACCTGTTTGGCCAGCTTAGCCTGCCGGTTATTGTTTGCCTGAACACCGGCAGCTACCCTGTGGCCTACACAAACGTGCGGGCCGGCCTGCTGTTTGCGCCCACCCAAACCGCCGTGCGGCGGCAGGGTGCGCACCCCGCGCTGGCGCAGCTAATGCCCTTTGTAAATAAAACCGAAGCCGACGCCTTTTACAGCATGCTGAACGGCGGCGGCAGCATAGACGATTTCGCTTGCCATGTGTGCAACTTCGAGGGTGAGGCACTGCCGGTATGCATCTCGGTAAACGCGGTGTCGATGAAGGAAGAAAACGACCATATCCTGCTGGTTTTAGCGCCAAACGCCCAAGACGAGCACCAGCGCACGCTGGCGGAAAGGGTTTCGGACATTCTGAACGCGGTTTTCGCCACCGGCAGCAACGAGGCGTCTATCAGCCTTACGCTGAAAATGGCGGGCCAGATTATCGGCGCGTCGCGCGTGTATGTGTTTGAGGAGGTGGACGCCGCCACCACCCGCAATACCTACGAGTGGTGCGCCGAAGGCATAAAGCCCGCCATACAGGATTTGCAAAACCTGGACAAGGCCGATTATCCATACGACCATATTATTGAAAGCGGCATGTTTATTTCCGACGATATCACCGCCTTGCCAATGGAAGAGCGCAAACTATTGCAGGCGCAGGGCATCCGCGCGCTGGCTATTGTACCCATCTTTGATTACCGCCGCGCCTTGGGCTATGTGGGTTTTGATGACTGCGTGAAAAAAAGGCGATGGTCCAGCGACGAGGTGCAGTTCCTCAACAGCGTTTCGGTGCTTTTGGCTTCGCTGCTAAAGCGCCGCGACAACGAGCAAAGCATCCAAAGCAGCCTTGGCACACTGCAAACCATCTCCGACAGCCTGGAAGACTTGATTTACGTAAATACGCTGGACGATTACCGCCTTGTGTTTGTAAGCCGCTCGGCCGCCGAGGCCATGGGCGCCACACCCGATGCCTTGATTGGCCAAACCTGCTACCAGGCATTTCACCCCGGCAGCACACGCCCCTGCCCCTATTGCCCCATCCCTAAAATACGCATGAACAAGGGCGAGCAGCGCAGCGAGATGTATGTGTGGGAAACCTATCATCCGGGCACGGGCAAAACCTATCTTGCCAAAGACAATATTGTAAAATGGATAGACGGGCGTTATGTGCACATGGAAACCGCCACCGACATTTCTACCCGCAAAGAATACGAGGAGAAGCTTCGCTACTATGCCACTACGGATGTGATGACCGGCGTGGACAGCCGCGAATGGGGGGCTACCACGCTTTCCGAATACCTGGATAGAAACGCCGAGGGCTGCCTGTGTTTTGTGGATATGGACGGCCTTAAAAAAGCCAACGACAACTTTGGCCACAACGCGGGTGATAAGATGCTGGCCAAAACCGTGGCGTACCTGAAGGGCACGCTGGGCAGCGGAGAGTATATCTGCCGCTGGGGCGGTGACGAGTTCTTGCTGTGGCTGGCCTGCGGCCCGCAAGAGGCGCGCCGCCGCATGGAGGGCTTGCAGCGGGCGCTGGATACCTACAATGCCACCAGCGACAACCCCTTTGATTTGGCGTTTAGCTACGGCATTGTGTTTCGCCCGTCCGGCGACGAGCGCAGCCTGGACGCGCTGGTGATGCTGGCCGACCAGGAGATGTATACCCACAAAACCCAAAAGCGCGGCCTGCGCCGCCGCGCCACCGATTAGATGGTGTCGACATTAGAATAAAACCCCGCCGGTTTTTCTCGGCCTATATCGGCTTTTTCTTGACAGCAAACCCCGCGCGTACTACAGTGGAAACAGCAAGTATTGGGGGGTTGTTTATGAAAAAGCCACTCTCGTTTGGCAGGATGCTGGCCTTTGCGGCAGGCGACATCTTTGGCGGGGGCTCGTTCAACATCATCAATTTTCTCTACCCGGGCTTTTTGGCGCTGGCGGTGGGCCTGCCGGCCCAGCTGGCCGGCATTGTCATGCTCATTGCCCGCATCTTCGACGCGGTGTCGGACCCGGTGATGGGCTTTATCTCCGACAAGCTGCGCGTGCGCTTCGGCACGCGGCGCAGCACCCTGCTGATTGGCGCGCCGCTGGTGGTGGTGTCCATGTTCCTCATGTTCTTCCCCTATGGCAACGCCGACGTGATGGCGCGCTTTTGGCTGGTGCTGTTGTCGTACATTTTCTTTTGCGCGGTGCAAACCGCTATCATGATTCCATACTTTTCGCTGTCCAGCGAGCTTACGGAAGATTACACCGAGCGCGCGCGCCTCACCAGCCTGCGGCTTGGGTTTTCCATCTTTTCGTCTATTGTGTGCGTGGCCGTGCCGGGCATGATAGTGGGGCAGTTTGAGGGCAGCAACGGCTACATTGCCATGAGCCTTATTTTTGGCGCGGTGTTTATGGTAAGCGTGGGTATTACGGGCCTGTTTGCCAAAGAGGGCATCCCCGCGCCCAAAAAGGCAGAGCCCTTTAAGCTGCAAAACTTTGTGCGCCCCTTGCGCGTAAAGGCCTTTAGGCAATACCTGTGGCTGTTTTTGTGCTGCCAGATGACCATGGCCATTATGAGCGCGCTGTTTTTCTTTTATGTGGATTTTTATTTTTGCAGCGCGGCCACGGCGCGGGGTGAAACCAGCATGGTGGGCCTTTTGGGCGCCGCGCTGATGTTTGGCATGCAAATTGTGGCGTTGCCCGTATACATGGCGGTGATTAAGCGCATGGGCAAAATTGCGGTGTATATCATCGGCTCCGTTATTTGGATAGGGGGCGCGCTGCTGCTTTTGGTGCTGCCTTCGGGCGCCGACCCTGTGTGGCTGTACCTGCTGGCGGCGCTGCTTGGTTTTGGCATCAGCGGGCCGGGGCTTATCCCTCACGCCATTTTTGCCGACGTGGTGGACGTGGGCAGCCTGCAATTTGGCGCGCGCACCGCAGGGGCGTTTAGCGGCATTGCCAATTTGGTAAACAAAACGGCGCAGGCGGCGGGCCTGGCCATTGTAATGGGTATTATCGGCGCGGCCGGGTTTGTAGAGCAGGATATCACCGAGGGCGCGGCCAAAGTGGTTTCGCAATCGGCCGGCGCGCAGGCGGCCATTGTGTGGGTTATGGCGCTGGCGCCGCTTATCTTTATGTCTGTGGGTATCTTTGTTTGCACGCGCTACCGCCTTACCAAGCAGCGCCACGCCCGGGTGCTGGCTGCCCTGGAGGGCAGCGAAGAAGAAAAGGCCGCCATACTGGGGGAACTTGGGTAGGTATCATGGATTCGAACCCCGCGCGGGGTATGATTCCATGATACTTAGGGGTGTTTATATGCGCGTGAAGGTTAAAAAGCCAAACGCCATTGTGTATTTTATTGTTTACGTCTTTGTGTACCCGTTTCTGAAGCTGTTTTTTTGCCTGAAGGTAGACCGCAGTGCCTACCGCCCGCCCAAGGGCCCGTTTCTGGTGGTGTGCAACCATCAATCGTTTATAGATTTTGTGCTGGCCATGCTTAGCATGTACCCCCGCCGCCTGAACGCGGTGGCCGCGCGCAAGTTTTTCTTTTACAAGCCTCTGCACAAATTTTTGCCCCTGATGGGCTGCATCCCCAAAAGCCTGTTCGACCCCGACCCCGCCTCCATCATCGGCATGCTGCGCGTGCTGCGGCGGGGCGGCCGGGTGCTGCTTTTCCCCGAGGGTCGCTGCACCGTGGGCGGGGCATACATGGGCATCCATAAATCCACCGGCAAGCTTATCCAAAAGCTGGGCGTGCCGGTGGTTAGCTGCCGTATCGACGGCTCGTACGCCGCCATGCCGTTTTGGCGGGAGGGCATGCGGCGCGGGCGGGTGCGCATTACCTACCAAAACCTGCTATCGGCCGACGAAACCCAAAGCCTGCCCGGCGAGGCGCTTTGCGCGCGTATAGACGCCGCGCTGGGCGGCGAAGCGATGCCCGCCAAAAAACCGCTGGCTGTATTCAGGCAAAAACGCCTGGCAGAGGGGCTGGAGTATATTTTGTACCACTGCCCCAAATGCCACGCGCAGTTTACGCTGAAAACGCAAGGCAACCTAATAACCTGCACCGTCTGCGGCAACACGGCGGCGATAGACGGCGCTTTGCGCCTGACGCCGGTAGACGGCGGGGTGAGCCCGCCCGGCGTGCAGGCGTGGTATTGCCTGCAAACCAGGCACGACATGCAGCGCCTTGCCAATAACCCACAGCCCATCAACACGCGCGTAACGCTGCACGCGCCGCTGGGCCCGGGCAAGGGCGTGGGCCCCTGCGGCGAGGGCACGCTGCGGCTTAACCCGCAGGGCTGGCACTACGCGGGCACGGTATGGGGCGAAGAGGCGCGCCTGTTTTTCCCGCTAGACACCGTACCGGCCATTCCCTTCGACCCGAGGGACGATTTTCAAATTTACGCGCACGGCAAATACTACATGTTCACCGCGGAAAACCCACAGGCCTATTCCCAAATTGCCACTGTGGGCGAGTGCATGTACTGGCGCTATGCCACCCCCGTGCAAATGACACCGGGCACAGAGAGTGGGTTCAGTTAGTAGGTATCATGGAATCGAGCCATCATCCTTTCGGCAATCTTTTCGGCCGGGCGTTTTGCCGGGCTTAATGTTGACAATTCCCCGTCAAAACCCCATAATAGCAAAGGCCTGCCCCGCAACGGGAAGCGGGCTATTTTGCAGCAGAAAGCCGGTACCCTTTTGAAGCTCCCCGCGTTTAGAAGCGAAATCCGGGGCCTGCCCCGCAACGTCAAGGTCAACATCTTCGCGCTGCCCCTGTGGTCTATCCCCAACGGCCTGGTGGTGTCGTACGCCAGCCTGTATATGCTGGACCAAGGCATTTTGGCCACACAGGTGGGCGTTATCAATTCCCTCAGCTTCATCGTTAAAACCATCTTCGCGCTGTTCGCGGGCTATATCATCAACCGCATGGGCCGCCGGCGCGCCGCGGGTATTTTGGATATCATCGGCTGGGCGCTTCCCATGTTTATTTTTGCCTTTGCCACCGCCTACTGGCACTTCATCGCGGCTTCGCTCATCAATTGCCTGGTGGTGGTAAACGGCGTGGCCACCACTTGCCTGATGGTGGAGGACGTACCCAAGGAAAAACGCCTGCACGCCCAAAGCTACATGGGCATGATGGGCGCGCTGTGCAGCTTGTTTGTGCCGTTGTCGGGGGTGCTCATCAGCCATTTCACCTTAGTGCCCGCCATGCGCATGATGTACCTGTTTGCCGCCGTATCCATGCTGGCGGCGGCACTGGCAAAGCTAATTTTCGCGCGCGAAACCACCATCGGCGCCCAGCTGCGCAGCCGCAAAAAGCTGGACATCAACCCCTTTAAGGTAATGCCCCGGCAAATGCGCAGCCTGGTGCGCAACAAACAGCTGCTGGTGCTTTTTGTGCTCAACCTGGTGTTGCAGTTCGCCACCAACATCAACAACCTGTTCTACTTTCCCTACCTCACCAAGTTTTTGTCTTTTTCAGAGCTTGCTGTGTCTTTCTTCCCCTTCATCACCACCCTGATAAGCCTGGGCATTTACTTTTTTGTCATTCCCAGGGTAAGCAACATGACCCGCAGCCTTAAATACAGCGTCGCCTGCTATTTTACCGGCGCGCTCGTGCTGCTTTTGGCCGCTTCCATCACCCAAAACCTGGCGTATCTTTGCGTGCTGCTGTGGGCGGTGGCCAGTGCCGCCATGTCACCGCTGCTCACCACCTCCATCGCCAATGCCATCAAGGACGAAAACCGCACGGAGATGATGTCTTTTTTCAACGTTTTGTCTATGCTGTGCATGTTCCCCGCCGGTTCTTTCGGCGGCTGGCTGTACGATTATTCGCCCCTGTACCCCATTGTTTTCATCGCCGGCATCTACCTGTGCGCACTGGTGTTTTTATTATTCTACGCCCGCGGCACACGCAGGCTTAGCCGGTAGCGCCGCCCACCGGAGGGATTGCCATGAATAAAATCATCCTCATCCCCGATTCGTTCAAAGGCACGATGACCTCGGCCGAGATTTGCGATATTATGGCCGATGCATTGGGCCGTGCCTTCCCCCGGGCCGAGATAGTGCGTATCCCGGTGGCCGACGGCGGCGAGGGCAGCGTAGATTGCTTTTTGGCCGCGCTGGGCGGCAAACGCGTACCCTTGCGGGTAACCGGGCCGTTTGGCCAGCCGGTAGAGGCCTTTTACGGCTTGCCGGGGAACGGCGAAGCAGCCGTGGTGGAGATGGCCGCCGCCGCCGGGCTGCCACTGGCCGAGGGGCGCTTAAACCCGCTGCTGGCCTCTACCTACGGGGTGGGGCAGCTGCTCTTGGCGGCGGCGCAAAGCGGCGCCGCGCGCCTGGTGCTGGGGCTGGGCGGCAGTGCCACCAACGACGGCGGCTGCGGGGCGGCCGCCGCGCTGGGCGTGCGGTTTTATGGCCGGGATGGCGCTTCTTTTGTGCCCACCGGCGGCACGCTGGCCGATATTGCGCGTATTGATGTTTCACGCCTGGACAAGGCGCTATCGGGCATGGATATTGTAGCCATGTGCGACGTGGACAACCCCCTTGCCGGCCCAAACGGCGCGGCCGCTGTATTTGGCCCGCAAAAGGGGGCAAGCGCCGAGATGCTGCCCCGCCTGGACGCGGGCCTTGCCCACCTGGCCGACGTGATACGCCAGGATTTGGGGCTAGAGGTGGCAAACACCCCCGGCAGCGGCGCGGCGGGCGGCTTTGGTGCGGGGGTGCTGGCATTTTTGGGGGGGCGGCTGCAAATGGGCATAGAAACCGTGCTGGACACCGTGCATTTTAACACCCTGCTGCAAAACGCCAGCGTGGTGATAACCGGCGAAGGCAAGCTGGACAGCCAAAGCCTGCGCGGCAAGGTGGTGGTGGGCGTGGCCCGGCGCGCGCGTGCGGCGGGCGTGCCGGTGGTGGCGGTGGTGGGGGATATCGGCGATAGCATCGAAGCGGTGTACGGCGAAGGGGTGTCGGCGGTTTTCAGCATCAACCGGGTGGCCGTGCCTTACGCACAGGCCAAAACGCGCGCCAAAAGCGACCTTGCGCTGACCATGCAAAATCTGGCGCGGGCTTATACCGTTTTTACCTAACTCCTCCAGTAGCGGCTGCCGTCCGCCACACGGTTCATAAACCCATATTCTATCAAATAACGCCGCAATGTCACATATTCATCGGGGTGAACGTCCTTCAGCAGGGCGTTCACCTCTTTTTCGGTGTAATCGCGCCCGGTGTGAAACAGCCCGCTTACCAAATATAGCACGGCCAGTTTTTTCTTTTCCTTAGCGGGCAGGGCTTTCAGGCGCGGCGGCTGCAGGCTCTCGAAGGCGTTTTTAACAACCCTTTCGTACTCCGCCTGCGTCATGTCAAAGCGTTCGTCCAGCATTTTCACCCCTTCGTGCAAGGGCGGGAAGGCATCGTCCTCCCGCTGCTTTTTGGCGCCGCCCACCAAACCGTACAGCGCCAGATACAAGGTGGCCCGCTTGGCTTTTTCCCTAAAGGCAAAGCGCTGGCGGCGCACGGTAGCGGCCGTAACGCCGGTTTCGGCGGCTATTTGGGCATCTGAAGCGCCGCTTGCCAACAGGCACAGCAGCTTTTTTTGGTGGGCGGTAAGCGTAATGTACCGGTTCTCCTGCGCCAGAAGCCGCTGCAGCCTGTCGCCATGGGCGGCCGCATGCCGGTGGGCGGCGGCCTCGGCGGCAAACCAGCGCCCCGCATCGGGGTACACCTCGCCCTCATAAAAGCGCCGCTGGCACTCAAGGCACACCCAGCCGCCCGGCGCGGCGGCCACCCCCTCTTGTATTTCCTGTATGCTGTAATCCGCGGGCAATTCTTTCATCGTGCGCGCACCTCGTTTTGTTTATTGTTATCGTAAACGTATTATATGGTTTAATCTATTCATTGTCAACACGCGGAAGCCTGTGGAGCAGGGCAAACGCAAGACAGTGCAATTCGCACAAATCTTTACTATCGTAGCAGGGCGTAACACCTCAGCACACCAAAGGGCAACCACCCCGCCCCTTCGGGGCACCCCTCCATGGGAGGGGAATAAAGGTCAACCGAGCGCAATTCCCCTCTTTTGGAGGGGTGGCACGCGTAGCGTGACGGGGTGGTTATTAGGCGCACCAAGGGCTTCACGCCCTACATCGCACAAAACCAGCGGTGCGGCATAGAAGCCGCACCCTGCAAAAGACGCTGTGGTGACGCACCTCTATCATGCATCGGCCGTGGCAAACCCCCGCCCCCACATTGACATAACCACGGCTTTTTGATACGCTCTGTGTAAGCACCTGCCGGGTAGGTATCATGGATTCGAACCCCGCGCGGTTTTCGATTCCATGATACCTAATGACTGAAATAAGGAGAACCTCTCATGGATAACGAAAACAACATGCCCACCGAAACCGGCACATCCCAGCCCCATGCGCCAGGGCCAGACCCCGCGCCGCAAAACGCCGCGCCCGGGGCATATCCCCCGCCGCCACCACCTTACCCCGGGCAACCCTACTACGGCCCGCAGGGCGCAGCCCCACCCCCGCCGCCCTACCCCGGCCAGCCGTATGGCCCGCAGGGCGCGTATCCCCCGCCGCCCTACCCCTACCAGCCGGGCTACGGCCCTGTGCCGCCCGAAATGGACGCCCCCAACACCGGCCTTGCCGTGCTGTGCGGCTTCTTCCCCTGGCTGGGGCTTATCCTGTATTTGGTGTGGCAGCGGCAGTACCCGCTCAAGGCGCGCTCGGTGGGCAAGGGCGCGCTCATCGGTTTTTGCATCCAGTTTGGGCTGGGCCTGCTGCTGGGCTGCTTGATGATTGGGCTCGGCGCCTTCGCCTATTCGCATCACTACTGGTAAACCCATTTGGCAACACTTTTTTTGGCGCTAATTTATCTGGCTTTCATCAGCCTGGGCCTGCCCGATTCCCTGCTGGGCGCGGCTTGGCCCGCCATGCACCCAAACCTCGCCGCCGGGCTGGACAGCGCGGGCCTGGTGTCTGTTGTTGTTGCGTGCGGTACGGTGGTGTCCAGCCTTATCAGCGAGCGGCTGATACGCCGCTTTGGCACGGGTGTGGTTACGGCGGTAAGCGTGGCCGCCACCGCCGGGGCGCTTTTGGGCTCGGCCTTTACCGCCGCCGTGTGGCAGCTTATGCTGCTGGCCGTGCCGCTGGGCCTGGGCGCTGGCGCGGTAGACGCCGCGCTGAACAACTATGTGGCCCTGCACTACAAGCCCCGGCACATGAGCTGGCTGCACTGCTTTTGGGGTGTGGGGGCTTTTGCAGGCCCGCTGATTTTGGGCGTTTGCCTGTCTGTGGGCGGCGGTTGGCGCGGGGGCTATTTGTCCATTGGCGGCATACAGGCGGTGGTGTGCGCGCTGTTGTTTGCCAGCCTGCCGCTGTGGAAACGCATGAACGCGGGCGGCCTGCACGGCGCCAAAACCACCGGTGCGCAAACCGCGCCGGACAAGGGGCTGCTGCGCCGCCCCGGGGTGCCGGCCGCCATGCTTACCTTTGCCTGCTACTGCGCGGTAGAGTTTACCGCCAGTTTGTGGGGCGCAAGCTACCTGGTGGAAGTTCGCGGGTTCGATGAAGCCGGCGCGGCAAGCGCGGTGTCGCTGTTCTTCCTGGGCATTACCTGCGGGCGTTTTTTAAGCGGCTTTCTCACGGTTAAGCTCAGCGGCAGGCAGCTGATACGCGCGGGCATTTTGATATTGTGCGCCGGCGTGGCCCTGCTGGCCCTGCCCCTGCCCCCGGCCATGGGCCCGGTGGCCCTGCTGGTAATCGGCCTGGGCTGCGCGCCGATATTCCCAAGCATGATACACGAAACCCCCGCCCGCTTTGGCGGCCACAACTCGCAGCGGATAATTGGCTGGCAAATGGCGTCGGCCTACTTCGGCAACGTTTTGGTGCCGCCGCTGGTGGGCCTGGCGGCCAACCGCCTGGGCATGTGGGTATGCCCGGCCACCCTGGCCCTGGGCGGTGTGCTAATGCTGCTTTTGTCCGAACGCATCAATCGGGTGGCGGGCGCTGCGCACCCAACAAAACACACGGAGGTAAACGCATGAACGCATTGATTATTGGCGGAACGGGAACGATTAGCCGCTGGGTGGTGTCTTTGGCCGTGCAAAGCGGCTGGGATGTAAGTGTGCTGAACCGCGGCAACCGCCCCCTGCCCAAGGGCGCGCGCGCCCTGCGCGCCGACATGCGCGACGAAGCCGCCGTGAGCGCCCTTTTGCAAGACGAGCGCTTCGATGTGGTGGCCGATTTCATCGCCTTTACGCCCGAGGATATCCGGCTATCCGGCGTGATTTGGCGCTGTTTTCGGGCCGGTGCGGGCAGTATATCTTCATCAGCTCGGCCTCGGCCTACCAAAAGCCGCCGGTGAATATGTGCATCGATGAAAGCACCCCCATGATAAACCCCTACTGGAACTACTCGCAGAACAAAATTGCCTGCGAAGACATGCTGTGGGCGCACACGCGCGAAACCGGACAGCCGGTAACCATTGTGCGCCCCAGCCACACCTACGACGAGCGGTCTATCCCGCTGGCGGTGCACGGCGGCAAGGGCGCGTGGCAGGTATTGCACCGTATGCTAAGCGGCAAGCCCGTGCCGGTGCATGGCGACGGCACCAGCCTGTGGACCTTTACCCACAGCCGCGATTTTGCGAAGGGCTTTGCGGGATTGATGGGCAACCCCCACGCCTTTGGCCAGGCGGTGCAGATAACCAGCGACGAAGCCATCACCTGGAACGCGGCGTACGCGGCGCTGGGCAACGCGCTGGGGGTGCAGCCCGTGCTTACGCACATCCCCAGCACGGTGCTGGCCGCTTCCGACGACACCTGGGGCTACTACCTGGCCGGGGCGCTGCTGGGCGATAAAGCCAACTGCGCGGTGTTTGATAACAGCAAGCTTAAAACCTTAGTGCCGGGTTTTGCGGCCACCACCCGCTTCGACGAGGGCATCCGCGAATGTGTGCGCTATTACCAAAGCACCCCCGCCCTGCAAACCCAAGACGCGGATTTTGACCGGTTCTGCGACGCGGCGGCGAACGCCATGGAAGCCGCAAAACAGATGATGCGACAAAACTAACCGGAGAAGCGCCTGTAGTCAAAACCCCCGCCACCGGCGGGGGTTTTGACTACAGCACCCGATATATCCACACATCACTGTTTTCAAACACCGGCTCGCCGCCATCAAACGGCACGCCGTAGCGGGTGTTTTTGTGCACCAGCAAATAGTCTATGCCGTGGCGGGCGGCCATCTCACGGGCCTGTGCCAATGTTTGCAGCTTAAACAGCACGTCCACCACCTCGTAGCGGCGGTGGTAGTAGGTTTCGTAGGGCACGCTGTAATCCAGCGCGTACTGCCAGCCCTCCATAAAGCACTGCCGCTGGCTTACGGCGGTGTAAAAATGCTGGATGCCGTCGTTGCCAAACTCGATGCGGTTGTAGCGGTTGGTGGCAAACACTTCGTCTAAGCGCATGTTCTCTTTAAGCCACAACGCCGCCTGCTGGTCTTCGGCGGAGAAGGTGCGGTTGGTATAGTCTATTAGGTTGCCCATGCGCAGGCTGCGTATGGCCGCGCCCACGCCGTTTTTGGCCCAGCCCACCAGTGTGCCGGAGGAATGGATTACACACGAGAGCATACACAGTGCCATGGCGGCGGCGGCCACCTTTCTGGACGCTGCGCGCGGCAGGGCCGCAATGCCCTCCAAGAGGCAGGCGGGCGCCAAAAACAGAGCCGCCTGGTAAAAATAATCCTGGCTGCCGCCATAGTGGTGCAGCAGGCTGTAGCACAGCAAGCCGCCCACCACCATGGCGTGCAGGGCAATGCAGGGCACAGGCAGCTTGTTAATGCGCACAAGCGCGTAAACAGCCGAAAGCGTGTAGGGGATGCCAAAGGGCCAGTCTTGCAAAAAGAAGCGGTTCAGCGTTTTGAGAAAGGCCTCGGCCGAAACATAGATTTGCACGTTGGTAGCCCCGCCGCCCAGCAAAACAGCAAACAACAGCACCGCAATGATTAGCCCCAGCGCGATGGGGGCAAAGCCGAGCCAATCGGCACGGCGGCGCAGCGCACAGCCAAGCGCCCAGGCGGCGGCCAGCGCCGCCACCAGCAAAGCGCCCAGGGTGCTTTTCGTCCACACCATGGCCAGGGCCAGCAGGCCCGCGGGCAGCAACGTTACCTGCCATTTGCCTGGCCGGGGCTTGCTTTGCAAATGCAGCGCCAGCAGCACGGCGGCCAGCAGGGCCACATAGCTTTGCGCCAGCATGTTGGGGTTGCGCAGCACATGGATAACATTGCCCGACGACGCGAACAGCATGGCCAGCGGCAGCAACAGCGAAACATACGGCCCGCCGCCCAGGCGGCGGCCCAAGGCCCAGCACCCGGCCAGCAGCAGCCCTGCCCAAATGGGCCAGCAGTGGTACAGCAGCCCGTCCCACGCGTTTTGGAAAGAAAACAGCGACAACAAGCCGGAATTAACCTCGGCAAAATAGTGATAATGCATCACGCCGCCGTCAAAGCGAATATCCCGCAGCGGGAAACCCCACTGCACGGCGGCGGCATTGCCCACGCTCCACAGGTTGTCTTGCGCGTATACATAGTGCCAGTTGGCTTCGGGCCAGGCAAAATCCAGCACGCCGGTAAAGGCGTACATCACCACAAAGCCCGCAAACAAAATCAGCAGCAGCCACAGCGCGGGCGGGGCGCGCCACAGGCGGCCCAGCGCGGCGCGAAACGAGGGGGCCTTCCGGCCCAAGCGCCTAGCCCCCCGCCAACTGCCAATAACCCACCACAGGCCCAGCGCGGCGGGCAGCACGCCACTGAGGGCAGGCAAGCCCGCCAGGCCAAACAGCATATATAGCAGCATGAGCACCGCCGCGCCGCACATGGCCGCCACCGGCAGCAGTGCCGCCCCGCGCAGGGCGGGCAAGGCCCAGCGGCACAGGCACAGCCCCGGCAGCAGCACCGCAAGCACAAAGGCCAGGGCGTATAAAAACAAGCCAAGCCAGCTGCCGCGCGCAAGGGCAATGGCGGCGGTGTACAGCGCCACAGCCCCCGCAAAGCACACCAAAGCCGCTACGCGCAAAACTGTATAGCCTTTTGTCCGCATGGTTTCCTCCGGGGTTAGGTTATAAACCTAAATATCATACAGCAAATCCGAATACCCCGGCACGGGCCAGCGGTTTTCAGGCACCAGCGCCTCCAGCGCGTCGCAGGCGGCGCGCAGGGCGGCCATCTCGCCGTGTGCCACGGCCTGCATGGCCTGTGCCTGTGCAAGGGTGCTGTCGGCGGCATCCGCGGCCAGCGGCCCATGGCCAGCTTCACCTGTTGCCGCCAGTGCGGTGTCCAGCTTATCCGCCGCCGCCGCGCAGGCGTCTATCGCCCCGGCCAAAACACCAGCCAGCCGCCCGGCATAGGCGCAGTGGGCACGGCCCGCTTCGCCGTTTGCGGCGGCGGCTGTTTGGGCCGCGTCTTGCAACGCGCCGCAGGCGGCGGGCAAATAGCTGCGGCGCGCCATGTCCAGCAGGGTGCGCGCGGCTATGCGCATGGTTTTGCTGTAGCCGTCCAGCATCACCTCGTAGCGGCTGTGGCATTCGTCGGGGGTAAACACCTTGGTGCGCTCCAGCATGGCCCTGTTTTTATCCGTAACAAGCGCCCCGGCGGCCTGCACCGTGCCGGGTATGTCTTCCAGGCCCCGCCGGGCGGCCTCCCGCACCCACTGGGCTGAATAATTGTTGCCGTTGTAAATGCGTTTGCCGTGCGCCTCCCACACCTGGTGCACCAGGGCGGCCACACACGCATCTGTGCCGCCGGGGGGCGCTTCTTCCAAAGCATCGGCAAAACCGGCCAGCTTATCGGCCACGGCCGCGCCCAGCAGCGCGTTGGCCAGGCCAATGCTCTGCGAGGCGCCCACCATGCGAAACTCGAATTTATTGCCCGTGAAGGCAAAGGGGCTGGTGCGGTTGCGGTCGTTGTCGTCGCGCTCTAAAAGCGGCAGGCTGCGCACGCCGGTAAGCAGGTTGTCGCGCCGGCCCATTTCGTAGGCCTGCCCGGCGGCCAGGTTTTCTAAAAGGCTGGTAAGCTTATCGCCCAAAAAGATGGAAAGAATGGCCGGGGGCGCTTCGTGGCTGCCCAGGCGCAAATCGTTGCCGGGGCAGGCGGCCGAAAGCCGAATTAAGTCGGCATAATCGTCTACCGCGGCAATCACGGCACACAGGGTAAGCAAAAACACGCGGTTCTCCACGGGGTTGTCGCCGGGGTCTAAAAGGTTCACGCCCTCGTTGGTGGTTAAGCTCCAGTTGTTATGCTTGCCGTTGCCGTTCACCCCGGCAAAGGGTTTTTCGTGCAGCAGGCAGGCAAAGCCGTGGCGCAGGGCCACCTTGCGCAGCAGCTCCATGGTAATCTGGTTATGGTCCAGCGCCACATTGGCGCTGGCATACACGCTGGCCAGCTCGTACTGGCCGGGGGCGGTTTCGTTGTGCTCGGTTTTGGCGGGCACGCCAATGCGCCACAATTCTTCGTCCAATTCGCGCATAAAATCGCGCACTCGCTCGCTCACACTGCCATAGTAGTGGTCTTCCAGCTCCTGCCCTTTGGGCGGCCTTGCCCCCGCCAGGGTGGTGCCGCACACCTTCAAATCCAGCCGCATGTCCAAAAGGCTTTTGTCTACCAAAAAATACTCCTGCTCCGCGCCCACGGTGGGCGCTACGCGCAGGGTGTGCGTGTCGCCCAGGGCGCGCAAAAGGCGCAGCGCCTGCTTGCCCACGGCTTGCATGCTGCGCAGCAGCGGTGTTTTTTGGTCCAGCGCCTGGCCATTATAGCCGCAAAAGGCCGTTGGGATATACAAAGTAGTGCCCAGCACAAAGGCCGGGGAGGTGGGGTCCCACGTGGTGTAGCCGCGCGCCTCAAAGGTGGTGCGCAAGCCCCCGGAGGGAAAACTGGAGGCGTCGCTTTCGCCCTTGGAGAGCAAATTGCCCGAAAACCGGATAAGCGCCCGCCCGCTGCCGTTTTCCACGCCGTCGATAAAGCTGTCGTGCTTGCCGGCCGAAGCGCCCGTCATGGGGGTGAACCAGTGAACATAGTGCGTAGCGCCGTATTCTATGGCCCAGTCGCGCATGGCGCCGGCCACCGCGTCGGCCACCTGGGGCACCCATTCCTTGCCCTCGTCGCGTATTTGGCGCAATTGCTCGTATATCTCGGGAGAAAGACGTTTTTTCATCGACCGGTCGTCAAAGCATCGCGCGCCAAAGGAACTGAATTGCTCGGGCGTGGGCATGTGGGTTTCCTCCTTGCTGCAAGATTGTATTATTGTACCACGCATCGCCTGTGGCTACAACCATTCGCCGCCCTTTACACGCCTTTGCCTATAGCATATACTAAGTGGGCATCAATCCTTCCAAACAGGGGTGTTGAGTTTGAAACCTTTTTTTGAGACCCTGGCCGGGCGCAAGGTGGCCTTTATTGGGGCGGGGGTGGCCCACCGGGAGCTGATTGCCCTGTTTGCCAAAGCGGGCGCGGCGGTAACGCTGTGCGACAAGAAAACGCGCGCGGCGCTGGGCGCTGCCGGCGACGAACTGGCCGCGCTGGGCGTGCGGCTGTGCCTGGGCGAGGGTTATCTGGAGGGCCTTACCGGGCAAGACATGATTTTGCGCACCCCCGGCTTTTATTTTTACACGCCCCAGCTGCAAGCCGCCAAGGCGGCGGGGGCGCTGGTTACCAGCGAGATAGAGCTGTTTTTTGAGCACTGCCCCTGCCAAATCGTGGCCGTAACCGGCAGCGACGGCAAAACCACCACCACCAGCCTGATTGCTGCCATGTACGCCGAGGCGGGGCGCACCGTGCACCTGGGCGGCAACATTGGCCGGGCGCTGCTGCCTATTGTAGACACCATTGCCCCCGGCGATGTAGCCGCGGTGGAGCTTTCCAGCTTCCAGCTTATCAGCATGCGCACCGCGCCCGATATTGCCGTGGTAACCAATGTTACCCCCAACCACCTCGACCATCACAAGGACATGGACGAGTACGTAAACGCCAAGCGAAACATCCTCTTGCATCAGGATAAAAACAGCGTGGCCGTGCTGGGGTATGAAAACGGGATAACGCGCGGCATGGCGGCCGGCGCGAAGGGCGAGGCGCGCTTTTTCAGCCACAAGCGCCCGGTAGAAAGCGGCGCGTTTTTGGACGACGCGGGCATGCTGTACCTGGCCTGGCCAAACAAACCGCCGCTGGCGGTGCTGCCGCGCGCCGGGGTGCGCCTTTTGGGCACGCACAACATCCAAAACCTGCTGGCCGCCATGGCTGCCCTGCGGGACGAAGTATCGCCCGAAACCATGCGGCGCGTGGCCGAAAGCTTTGCCGGGGTAGAGCACCGCATCGAGCCGGTGCGCGAAGCAGGCGGGGTGCGCTGGATAAACCATTCCATCGCCACCAGCCCGGGGCGCACCGTGGCGGGCCTGCGCTGCTTTAACAGCAACGTGATTTTGATTGCGGGCGGCTCGGATAAAAAGCTGCCGTTTGAGCCCATGGCCGAAGAAACGGTGCGGCGCGTGAAACTGCTGCTGCTGTGCGGGCCCACCGGCCCGGCCATAGAAGCGGCGGTGCGCGCGCACCCGGCCTTTGCCAAAAGCGGCATGCGCATTGCCCATGCCAGCGGCCTAGAAAACGCGGTGGCCCTGGCCGCCAGGGCGGCCCAGCCGGGCGATGTGGTGCTGCTCTCGCCCGCCAGCCCGTCGTTTGACGCTTACGATAATTTTGAAGAGCGCGGCCGCCATTTTAAGGCCCTGGTGAACGCGCTGGAAGGCAAACCATGATTCGCTTAGCCGCCGCGGGGGATACGCCCGCCATTGCCAGGGCCACAGCCCACACCCCCGGCCTTGGGCCGCGCCTGTGGGCCACCTGGTGCATCCAGCGCGAAAACCCGCGCTATCCCGGCGCTATCTACCTGTGCGAAAACACCGGCGGCAAACCGGCCCCCGGCGAAGACCTGCCCGCCTTTTTAGACATGATGAACGTGCGATACCTGCGCACCCTGGGCTGGCTGCCGCCCGGCTGGCGCGATGTGAGCGATACCCCCCTTTTACTGGCCAACGGCCCGCTGAACGCGCGGGCGGCTTTGGCCCGCAGCGCCCACGCCGCACAGATTGAAGAGGATTTGCCCGCAAGCGCGGTGGCCGCCGTGCTGACGAGCGCGGGCATTTTGGCCATGGACGCGCAGGCCCAAAACGATTTTTTAAGCTACTGCAACACGCACCGCAACCACGGCCAGGCAAGAGTCCTCGGCCTGCGCCAAAACGGGCGGCTGGTGGCCACGGCGGGCGCGTATTCCATGACGGACGGCGACGCGTATATTGCCAGCGTGGCTACCTTGCCGGAACATCACGGGCGGGGCTACGCCGCCGCGCTGCTGGCGCATTTGCAAAGCCGCCTCGGGGGGCGAATGATGTCGCTGTTCAGCCTGCCACACGCGGTGGGTTTTTACACCCGGCTGGGATTTACCGCTTCGCCCGTACGGCGGGTAACGGCCGTACCCGGAAAAGACGATGCGTCATGCACCACCCCGTCATGCTCCGCATGCCACCCCTCCAGAGGAGGGGAATGAAAGGCCGCGGGGTGTAAATTCCCCTCCTTTGGAGGGGTGCCCGAAGGGCGGGGTGGTTTACTTAGATTGGTGTATAATTAATCATTGATTGGCTTGGAGTGTGCCATGACAGACCTGTTTGATGTTTCTCCCGCCATGCGGGCGCTGGACGACGCCGTAATGGCGCAGATTGCCCCGCGCCTGGCGGCCATAGACGCCGCCATGGAGCACAACCAGCTAAAGATGCTGCGCGCCTTTGTGGAAAACCGGGTAACGGCAAGCCATCTTGCGGGCAGCACGGGCTATGGCTACGGCGATGCCGGGCGCGATAAGCTGGAGGCTGTTTTTGCTGCGGTGGTAAACGCCGAAGCGGCGCTGCTGCGCCCGGGCTTTGCCAGCGGCACCCACGCGCTTACCGTGGCGCTGTTTGGCCTGTTACGCCCGGGGCACACCCTGCTGTGCGCCACTGGCCGCCCCTACGACACCCTTGCCGGCGTAATTGGCATAAAAGGCGCTGCCGGGCAGGGCAGCCTTGCCGATTTTGGCATTGGCTACCGCCAGCTGGAACTGGACGAGGCGGGCGGCGTGAACCTGGGTGCCATTGCCGAAAACGCGCCCGGCTGCCAGATGCTGTATTTGCAGCGCAGCCGGGGCTACGCGGCGCGCCCGGCGCTAAGCCTGGCGCAAATAGCCGCCGCGGCGGCGGCGGCCAAGCGCGCCAACCCCGCCATAGTGGTGATGGTGGACAACTGCTACGGCGAGTTTACACGCACAGGCGAGCCCACCGCACACGGGGCGGATGTGATGGCAGGCTCTTTGATTAAAAACCCCGGCGGTGGCATTGCGCCGGGCGGCGGGTACATTGCCGGGCGGGCAGACTTAGTGAATTTATGCGCCCAGCGCCTTACCGCGCCCGGCGTGGGGGCCGAGCTTGGCAGCGCCGGCGGTGAGGTATTGCGCCAGCTGTACCTGGGGCTGTATTTTGCGCCGGGGGTTACCGCCGCCGCCTTAAAAACGGGCGTGTACGCCTCGGCGCTGTTTGCCGCGCTGGGCTATGGCGTGCTGCCCGGGCCTAGCGAAGAACGCGATGATATTGTGACCGCCATCACCCTGCACAGCGCCGAAAAGCTGAAAGCCCTGTGCCGCGCGGTGCAGGCCGCCAGCCCGGTAGACAGCCACCTGACCCCCGAGCCCTGGCCCATGCCCGGCTACGATTGCGACATCATCATGGCCAGCGGCGCGTTTACCCAGGGCAGCAGCATAGAGCTTTCGTGCGACGGGCCTTTGCGCGCCCCCTACACGGCGTATTTGCAGGGCGGGCTGAACTTTGCGGCCGGCCGCGCGGCGGTGCGCTATGCCGCCGGTGTGCTGGGCAGGTTTTGAAGCATTTGGAGAATGCTGTGACAAAGCGGTTACAAACGCGGCCCATGCCTTGTTTTGGGCGCGCCCCTGTGCTACACTGACGACGACCCATGGGATTTTAACCGCGAAGGGAGATGTGTGCGATGACTGCTATGAATACGGTGGTTTCTAACTGAATACCGCGCGCCGGTGCGTAACCGGCGACAACCTTTCCGGAATTGGTTTGCAACACGCAGCCGGGCCGCAAGGCCCGGCTTTTTTTGTGCCCTTTGCCCGTTCCGTCACATATGGAGAAAACAATGAACGACGATAATACTATCCATAAGCCATTCGATGAAAGCGAGCCGGATAACGCCCGTGTTTGCGCGGTTCATCGCGGGCAATACCAGCTGCTGTGCGCCCACGGCGAAGTGCCCGCCCGCCTTAAAGCCGGCGGCTACTACCGCGACGACGCCATGCAGCTGCCCACCGTGGGCGACGACGTGCGTTTTTGGTACAACCGGGGCGGCGACAGCCTGATAACGGCCACCCTGCCCCGGCGCTCTTTGTTTTGCCGCAGCGATTTTTTGGGCGCCAGCCGGTGGCCGCCAACTTTAACACCGTGTTTGTGGTGATGGCCCTAAACCACGATTTTAACCTGCGCCGGTGCGAACGGTATATTGCCCAGTGCTGGCAAAGCGGCGGCACGCCGGTGGTGGTGCTGAATAAGGCCGACCTTGCCGAAGACCCAAATACCCAAACGGCGCAGGTAGCCGCCATAGCCCCCGGTGTGCCGGTGCACGCCGTAAGCGCCGCCACCGGCCAGGGCATACCCGCGCTGGCGGCCTACACCGCCGCCGGGCAAACCGTGGTGCTGCTGGGGTCTTCCGGCGTGGGCAAAAGCAGCCTGGTAAACGCTTTGCTGGGCGAAGACAGAATGCGGATAAGCGGCATACGCGAAGACGACAGCCGAGGCCGCCACACTACCACCCACCGCCAAATGCTGGCACTGCCCGGCGGCGGCCTGCTGATAGACACCCCCGGCATGCGGGAGCTGGGCCTGTTCGACGCCGAAGACGGCGTAGACGAAACCTTCAGCGACATTGGGCGGCTGGCGGCAGGGTGCAGATTTACCAACTGCGCCCACCACACCGAGCCCGGCTGCGCGGTGCGTGCGGCACTGGAAAATGGCTTGCTGGACGAAGCGCGCTGGAACCACTACCGGCAATTGCGGCGCGAAAACCGCTTTGTGCAGCGCAAAGCCGAAAACATGCGGCGTGTGGAGGCCACCCGCGCCACCAAGCGCAGTTTTGAAACCGGCAAAACCCGCCGCAAAGGGTGGGCGTATGAGTAAAGCTGTCGCTTACCATTCAATGCCATCGGGTATGGACACCTGTATGCCTTCAAACGCGGTGTACTCCATTGCCACGGAGTCTTGCCAAAGAACCGGTGGCGGCGGTATACTGGTGATAACACACATACAGGAGGCCACACCATGAAAGTGATGCTGCTGAACGGCAGCCCCCACCCTGCGGGCTGCACCTACACCGCCTTGGCCGAGGCAGAAAGCGTGCTGGGGCAGCACGGCATCGGCACCGCGTGGACGCACATTGGCAACAAACCCATATTGGGCTGCCAGGGCTGCGGCGCGTGCTATACGCTGGACCATTGCGCCTTTGAAAACGATGCCGACAATTTGGTGAACCGCTTTGTGCGCGACATGGCCGGCTGCGACGCCTTAATCATCGGCAGCCCGGTGTACTACGCTGGCCCAAACGGCGCGCTGTGCGCGCTATTAGACCGCGCCTTTTACAGCGGCGGAGATGCATTTAGAGGCAAACCCGGGGCGGCGGTGGCCAGCTGCCGCCGGGGCGGGGCTACCGCCACGCTGGACAGGCTGAACAAGTACCTCACCATCTGCCAGATGCCGGTGGTGTCCAGCCAGTACTGGAACATGGTGCATGGCAACACCCCGGACGAGGTGCGCCAGGACGCCGAGGGCCTGCAAACCATGCGCACCCTGGGGCACAGCCTGGCCTGGATGCTGAAAGCCATCGCCGCCGGCGGCCCATTGCCACCGGCGGCGGAAAAGCCGCAGCGCACAAACTTCATTCGGTAAGTTTTGATTGTTCCAGTATCATCGGCCCATGGGCAACCGGCCGGGCCACAAACACCCGGCTGGCGTGCGTCCGCACCGCCGCAGCTGCCGCGCGGGCGTGCGCCTCGCGCTCAAACAGGCCAAACACCGCCGCGCCGCTGCCGGTCATCATGCTGGCCAGCGCTCCGGCGGCATCCAGCGCCTGGCGCAGGGCTGCTGTAGCTTCGTCGCCGTTTGCGTACTCCAGCATGTTTTGCATGTATGCCGCCAGCGCCGCCAGGCTGCCGCTTTCAGCCGCCCGGCAGGCGGCCTCGATGTTGGGCGTAAGCGGGCTGCCCATTTCGTCAAATCGCTTGTAGGCAGCCGGGGTGCTTACGCCCCCGCCATGCGGCATGGCAATGCAAAACCAGCCCCCGGCCAGCGGCGGCAGGGGGCTTAGCACCTCGCCAATGCCGCTTACCCGCGCCGTGCCCCCAAGCAAAGCAAAGGGCACGTCCGCACCCACCGCGGCACCTATTGCGCACAATTCCTCGGGCGTAAGGCGCGCGCCGTACAGCGCGTTCAGGCCCACCAGCACAGCGGCGGCGTCGGCGCTGCCGCCCGCCAGGCCCGCCCGGGTGGGCACGGTTTTGTGGATGGTTATATCTGCCCCGGCCAGCAAGCCCGTATGCCAAAAAAACACCGCCGCCGCTTTGGTGGCGGTGTTTTTGTCGTTTGCAGGCACAGAACTTTTGGGCAGGCGCAGGCTGTAGCCCGTGCTGCGGGCCAGCTCCACGCGCTCGTACACGCTCACGGCTTGCATCAGCATGTCCACGGTGTGGTAGCCGTCTGCCCTACGGCCCGTTACGGCCAGGGTCAGGTTTAGCTTGGCCGGGGCTTGCACCACCACTTTGTTCATTGCGCCCTCCGTCACTCGTGTATCTGCAAGCGCATGGCGGTATCTTTCAGCACCTCAAAGCCAATGCGCTCGTATATGGGCCGCCCGGCATCGCTGGCGTTCAGGTTAATGGCCGTTACGCCGCGCGCCTTGGCCTCCCTCACCAGCCGCTGCATAATGCGCCCGGCATAGCCTTTTCCGCGGCAAGCGGGCAGGGTGTATACGTTAAACACATAGCCCAGCCGCCCATTGGGGTATTGGTCGTTGGGCGGGGCATCACACACCGTTAAAAAAGCGGCGCTGCACAGCCGCTCATCCTCAAAGCCCAGCATGGCAATAAAGTCATCCGCGCCAATGTGCTTGTCAAAATAGCGGTACAGTTCGGGTTCTAAGCGCTCGCGCACATCGCGCCCAATATGCCTAAACTCTTCCAAAAAGGCAAAGCGCAGGGCCACCAGGCCCTCCCTGTCCGCCGGTGCGGCGGGGCGTATTTCCATTGCGGCCTCCCGGGGCGTGTATTATCTTAAAACAGCCCAAACAATTTATTACGCTTCACCTTCACAGCCTTCACCGGGCACATCTCGTGGCAGCAAAAGCAGTGAATACAATCCTTATAGTTGATACCGGCTTTTTGTTTACGAATAGTAATAACCTTTTGCGGGCAGATTTGGGCGCATTTGCCGCAGCCAATGCAGGCTTTGCGCGCAATGCGCGGCTTGGGCGCGGCCCAGCGCGCCACCATGGGCATCAAAGGCCGCAAAAAAGGCGGCATTGTGCCCGCAAAATCCACCCGGCCCTCGTAGCTGCGCGGCGGCACAAAGCCCTCCACCGGGGCGGCCGCGCCGCCTTGGGCCACCAGCAGCGCCTCGTCCAGCACCGCCGGGCACAGCCCGCGCGCGTGGGCGGCGGCCGTCAGCGGCGCCTCCATGGGGCCAAGGCCAATGGCTTTACACAGCGCCAAATCCAGTGTGTAAGGGTCCTCGCCTGCGTACAGGCGCCCGCACACGCGGGGGTTGCCGCTGCCGGGCCCGTCGCCCTCCATGGCCACGATGCCGTCCACAATGCTCATGTCCGGTTGCAGGGTTTCGCACAAATCCACCAGCATATCGGCAAAGCGCGGCTTTTCGGGAAACTGCATATGAAACTCGGCCTTGCGCAGGCCCGGCACACAGCCAAACAGGTTTTTAGTAGCACCCGAGAGGCCGGTAAGCACATGCGTTTTCATCTTGGGCAGGTTGATGATAAAATCCGCCTCTGCCACCGGCTTCAAAAGTTCAAACTCCCGCGCCAGCACCCCCGCGCCTTGCGGCACGGGGCGCGTCACGGTTTCGCAGGCGGTATAGGCCTCCACACCCAGCTCCTGGCACACCGCCGAAATGCCACAGCCGGTATAAAGCGAGCGCATACTACTGGGCGTATAAGGCCCGCCGGGGCTGTCGGCCACCACAATATCCCTTACCCCGCGCTTTTTAAGGGCCATCAGCACCGCGCGCAAAACATCCGGGTGGGTGGTAACGGCCTTTTCCGGCGCGTTTTTGGATAGTAAATTCGGCTTTACCAGCACCCGGGTATCCGGGCCCAGGCGCGCGGCGGCGGGCAGCAGGCAAAACAAATCGTCTACCGCCGCGGCAATGCCCGCCCGGTCGCCCGGCGCGGCGGGCAAGGCAAACACGCGCTTATCACGCGCGGCCCAGTGCGCCGCGCGGCTCATCGGGCACACACCTTGGCCAAAAACTTGCCCAGCCGGTGCATCGCCTCGGTCAGATGGTCCATCGAATAGGCGTAGCAAATACGCACAAAGCCTTCCCCGCTCTCGCCAAAGGCGTCGCCCGGCACAACCGCCAGTTTCTCCTCGCGCAGCAGCCGCTCGCAAAATTCGCCCGATGAAAGGTGCGAAACGCGAATATCCGGGAAGACATAAAACGCGCCCTCGGGCGTGAAGCAGGGCAGGCCCAGCTCCTTGAACTTGGCCAGCAGATACCGGCGGCGTGCATCGTATTCGTCGCGCATGCGCTCTATTTCGGCATCACACTCGCGCATGGCCACAATGGCGGCATACTGGCTGGTGGTGGGCGCGCACATAATGGCCGCCTGGTGTATGCGGTTCATCACCTCTATCAGCGGCGCGGGCCCGCAGGCAAAGCCCAAACGCCAGCCCGTCATGGCATAGGCCTTGGAAAAGCCGTTTACCACCAGCGTGCGCTGGGCCATGCCGGGCAATGCGGCTATGCTCACGTGCGGCTCGCCGCCGTAGGTAAGCTCGGCGTAAATCTCATCGCTCAGCACGGTGATATCGGTGTCCCGCAGCACTTCGGCAATTTCCAGCATGTGCTCGCGGCGCATCACGCCGCCGGTGGGATTGGTGGGGAACGGGAACACCAATACCTTGGTGCGCGGCGTGATGGCGGCCCGCAATTCATCGGCGGTAAGCCTGAATTCGTTTTCGTTTTTCAGCGGGATGGGCACGGGCACGGCGCCGCACAGGGTGGTGATGGGGTGGTAGCACACAAAGCTGGGCTCGGGGATTAACACCTCGTCGCCCGGGCCCGCCAGCGCGCGGATGCACGCGTCGATGGCTTCGCTGCCGCCCACCGTTACCAAAACCTGGCTGGCGGCATCGTAGGTTAAATCAAAGCGCCGCCGCATATAGGCGGCTATCTCCTGCCTAAGCTCGGCCATGCCGGTGTTGCTGGTGTAAAAGGTGTGCCCGCGCTCCAGGCTTTTAATGCCCGCTTCGCGGATTTGCCAGGGGGTCTTAAAATCCGGCTCGCCCACGCCCAGGGTAATGCAGTCCTTCATTTCGGCCGCAATATCAAAAAACTTGCGTATGCCAGACGGGCGCATCCCCCGCGCCCCCGGCGTAATCAGTGTTTTATAGTCTATCATAGGCCCGTCTGCCTTTCGTCGCACTCCGGCGCGCCATACACAGCGCCGTCTTTTTTGTAGGTGCGCAGCACAAAATGCGTGGCGGTGCTTAAAATATCGTCCATGGGGGCCAAGCGGCGCGACACAAACAGCGCCACCTCCTGGAAGGAGGCGCCCCTCACCAAGAGCGAAAGGTCGTACCCGCCGCTCATCAGCTGCACGCTGTCCACCTCGTCCAGCAGGCTTATCATCTGGGCAATTTCGTCAAACCCGCGCCCTTTTTTGGGTGTTACGCGCACTTCTATCAGGGCCTGCACCCCGTCACCGCCCACCTTATCCCAATCCACCAGGGTGCGGGTGCCGCGCAGCACCCCCGCTTCGCGGTACGCGTCTATGCGGGTAGCCACCTCGCCTACGCTCTCGCCCGCCATGGCGGCCATTTCCTCCAAAGAGAGCTGTGCGTTTGCCTCCAAAATTTTCAGTAACCTGTCCATAGCGGCCTCCTCTTTACACAAATTTCTATTATTATACGCAAAGCCATAAAAAGTGTAAACCTTTATTTTGCGGGTTAGCACCCTACTATGCGCCAGAGCGTTTTTCTGATATACTATATTGTGTTACAGAAATCTGCCGGAGGAAACCCATGCAAATTGTAATTACCGTGGTGGGAAGCGATAAGGTTGGCATTTTGGCCAAAATAGCCACCATCTGCGCCGACGCGGGTGTGAATGTGGAAGAAGTGACCCAAACCATTTTACGCGGCACGTTTGCCATGATCATGCTTGCCACCTTGCCCGCCGAAGGGGTGTCTTTTACACAGTTTGCCGCCAATTTGCGCGAAAGCGGCACGGGCCTTGGCGTAGACGTGAACGTGACCCGCCAGGACACCTATGACGCCATGCATGATATAGGGTGAGGCGCATGCTGAATACAAACCGCATTATAGAAACCATTGGCATGTTTGAAAACGAAAACCTGGATGTGCGCACCGTTACCATGGGCATCAGCCTGCTGGACTGCGCCGAATCCAGCGCGGCCGCCACCTGCCGGAAAGTGTATGAAAAAATAACCACGCAAGCCAAATACCTGGTATCGGTGTGCGAGGATGTTTCGGCCGAGTACGGCATCCCCATTGTGAACAAGCGCATCAGCGTAACGCCCATTGCCATGCTGCTGGCCGCCACCGGGGGCGAGGGCGCACTGGCCCTTGCCAAAACGCTGGACCGTGCCGCCGCCGCCGTGGGGGTAAATTTTATCGGCGGGTTTTCGGCGCTGGTGCACAAGGGCTTTTCCGCGGGCGACACGGCGCTGATCAGGGCCATCCCGCAGGCACTGGCCGAAACCTCGGCCGTGTGCGCCAGCGTAAACGTGGGCAGCACCAAAAGCGGCATCAACATGGACGCCGTGGCCAAGATGGGCCCGTGCATCCGCCAGGCGGCGGAGCTAACCGCCCAGCGCAACTGCATGGGCGCGGCCAAGCTGGTGGTGCTGTGCAACGCCCCGGAAGACAACCCCTTTATGGCCGGGGCTTTTCACGGCCCGGGCGAGGGCGATTGTACCATCAACGTGGGCGTAAGCGGCCCGGGCGCGGTGCGCAGCGCGCTGGAAAAGCACGCCAAGGGCGTAAGCCTGGAGCGCGTGGCCGAAACGGTGAAGCGCACGGCCTTTAAGATTACCCGCATGGGGCAGCTGGTGGGCGAAAAAGCCAGCCAGGCGCTGGGCGTGCCTTTTGGCATAGTGGATTTAAGCCTGGCGCCCACCCCCGCCGCGGGCGACAGCGTGGCCGCCGTGCTGGAGGAGATGGGCCTTGCCAGCGTGGGTGCTTACGGCACTACCGCCGCGCTGGCTCTGCTGAACGATGCCGTGAAAAAAGGCGGCGTGATGGCCAGCGGGCAGGTGGGCGGCCTTTCGGGCGCGTTTATCCCGGTAAGCGAAGACGCGGGCATGATAGCCGCCGCCGAACGCGGCTTGCTGTGCCTGGAGAAGCTGGAAGCCATGACCGCCGTGTGCAGCGTGGGCCTGGACATGATTGTAGTGCCGGGCGACACCCCCGCCGAGGTGCTGAGCGCCATGATAGCGGACGAGGCGGCCATTGGCATGATAAACAGCAAAACAACGGCCGTGCGTGTGATACCGGCCATTGGCAAACAGGCAGGCGACAAATTGGACTTTGGCGGCCTTTTCGGCAGCGGCCCGGTGATGCCGGTGAACACCGCAAGCCCGGCGGCCTTCATCGCGCGCGGCGGGCGCATTCCCGCGCCGATACAGAGCCTAAAGAATTAATGAAAAAAATCAACTCCATCGGCTACGGGCCAAAGATACTGGGCGCGGGCGGCGGGCTGCTGGCGCTGGGGGGCGGGCTGCTTGGCCTATGGGCCTGGCTGGGCTTGCCTTGGCTTAAAACCACCGGGGTTTGCGCGCTGGCAGGCGGCGGCCTGGCCCTGCTGGGGCTGGCGGCCTTGCTTGCGGTGGAGCTGCGGCAAGACAAAAACATCGACCGGCACTACCAAAGCACCCTGCGCCGCCAAGTGATGACAACTAAAGGCGGCCGCGCCGAGTGCCAAAACTGCGGGGCGGCGCTGGCAGACAAAAGCGCGAAACGTTGCCCCATATGTGGAACACTGTTTGAATAGCAAAAACCCGGAGATTGGCTCTCCGGGTTTTTGCTATTCAAGCTCTAAACCGCTTGCTGGTGTTCACCCAGACGACAAAAGGGATTACCAGCACAATCGGCACGATGATGAAGGGCGCGCTTAGCGCCTCTTGGCCGAAGACGAACAGCAGCATGGCGGTGCTGCAGCTCAGCGCAATCACCAGCAGCATCACGCCCGCCGCGCGGCACAGGGCTTTCGGGTTCCATCTGGTTTGTTCCTCTTTGCCCATGGTATTGTACCCGGCAATCAAAAAAGCGCCCTTGCCGCACAGCAGAATTACGGAAAGCACCAGCATCAGCAGCATAACGCCGCCGCCAATGCACAGGCCCATCACATCTTGGGTATCCAGCATACACTAATCCTCTTACAATCTCGCAAACATCTTGCGGCCCTTGGTGTTCAGCAGCACAATGGCCAGCACGTTAAGCGCGGCCAGCACACCGGCGGCAACAGCGCTAAAGCCTACAAAACCCAGGCCCAGGGGCTGCACCAGAAAGAACAGGCCCACCAAAGCGGCCAGCACCAGGAAGTTAAACAGCATGGTTATCAACACACTGGCGCTGTTTTTTATCACCATTGTGTCGTTTTCTGCGTCCATACGCGGGAATAGCAGATTAATGAACAACCCGTTCACCGCGCTGAACAGCGCAGACAGCAGCGTGAACAGCAGTATTATCGCAGCATCGGCTATACGCAAGCCCAGCGCGTAGCCCAGCAGCGGGGTGCACACCACCGTGGTGAACGCCCCCAGCAGAAACTGAAAACCCGCTTTGGCCAGGAATATTTTGCCCACGCTCAGCGGCGCTTCTTTCAGTATCCACAGGGTTTTGCCCTCCAGGCTGATGGATACGCAAGATACAAAAATGAATGAGGCAAAAAGCTGCAAAGCCAGCAGCACAAGGACCGGCAGGTTATCGTACACGGCGCCCGCGCCCATGGCCGGCAGCAGGGCCAATGCACCCTGAATGTCGGCACGGAAAATAACGGCGGCCACACTGCCAATTATCAGCATCACAGTCATCACGCTATTGTTGATAACGAAAGCCGGTGTGCCGAAAAATTTGCGCGTTTCTTTGGCAAACAGCGCGTGGAAACTGCCGCTGGCCTTCACGCCGCGCAGCTTGTAATCGCTGCGCAGATAGGTGCTGGAAAGGCGGGTGAGCAGGCGCTTGTACACCCGGCTGAATACCCACACGAGCGCCAGCAGCGGCAGCAGGCCCAGCGCCGCCATCAGCAGCATGTGCAAGGGGCTGCCCTGCGCACCCTGCACCATCCACGCCGCCGGGGGGAAGCCCCCCGCCACCGCGCTGTAAATGCCCGCAACGTCAAAGTCCATCAGCTCGGCCGAAGACAGCCCAAAGTTCATGGCAAAAACCCCTGCCATCAGGGCCACAAACAGCACCAGGCTAAAAATAACGTTGAACAGGTTTTTACGCTTGATGCGCGACACCAGCAGGCTGACGAGCGAGCCGAACAGCAGCGACAGGAACGTGGGAACCATAGCTAAAAACACGCCCAGCACCACCAGCAGCAAGAGCACCGCCACGCCACCCGCGCCGCCCTTGGCCACATAGGCCACCCCGGCGGGTATCAGCAGGCATTCGGTCATCAGCAGCGCTTCTACATACAGTGCCGACACCCGCGCCAACAGCACCGAGAAGGATGAAATGGGCAGGCTGAACACCAAATCGATGTCCTTGGTGGAAAACACCGTGCCCTGCGCCGCAAACAGGATAAAGATAATGGGGAAGAACATGGCCAGCATGGTCATGAACAGCAGCATCAGAGAAAGGCCCGGCGCGCCGAAAACATCAGACAGCAAGAACGAGTAGTTGCCGGAAACAAACAGCATCACCAGCACCAGCAGCGCCACGGCGCCGGCGCCGCCCGCCGCCCCCTGCCTGCGCTTAGAGGCGCGGCGTGTGTTCATAGAGGCCAGCAGCATGCTGCGAAAGCTTACCTTAAACAGGGCAAAAAAACCGGTCATGCGCTATTCACCCCCTTCAAGGCCGGGCACGGTTTCATCCTTGCCGCCCTCGTTTTCCAGCTCCAAAAATACATGCTCCAGGCTGCTTTTTCCCACAATGTCCTTGGTGCGCCCGGCTTCTACCAGCCGCCCGTCCTTGATGATGGCAATTTTATCGCACAGCTTTTCGGCCACCTCCAGCACGTGGGTGGAGAAAAACACCGCGCCGCCCGCCTGGCACAGCTCGCGCAGCATTTCCTTCATGCGGAAGCTGGCCTTGGGGTCCAGCCCCACAAAGGGCTCGTCTAAAATCAAGAGCTTGGGGGTGCGGATAAAGGCCGATATCAGCGCCAGCTTTTGCTTCATGCCGTGCGAATAGCTGGAGATGGGGCTGCCCAAAACGCCTGTCATCTCAAAGGCATCGGCGTATTTCTTAAACAGGCCCTCGCGCTGTGCTTTGGGAATGTCGTAAATATCGGCGATGAACGTAAGATACTTAATGCCGGGCAGAAAATCGTACAAATCGGGGTTGTCCGGCAAAAAAGCCATCACCTGCTTTGCTGCCACCGGGCTTTTCTCAATGTCCTTGCCAGCGATGGTAATCTCTCCGCCGTCAAAAGCCAATATGCCCGCCACCGCACGCAGGGTGGTGGTTTTGCCCGCCCCGTTGTGGCCAATAAAGCCATACAGCTCGCCCGCCCGTATCGACAGGCTCAGCCCGTCTACCGCGCGCTTGCCGCCCGCGTAAATCTTGGTTAAATTTTTAATTTCCAGCATGTTCTTCCCTCGTTTCTGCGTTAATTAATAAGTGTAAGGTTGTGTCATAATGCCTTCCATCCAGCGGTAGGCCTCTTGCAGGGCGGCCCGCTGCAAATGGTACACAATGCTTTGGCGGCGGCGTACATCTGCCACCAGGCCCGCCGCCCGCAAAATGGCCAGATGGTGGCTGACGGACGGCGCGCTGATGGAAAACCGCGCGGCAATGTCGCCCGCGGACATCTCGCCCTCCTGGTTCAGCATATCCACTATCTTGCGGCGGGATGGGTCGCTCAGAGCCTTAAACACATCGTCTGTCATGCTTCTCCTGTCTGGCACACATCATTTTTGGGTCATCCGGTGTTCTGCGGCGGGTATATATGCAATGCCCCGGGCTTTGGCTCGTCAGCCTGCGCCCCGGCTTTTTGCCGCGCGGCCCGCACACAGAACCTCGAATTAGATATTTAGATAATTATCTAATAATCTTAATAATAAGATACCATGCCGCCCCCAGATTGTCAAGGGTTTTATGGGGTGGTTTGGCAAATTGATTTTTACGCCCCGCTGTGGCATACTAATACTGCCATTATACAGAAAGCGCAGGAAAATAAGCCCCATGCTTGTAAATGTACAAAACGTTACCAAAAGCTTTTTAGACGACGTTGTGCTTGAAAACGTATCGCTGGATATCAATGAGGGCGACCGCACCGGCCTGATGGGCATTAACGGCGCGGGCAAAACCACCCTGCTAAACATTATTGCGGGCCGCTTGCAGCCAGACGACGGCCAGGTGGTGCGCGCGCGCGGCCTGCAAATGGGCTACCTGCGCCAAAACGACGCTTTAACCGGCACACGCAGCCTGCAGGCGGAGATTGAAGACGCCTTTGGCGAGGTGCGCCGCGTGCAGGCCGAGATGGAGCGCATTGCGGCCCTGCTGGCAAGCGCCCCCGGCGACGACGCCCTGCTGGCCGATTACGACCGGCTGGTGGCCCGCATGCAGGCGCTGGACGGCTACCGCATGGACGAGAAAATCAGCCGGGTGCTGAACGGGCTGGGCTTTGCCGCCTTTAGCCGCGACACCTTGGTGAGCACCTTATCCGGCGGGGAGAAAATGCGCTTTGCCTTTGCCAAAATGCTGCTGCAAAACCCCGATTTGCTGATGCTGGACGAGCCCACCAACCACCTGGATTTTGCCATGCTGGCTTGGCTGGAAGAATACCTGCGCGGCTACAAGGGTGCGGTGCTGGTGGTGAGCCACGACCGTTATTTCCTGGATGCCGTGGCCCAGAATATCTGCGAGCTGGAGCACCGCCGCCTGTGGTTTTACAAGGGTGGCTACACCCGCTTTCTGTGCCAAAAGGAAGAGCGCCTGAAGGTGGCCTGGCGCGCCTACGAAAAACAGCAGGAAGAAATTGAAAAACTAACCGATTATGTGCGCCGCAACCTGGTGCGAGCCTCTACCACCAAGATGGCGCAAAGCCGCCGCAGGCAGCTGGAAAAAATGGAGGTGCTGGAGAAACCCGCCGGGCGGGAGAAAACCATCCGCCTAACCTTTGATTACGACGTTGAGCCTTTTCAAAACGTGATGCAGTGCGAAAACCTGGGGGTGCGCGTGGGCGAGGGCGCTTACGCACGGCAGCTGTTTGAGCATTTGGATTTGGAAATGCTGCGCGGCGAAAGGCTGGCCTTGGTGGGGGCCAACGGGGTGGGGAAATCTACCTTTTTGAAAGCCGTGCAAGACAAAGTGCCCCACACCGGCGCTGCGCGCTGGGGCGGCAACACGCGGCCCGCATATTTTGACCAAGAGCTGGACGGCTTGCCGCTGGACGAAACCGTGCTGGAAGCCGTGCACCGCTGCTACCCGGTGAAAACCGAGTTTGAAGTGCGCAGCGCGCTGGGCCGCATGCTTTTGGAGGGCGAGAGTGTGTATAAAAAGGTGCGCGAGCTTTCGGGCGCGCAGCGGGCCAAGGTGGCGCTTACTATTTTGCAAATGCGCCGTGCCAACGTGCTGATTTTAGACGAGCCCACCAACCACCTGGATTACACGGCCAAGGAAGAGCTGGAACGCGCGCTGCGGCAGTTTCCCGGCACGCTGCTTGTGGTAAGCCACGACCGCTATTTTCTGCGCAAAGTGCCCACGGCTATTTTGGAGATGACGAGCGAAGGCTTTGTGCGCTACAACGGCAACTACGACACCTACCTGGAGGCCAAGCAGGGCCTTGGCCCAAAACAGCCGCCCGGGGCGGATACCCAGCCGCCTGAAGAAACACCGCCGGAAAAGAAGGACCATAACACCTACCGCACCCGCCAACAGCGCGCCGAGGACGCCCAGAAAAGGCAGCGCATCTCGCAGCTGGAAAAGCTGATGGCCAGCCTGGAGACCGAGATGGACGCGGCCGGCGCCGCCCTGGCCGACCCCGCCAACGCCAGCGACTACGAGCTGCTGGGCCGCATGGGTGAAGCACTGCGGCAGTGCGAAATTGCCCTGGATGCCGCCATGGAAGAATGGATGGCGCTGACATAAGCAAAAAATCACCGCGCAAGCGGTGATTTTCTGTATTGGCATCAGTAATCCTTCACCAAAATCTTGAAGTAAGCCTGCGGGTGGTGGCACACCGGGCACTCCTGCGGGGCGGTAAGGCCAATGTGCACATGGCCGCAGTTGCTGCAAATCCACACCTGCTGCTCCGCGCGGGCAAACACCTGCGCGTTGTCAATGTTCGCCTTAAACGCCAGATAGCGCTCCTCGTGGCGCTTTTCAATGGCCGCCACACCCTCAAACTGCTTGGCCAGGGCGATAAAGCCCTCTTCGTAGGCGGTTTTGGCCATGTCGGCGTACATGTCGGTCCACTCGTAGTGCTCGCCCGCGGCAGCGCCTTCCAGGTTGGCGGAGGTGGGAGGCACTGCGCCGCCGTTCAAGGCCTTAAACCACAGCTTCGCATGTTCCTTCTCGTTGCGGGCGGTTTCCTCAAAATACTCTTTCACCTGCACATAGCCGTCTTTTTGGGCCTGCGACGCAAAGTACATGTACTTTACGTGCGCCTGGCTCTCGCCCGCAAAAGCAATTTGCAGGTTCTTCTCGGTTTTGCTGCCTTTCAGTTCCATGCTTAACAACGCCTCCTCTATAGAATTTGTATAATGCTTCCCTAGCTCAGCCGCGCCTTTTGGGCGGCCAGCTGGCTGGCCATCTCCTTGGGCAGCCGCTCGCCAAACTTCGCGTAAAACTCCTCGCACCCGGCGGCGTCTTCCAGCCACAGGGCTTTGTCCACGCTCAGCAAATCGCGCACCGTTTCCAGGGTAATGCCCTCCAGGCCCTCGATGTTGATGTCCTCGGCTTTTGGCAGGTAGCCAATGGGGGTTTCTGCCGCGTCTATCGTGCCGTTGCTGCGGGCCAGTATCCACATCAGCGCGCGCATGTTGTCGCCAAAGCCGGGCCAGATAAAGCGGCCCTCGTCGTCCAGGCGGAACCAGTTCACGTTGAAAATCTTGGGGGCTTTGTCGCCCAGTTTCTCGCCCATGTCCAGCCAGTGCTGCCAATAATCGCCCATGTTGTAGCCGCAGAAGGGCAGCATGGCCATGGGGTCGCGCCGCACCACGCCCACCGCGCCGGCGGCGGCAGCGGTGGTTTCGCTGGCCATAATGCTGCCTACAAACACACCGTGCTTCCAATCAAAGCTTTGGTACACCAGCGGGGCGGTTTTGGCGCGGCGGCCGCCAAACACAATGGCCGAGATGGGAACGCCCGCCGGGTTTTCAAACTCTTTGGAAACCGAGGGGCAGTTGATGGCCGGGGCGGTGAACCGGCTGTTGGGGTGCGCGCCCTTTTCGGTGCTGGTTTTGCCGTTCCAGGGGTTGCCCAGCCAGTCGGTGGCGTCTTCGGGCGGGTTTTTGTCCAGGCCCTCCCACCACACGGTCATGTCGGCCCTGTTCAGCACCACGTTGGTAAAAATGGTGTTCTTCTTGGTGCTTTCCAGCGCGTTAAAGTTGCTTTTCGCGTTTGTGCCGGGCGCTACGCCAAAGAACCCTGCCTCGGGGTTGATGGCATACAGGCGGCCGTCCGGGCCAATGTGCATCCAGGCAATGTCGTCGCCCACCGTCCACACCTTATAGCCCTGCTTCTTGTAAATCTCGGGCGGTATCAGCATGGCCAGGTTGGTTTTGCCGCAAGCGCTGGGGAAAGCGCCGGTAACATACTGCACGTTGCCCTGCGGGTCTTCAATGCCCAAAATCAGCATATGCTCGGCCATCCAGCCTTCTTTCCAGCCCTGGTAGCTGGCAATGCGCAGCGCAAAGCACTTTTTGCCCAGCAGCACGTTGCCGCCGTAGCCGCTGTTCACGCTCCAAATGGCGTTGTCTTCGGGGAACTGCACGATATAGCGGTTTTCTTCATCGATGTTGGCCTTGGCGTGCATACCGCGCACAAAATCGTTGGAATCACCCAACTGGTCCAGCGCGGGCTTGCCAATGCGAGCCATAATGTCCATGTTCAGCACCACATAGATGCTGTCGGTGGTTTCGAGGCCCACCTTGGAGAAGGGGCTGCCGATGGGGCCCATGCAATAGGGAATAACGTACATGGTGCGGCCGGCCATCGCGCCGTCGTACAGCGGGCGCAGCTTGGCTTTCATCTCGTCGGGGTCCATCCAGTTGTTGGTGGGCCCGGCGTCTTCGCGGGTTCTGGCGCAGATAAAGGTGCGGTTTTCCACGCGCGCAACGTCGTTTTTAGCCGTGTGATGCCACATGCAGCCCGGCAGCTTGTCCTGGTTCAGTTCTATCATTTCGCCGCTGGCAAAAGCCTCGTTTTTAAGCGCCGTCAGCTGCTCCAGGCTGCCGTCTATCCAAACCACCCTATCGGGCTTGCACAGCGCGCGCACTTCCTCCACCCAAGTAAGAACCTGTTTGTTGCTGGTCAATTCTGCCATCTGATTCACCTTTCCTTCTCAAGTCGTCAAAAAATTGAGCCGGAGCACACAGCAAAACGCCATTGTCCCCCATTTTTGATATCTGCCTAGTATTGTAGCATCTGTGCGGGGGCTTGGCAAGTGCCGCTCTTTAGGGCGTGTTGACGCAAAGCGAACGGGCACGCCTTTCACGGCCTGCTTGCCGCATTATTACCGATTTTTGGTATAAAACGCCGCCGCCCGCGTGTAGGTGCCGCCGCCGGGGGCGGGCACGCGCTGGCACAGGGCATACAAATCGTCCGCGTGGGCCTCGGCCTTGCACGCCGCCGCCGCGGCCGGGCCGGTGCTCTCCAGCTTGGCCATGCTGGTGGAGGTAGGCACAAGCGCCACGGTTTTGGCCCGCCGCAGCAAGGCCAGGCCCTTTTCGTTGCTGGCCAAAATGTGGCCAAAGGGCGGCAGCACCGGCACATCGCCGGGTAAATCCAGCGCGGTGCTTAGCGCCAGCCGCCGCACCCGGCTGTGGGCAAAGCGCTTGCTCTTTGCAAGGCGATACAGCTCTTCTGTGCCGGTGGCCTGCTTTGCCGCCGCGGCCATACGCTGCTCCAGGCCCTCGCCCGCGCCGGGATGCAGGGCAAAATCCAGCGCGTCGCGGCCGCGCAGGCGGGCCAGCAGCAAGGCGTCCCATTTGCCGCGGTCAATCATTTCGCCCGCTTCCCCCGCCTTATGGTAAAGCGGCAGGCATTCCGGCGGCACCCAGGCGTCCGCCGCCTGTATGCCCCTCTCCTGCACTTGGGCGCGTATCCAGCTGGCGCTGGCAAAGCCGTCTATCGGCGCACCGTCGTGCAGGGCGCCCACGCGCGGCATGGCCAGGGGCACGGGCAGCGGAAAAGCCGGTGTACCGCGCGGCAGCAAGGGTATCAAGGTTTGCCGCACGCGCCCTTTCAGCGCCTTGATATACTCGATACCCAAAATATTGTTGGGGTGGCGCAGCAAATCGGCAGCGCCGGGCAAAATTCTGTCGGCGGCGGCGGCCCGCGCGGCGGCAAAGCTTTGGCCGCTGGCCAGCTCCGCCCGTATCAGCGCGGCAAAATCATCCACCAGCAGCACCTCGGCCACCTGCGCAAGGCGGTCGGCGTCGGCACATTCCGCCCCAAAGGCCAGCAGCTCTACGCAGCCCAGCGCCGCCAGCAGGCCCACCGCGCCCTGGGCAAAGCCCTCGGCGCTGGCCACCGCCCAGCTTACCGGCAGGCGCAGCACCAAATCTGCCCCCGCCGCCATGGCGGCCCGTGCGCGCACATGCAGCGGCAGCAGGGCCGGCTCGGCCCGCTGCACAAAGTTGCCGCTCATCACGCACACCACCGTGTGTACGCCGCCCTCCCGCAGCATGCGTATCATCCACTGATGCCCCTTGTGGAAGGGGTTGTACTCGGCTACAATACCCGCCGCGATGGGCGCTTTAAGCAGCTGCTCGCGCAAGGCGGGCGAAATGTCTATCCGCTCGCTCGCGTATACATTCACATCCTGCACCAAAAACCGGCCTCCTTGCCACCTCATGCACAGTGCGCCTTGTAATGCGTTATTTCATATTATATAATACTTTTGTGCATATAGAAAGGTGAAAATATTTTCGCCGGGCGAAAACAAACAATCGTATTGAGAGAGGGAGATTCGTATGAAAATTTTGGTGATCAACTCGGGGTCGTCGTCGCTGAAATACCAATTGGTAGACATGGACACCGAGGCGGTGCTTTGCAAGGGCCTGTGCGAGCGTATAGGCATTGTGGGCGGCAGTGTTACCCACAAAGCACACGGGAAAGAATGGAGCGCGAAGGTAGCCCTGCCCACGCACGCCGAGGCCTTTGAGCAGATGCTGGCCATGATGACCACCGGCGAGGGCGCGGTGGTGGCAGGCAAAGAAGAGATAGGCGCGGTAGGCCACCGCGTGGTGCACGGGGGCGAAAAATTTACCGGCAGTGTGATGATTACCGAAGAAGTGGTTGAAACCTTGGAAAAGCTGAGCGTGCTTGCCCCGCTGCACAACCCACCGCAGGTGCAGGGCATTCGCAGCGCGCAAAAGGTGTTTGGCCCACTAATGCCGCAGGCCTGCGTGTTCGATACCGCCTTCCACCAAACCATGCCCGCCAAGGCCTTCACCTTTGCCATCCCGTACGAGTTTTATCAAAACTACGCCATCCGCCGCTATGGCTTCCATGGCACCAGCCACCGCTATGTGGCGTCGCGTGCGGCCCGGCATTTGGGTAAACCCATCACAGAGCTTAAAATTGTTACCTGCCATTTAGGTAACGGCTCGTCTATCACAGCGGTAGACGGCGGCAAAAGCGTAGACACCACCATGGGCCTTACCCCGCTGGGCGGCATTATCATGGGCACGCGCAGCGGCGATTTAGACCCCAGCGTGGCCACCTACATCGGCGAAATTATCGAGGCCGAAACCCCCGCGCAGGTAAGCGATTTGCTGAACAAGAAATCCGGTTTGCTGGGCGTTTCCGGCATATCAAGCGACAACCGCGACATTGAAGCCGCCATGGCAAACGGCGACGAGCGCGCCCTGTTGGTGCACGACATGCTGTGCTACCAGATTCAAAAAACCATTGGCGCTTATGCCGCCGCCATGGGCGGGCTGGATTGCGTGGTGTTTACCGGCGGCATTGGCGAAAACAGCCACAGCGTGCGCAAAGATGCCTTGCTGGGCCTAAGCTTTTTGGGGCTTGATTTGGACGAAGGGCGCAACCAGGCACGCGGCGAGTGCTTTGAGATTACAAAAGAAAGCGCCCGCGTGATGGCACTGGTGATACAAACCGACGAAGAGATGATGATAGCGCGCGACACACTGGAACTGGTGAAATAAAAAACGCAATGAAAACCGGCTGCTGCAAACATCTTTGCAACAGCCGGTTTTCATGTTTAACTATTTTAACTAAATCAATTCGATAACCGCCATGGGGGCGGCGTCGCCCCGGCGCACCCCGGTTTTCACAATGCGGGTGTAGCCGCCGCTGCGGTCCGAGTATTTAATGCTGGTTTCGTCAATCACCTTTTTGGCAACGCTCTCTTTGGTGATATAGCTAAACACCTGGCGCTTGGCGTGCAAATCCGGGCGCTTGCCCAGGGTAATAATCTTTTCGGCCATGTTGCGCACTTCTTTGGCACGGGTTACGGTGGTCTCAATCTTGCCGGTTTCCAGCAAGTAGGTGACCATGCCGCGCAGCATCGCCCGGCGATGGTCGCTGGCCCTGCCCAGTTTACGAGTTCCTGGCATGGGATTTCCTCCTTTTTATCTTGGGGCAGTGTTAGCACGCCCCGGCATCAATCTTGCGTGCAGCCTCGCTCAATCTTCCTCGTCGGTAAGGGCAAACCCCAGGCTGTGCAGCTTTTCAATCACTTCTTCCAGGCTCTTGCGGCCCAGGTTGCGCACCTTCATCATTTCTTCCTCGGTTTTAGATACCAAATCTTCCACCGTGTTGATGCTTGCGCGCTTGAGGCAGTTGAAGCTTCGCACCGATAAGTCCAGCTCCTCGATGGTCATCTCCAGGGCCTTTTCCTTGCCCTTCTCGTCCTTCTCCACCATAATTTCTGCATCCATCGGCTCGTCACTTAAGGTAACAAACAGGTTCAAATGCTCAATCATGATGCGGGCGGCCAGGCTCACGGCCTCCTTGGCGTTCAGGGTGCCGTCGGTCCACACCTCAATGCTCAGCTTGTCATAGTCGGTAATCTGGCCCACACGGGTGTTTTCCACCGTGTAGTTCACCTTCAGCACCGGGGTGTAGATACTGTCTACCGGGATGCTGCCCAGGCCCGCTTCGTCGGCGCTTTGCTTGTTGCGCTCGGCGGGCACATAACCGCGCCCCTTGTCGAAGGTAAGCTCCATAATCAGCCGCCCATCCTCGGCCAGGCTGGCAATATGGTGCTCGGGGTTCAGTATCTCTATTTCGGCGTCCTGCTGGATGCTGGCCGCCGTCACCTCGCCCTCGCCGCTGGCTTCGATTCGCACGGTTTTGGGCGTGTCGCTGAACAGCTTGGCGTTGATGCCCTTCACGTTCAGCACAATTTCCGTCACGTCTTCCGCAACGCCCTCAACGGTAGAAAACTCGTGCACTACACCGTCTATTTTAATGCTGGTGGCCGCCACGCCCGGCAGCGAGGAGAGCAAAATCCTGCGCAAGCTGTTGCCCAGGGTTGTACCAAAGCCACGCTCCAGCGGCTCTACCACAAAGATGCCATGACGCCCATCGGCCGCCATTTCCACCGTTTCAATCCTGGGGCGTTCTATTTCCATCATAAGCCAACCCTCCATTTGGTAAATTGTTGCGGATGTTTTCCAGGGGGTTACTTGGAATACAGCTCGACGATCAGTTGCTCCTCAATATCAAAGTCGATGTCATCGCGCTCGGGCATTTTGTCGATGGCAACCGTCAGCTTCTCGTTGTCCTTGCTCATCCAGGTGGGCACGGGGCGGCTGCCGTTCTTTTCAGCGCTCTCGCGTATCTTCACGCTGTCGGTTTTCTTCACGCTCACGCGGTCGCCTTCCTTCACCAGAAAAGCGGGGATATCCACCGTTTTGCCGTTCACCTTGAAGTGCCGGTGGTTCACCAGCTGGCGGGCTTCCTTGCGGCTCATGGCAAAGCCCGCGCGGTACACCACGTTGTCCAGCCTGGTTTCCAAAATGCGCAGCAGGTTTTCGCCGGTAATGCCACTTTTGCGCTCGGCCATCTCAAAATACTTGGCAAACTGGCTTTCCAAAACGCCGTAGTAGCGCTTGGCCTTTTGCTTGGCGCGCAATTGCAGGCCATACTCGCTGGTTTTCTTGCGCATCTGGTTCTGCCCGTGCTGGCCGGGCACAAAGCTGCGGCGCACCATGGCGCATTTTTCGCCATAGCAACGGTCGCCCTTCAAAAACAGCTTTTGGTTCTCGCGGCGGCACAGCCGGCACACGGCGCCTGTATATCTTGCCATACTGAAGTTGTCCTCCCTTAATTTTATATACGCCGGCGCTTGGGCGGGCGGCAGCCGTTGTGGGGCACGGGGGTAACGTCTTTAATCATGTTCACCTCAAGGCCGGTGGCCTGCAAGGCGCGAATGGCGGCCTCGCGGCCGGAACCCGGGCCCTTTACGTACACCTCCACCGTCTTCATGCCATGCTCCATGGCGGCGCGGGCGGCTACCTCGGCGGCGGTTTGGGCGGCAAAGGGGGTGCTTTTGCGGCTGCCCCTAAAGCCCTGCCCGCCGGAAGACGCCCAGCTGATGGCGTTGCCCCTGACATCGGTAATGGTGATGATGGTGTTGTTGAACGTGGACTGAATGTGCGCGGCGCCACGCTCGATATTTTTGCGCTCGCGGCGCTTGGTACGCACAGCGCCTTTTTTGGGAGCAGCTTTAGCCATTTACAACCTCCTGTAAATATAAGGCTCTACCGGTTGGTAGGTTTTGCGTTTATTTTATATCCCTGCCCACATCTCGCGCGCTCAACCGCGCGCCCTTGCGGCTCATACGCTCCCTGGCGGTCGCTGTTCGCCGGATGCGGGTGAATTTGTTTTGCCCTTAGCCGCATCTGGTGGGCAGCTACGTCAGCAAAGCTAAATTCAACACTTCGTGTCCTACTTCTTCTTGTTCGCCACCGTGCGCTTAGGCCCTTTGCGGGTGCGGGCGTTGGTTTTGGTGCGCTGGCCGCGCACGGGCAGGCCCTTGCGGTGGCGCACGCCGCGATAACTTTGAATCTCTACCAAACGCTTGATATCCAGTGCCACGGTACGGCGCAAGTCGCCTTCTACCGACAGGTGCTGCTCGATATATTCGCGGATTTTGCCTTCTTCGTCCTGGGTTAAATCCTTCACGCGGGTATCGGGGCTGATGCCCGTAGCGGCAAGAATTTGGTTGGATGTGGTGCGGCCAATGCCGTAGATGTAGGTAAGGCCAATTTCCACGCGTTTCTCTCGGGGTAGGTCTATACCGGCAATACGTGCCATTTGTTCTCCTCCTTTTTAGGCTTTAGCCCTGGCGCTGTTTGTGTTTTGGGTTTTGGCAAATTACCATTACGCGGCCTTTGCGCTTAATCACTTTACACTTTTCGCACATTGGCTTCACCGAAGGTTTCACTTTCATGATGATGTCCTCCTTGAATAGTCGTCAGTCGCTGGTCGAGCGTTGTTTGTCGTTGATTGCTTGGGGCTATTTTTTATGGCCTGCTATTGGTCTTTAGTTGTCCGTCTTCAGCTATTCAGCCATGGAATGCGTTTTTTGCGGTGGTTTCCCGCTGATAACGAACAACTAAAGGCCAACCCATTCGTTGTGCTAAAGCACCCTACTTCGTCCGCCACGTAATGCGTCCCTTGGTAAGGTCGTACGGCGACATCTCCATGGTTACCTTGTCGCCCGGCAGGATACGGATAAAATTCATCCGCAGCTTGCCCGAGATATGCGCCAGCACTTCGTGCTCGCTGTTGTTCAGTTTCACCTTGAACATCGCGTTCGGCATCGATTCGGTAACGACGCCCTCCACCTCAATCACATCTTCTTTTGACAAGCCTATCCTCCTTCTCGCCTATCCAGCCCATGCGCCTTGGCCCACGCCGCAAGCGCCGCTTTGATGTCCGCGTCGGTTTGCATTTGCGTGGCGGTAAGCACTGTGCCGGTGTGCGCCAGATGGCGCAGGTTTTTGGCTTTGGGGCTTTCCAGCGTGCGCTTGCCGCCGTCGCACACCAGCGCGCGCCCGCCCTGCACCGCCAGCACTGCGTACAAACGGGTTACGTCGCGGCCCTGGCGGCTGAATACCAGCTGACCCTTCACTAGCTCCATGGGTCTACCTGCCAGGGGGTTAATATCTGCGGGCCCTCGGTGGTAATCAGCACGGTATGCTCAAAATGCGCGGATAAGCCGCCGTCCCGCGTCTTCACCGTCCAGCCGTCGCCCAGTGTCATGCTGCCGCCGCCGTGCTGGTTAATCATGGGCTCTATGGCCAGCGTCATCCCGGGGGTCAAGCGCGGGCCGTGCCCGGCTTTGCCAAAGTTTGGTACCTCGGGCGACTCGTGCAAAAGCGCCCCCACACCGTGGCCCACATACTCGCGCACCACGCCGTAGCCCAGCGCCTCTACATAGCTTTGCACGGCACAGCTGATATCCCCCACACGGGCACCCGCCTGCGCGGCGTCAATGCCGCGAAACAGGCTCTCGCGCGTGGCGCGCAGCAGCTTTTCAGCTTCATCGCTGATTGCCCCGCAAGGAAAGGTGTAGGCGTTGTCGCCGTGAAAACCGTCCACATACGCGCCCACGTCCAGGGATACAATGTCGCCCTCGCGCAGAACCGCGCGTTTGTCGGGGATGCCATGGATGACCGTGTCGTTGACCGACACACAGGCGCTGGCCGGGAAACCGTTGTAGCCCTTAAAGCTGGGCTGGCCGCCGTGGGCCAGTATGTACGCGCGCACGGCAGCATCCACATCGGCGGTGGTAGCGCCGGGCTTTACCGCCGCGCCGCCCGCCGCCAGCGCCCCGGCGGATACATTGCAAGCCCTGCGCATTTTTTCTTGCTCGGCCGCCGTTTTAATGCGTATCACCTAAAGTGCCTCCAGCAATTGGAAGATGCGTTCGCGGGTTTTCTCCACCGAGTGCGAACCCTCTATACGCGCCAGCTTGCCGCGCTTTTCGTAATAATTAACCAGCGGCTCGGTTTGCTCGTGGTAGGTGGCCAGGCGCGCCTGCACCGTTTCGGGCTCGTCATCGCGCCGCACAATCAAGCGTCCGCCGCAGCGGTCGCACACATCGGGCACACGGGTGGGGTTAAACCTGGTGTGGTAGGTAGCGCCGCACTTTTCGCACACCCGGCGGCCCGAAAGCCGCTCGATGATGTTGGTGTCCTCCACCTCGATGTCAATCACCAAGTCAATCTCCACGCCCATGCGCTCCAGCGCCTCGGCCTGGGCCACCGTGCGGGGCACGCCGTCCAGGATAAACCCGGCGGCGGCGTCCGGCTGCTGCATGCGCTCGCGAATCACATCGATGATAACGTTGTCGGGAACAAGCTGCCCGGCATCCATATAGCCTTTGGCCACCAGCCCCGTGGGGGTGCTATTCTTCACGGCTTCACGCAAAATATCCCCGGTAGACAGGGCCGGGATACCGTACCTGTTCATGATGAACGCGCTTTGCGTCCCTTTTCCGGCGCCCGGGGCGCCCAGCAGGATTAGTTTCATTCTAAGAACCCTTTGTGATGCCGCATCAGCATAAAGCTCTCCAGGCTGCGGCTGGTATCCAGCGCCACGCCCACCACAATCAGCAGGCTGGTGCCGCCCAGCTGCATGGAAACGCCGGTGATATTGCCCAGGATGATGGGCCCGACCGCCACCACCACCAGGAAGATAGCCCCGATGAGGGTGATTTTGCGAATGACCTTGGAAACAAAATCGCTGGTGGGCTTGCCCGGACGGATGCCGGGAATCGCACCGTTGTTTTTCTTGAGGTTGTTCGCAATTTCGATGGGGTTATACTGGGTGGCCACATAGAAGAAGTTGAAGGCGATAATCAGCAGCGCGTAGATAACAGCGTACACATAGCCCTCGGTGGAAAACCAGGTCATCACCCAGGCGAAGGTAGAGCCCGGGTCTGGGTTAAACAGCCGCATAATGGTGGCCGGGATGCTGGTGAGGGACGAGGCGAAGATGATGGGCATAACGCCCGACATGTTCACCTTGATGGGGATATGGGTGCTTTGCCCGCCGTACATCTTGCGGCCCACCACTTTTTTGGCATATTGCACCGGGATGCGCCGTTCGGCGCTGTTGAGGATAATCACCAGCACCAGCGCGGCCAAGGCTAGCAGCAAAATAATGGGCACGGAGATTAAGAAATCGGGCCGCCCGCCGTTCAGCGCCTGGTCGAAATATGCGCCAACAGCGCCAAAGATATCGCGCCAGCGGGAGATGATGCCGGCAAAAATAATCATGGAGATGCCGTTGCCAACACCCTTTTGGTCTATCTGCTCGCCCAGCCACATCAGCAGCAGGCTGCCGGTGAGGAAGGCCAGCACCACCACCACACCCACGAATATCTGGGTGAAAACCGGCGCGCCGCCGGCATACTGCAAGCCGCCGGAGTTGCGCAGCATGAAGTAATACCCGATGCCCATCACCAGGCCCAGCACCGCGCCCGCGTAGCGGGTAACCTTCTGAAAGCGCTTCTGGCCCTCGGGCCCTTCCTTGCGCATACGGTCCAGCGCGGGGATGGCCACCGCCAGCAGCTGCATGATGATGGAAGCGTTGATGTACGGCTGCACGCTGAGCGCAAACAGGGACGCCGAAGAGAACGCGCCGCCGGTCATGAAATCGATGAACCCGAACATGTCGCCGGGGTTCGCGCTCACCATGTCGCGCATCACGTCGGGGTTCACAAACGGCACACGCAAGGCAATGCCCAGGCGGAACACCAGCAAAATGAACAGGGTGAACAAAATGCGCTTGCGCAAATCGGCAATTTTCCAGGCGTTGCGGAATGTTGTGAACAATTAAACCACCTCGGCCTTCCCGCCCGCCTTTTCAATCTGCGCCTTGGCAGAAGCTGAATAAGCTGTCAGCTGGACGGTGAGGGCCTTGGAGACTTCGCCGCCCGCAAGAACCTTTACGCCGTCCTGTGGCTTTTTGATGATGCCTTTGTCCAGCAGGGCCTGCACGGTAACCGTGCTGCCCGCCTCGAATACATCCAAGTCTCCCACCTTGATGATGGTGTAATGGGTGGCGAAAATATTGTTGAACCCGCGCTTGGGCAAGCGCCGCTGCATGGGCATCTGGCCGCCTTCAAAGCCGCCTTTTTTGCTGCCGCTGCGGGCTTTTTGGCCCTTATGGCCATACCCGGCCGTTTTGCCGTTGCCGCTGGCGTGGCCGCGCCCCTTGCGCTTGGCGGGGGCATTGCTGCCCGGCGCGGGCGAAAGTTCATGAAGATTCATGGTTGCACCTCCCTCTGGGTTAGGCTTTAGGCTTTGGAAACCGTTAGCAAAAAGCCGATTTTCGCAATTTTACCCGCGGTAGCCGCGTTGTCGGGTTGCGTCTTGGTGTCGTTCACGCGGCGCAAGCCCAAAGATGCCGCCACGGCAATCTGCTTTTGCGTGCAGCCGCTTAGGCCGCGTTTCAGCGTTACCTTTAGCATGCCCGTTTGCGCCTTGGGCCCGGGGGCGGCTTTGGGCGCGGCCTTGGCTTTGGGCGCGGCGGGTTTCTTCGCTTCGCTTTCGGCGGTCGTCTTTTTCTCGGCGGCATCCCCCGCCTTGGCGGCAGGTTTTTTCGCGGCGGGTTTCTTCGCTTCGCCCGTGGCGGCCGGCGCTTTTTTGGCGGCTGGTTTCTTCACGGCGGGGGCTTTTTCCTCTGCGGCTTCGGCGGCTGGCGCCGCTGTGGTTTTTTCGCTGGCCATAGGGGCCTCCTTCTTTACGGGCTGTGTTGAATCAATGTTCAGCACAACCCTTATGAGTAAATCTCCTTCACGCTCTTGCCACGTTTCTTGGCAACGCTCTCGGCGCTGGCCAAATTCTCAAGGCCGTTCATGGTGGCCGTTACCACGTTGATGGGGTTGTTGCTGCGCACGCACTTGGTGCGGATATCCTTGATGCCCGCGGCCTCTACCACCGCGCGAACCGGCCCGCCCGCGATAACGCCCGTGCCGGGCGCGGCGGGGCGCAGCATCACTTCGCCCGCGCCAAACTTGCCAATAATCTCATGCGGGATGGTAGTGCCCTTCATGTTGATGCGCTTGAGGTTTTTCTTGGCGTCTTCAATGCCCTTACGGATAGCTTCGGGCACTTCGCCGGCTTTGCCCAGGCCAAAGCCCACAATGCCGTTGCCGTCGCCCACCACCACCAAGGCGCTGAACTTGAAAATGCGGCCGCCCTTCACGGTTTTGGAAACGCGGTTGATGTGAACCACCTTTTCCACCAGGTCCATGGTCGCTGCGTCTAAAATCTCCATTCTTTCCTCCTCACAGCGTAAGGCCCGCTTCGCGCGCGCCATCGGCCAAAGCCTTTACACGGCCGTGGTACACAAAGCCGCCGCGGTCGAACACCACCTGCGTAATCCCTTTGGCCAGGGCCTTTTCGGCAATGGCCTTGCCCACACGGGCTGCGGCGTCGATGTTGCCGCCGTAGGCATTAAAACCTTTTTCTGCGCTGGAGGCCGACACCAGGGTTGTTCCGGTTGTATCGTCAATAATCTGCGCGTAGATGTGCTTGGAGGAGCGGAACACATCCAAACGGGGGCGCTGGGTTGTACCGGCCACTTTGCCGCGCACACGGCGGTGGCGGCGCAGGCGCGCCAGGTTTTTATCGGGTTTGTTAACCATGTTCTTGCACTCCCTCCTTTAGCCTTTCCCGGTTTTGCCCTCTTTGCGGGCAACAAACTCGCCAACATAGCGTATACCCTTGCCCTTGTATGGCTCGGGGGGGCGCTTCTCGCGGATATTGGCGGCAAACTGGCCTACCTTTTGCTTGTCAACGCCGTTCACCACTATCTTGCCGGGGTCCGGCACGTCAATGGTAATGCCGTCGGCTTCGTGCATCACCACCTGGTGCGAATAGCCCAGGTTCATCACAAGGTCTGTGCCTTGCTTTTGCGCGCGGTAGCCAATGCCCTGTATTTCCAGCTCTTTCTTAAAGCCCTCGCTTACGCCCGTTACCATGTTGGCAAGCAAAGTGCGGGTAAGCCCGTGCAGGCCGCGCGCCTCTTTCTCGTCATTCGGCCGGGTCACCACAATCTCGCCGCCCTCCTGCTTTATGGTCATCAGGGGGTGGAAAGTGGAATCTAAGGTGCCCTTGGGGCCTTTCACGCTTACGGCGCTGCCGTTAATGCTCACTTCAACGCCCGCGGGTACGACGATGGGTTTTCTTCCTATTCTCGACATTGTCTGATAGCCCCTTTCTTACCATACAAAGGCCAAAACCTCGCCGCCCACATTTTCCCTGCGGGCCGCTTTATCGGTCATCACGCCTTTGCTGGTGGATATAATAGCGATACCCAGGCCCTTCATCACCTTGGGCATGTCTTCGCAGCTGGCATAGATGCGAAGCCCGGGCTTGGATACGCGGCGCAGCCCGCTGATAACCGGCGCGCCGTTTTCCTGGTACTTCAAAGTTACGCGCAGCATTCCCTGCTTTTTGTCATCGATGGTCTGCACGCTGCGCACAAAACCCTCGTCTGCCAATATTTTGCAAATAGCCTTTTTCATATTGGAGGCGGGGATGTCCACATTGGGGTGTTTGGCGCCGCTTGCGTTGCGAACGCGGGTCAGCAGATCCGCGATGGGGTCTGTAATGTGCATTGTGAACCTCCTGTTATAGTCGTTAATCATTAGTCATCAGTCATTAGTTGTGGTAGCTGGAAGCGGGTTTCACCACCGGAAGCCCGGTAAATGACCTTGCTACTCAATCGGAATACATGCTTCCGGTTTCACCAACTAACGACTAACGACTACCAGACCAGTGACTATCTTACCAGCTAGCTTTCCGCACGCCCGGTATCTCGCCCTTGTAGGCCAGCTCGCGGAAGCAGATGCGGCACACGCCGTACTTGCGCAGGTACGCGTGCGGGCGGCCGCAGATTTTGCAGCGGGTGTACGCCCGGGTGGAAAACTTGGCCGGCCTGGCCTGGCGAATTTTCTGGCTCGTTTTTGCCAACGTGGTTTCCTCCCTTAGTTTGCGAACGGAGCGCCCATCAGTGTGAGCAGCTCTTTCGCTTCTTCGTCGGTTTTAGCGGTGGTTACAAAGGCAATGTCCATCCCGCGCACGGCGTCAATCTTGTCGTAGTCAATCTCGGGAAAAATCAGCTGCTCGCGCACGCCCACGCTGTAGTTGCCGCGCCCGTCGAAGCTGTTGCCGTTGATGCCGCGAAAATCGCGCACACGGGGGAACGCCACCGAGAACAGACGGTCTACAAACTCGTACATGCGGTCGCCCCGCAGGGTAACTTTCGCGCCAATGGGCATGCCCTCGCGCAGTTTAAAGTTGGCCACGCTTTTTTTGGCATTGCACACCACGGCTTTTTGGCCGGTAATCACGCCCAAATCACGCACAATGGCTTCCATAATCTTTGGGTTGTCGCGCGCTTCGCCGCAGCCCACATTTACAACCACTTTGTCCAGCTTAGGTATCTGCATCACGCTTTTGTACCCAAACTTTTTCATCAGGGCGGGGGCGACTTGCGCCTGATACTGCTCTTTCAGTCTTGGCATAGTCTATCCCTCCTCACAGCTCGGCGCCGCAGCGCTTGCAGATGCGAACCTTATTGCCGTCCTTGCCGATTTGCCTGCCCACGCGGGTAGGCTTGCCGCACTTGCCGCACACGGGCATCACCTTGCTGGCGTACATAGCGCCCTCGGCTTTCACAATGCCGCCCTGCTGGCCCTGCTTGCGGGGCTTCACATGCTTTTTCACCATGCCGCGGCCTTCCACAATCACCTTGCCCTCGCTGGGGCTCACGGCCAGCACCTTGCCGGTAAGGCCCTTGTCTTTGCCGCTCATAATCATCACGGTGTCGCCGGTTTTCACATGTACTTTGTTGTTTTTCTGCTGCACCTTCGGCACCTCCTCTACAAGCTTTCCGGGGCAAGCGATAAAATCTTCAGGTAACCTTTTTCGCGCAGTTCGCGCGCCACAGGCCCAAAGATGCGGGTGCCTCGCGGGTTTTTGTCTTCTTTAATCAGCACGGCGGCGTTCTCGTCAAAGTGGATGTAGCTGCCATCGTCGCGGCGCAGGCCCTGTTTGCTGCGCACTACCACCGCGCGCACCACATCGCCCTTTTTCACGCCGCTGTTGGGCGCGGCTTTCTTCACGCTGGCCACTATCACGTCGCCAATGCCCGCATAGCGCTTGCGGCTGCCACCCAGCACGCGAATGCACATCAATTCCTTCGCGCCGGTATTGTCTGCAACCTTAAGGCGTGATTGCATTTGAACCATGGTTTTCTTCCTTTCCCAAACCTGCCCCTTTAATTACGCCGGCTGCGCGTGCTGGCAGGTCTTCTATCGAGGGTTCAAAGTAATTTTACTGCGTAAAAATTACTTGGCTTTCTCGATGATTTTTTCCAGCCGCCAGCGTTTGTCTTTGGAGATGGGGCGTGTTTCCATGATGGACACACGGTCGCCCACGCCACAGGCGTTTTGCTCGTCGTGCGCCTTAAAACGCACGGTGCGCTTAATGATTTTTTTGTACAGGGGATGCCGCACGCTATCCTTCACGGCCACAACGATGGTTTTGTCCATCTTGTCGCTAACGACTGTGCCTACCCTTGTTTTTCTCAGGTTGCGCTCACTCATTCTGCGGCTTCCTCCTCTTTCACAGTTTCTTTGGCGGCGGGCTTATCCGCCTTGGGGGCGGCTTTTTTGGCCGCGGGCTTCTTCGCGGCGGGTTTCTTTTCCGCCTTGGCTTCGGCCGCTTCCCCGGCGGGGGCGTCCTTCTTCGCCGCGGGCTTCTTCGCGGCCGCCTTCTTGGCGGGCTTCTCCGCATCGGCCTCCTTGGCGGCAGCGGCGGGGATGTCTACCTTCACCACGGTTTCGGTCAGGTGCAGCTCGTGCATCACGGTTTTCACGCGGGCAATCTCGCGCCGCACCACCACAATGCGCTGGGGGTTGTCCAGCTGGTTGATGGCGTGCTGGAAGCGCAGGTTAAACAACTCCTGCTTCAGTTCGCTCAGCTTCTTGTTCAGCTCCAGCGGTTTCATGTCGCGCAGTTCTGTTGCTTTCATTACGCTTCACCCCCCTCGTCGGCGGTGTCGTTGGCAGCCGGGGCGGCTTCTTCGGCGGCGTGGCTCTGGCCAAGCTCTACCGTAAACTCGCCCTCGCGCTTCACAAACTTGGTTTTAATCGGCAGCTTGTGCCCGGCCAGGCGCAGCGCTTCGCGGGCAACCGCCTCGCTCACGTCGGCCAGCTCAAACAGCACACGGCCGGGCTTTACCACGGCCACCCAATACTCGGGGCTGCCCTTGCCGCTGCCCATGCGGGTTTCGGCCGGTTTTTCGGTAACGGGCTTATCGGGGAAAACCTTTATCCACACCTTACCGCCGCGCTTGATATAGCGCGTCATGGCAATACGGGCGGCTTCTATCTGGTTGCTGGTAATCCAGGCGGGTTCCAGCGCCACAATGCCATACTGGCCCTGGTTTACCACATTGCCCCGCGTGGCTTTGCCTTTCATGCGGCCGCGCTGCTGGCGGCGGTACTTCACGCGTTTTGGCATCAACATCAGCGGTTTCCTCCTTCTCCACGGGGCGCGCCGGTGCGCGGGCGGCGGTCGCCGCCCGGCCTGTCGCCACGGGGGCGGCGGTCGCTTCTCTCGCGGCGCTCCTGCGGCGGGCGCGGTATATCGTCCACCGGCTTAGAGCCCTTCAGCACCTCGCCCTTGTAAATCCATACCTTCACGCCTATTTTACCGTAGGTGGTGTCCGCCTCGGCAAAGCCGTAGTCAATGTCGGCGCGCAGGGTTTGCAGGGGAATCGTCCCCTCGTGATAATGCTCGCTGCGGGCGATGTCGGCGCCGTTCAGGCGGCCGCCCACCTGCACTTTAATGCCTTTCGCGCCAAAGCGCATGGCCCGGCCAATGCTCTGCTTCATGGCGCGGCGGAAGGCAATGCGGCGCTCCAGCTGCTGGGCAATGTTCTCGGCCACCAGCTGGGCATTGGTGTCGGCGTTGCGTATTTCCACAATGTTCAGGTTTACGCTTTTGTGGATAATCTTCTCAACGCCCAGGCGCAGTTTGTCAATCTCGCCGCCGCCCCGGCCAATCACCATGCCGGGCTTCGCGCAAAAGATGTTAATCTTCACGCGCGGCGCGCCGGTGGCGGTGTCGAAGGTGCGCTCAATCTCTATTCTGGGGATACCGGCGGCATAAAGCTTTTTCTTCAGGTGCTTGCGGATATTGTAATCTTCCACAAGCGTGTCGCCAAAGTGTTTTTTGTCTACAAACCAGCGGCTGTTCCAATCGCGGATAATACCCACGCGCAGGCCGTTGGGGTTAACTTTCTGACCCATGCTTTCCTCCTCCTTACGCTTCCATCTCTTTAAGAACCACGGTGATATGGCTGGTTCTCTTGAGGATTCTGAATGCCTTGCCGTGGTCCTTGGGTTGGATGCGCTTGAGGGTAGGCCCGGGGGTTACGAAGCATTCGGCCACATACAGGGTGTTTTTATCCATGTTGTGGTTGTTCTCGGCGTTGGCCGCCGCGCTGTTTACCAGCTTTAGCAGCACCTCGCTGGCGCTTTTGGGCGTATATTGCAGTATAGCAAGGGCCTTATCCACCGGCTGTTTGCGGATGAGGTCGAGAACAATGCCGACCTTGCGCGGCGAAATGCGCACATAGCTTACTTTCGCCTTGGCTGTAGCTGTATCCATGCTTTCTTCTCTCCTCTCCTCAGCGGCTGGTTTTGCTGCCCGCGTGCCCGCGGTAGGTGCGGGTAGGGGCAAACTCGCCCAGCTTATGGCCCACCATGTCTTCGGTTACATACACCGGCACATGCTTGCGGCCGTCGTGCACCGCAAAGGTATGGCCCACAAAATCCGGGAAAATGGTGGAGGCGCGGCTCCAGGTTTTAAGCACCCGTTTCTCGCCCTTCTCGTTCATGCCCTGCACACGCGCTAGGAGCGCGGCCTGGACGTAAGGCCCTTTTTTTACGCTTCTGCCCATAACTACTCTCCTTTGGCTTATTTGCCGCCGCGGCGCTTCACAATCAAGCTGCTGCTGGCCTTCTTTTTCTTGCGGGTTTTATAGCCCAGGGCGGGCTTGCCCCAAGGGGTAACAGGCCCGGGCCGCCCAACGGGGCTCTTGCCCTCGCCGCCGCCGTGGGGGTGGTCCACCGGGTTCATCACGCTGCCGCGCACAGTGGGCCGCCAGCCCATATGGCGCTTGCGCCCGGCCTTGCCGATGTTCACATTTTCGTGGTCGATATTGCTCACCTGGCCAATGGTGGCCATGCAGTCGATGGGCACGTTGCGCATCTCGCCCGAGGGCAGGCGCAGCAGGGCGTATTTGCCCTCCTTGGCCATCAGCTGGGCGCTGGTGCCGGCACTGCGCGCCAGCTGGGCGCCCTTGCCGGGATACATTTCGATGTTGTGCACGTTGGTGCCCACGGGAATGGCCTTAAACGGCAGGGCGTTGCCGGGCTTGATGTCGGCGGCGGGGCCGTTCATCACAACATCGCCCACGGCCAGGGTATCCGGCGCGATGATGTACGCCTTTTCGCCGTCTTCATACTCAATCAAAGCGATGTGCGCCGAACGGTTAGGGTCGTATTCCAGGGTTTTCACTGTGGCGGGCACGTCAAACTTACGGCGCTTAAAATCAATCACGCGGTACTTCTGGCGGTTGCCGCCGCCGTGGTGGCGCACCGTAATGCGCCCGTAGGCGTTGCGGCCCGCGCTTTTCTTCAAGGGCTCTAGCAGGCTGCGCTCGGGCTCTACCTTGCTCAGCGCCGAGTAGTCGGTCACCGTCATGCCGCGGCGGCCCGGCGTGGTGGGTTTGTACTTTTTGATGGCCATGTGGCTGTTCACTCCTTGTTTGAATTAGCGAGGCCAGGAGGGCCTCATACTCATAAGCCCGGTGTGTTCACGGGCCTCCATTTAGTTGTCAGTTAACAGTTGTCAGTTGAGCGAGCAATTACCGCAACGAAACCAAATGGGTACGAACGTGCTGTGCTGACTTTCGCAGGGTGCGGCTTTTATACCGCGCCGTGGGCTGCTCTCAGGGCTCTCCCACGCCTCGCCGCCGGGGTTGGCGGCTCTTGCGGCCCTACGTCATCGACTCAAAAAACTCGATGCCTTTGCTGGCGGGCTGCAGGGTAACCACGGCCTTTTTATAGCTGGCGGTGTAGCCGCCGTGCGCGCCCTGGCGGCGGTAACGGCCGCGCACACTGATGGTGTTTACCTTCTTCACCTTCACATTGAACAAATCTTCCACCGCCTGGGCGATGCTGATTTTGGTGGCGTCTTTGGCCACCTTAAAGGTGTATTTCTTCATCTGCACGCCCTGCATCGAGTTCTCGGTGATGATGGGGGCTAAAACGATATCCTGCGGCGCTACCTTCATTGCGCGAACACCTCCTCAATCTTCCGTGCGGCGTTCTCGCTGAGGATAAAAGTGCCGCCGTTCAAAATATCGTATACGTTGATGAGGGCGGCTGGGGTGGTTTTTACGCCCGGGATGTTGGCGGCGCTTTTCACCAGCTTTTGGTTCACGGCGTCGGTCACAATCAGGGCCTTGCCCGCCGCGCCCACGTCGGCCAGCATCTTCACCACTGTTTTGGTCTTGTACGCGTCCACCTTGTAATCGTCCACAATAATAATCTGCCCGGCGGCGGCTTTGCTGCTCAGGGCGCTCAGCAGGGCCAGGCGCTTCAGCTTCTTGTTCAGCCGGTAGCTGTAATCCCGGGGCTTGGGGCCCAGGGCCACGCCGCCGCCCGTCCACTGCGGGCTGCGGGTGCTGCCCTGCCGCGCGTGGCCGGTGCCTTTTTGCCGCCAGGGTTTGCGCCCGCCGCCGCGCACCTCGGCGCGGGTTTTGGTGCTTTGCGTGCCCTGCCGCTGGTTGGCCAAAAAGTTTACCACGGCGGCATGCATGGCGCGCTCGTTGGGCTTTAAGCCAAACACGGCGTCCGAAAGCTCTATGGTTTTCACTTTCTTGCCGCTCATATCCACTACGTCGAATACTGCCATTTGTCTATACCTCCCCGCCCTATGCCTTCACGCTGTCAGAGATGAGCACCACGCTGCCTTTGGCACCGGGAAGCGCACCCTTGATGGCGATGAGATTGTTTTCGGCGTCTACCTTGGCAACCGTAAGGTTCTGCACGGTTACCCGTTCTGCGCCCATGTGGCCGGGCAGCTTTTTGCCCTTCATCACGCGGCTGGGGGTGCTGCACGCGCCCAGCGAGCCCGCGTGCCGGTGAATCGGCCCGCCGCCGTGGGTGGCGCGCATCATGCCGCCGCCAAAGCGTTTAATCGTACCCTGGTAGCCCTTGCCCTTGCTCTGGCCCACCACGTCCACCTTTTCGCCTTCGCTGAACACGTCGGCCTTCAAAATATCGCCCACGCTCATGCCGGCAATGTCTTCAAACCGAAACTCGCGCAGGGTCCTCTTGGGGGCAACGTCGGCCTTGGCAAAATGGCCGCGCGCGGGGGCGGCTACGCGCTTAACGCTTACCTCGCCAAACCCCATCTGCACAGCCTCGTAGCCGTCGCTGTCTTTTGTTTTCTTTTGCACTATCACGCAGGGCCCCGCCTGCACCACCGTAACAGGGACTACCTTACCGGCTTCGTTGTAGATCTGCGTCATGCCGACCTTCTTGCCGATGATTCCCTTCTTCATGTCCGTATCCTCCTTGCAGGTTATTGGTTGGGGGCGGGCACAGCGCGCCCCCAACATGACCACCACACTAAAGCTTAATCTCAATCTCCACGCCGGCGGGCAATTGCAGGCTGGTAAGCGCCTCCACCGTTTTGTTGCTGGGCTTGATAATGTCGATAAGGCGGCGGTGGGTGCGGGTTTCAAACTGCTCGCGGCTGTCTTTATATTTGTGCACGGCGCGCAGAATGGTCACAATCTCCTTATCGGTAGGCAGGGGCACAGGCCCGCTGATGCGCGCGCCCGTGCGCCGGGCTGTTTCCACAATCTTTTCGGCCGCGCCGTCTACCAAGCCGGCGTCGTAGCTCTTCAGTCTTACGCGTATTTTTTCCTTCACTGCCAATCTAATCGCCTCCAGATATTGATGATGCCTGTGTTAATAGCGGGTTCGCGCCATTTGAAAACAAATTATCTTTACACCGTGCCGTGTGTATCACGTTTTGGCATGAGAAAAGCCGGTGAACCGCAAGCAGTTCGCCCGGACATACCTTCTGGCAAATTCATCCCCCGTACGGGGAAAAGTGGAAATTGGTTTCCGATGTTCCGGAAACATAACCCTTCGCCGTCAGTATCAAAGCCCGGCAGATACCCTAGCCCGTGCTGCGAATAATCCGCAACCGCTTTGATACTTTACCAGATACCGCGCCACAATGCAAGCTTTTTTTACAGCGGCAAGTCAGCCCAAATGCATGCCGTTTGTAGCCATCATTTTATCACCCGACTAAAAATCGCACTGCCCTTAACCCTCTTTTGAAAAGAGGGCGGCCCGAAGGGCCGGGTGTTTTGATGGGGCGGCTCACCTGTTCATTCAGTATCAACCGATTCACATAAAGCCAACCTGCCGTAGCAGCAACAGCACCCCGTATATCACCGGCTGGTGCGCCATGTACACCCACAGGCTGTGGCGGCCAATCCACTCCAGCGGGTTTTTGCCACGCGGCGCGGGCGAAAACAGCACCGCGCGGTTTTTAAGCAGCCCCCACAAAAAGTACCCCGCAAAGTACAAAAACAGCCAGGGCAGCAGCGGGAAGTAATCGCCCGAGAAAAAGCCCGGGCCGGGCAGGCCCAGCGGGAACAAAAACGGCGTTTGGTACAGCCCCACGGGCAGCGCCCACAGCCTTGCGTCGCCCACGCCCAAATAGCCCTGGGGCAGGGTTTTGGCAAGCAAAAACAGCGCAAGGCAAACCCCCAGCCCAAGGCCCGCCGGCATTTTGTGCAGCACCTTTTTAAGCAATGCGCCCAGCAGCATGGCCAGGGCAATAAGGTGCAAAATGCCAAACCACACGCGCTGGCTGGGCATGGCCACCATCGACACCACCGACACCGCCGCCGCGCAGCCCAGCACAACAAGCCCGCGGCGCAGGGTGTGCCGCCCGTAGTGCAGCGACGCGCCCGACACCGCGATAAACACCCAGCAAATGCTTTGCTGCCACAGGTAGCCCGGCGTGCCGGTGTACCAGGGCATGGGATGGCCAAACAGGTGTACCACGTCAAACAGCGCATGGTAAACCACCATGCTCAGCACCGAAAAGCCGCGCAGGATGTCTAAAAGGCGCACGCGGGGGGGTGCGAAGCACGAGCGTGGCTCGCGAAGCGAACACGCGAACCCGCCGCCCGCGCGTGGAGCGCGTTGCGCGAACACAAGCGGTTTGCGGCGGGGGGGCGTTTTATTATCCATCCAGTGCCACCTCGCCCGCCTGGTAGGCCCGCAGCGGGCAGCCGGGCAGGGGGTTGGCAAAGAAATAGTACCCTGCCGCCGTATAGCCCCGCGCCTCGGGGTGTATGTTTTGCAAAATGCTGAAAAACGCGTGCTCGTCCGTGCAGATATACAGGGTGTTGTCCGGCAGCGCCTCGCCGTTGGTAAGCAGGGCGTTGATGTCGTGCCACCCGGCGTAGATGGTGTGGAACACCCCGCGGTTTGCCAGAATAAAGTTGGTGGTGGTATCGGGGTTAAAGCGTATCATGGCCGCCGCCAGGTTGTAGTCTTCAATAAACGCCATGCATTGCTTGTCGTCGTAGCTGGCCATCAGCCAGGCCAAATCGCCGCCGGTGTAGGCGCTTTCCGCCACGCGCGGCGGGTGAAAGGCCGTGAAGATATCGCGAAAGGCGGGGGCGGTATCCAGCAGCTGCACCGCCGCCAGGGCGGCAATGCCCGCCATGCGCCACCGCCCGCGCAGCGCCCGGTAGCCAAACACCACCGGGCATAAGGCCAGCAGGTAGCCGCAGGGCCAAAACAAGCGGCCAGACGCGCGAAACACCGCCGCCACTTGAAGCACAAGGCCCGGCATTGGTATGGCAAACAGCGTGTTATCGCCAAACGCAACCACATGGCTAAGGGCAAACACCGTAAGGCACAGGCAAACCGCCAGCAGCCACGCGTGGCCAAGCAAAAACCGCCCCGCGCGCTCAAACAGCGCCCGCCGCCCAGCCTTGCCCGCGCGCGCCAAACGGCAAACACCATATACCGCCATGGCCAGCCACGCCAGCAGCAGGCCCAGCCCCAAATAGTTAAAGCCGTCGTACTGCTTGGGCAGCTGGCCCAGCGTGGGCAACACTGCCGACCAATCCCGCACACCGCCCTCGGCGTATAAATCCAGGCTGCGGGGGTTAAACAGGGCGTTCAGGTTCAGGCTGTATTCGCCATAGCCCATCGCGCCGCCGTCGCCGCCGCGGGTAAGCAGGCCCAGCGCGTAGGCCGCCGCCGCCGTGGCCGCCAGGCACAAGGCCAAAAACACAAGCGGGCGCAGGGGCTTTTTGCTTGCGGCAATGTGCCCGGCCAAGGCGGCGGCCAGCAGGGCGTACACCATGGGCACAAAGTAGGTGTGTATGGCCGGGGCCAGCGCGCACAGCAGCAAAAAACCCAGCAAGGGGTAGCCCGCCCGCCGGGTAAAGCCCCGCGCTCGCCGCGCGGTAAAATAGCACAGCAGTGCGGCCAGCAGCACCCATTGCGATGCCAAAGACCCATGCCGGAACACCCGCTCGAGAAACACCGGCAAACCGATTAACAGCAGGGCGGCTATTAGCGCATATGCCCGGCCCAGCTTAAAATGCCAAAACAGCAGCATGGCAAAGCCGCCTTGCAGCGCGCAGCACACCAGCATGTACCAGCCGGTGTACTGAAAAGTGGCGGGCAGTATAGGGCTTAACAGCTTAAAGAAAACCGCCAGCGCGGGGATGCTGTCTGTAAACGCCACGCTGGTGCCGTAGGGCACGGCCAAATTGCCGGCCACGGCGGGCGGCCAGCCCCAGGGGGCGGCGCGGAAAAACATCCAGCCCGTGTACTGCTGGATGATATCCTCCTCCACATAGCCGCTGTAAATCCACGCGTCATTCGTTACATCCAGCGTGGCCGCGCCGTACAGCAATAAAAAGCTTACGGTGCCCAGCAGCGCCCCCAGGCCAAACCACAAGGGCCTGGGCCAGGCTGTCCTTAACGTGTTATGCATGAAAACCTCCCCTGTGTCACAAAAATCATTCGCAAACCGGGGGCAGCGCCGCCTCCTCTGCCGTTACGTAAGCCGTTTCGTAATGCTCGTACAGCACCATGCCGGGCGGCAAATCGCCGGTTTTGCGTATATTTTTCACCTGGGTGTAATCCACCGGCACTTTGGCACCGCTTTTTTGGCTGCTGTGCCACACCGCCAGCATGGCCGCCTGGTTTTGGGTGGCCATGGGGATATCCTCGCCCCGGCTAAGCACCACCACATGGCTGCCGGGCGCGTTTTTCACATGAAACCACAAATCTTTGCCGCGCGCGGTTTTAAGGGTAAGCTTCTCGTTTTGGGCGTTGTTGCGGCCAGCCAAAATCTCAAAGCCATCCGCCGAGGTATAGCGTAAAAAATCGGCGGATTTTTGGCGTTTGTCGCGCTGCTTGTAGTATTTCAGGTAGCCCTGCCCCTTCAGCTCCGCGCGTATCTCGCCCAGTGCCGCTTCGCCTTGGGCGTTCTCCACCTCGTACAGCACGGTTTCTAAGTAGGCTATCTCGGTTTCGCCGCTTGCCAATAGTTTTTCCAGCATGGCCAGGGCGGTTTGCGTTTTCTTGTATTCCTTAAAATACCGCTGCGCGTTCGCACTGGGCGCAAGGCGCACGTCCAGCGGGATATTCACCTTTTCGCCGGTGGCCCAGTCGTCCACCGTCACGGCGGCATCGCCTTTTTTGAAGGTGTGCAGGTTGGCGGTTAGCAATTCGCCGTAGGCGCGCAGGTGGGCGCTTTGGCCCGCGTTGGCCAAATCCTCCCGGCGGGCGGCCTGCTTGCGCACGGCACGCTCCAGCATATTCTGCACCGTCTTGTGCAGCTGCTTCGATTTTTGGCGCATGCGCTCGGCGCGGTCTTTTTCGGCGTAGTAATCTTCCAGCAGGGCCGACCACGCGCGCGCGCCGCCGGGGTATTCCGTTAAGCTGCACTCCGGCAGATACTGCGTCAGGCGCGTGAAGCTGAACTCAATGGGCTTGCCGTCGGCGTCGCGCACCATGCAGGGCGTACCCCCCGTGGCGGCCTCGGCACGCAAGGCCGTCAATGTGTGTGCCAGCGCCTGCCACTGTGCGGGGGTAAGCTGGCCCACCACAGGCTCGGCAGTGCCAAAAGCGCGGTGGCACACTTCGCGCAGCAAAACGGGGCCCGCCCCGCACACCGCGCCGCGCAGAGCCGCAGCCACTGGCCTGTCGGCCGCGTCCCCGCCGCCTTTTATGGCATCCAGAACCGCTTTTAGTGGGGCGTCTGTAAAGCTTAAGCCCTTGGGCGGGGGCGGCAATGTATAGCCAAGGCCCGGCAGCAGCTGGCGCACCGCGCTGGCCTCAAAATCCACGCGCTTCAAAGCATCAATAATCTTTCCCGTTTCGCCCGGCGCCGGTGTGCGAAACAGCACCAAATTGCAGTACCG
>QMCE01000841.1_pt1 | contig 177917 bp, 190 predicted proteins | sample 1821851 | NCBI WGS metagenome assembly QMCE01 (sample SAMN09453174, study PRJNA476694) | Termite gut metagenome, whole genome shotgun sequencing project. | isolation source: worker | host: Odontotermes sp. | place: South Africa:Pretoria | collected 2016-01-28
ATATATTATAATTGTCAAATTAACTTATAACTTATAACTTATAACTTATAACTTATAACTTATAACTTATAACTTATAACAAGTACAATATCTTAGGCTATCGTAAAACCACACACTCGTATCACGTATAATTTCTTGATGCGTCAAATACCACTTATAAATAACTTTATATATCTTAGTTTATACCGGGGTGCGTTAATCATATTATAACTGTAAAATAGTGTTCCGTAATTATACCATCACAATATATACATATCTATTATACACCTATACGATATACCATATATAAAATCTAAAACTCACTAAAATATCTTAGGCTATCGCAGAATCGCACATCCGTATCACGCATAATTTTATTCAAGAGAATATATTATCTTCTGGCAAATAGATTCTTTTCTTGCTAGATAGCTAAATATAAATTATATGTAACTATGATCTTACCATACTATTTTTAACTTGATGTTTATATTATTATATCATATCTTCTCTATGCTATTCTATATCACTATAAGTATCTCAACTCCTAAAATAGTGTAATATCTTAGACTATCGCAATACCAACATCCCGTATCACGCATGACCCATATCTAATGGTAGATTGTGCTATAGCCATGACGATGGTATTATATTCGTGTATCACGTATAAGTGATTTTAGAGCCGCGTACATACTATGCTCCAAGCCAGCATTTGGTCGCATTGTTGTCAAGCAGCATCTCCAATATATTGTTTTATAATCCTATTTGCTTTATATGCGATATATTCCACAATGAATTATAGCTTTATTACTATCTATTCTATTCCATATCATATCTATCAATCATTATATATTGTATTTACTGTTTAATATCTTAAATGATACAAGCTATCGCAGAATCACACATCCGTATCACGCATGACATATTGGTTCTAATATAACTCATTATAACATAATTGCATTTATTAGTTGCTTATTTATCAGCATATGATCTTTGACCACACAGCAATCTACCATTACATATCAAACTATACCTATTGATATAAACTAGAATAGAATAATACTACCTATCATTTTATCCTCCATAATACAAGCTATCGCAGAATCACACACCCGTATCACGCATGACCCAACCATAGTTATTTTCTGTGGCCCACTCGCCGGGCGAAATAAAAAATGCCACCCCCTTGTGTGCATATCTCCTTGTATTTCAATGGCTTACATCATTTTCTCTTATTTTCTGCGTTTATTTTTCGGGATATGCTGCCATTAACGGCTATACTGTGGAGAGAAAGAGAAACAATGGCTCTTTCTGAAAAAACACGATATATCTTAAGCCTGCATCGCCGGGGGAAAGGAACCGAACCATGACTACGAACACGAATGCGATTGAAACCGTCTTATTTGGAACAACGATCAATGTCACAACCGCACCAACCAACGCCCGCTTCAAGGGGACGCACCGTGCAGAATGGGACAACCGGGCCTATTTTAACTCTGCGAGAAAAGACAATAGGGTTAAAAAAGAGGTCGTTTTTAACGGGTACGCTGATTTTAACACAACTGATTATAAGACCGAACGTGATTTTACCGATGCCGTTTTAACTGGCAATCTCACTTTAACCGCCGAACAACAGGCCCTTTCCAATAAAGCGATGGTCATTTTAAGTGATAAACTGGCAAAAAGAATGGCAATTCGCACCTTTAGGCGGATCGTCGAGAACCAAAACGGGCGTTCTCTTTACCGTGACGAAGCGGCTGTTGACGATATGACGCAAGATGTTTGTGTGGCCGGCGGTATCTTGGCGGCATTTTACGGCCACGAATTTGTCGAAAACATCGATAATTTTGAAAACGATAGCCCAAGCATTGCAATTTCGCGCAAGATGAGGGGTGCGATTTGTCGCAACGCCCGGCGAATGTGGTATAAAAGCCGGGGCGGCCGTGGTCCGAACGGTTTAACATCCCGCCAATATAAATCCCGGCCCGATATGGAACATGCCGGTACTGTTGTGGACGGAGAATTGAGCATGGATTCGATCAATGACGGCCGAATCGACTTAATGTTCAACACCAGTGAAACGATTGACGCCCTATTCCGGGTGTTTAAGTTTTCGGCCACAGAGAAAAACATGCTCGTTTTGCGTTTTGTTCATGGATATACCGTCAAAGAGGTGTCCGAAACACTCGGAATCAACGCCGCTACCCGTATGTTCCGCTTAATCGAGAAGATAAACGCCGAAGTCGGGCATTTTAACCGGGTTTCCCGCCTGGCAGATTCCGTTTCGCCGGAGTATCGGAGCCTTTTGCCCGCAATCAAGGGTTACTCCAAACCCGATTACCGGTTCGATATCATCGACATTGACCCTTTTTGAATATCGTACACCCATATTTTGCTCTCGAAACCTAGGTTTCAGGGACAAAACAGGCCAAAAACCACGTTTAAGGTGCAAGCCCTTATAGCACAAAGACTTAAGACGAAAAACGACGTGACAAAATTCAAAATGTTAAAATGGGCGGTTTCGTATTTGGCCGCCCGCACGGCTACCGCTCACGCCAAACGAACACCACACAGCACATACCGAGAACCCCAGTATAGCAAAAACGAGTCCTTTTTCCGCTACTGACCATTGAAACCAACCCAAAAACAGCACGCAAACCACTTATTCAAGGATTACCCATATTACCAAAATCGTTAAAAAAGGGCTAAAAACGGTTAAAACATGAGCGAAAACACTCAAAAACAGTCACTTTTGCTCTACTCCACATCTAAAGGACTCATTTTTCGCCTAGGGATGTTCTCAAAGGAGCGATTTTAACCAGCCGAGAGCCGATTTTAACTTAAAACCGGAATTTTAACTGCCATTTTAACGTAAAATGGCTTAATTTTAACTTATAAAGTTAGCTTTAACTTAATTTTAACAATTAAACGAACATTTTAATGTTAAGGAGGGTAAAATGGAGTATTTAGGATGCCTTTTTTTGGGTTTGTCCGTTATTGGGGGAGTGCTTGTATATAGGGATTGTTGTTTGTTTGATTTGTTTTGTTTGAAGTGTCCTATGTGTGGGAGAGAATGTGATAGAATATATGATGCTCCGGGTGGTGAGTGCTGTCTCTCTTGTTTGATAGGGAGAGGGGAATAGCCAAACCTCTCTTTTCTTTCTGCTAGTTCCTTCCCCTGGGCTGCTTCGGCGGCCCTTTTCTATTCAAGTCTTTATTCTCAAAGACTTTGCAAGATTTCTAGTATTTTGCGATTTTGATGCAATGCAACCACGGGCAAGGAGCGAATAGATGTGTAAGGGAATACGAAACGCTTAAAAACGAGTGTTTAGAGCACATCTTTACTACTCTTTAATAAGGAACTAAGCTATGGCAATGAGCGACGAAACGAAAATGATCGTGAGTGATTTACGCAAAACAATGAACGATCATATAGCCACGCGTAGGCACCTTCAAACGTTGCAACGTCTTACTAACAAAGAAGATATGCAATTGGAACTTGCCCAACGCATCGCTGAATTGAACCATGACATTTTCCGTCTGGGTACTCAAATAGATTGGGTCAAGGAGGAAGACAGGTTACATCGCAGGGACGTAGCCTACGCGACGGCACCGGTATGCGGTTTCAGTACATCGGTCGCTATTCGCCAGTCAAAGCGTTAAGCGTAAGTAGTTGATTCTATTCTACTTATGTAATCTGCCATACATAGACGGGTATTATCAAGGGTGTTGCTCTTGACGGTTCTACCACCCTGGAGATAACGATATGTTACTCGTGTTTCCCCTTATTATAGGGGCTGTAGTCTCTGTCCTGCTGTTACTGGTTTCGAACTAAAGCCGGTTAAAAATGCGGACTATTGTACTCCCATGCTTGTTATGCTATAATGAGCATGGAAAACCTCCTTATCGATTGGATTCTTTTTACACGGAGGGTAACATGATCGACGGATATAGGAAACGTATTCACTGGTGCATTGCTAGAATACGCTGGTACAAACACTCTAGGACGGTTCGTTTCTCAAACCGTATGACGGGATCGAACATTGACCCATTGGAAACATTCTACAATTATCTTCTAAAGGAAAAACAATGACTAACAACACTACAAAAGAATTTGAGTTCTGCCGTTTGTCCTTCAAAAGGGGCGGAGATATCAACAATGAGAAAACATTCTCGGCAACTGTTGTCGCAACGGCTGTCGCACCAAGCGGGTGGGCCGTGACATTATTCGACTTAAATATGGTCCGTATGAAATTCGGGTTGTGTATGTTCGCCGATATATCTTCTATCGGTTCGGAAAATGTGAATGTGTGCGGATCGAACGATCCGGACGGAAACGCAATTGTCCTGCAAGAGGGTAAACTCGTCGTTGTCCCTCTTTCCGACACAAAAGCCCCACGTAAAAAGAAAGAGACAAACGACGCCACGATAAACGTCGCCGAATATATGGCTAACCACAAGTCTTATACTGGCGGAGGAAAATCGGATAAACCAAGGGAATCTGTATTGTCTCCGATTCCGACATTTGATTCGAAGGTGCTCGGATATGTCGTCCAGGCGATCAAAAAGCATGGAGAAAAAGGGGACGGTAAACTCTTGACGATAAATCTGAAGGGCGTCAATGGATTGACCGGATCACATGTTGATATGATCGAACAATTCATCATGGCAATGTATGTGAGGGCGACGGTGGTAAAGTAGGTTATAAAGTAAAGACATACTATTTACAAAAGATAGATAAGAGGGCACTATGTTGAATCTTGAAAATCATATAAGATATACGATATGGTATGCAATATGCTTGGCATATAGGAATACGCATTTGCAATGCTATAAAATTAAAATTTTGTGAAATATAACCACGTACGCCAAGCGAATAGTATTGTTGGAAACAACTGTTTGCATGTAAAATCCTCATAACAAAACGGGTGGTGTATTATGTTTGACAATAAAGAACAATATAGTGTCTTTGATAAAAACGTTTCGATTGAAGATTGTGGTTACACGTGGACATTGGAATCTCGTTTCGTGAACTCTGAAATTCAATTCAGGATAGTAAAGAAAATTGGATTGACAGATAGCATACTAGTCAAGGAGCCATGCTTCCCGGTTGGAAACGTATGCGATATAGTTCCTTATGCCAGACAATGCTGCACTCAATTCCTGAATCATGCGTGCCTTATTGAAGACATCCCGGGGCATATTTGCAGTGCTCTAAAATTAAAATTTTGTGCAATGTAACTACGTACGTTAAGTGAATAGTTTATAGCTACCCCCATTCAACTGGTTATTTTGAGAAAACTTTAATGGCGATTCCTACGCGAGTACAAGCATCGCGGTTTCCTACCTAATTTACCATGAACAACAAACATAAACTCTATATTAGCTTTTATCAGTATTACTACGATGATCCAAAGATCATTGCATTCGATACATTTGAGGCGGCGAAGCGAGAAGCCAAAAAAGATATCCGAGAAACCGTATCGGACAAAAAAGAGAGGAAGGAATATCTCGGCCAATTCGATATTGACGGTTATGTGAGCATTGGCAAAATCATCATTTATGCAGGAATAATCGAACATCGCCGGACCCCGAAAGAAAGATGATACAAAACTTAATTTTGTGAAATGTAACTACGTACGTTAAGTGAATAGTATTGTTGGAAAAATAACTGGCTGCACGTAAAACCATTATAATAAAATAGATAGTATATGCTTTTCGACAATAAAGAACAACATGATGCTTTATATAGATTACTCCAGCAACTGAAGAATGTCTATGCGATGTATCAAATAACATTCAGCAACAAAATGTCAACGTATAAAGACATTTATGGCATACAGGATCAATTAGATGATATTATGCGAGCAATACTCAGTAGGTGTCCGACTTTTTACAGTATGCCGCAGCGTAAGAAATGGTGCATAGCTATACTAAAGCAATTTGATATGACCTATAAGGATTTCAATTGTAAAAATATAGGTGATTTTATTTTACATGGGCCTGAGACTTACAAACAGCAAATTGGCAGTATCAGGCAATTCAAGTAATAAAATAGGCATACTAAGCGGGCGTAGCTCAGGTGGTTAGAGCGCCGGTCTTATAAACCGGGTGTCGGTGGTTCGACCCCACCCGTCCGTACTCAATGCTTTGACGTTGAACATTTTGAGAAAAGTATTCGGGAAGTTTAATTACAACTCGATAAGGGTGTCTGGGACACCCGTGATATGTAATCCGTTACGAAAATCACAAAGGATAAAATAGTATGTTTTATCTAACCATTGAAGGGTGGAAAATTACACAAACATGCTCATAAGGAAACTAAAATGTCAACAGAAATAAATGTGTCCATAACAGACGATATGGTAGATAAGGCATATGAAATTGCACTTGCGAATCCATATGTATACTTTTGGGATCAATATGACAATATCAATACCGATTACGTCGTCCGATTCCTCAATTGGAAAGAAGAATACAAAGATGCGCATCCGATTGCATGGCTCGAACAGGACTTGTACGAACGCAGGTGATGATGAACATTGTAAGAAAGTCCTTGTTGAGGGTGGATTTACCGAAGAGCAAGCCAATGTCTTGGTATATGACTACGGCGTTAGTTGTCCAATCGATATGAATGCCGAATATTTTGCCCGGGATTCTTTTCTCTGTCGGTTTGAATTGATGTCCAATTACGATTGTATGAACTCGTACTGGTTTGAATCTCAAACCGAATCCGGTGAACCAGAAACTGAGGGAAAGTATTGGGGCGACGTTCTCAAGGTACTTGAAATCGGTACCAATAATCCTCTCGTTGACCGTGAGAAACTTAACCAAGACGTGCAAAACACTTCATCCGGGGCAAACTTGTTGACAATCCCTGTCCGTATCGAGTTCAAGGACCTCTGCAATACCGAGTTCACCATCCCAAAGGGAACCGAAATCGGTATGTACGACTCGTATAGCGGGGGAGGTGGACTCTTGAACGTCCCGTTGCTTCGTGATTACAAGATCGTTTTGAACAAGCCCCTTATCGATCAGTACACGTACTGGAGGATGGTTGTTGACGCTCTTGACGGTTATGCCATTACCGACACATATGGCACATATGAATCGCAGTATAGGGAAATATAGCATGAGAATGAGAAACAAATACCTTAAGGAGCATAACATGCTTGATAAAGAAACATTCATTAACTCTGCAATTGCCGGGATACTTTGGTCAACAAGTAGCGATAACGGCATGTATGAAACCCTGGAGGGGTTTGAATGGGACCCCGAATCTCTCGAACGGTTCAAGGAGTGTGCCGGTAAATTTTACGATGAAAATGAAACCAGGTTTGAACGACTTGAGGAATTACGTGTCACGTATGACTATGAGCAGCATGGGATTAGCTTCGTCCTGAATTGCAACGGTCATGGGTCCGGTTTCTGGGCCCGTATACCATGTGGATCGAATGAGGGAGACTTGATTTACAAGCAACTATCCAATGAGTGCATGGTCTTTGGGGCCATTGAAATTTACCTTTGGGACGATAACCTTGTTCACTTTCACGATTGACACGATACCTGACATAAAGGACTGTAGACCAGTACAGAAAGGATACAAACCATGTACAGAATAGTGACGACAGGAATTAAGGGATGGCCATACGCTATTATGTGTGGCCATGAAGAGGTTGCAAAGTATAGGAACATGGCGACGGCCAGGCGTGCCAAGTTTGTTTTCGAGATTCTGTCCCGGTAAGTAGGTTATACAGTATACAATGGATGGAAAATGATAAAAAACTTAATTTTGTGCAACGTAACTACGGGCGAAAATCGAATAGCATAGGAGGATAACATGACACTTATAGGAACTAATCGCTTTTGCCGTATCGTGTATCGTGGGAATCAAGTAGGTATAGTCCATAAAGAATCTGGGCAGTACATCGTTACGCTGAATGGATTCATTGCACGTTTTGCCAGGTGGGAAAATGTTGAATCGTATCTTGAAGAACAATTTTCTTAGTGGACAATAAAGAGTGTACTATCAAGGTAACTCTTATTGACCTTGACGGTGATATGGAAAGCCCTTGGATAAGAATCCACCAAGACGACTTGGATGACTACAATAAAAATATAGTTGATGAAGAATATAAGCGTGTTGGCGTCATGCTGAATAATTGTTTGTGTGGCGTCCCATATGGGCTATATGTGCCATATAGATTGGACGGATCAAGACAACCTGTCATAGACTTAAGAGCATCGACCGATATCAAAAGCTCGTTTGAGTATGCGTTTGGGGCTCCAAGCGACAAGGAAAATTCAAAGCCCTAGGAAGGAAAATAAAATGAAGAAATTACTCAAGAAACAAACAGGGAAACTGACAGGCCAGCACGAAGGCTTGACAGGCGACTTATCCGAAATTTGGGGTGATTGCAGTGGCATTTTCGGTGACTGCACTAACCTGCAAGGCAACGTAAGCGGCCTGAAAGGAAACTGTAGTAGGCTTTGTGGTAGTTGCACTAATCTTACAGGATATTGTAGTGGAATTTCGGGATATTGTAGCAATCTGACCGGAAGTTGTAGTGGCCTTCAAGGCGACGTAACCGATCTTCAAGGCGATTGCAGCGGCCTTTACGGTAATTGCAGCGGCCTGGAAGGCAATTGTACGGGCCTGGTAGGTAATCTTGACGATTGCGAACTCACTGATGATGATCGTGAAAACGGTGTTGATATCAGTGAATTGGTCGAATAATAGGAAACATTCCAAAAAATTGAGTTGGGCATACTAGAAAGGAAAACTAAAATGACTACGCAAACATTACTTGGAATTGAACTACTGGATTGGGATGGGTGGGATGATTGTATTGATGATAAAATCTTCCTTTATAATCCACAATGGAAATTTCCATCTATGCAAAAGTATAATGGTATGGTCATGGAAATTGATCGTAGCGGTAACTTCAATATCTGTGACAATGATAATGGATGTAATGTATTCCAAGAGGATCAAAGTTTCCTTTCTATTCCAGAGTTTCGACAATCGCTTTTAGAGAAAGTAGGGACAAAATGAGCGGTCTCGCGATACCACAGGAAGTTTCTAAATTTGAAAACCTTTGTGAAATTCATATTCGCAGCAATTTATCCCAGTCCTGCGATGATTGCTGCGAATATGCACCTTTGTTCCCAGTTTTTGGAAAAGATGGAGAAAAACGAATGGTTTGCTCAGAATGTATCGATCATGGAATTGACTATGATGGCGATATAGTATCTAAGATTTATTATCATAAATGCCAAAGGTGTAGTGTACTGATCGATGATGGGTATCTTATCAAAACAGATAAGTGTCCTTCGTGCGGATTTTCACATGGCATTAAAATTATTCGATACTAATCACAATGTCAACCAAAACCAATTGGAGGGTAACTATGAGTTTATTTGAAGACGTTCATTATATGGTTGGGTGCAAAAGTCCTGAATATGGTCTTTACTGTATCATGGTCCGATATCATGGGAAATATGGTATTGGGGTCATTACACCGGGTGGAAATGATATCATGTTGGAGGGCACGTACTATTCCAGGGAACATGCCGTAGATGCAATGCGAAAATTGAACCTTAACTTATCGCAATCCCCTTTCGTCAGATAGGGGTTAAGCGAAATTTTTCAAAAAATCTTCTTGACTTTTGCCAGAATTTGGTTATAATGTATTTACGCCAACTAAATAAAACAACATGTACTATCTCGATCATACTACTAATTCAGTTTTCAGCCTACATTATCACTTAATCGTTGTTGTTAAATACAGACGGAAGGTTTTTCGGTCGCAGACCATGATCGATTATGCCAAAACACTTGTCGAAGAAGTTGCGAATGGTTTTGGTGTCACTGTAGTAGAACAGGGTATCGATCAAGACCATATTCATATTTTGTTCAGGTCGAAACCGACGTTGGATATGACCAAATTCATCAACAGCCTCAAAACTAACACTAGCCGGATGCTCCGCAAAAACTTCAAACACGAATTTAGCGAAATATTATGGGGAGATTCATTCTGGTCTCCTAGTTACTTCCTAGCGACTACTGGTAACGTGACTATAGATATTATAAAAAAGTACGTGGAAAATCAATCGGTACGCAAGATCAAGCATGGCTAAGCGACGCAAAAATATCAACGAAAATACTCGCAATAGTTGCATCCGTTTCCGGGCTTATCCGGATTTGGAGCAGATAGAAATGTTAGCAAAAACATTCGGGTGTTGTCGTAAGATGTGGAACTATATGCTTGGCGAAGATCAAATCGATGATAAAGGTCGAAAATATAAGCCTCAAGACATCAAACAGCTATTCGGATACATGTCGGAATGCGATAAGTTCGCATTTGATAATGTTATCTTCAACTACCAGGATGCTTGGAGTCGATATTGGAAACTCATTAAAACACAAGGTAAACAGTATAAGAAATCGGCACTTAAACGCATCAAAAATGGTGGAAAACCATTGACAAACTTTGATATCAAGGGTCATCCTCAGTTCAAGTCAAAACATAGTGCTACGGATAGTTATACGACGAACGTGACAAATGGCAATATCAGAATCAAAGGCAATACAATTCGGATTCCTAAAATTGGTTCTATCAAAATTATCAAACACCAATGTCCACAGCCAGAATGGAAAATCAAAAAGGCAACGATTACCCGAACAAAAACAGGTAAATACTATATTTCCGTCTGCTTCGAGTTTGAAAAACATATAGGAAAGATTACGCAAACAACACCGTATAAAGTTCTCGGGCTAGATTACAGTAGTCCTAATCTATACAAGGGAAGTGATGGATCAAGTGGTGACTATCCGAAATACTATCGCAAGTCGGAAGAGAAACTGGAAAAAGAACAAAAGAAACTCTCACATCAAAAATTAAAAAGTGGAAGATATAAGAAACAAAGACTTGTAGTTGCAAGACTACATGAAAAAGTACGTCATCAACGCAAGGACTTTCTACATAAGCGATCATGCTCGATAACCAAGACATTCGATTTTGTAGTAGTCGAGGATTTGGATTTGCGGAACATGGGTCAATGTTTGCGACTTGGTAAGGCTACCGCTGACAATGGCTTCGGTATGTTACGAAATTTCATATCGTATAAACTTGCGAATAAGGGTGGTGCTCTTATCAAGATTGATAAGTGGTTTCCTTCAAGTCAACGCTGTAATGGTTGCGGTTTTGTCAACAATGCTGTCAAAGACCTAAATGTGCGTGAGTGGGAATGCCCACAATGTAACCGTCTTAATGAACGTGATGAGAATGCAGCCGCAAACATTAAACAAGAGGGCATTAGGTTGCTCTCAACCAACGGGATTACGTTGGGCGATATAAGCGGTAAGGGTGATTCCTGCCGTTCTCGTTGCCAAGAGGCAACGCTACTCGCGTCAAAAGAGGTAGACTTTATGGTTTGCCGAAGCCCCTTGCGTAAGCAAGGGGTATAATCACAGGGTTTGTCTAATAGTTTCTATTCTCCAGCCCCGGTTGATACAGTATATGGTTTTCGTGTTCCGTATACTCCTATGTTTAATTCGTAGGCGGGGTTATGTTCGAAGTGAACTATCTAAAAAAAACTAACAGAAATCATGAAGAAATTACTTGCGAAAAATTCCAAAGAACTGACGGGCCAGCACGAAGATTTGACCAGTGGCCCATCTGGAATTTATGGCGATTGCAGTAATATTACAGGAAACTGTAGCAATCTGCGAGGCGATGTAAGCAACGTACAAGGCAATGTAAGCGATCTAGTAGGGGATGTAAGCAATCTTCGAGGCAACGTATTTGGCCTTAGAGGTAATTGCAGTAGTCTGAAAGGTGATTGTAGTGGAATTTCAGGTGATTGCAGCAACCTGATAGGCGACGTGAGTGACCTGATAGGCGTCGTAAGCGGCCTTCGAGGAAACGTAAGCGAAATTTGGGGAAAATGTACTGGATTGACTGGTAATTGCGACGGTCTACAAGGTTGTTGCAGTAATCTGCTAGGGGACGTAAGTAGAATCTTTGGCGATTGCAGCGATCTGATAGGAGATTGCAGTGGAATTTGTGGCGACTGTACTGGCTTGACAGGCAATTGTACTGGCTTACAAGGTAATCTCGACGATTGTGATCTAACTGATGATGAACGCGAAAATGGAATCGATATCAATGATCTGATCGAATAATATAAATTTGAAAGTAAAATAGAACTAGAAAAAATATAAATATAGAATATATAGAATAATTTCTACAAATAATACACAAAGGAGAAATGTAAATGATTATATCATTGCAAAAACAAAAATCTAGAATGGTTTTCGAACTCCACAATCTTGGATTCAACGACCAACAAATTAAAAAGCTACGTTCGGCATCAAGGACACTTCAAAAATGGTTTGAAATGGAGTGTGGCTCAGACGATGGGTGTATCGTTCGTATCTCTGATACAGCCGGTGAACCCATTGAAACGTACGAAGGTATACCATGCCTGCTCACATTTGAAGGAAACAAACGATGCTATACTCGCATAGTAGATAAAGAGGCAGCAGCACGTTCGATAATTAAATCTATTGGAGAGGAAAACGATCAGTGCGTGTTTTATATTCAGACTGACCCTAGGGGTGCGGCATTATATGCTGTTCCTAAAGAATATCTGGTCAATAGGAAGATTGAACAAATTTACCCTAATGGTGTAGCAATCTACTAAATAGTTGTATGATTTTGCTCTATTCGGTAGAAAATGGAGATAACATGGTTGATCTTGAAGATAAACTTCGAGCGATGTTTTGTGAGAAAACGGGCAATGATATTATCGATTCATCTATTGCATATGGCAATGGATACGACAAGTATGTTGTAAATTACGAACGGCAACGTAATCTTCCTGTTTTATTCCTTCAAAATCCTGGAGGAACTCCCTGCGTTCGTCTTTTGCCACATTTAGCAAATTGTTTGACGGTTACAGAAAAATCGGAGCAGCTTGAAAAACTGTTGAATGACAACGACCGACAGGCTAGTGGCGATGAATATATAATTGATATGGTTAGTCAGCGGCATATTGATTTTGTGAAATCATCCGGCGACTACAGTAATGTCGGTATACTCGAAAATACCTACAATTATGATACCCTGCTTGAAACAGACTTTCAATTTTTTCTTTGTCAGCACATTGAGGACTTTTATAAAAATAACGACAACTGGCTAATTGTCTTGTCCGTCCACGGCGGTTGCGATATTCGGAGTGGTTATAGCGGGTATCATGTATTCGAGATTCAAGATGATAATTCCGGCCATCCCCCTCTATCGATCATTTTTCCGAAAATCTTGTTTGATATATCTGGAAGTGATGGTGACTGCGTAGACAGCATATCATCTGCCGTTAGTCGCGGATGCAAGTTTAATGGTTCAAGCTGGCTAAAGGACAGCAAGATTGTTCGAGTTGCAGTAGAAAGCGGTGGCGAATTGTATACTGTGACCGAAATCGAAAAACAATAGCTAGAACAGGATGGGAAATACAAAATATGGCCAATATATCAAAAACAATTAGATATTCCGGGAAAGGTTGTCCACAATGTGGGAAAAAGATAACTGTTGATGTTCGTGCCGGTGATATACGAAAGTGGAAGTCTGGAAAGTATTCGATAACAGAATGTTTTCCTTATCTAAACGAAAATGAGCTAATAAATGTAGCCGGGTGCCCATGCGAGGGTTGTTATATAAGAGTCTTCGGATAATATTTTCTACTAAATTCAATATAAAAAGAAAAATCAAATGAAGAAATTACTCAAGAAAAATTCCAAGAAACTGACAGGCCAGCACGAAGTCTTGACAGGAGACTTGTCTGGTCTGGAAGGTGATTGCAGCAATTTGTATGGAAACGTAATTGGCCTTTGGGGCGATTGTAGTCATCTCAAAGGAGATGTGTCCGGGCTGAAAGGCAACTGCACCGACATTTGTGGCGATTGCAGCAATATGACGGGTGACGTAAGCGGCTTGAAAGGCGACTGCAGTAATCTGCGAGGATATATATCCAACTTGCGAGGATACGTATCCAATCTACAAGGTAATTGTACCTGCCTGACAGGTGACTGTACAGGATTAACAGGGAACTGTGGAGAATTAGTAGGGAGTTGTACTTTTCTGAAAGGAAATGTAAGTGGTCTGGAAGGCGATTGCACCGACCTGGAAGGCGATCTTGACGACTGTGGGATTACTGATGAGGAACGTGAAAATGGGATTGATATCAATGACCTGATCGACCATGAGAAAGTGCACGTTATGCAATATATTTTTCATTGGTTGGAAGATGATGGTACACCACTATTTCATAGAAATGGTGAAACATGTATTCCCAATACGCATTGTAAGACTCTTGAACTTCGTTGTGGAAAAATATCACTAGCTAGAATTAGTCAAGTATGTACTAATACTGATAAATACGGTGAGGAATGGCGTGTCGAGTCACCGAACTACGGCATCCCAATTGACTGTATTATGGATACGTCATGTGCGTATAGTGATCCTGAAATTCTTAAAGCACTCGTTGAGTCGTCCTGCCGCGATTGGCTGTGTGATCTCGAATTGTCCTAAAAATTCAGATATTCAATTATTTTGTAACATAACAACGTACCAAAATCGAATAGTAATATGAGAACAAAATACGAAGTCAAAGAATTGATCGAGACAGCGAAAGAACAGTGCCGTATCTGGCAGCGTCAAGAGAATACATATTACGCTTCAGGCTACGATCTATGGAAAACTGCCGAAAGATGTGAACACCTTTTATCCCTCTATGATGATGATAAATGGGAGAATGAGGAAGTGGATTGGGCTACGCATAATGAGGCAGAGCTGCTTGAATCTTGTCTGGAATATGCCTAGCAAAGATAATCAAAATAACTAAATAGAACTATGACTATCATATTTGATGCAAAAGAACTGTCTAAATTCGAACGCCTTGTAACGAAACTTGGAATAAAGAAAAACACCTATGGTGTCAATGTCTGTTTTATTCCTACCGAGAATGGACTATCCATATGTGTTAGGAGTAACGAATTCTTTATGTTATATGACATTATATCTATGGATATAGATGAACCTTTTGCAATACGGTATGGCGACTTTAAGGATGCTGTTGCTAATGCTGATGGAAATATCACGTTTGAATTTGATGGCGTAAATGTCATTGTCTCATATACAGTGAAGCGTATACCTGTTTATAAGTCAATACCTTTGGTCAGCAGCGCCAAAAGAAATATACCGGACTGCCCGTCTGTAATACAAGATATTAACAACAGTTATTTTGATGCTATAGCTACTGCTTCTCATTATACAGGTAGAAATTATTCACGATATACAATTGGCGGAGTAGCACTGGTAGGTGATACGGGACAAATTGTTTCTACTGATACTCGTGCCATGCTTGTACAAGACGGATTCCAATTCCCGTGGAATAGCATAGTCGTTTGTCCTATAACCAAATTATTTGGATCAAAAGAATTAAGTAGTCTTAGCGATGCTCCGAAAATTGGGAGTACACCACTTCATGTATATATTGAGTCCGGGCCAATGAAGCTGTGGGCCAACATAGTTGGTAATAATTTTCCAAACTACAAAAGAATAATTCCTGATGTAACCTATCATACAAAACTAGTGATCGATAATAATGATGCAAAGTTTGTGATCGATCATATTAACTTGCTCCCCGGTATGAATAATGAGGTTATTTTATATGTAGACGAATCTCGTAATATATACATACGTGGATACGATGAAAAAAATATGTTGCTCACAGGGCTTCGTCTTACACATTCTACTTCATCGAATGGCGAAATTAGCATATGGATGAACCGAGATCATCTACGAGATGCGATCCGCATGGGACATAGGGAAATATATATATGTAATAATAGTACTTCAGTTAGCAGGGGTGATACTGCAAACTTCATTTGGCAACCGCTGGAAGATTTGATAGTTAGCCCTAACACAAAGGTTATGTCAATATCTAGCAAATAGTTTATAGAAATATGGTATACGAAATAATTATTCCACATCTATTTGACCCTAGGGTAAATATATATAAAGATTGGAAATCGTATCGGAATAGTGCAGTAAATCCGAGCCAATACGAAAGCATGAGCAATTTTGCTTATGATAATTTTGGTCAAACACTGGATGAACTTGATAATCAAGACTTCATATCCGTCGTGGGACATGAATATAGTTATTATCGAGTATGTCAACTACCAACAGCTAAAGCAGTTGGCTTGTAACTCCCCGGTAGTGCGAACGGCCTAAGCCTCCTACCTTTATGGACTTGAAAATCAAGAGTGGGGTTACATCATGGGGTGGTTGACATCACCCCTTACAAATGAGTTTACTCACTTGTAACTGCAACAAGGTACTCGATTCCCTTACGATGCAGATTCATTGCTCCAATACGATCATCATTAGATTTATAATGACAATTTTTACATTCAAACTTATGTGCTTTCTTATTGCGATTGCCTTCCTGGGTATGCCCGCAAATAGGGCACGCTTGAGAAGTATACGCTGGATCAAAAGCAATAACCTTAGAGCCAGCTTGCCACGCCTTATATGTCAGCTTCTGTCGCAAGTCATAAAATGCCCAACTTACCATAACATATCTATCTTTAAGTCTTATCCTTTCAGTCGCTGATCGTACTCCAGTTAAGTCCTCAATAGCGAATAACGTGCTTGCTGTAGCATTTTTAACGAGTGCCTTTGATACACAATGATTCACATCCTGCATCCAACGGTTTTCTCGATTTCCAATGGCTTTCAACCTACGTCTCGCACTAGGCGTTTGCCTACGTTGAAGTTCACTACGGGTCTTTTTATATTGCGCCCTGCGATATTTGATTAGTCTCCCATGATAAAAGGTTGTTTGTTTTGCAGAATCATACGATGTAGCAATAAAATTAATGCCAAGATCAATACCAACGACATTGCATATTGCAGTATCTGGACATTCAGGAATATCTTTAGAAACAGGAATATGCAGAAACCACTTGCCATGTTTTGTTACCAGCTTCGATGTGCCAAATTTCCATGTACCATCAAAATACTTAGCCATACCTGTTTGAAAATATGGCATTTTTATTCGCCCTGCCAAAGTATTTACCGATACAGTGTTTGCTTTGAATGTATAGTCTCTATTCCAAACAAGATCAAGCTCTGGATGTTTGAAATTGGGTTTAATCCATTCTTTTTGATTGGTGCGGATAGTCTTATATCGAGCAATTACAGTCCTTGTAACCGAAATAGCCATTTGAGATCGAAGTCCAAATAGGTCGCGCAATACTTTGTAGGTATGTTTTTGTACTTCGGGTTGTTTCAAATTATGTGTCTGAAAAATATATTCAGCAACATAATTACACGCTTTGGAATATGCCCGCATTGTTTGAAGCAAAATTAGCCTGTCTTCGATGGCAGGGACTATCTGGATTTTAGCTGTTATGCAAAACATATTTTCCTCACTAAAATGTATTACCCCATATTATAGCGAAGAAAAATATCATGTCAACCCCAACAATGCCGATTCCTCCCAAACCTAAAGGGTTGGGCTTCCTCGGCGAACTATGTGAATCAAGAGAAGATGCTGTAGTAGAAGCTATACATTTATGGTCCGGTTATCCTTATAAAAATGCTGATTCAAGAGAAGCCGGTAGGAAACTGAAACAAGCAATAGAGGAAAACGAATGACGAGCGAACTCAATAGAGATACTAAAAAGGCTTATACATTTTTATGTATTATCGCCCATGAATGTATACAAAATGGCAATATGGGCGAATTGCATGAATACCTTGATGAACTTGGAGGTAGGCTATTCACTATCAATTCGAAGATGGACGTAGTTGGGTGTAGATTTACAGTACCTTGTGACTCAGGAAAAATCTACATCTATGAAGATAGGGTTGAAGGACAATATGGGAGATCGAGTAGTAATGAAACATCATTATGCCAACAGTGCAGATTTAATTTCGACCCAGAAATTCAGGATGCAATAATGGAATATGCAACTATTATATGGGATCAAATGGTCCAAGGACTTTGATAAGGAAAGAACAATGAAGAAAGGTTTAACGAAACATATCAAGAAGCTGACAGGTTTACATGAAGGTTTGACAGGCGATTTGTCCGATATTTGGGGGAACTGTAGTAGCCTGGTAGGCGAAGTAAGAGACCTTCGAGGTGATGTATCCAAGCTGAAAGGAAAAGTAAGTGGCCTTAAAGGTGGCTGCACTGGTCTAATAGGTGATTGCAGTTGCCTGGAAGGAGACGTGAGCGACCTGACCGGAGATGTAAGCGACCTAAAAGGAGACGTGTCCGATCTGCGTGGGAGTATATACAAACTGCGTGGAGACGTATCCGGTCTTCGAGGGGATGTATCCGGCCTACGTGGAGATTTATCTAACTTGATAGGAGATTTATCTGGCCTTACAGGAAATGTAAGTCTACTGCGAGGAGATGTATCAGGATTACGAGGTAGTTGCACCGGAATTTACGGGATTTGCACTGATCTGCAAGGTGACCTTGACGACTGCGATATCACTGCTGAAGATCGTGAAAATGGGATTGATATCAATGACTTGATCGACCATGAGAAGGATCGATCAAAAAAATAAAGACAACAGATAACACTCTAAAATCATAGGATCAGTTCAGAAAGGATTTTATACAATGTACAAAGGATTGTTCATTATATTGGTGATATTTTTGTCAGGATGCAAAAGTTACCATACACATTTGACCTTAGAATACAGTATACCTGATAATTTTGGTCAAGGTAAAATAGCTGTAACAATGGTTGATATATAATTAAAAACATTTTTGGTGGAAACATGGGAACACTTAGGACATTATCGTTTGCGTACCTAAACAATCAGGCCAGATATCTTGAAGTTGTAGTTGACCTTAATAATATCAAATGTGCAATCGCCCATACGAAAGATGATAATAGCGATACCACATCGCTACTCGCATTTAAGAGCGACAACCACATTGAAAATGGAGATACAATCGAAGTTGATATTCCAATAGATCAGATGGAACGTATTCTTTACCAACATAGTATCAATCCAAAACGTAGGTTCCATACTCATGGAATTGGATACAACAAGAAAATGATATGATGATATTTGCAGAATCTTTTCCTTCTATGTACTATCAGTTGTTATCCATTTTAATATTCATATTTATCATAATGTTTATCATGAAAGGTGCACGATGAAGAAATGTCTTAAGAAACAGGCCGAGAATCTGACGGACCAAAACGAAGATTTGACTGGTGACTTATCTGGCCTGCAAGGCAACAGCAGTAATCTGAAAGGCGATTGTAGTGGGATTTTAGGAGATTGCAGTAATATCACTGGCGACGTGAGCGGCCTGGCAGGGTGCTGTAGCGATCTGGAAGGCGATGTAAGCGAAATTTGGGGTGACTGCACTGGCCTTTATGGTAATTGTACTAAACTGAAAGGCAATTGCAGCGAAATTTGGGGTGACTGCACCGACCTTCGAGGTAACTGCACCGGATTGACTGGCAATGTAAGCTACCTGCGAGGGAATTGTACTGGCCTGTCGGGAGATTGCAGCAATCTGACTGGGGGTTGCAGCGACCTGACTGGGGATTGCAGTAGAATTTTGGGTGATTGCACTAGTATTTTCGGAAATCTCAAAGGATTGAGAGGCAACGTAAGCAACCTGCAAGGCAATTGCAGCAACCTGCAAGGGAATTGTAGTGGTCTGACTGGATGTTGCACTGGTCTGCAAGGTTATTGTAGCTATCTTCGAGGTTGCTGTACCGGATTGCGAGGCGATTGCAGTCTACTGAGAGGTGATTGTAGTCGCCTGCGAGGAAGTGTAAGTGGTCTTTATGGAGAATGCAGTGGACTGAAAGGCGACGTAAGTTTTCTGACAGGTGACTGTACCGGCCTGAAAGGCAATTGCAGCGGTCTAAGAGGAAACCTGGACGACTGCGAACTTACTGAGGAGGACCGAAAAATCGGAGTTGATATTAACAGCCTGATTGTATCATAAAAAGGAAAGAACCATGAAGAAATTACTTACGAAAAATTCAAAAAAAGAACTGACGGGCCAGCACGAAGGCTTGACTGGTGACCTGTCTGGACTTTGGGGTCATTGCAGTAATCTGACAGGGAACGTAAGTGATCTTTGGGGAGAATGTACTGGACTGCGAGGATCATGCACCGGACTGAAAGGTGATTGCAGTGGAATTTGGGGAGATTGCAGCGGTCTGCATGGGAATTGTACTAATCTACGTGGAAACTGTAGTGATCTGATAGGAGAATGCAGTAATCTGAAAGGTGACGTAAGCAGACTTTGTGGTGGTTGTAGTGGAATTTTTGGTGATTGTAGTAAGATTTGTGGAGATTGCAGTAATCTGATAGGAAACGTAAGCGGCCTGATAGGATATGTAAGCGACCTGCGAGGAAACTGTAGCGAGATGATAGGGAATTGCAGCAAGCTACAAGGCGACTGTAGCAGAATTTTTGGCGATTGCAGCGGTCTTTACGGAAATTGTAGTCGCCTACGAGGCGATATATCTGGAATGCGAGGAGACTGTGCTAATCTGACTGGTGATTGTACTAATTTGCAAGGCGATTTCACTTTCCTACAAGGTGTTTGCAGCGACCTAAGAGGCAACTGCACCGGCGTTTTTGGCGACTGCACTGGAATTTTTGGTGAATGCAGCGGCCTGGAACTCGACCTTGACAACTGTAATCTCACTGAGGAAGATCGTGAAAGAGGCGTTGATATCAATGACCTGATCGATATGTGACTCAACATAACAAATCGCTACCATGAATGCAAAAAAATTAAAAAATATATTATTTAGTTATCTGAAAGATAACTGTGATGAGCTACATGGACTATCATCAATATCTATAGACAAAAATTTGAGTTATTTTTGTGATGATGGAAGTTTTGATGCAAATTGTAACTTCGTATTTTATGTTGATAATGTATTTATTGATAGTTTTCAATCACATAAATCAGCAGAAAAAATTGAAAAAGTTGCCAATGAATTAAAAGCATTTATACAAAACGCTTTTAAGGATATATTTGAGTTGCGTTCTGTGCACTGGAAAGGTTTGAATTTTGAAGCAATCTATTACCATGATCGTTGTAAACATGGGATATCTGTTTCGAAACCATGTAAATTCAAGTATGTAATATCGTTGCATATATCTCAAAATAATAACAAAAATGTATCATAATGGAATTTACTACTGGATTTATATCAACAATTTGCATAATAATTATAATCAGGGCAATAATCGAGTGGTCTTTTGAGTGAATCAATCTATTCCATCCATGACGGATACAAAAATGCAAAAAGAACAAATTCTTAATCATGTACGAGGCATACTCAGTTCTGCAGAATATAGAAATAGTACACAAACAGAGCAACTGATAAGCGTTATATTGCCTCGATTATATGAAGATGATGAGATTTTTAATCGGGTAAAGGAACTACATAGGGTTCATAAAATAGTCAACAACGATCTAATTCGTTGTATGTCTGCATTGGTTAAATATCTCGAAGAAAACTGAATGTCAGAAAAATTCAACGAATATCATGGTGCTAAATGGACTTACAAAAACAATATCTTGAAAATTTTAACTGTTATCTTCCTATGGCTATGAGAGCTTTCTCGTGGTGCTGGGACCATAACGAAGCCCGTGAGGCTGCCGAGTATGCCGTGCATATTGCCTTACTCACATACGATGATACAATGGCGTCTTTGTCAACGTATGTATATTGGATGTCAAGACGGGAATCGCAACGGTTAAGAAGGCAAAAGATCAAGGCTTCTTCATGTGTATCGTTTCATAACCTTAATAAAGATTACGACTTTGATACGTTCGATGTAGAGGATACGCACTATACTCCAGATAATACGATATGGGACGACGTAGAATCCATACTCGAACAAGAAGACTCACAAACACGTAGGAGAAACGGTATCCGTGCTACCGTACTCAAAAGATATTTCATTAACGGGGAAACACAGCCAGAGATTGCTAGATCAATTGGGGTATCGCAGCAATGCGTGAACCAGTATTATCAAACTGCAATTGAAACACTTAGAGAGAAATACTAATGGAAAAATACATCTTGTGTACACAAATTATAGTTGTATTGTGCATCATATATCTCAATATAAGGATAATGTATCTCGCACATGCAACTCGTATATTAAAAACTCAAAATGATATTTTGATAGATGTTGTTGAAAACGCTCTTGAATTGAATGCAAGTGTACTTAGCCAACACGCGAACATGCTTGATGCACAATCTCATAATACCAAAGATGGAAAATAATATCGAAGTAATTGGAATAATAGTATTTACATGCCCCAACTGTAATTCAAAGTATGTATGTAATACTGAGTCAATTAAGTTAGGACTGTCTATATCTTGTTCATGTGGGTGGAATAGACTCTATCAGCCAGGAACTACAGTCTCTACAAATATCAATGAAGCCGTATGCTGGGGGAAAAATTACCGAGATGGCATTCCTATTCCTGATATCCCTGTGCAGTATAACAGGAATGGATGGGAACAAGAGGCCGGTGACTTTCGTACTGCAACAGAAATTATTCGAGACAACAAGTTCGCAATCAGGAAATGCAATAACTCAAATCGCAATGTGAAAGACGAGAGACCAAGGAGAAAAAGACTATTGAAAACTATAACCAAGCGGTTCCTTTACAGGATTATAAGGCAATGATTGCCAATTTCATATTGACCGGGATGAAGCCAAAGGTTAATAAACAGCATAAAAATGCTGTTGTATTTGATGACAACGATAAAAAAGTAAGGGATTGTGTAGACGCATTATGTGCAATTGGTTACAAAGAGAATGAGGCAATTACAAAAGTAAATATTGCGTTGCGTGACGGATTTAGGATGGAAGATGAGATATTAAAGGCTGTAATTGGAATGTGATATCAATTCAACTATTGGGGCTTTCGAATGCAAGATTTAATATGCAAAACCGATCAAGAAACAAATGTTATCGAACAGCTAAAATCTGATGGAAAGAATCCGTACCAAATCGTTAAAATGGAATGGGTTGTTCCAGACTTTGGCGGAAAAATGTACCAAAAATATACATATTTATATGAACAAGAGATGAGTGATGGAAAATAATGGATGGTTTCTCATAAAGAAACAAAAAGACTTTTTAAAAATAGATAGTGAACCTATTGGAAAGGATTTTCTTATCTATAATCAAGATAGCATCTGTAATCCAGACCGTATTATTTCGCATGTTTGTCTTATAGATTTTAATTCGGTTGATCCTGTAATCCACCTATTAAAATATAATCCTAGTTTTGATAATGTGGAATATATGATAAATCTTAGCTCTAAAGATTACTGGTTTTATCCGATAAAATATCCTTTTTCAAATGGTTAATACAAACGAACTTAGGCCATCTTCCATTAAAGGTATTATTGGATGTGACCAGATTAAATCAAGGCTTCTTGTTTCGATAAAAGCATCTATCGAGAGACAGGAAGCCTGTCCCCATATCCTATTGTCAGGTCCGCCTGGCCTTGGCAAGACAACGTGGGCAATGGCTATCGCAAACGAACTTGGTACTGACTTCAAGATAGCGAATGGCGCAGTCATCAAGTCTGCCAGGGATTTACTACCGTTGCTGACAAAAGCAGAACCATATTCTGTTATATTTATCGATGAGCAGCATCGTATGCCGATTGAAGTGGAAGAATTGCTCTATACGGCAATGGAAGACTTCCGCGTGGATATTCCCATGGGAGAAGGAAGATTTGCAAGAACGGTAAGTATCGATCTTAATCCAATTACTATCATAGGGGCTACCACGATTTCCGGTATGCTATCCGCACCGCTTCTAAGTCGATTTATCATCCATGAGACAATTGATTTTTACGGAATTGATGATCTTAGCAGCATAGCTTTATCTTCGGCAAAAAAACTTAGTGTGACCATAGATAATGATGCAACAAACGAGATTGCAAAACGTAGCCGTGGAACTCCACGTATTCTCAATGGATTCTTACGATGGTGCAGGGACCTTGCACAATCGAGACGCAATAATCATATTACGTTAGAACTCGCCCAAGAGGCTTTTGATACGCAGTGCATTGATAGCCTTGGACTGAATAAGACTGACCGAGATTATATGAATACTATCATAGATGTATATGAAAACAAACCAGTTGGAATTGAAACAATCGCATCTACTCTGAATATAAACAAGATGACCCTGGTCGAATCAACCGAGCCATACCTGCTTAGACAAAAGCTCATTGCAAGAACACCACGCGGAAGAATAGTTTTACCAAATGGAATCTTACATCTAAATAAAAATAGCAATGAATGAACCTAAATATTTTGTCAAAAATGAATCTTGGAAATCTGATCTTTGGTCTATCCAAATCGATTTTATTTGTGAGGATTATGCAATATTTCAAATTAAAAATCGTGATGGAGTAAATATCGGTAACTGCACGGCTAATATGGAGGATAATCATATTGCAGTATCATTTAACGGGCATAGTGAGATTGTCAATCTAAAGTCTTTCTATGCTGCTGTAAAATATATTGACGGATATATCAATCAAGACTCTACAGCTTATGTACGGAAATAATCAATAGAACTTGCAGTATTCAACCTACAACTTTATAAAGGGGAAAAATTATGATGATGTCTGATATGTATAAAATGTTCGATAATCCGCTTGAAACTCTTATTGAGACGGTGGGGAAATATCGCGAAAATCTCGAAGAAGGCTTCATATCCGAGTCTGAAGCAGTCTTCAATCATCCTGAATATATCATCAAAAAGGCCCTTATCGATTTTCTCGCGGATACAATCGGAAAACAAGAGTTTTTTATAAATTTCGTCAACTATACTACTAGCAGTAAACTTGACTTTATTGGTGGGGCGTGGTTTGGGCCTGATGCTGACGGTGGATATTTCATCCGTGAGCTTTTTAAAGATTAACATGTGATACATAGATAAAATCAATAGGGCAACAGTAAACTACCAACACCTAAAGGAGTTGGCTTTTAAGCCAAAAGTTTACTAGACTAAGTTAAACCTTTAACTACGTTAGACTTGAAATTAGGTACGTCAGAATGCTTGATCTAGTTCTGACCTCTACGTTGTAACATTAAACAGTTCTGTTTGGTAGGAACAGTGTGTTGCAAAATTAAAACCAAGCCATAACATTGTCTAAGATCAACTAACTCGAAAGAGATTTATGTTTATTTTTGTTTTATCAAAAACTGGAAAGCCTTTGATGCCCACGCAGCGATGCGGGTGGGTTCGTAGGGCGTTGAAAAACGGGAAGGCTAAAGTCGTGAGACGCGAGCCTTTCACGATTCAACTGCTCTATGATTGTCCTGAAATCACTCAAGACCTTGTTCTCGGAGTTGATGCAGGATCAAAGCATATCGGACTTTCCGCAACAACAGGACAGAAAGAGGTGTTTTCGGCAACGGTCGAACTCAGAACCGATATTGTTGATTTGCTGTCGTCACGCCGAGAGATGCGGCGTTCACGCCGGAATCGAACGACGAGATACAGAAAACCTCGTTTCAACAATAGGACAAGACCTGAAGGATGGTTAGCACCGTCGGTGCGATGGAAGGTTGAAGCACACAAACGAATCATAAAGCTCGTCTATTCTATCTTACCTATCAGCAAGACTATCGTTGAAACAGCCCAGTTTGATATTCAGAAGATTAAGAATTCTGAAATTGCTGGCAAGCAATACCAGCAAGGTGAACAGCTTGGTTTCGCCAATGTGAGAGAGTATGTTCTTTACAGGGACGGCCATAAGTGTAGACAATGCGGAACGAAGAAGGCTAAGTTCCACGTTCATCACATCGAGAGTTGCAAGACGGGTGGTGATGCTCCGAACAACCTAGTAACACTTTGTGAGGTCTGTCACTGTAAGGTGCATGAAGGAGTGCCACTGAAGGTTAAACGAGACAAAAGTTTTCGTGATGCTACAGGGATGACGATAATGAGACCAACCCTGTTGCGAGAATTACGTGAGATATATCCCTATGTCATAGAAACCTACGGTTATATTACGAAAGAGATAAGGCATTTGTGCGGTATCGAGAAATCCCATGTAAACGATGCAAGGTGTATTTCTAGTAGACCAAATGCAGCCCCATGTGAGAGTTTGATAATAAAATTTGTTCGCAAGAATAATAGACAACTGCATAAATGCACTATCAGTAAAGGTGGTGTTCGTAAGGCAAATAAAGCCCAGAAATACGTCTTTGGTTTCCAGCTTTTTGATAAAGTTGAGTACCAAGGACAGCAATGTTTTATTTTTGGAAGACGTTCTTCCGGCAGTTTTGATGTAAGGAAACTCGATGGAACAAAAGTTTCAGCAAGTATTTCTTACAAAAAGCTGAAACTCTTAAAGAAATCAACAACTATTTTACTAGAAAGGGTCGATTCCTCCAACGGCTAAAGCGGTTGGTTTCCTCGACGAAATTTTATGGCTAAACAAAAAAGTAATGCAGTCTATCTTGAAAAATCCATTTTCAATAGACAGGAATATAATACGTGGGAAGACGCATGTAGAAAATATAATGTCGAATGTATTCTCGTAGATAGGGAATTTATTCGTTCGAGTATGCAGGAAATACAGCATGGTGGGCCACAATACTTATGGAGTTCTATAGAAACAAATAAAGTAGCTCCGTTCATTGGATCATCTGTAAACTGGAATATATTCACGGATGTCTTTCCTCGCAAATATATACCAAATGAATTATTTTTGAATACGTGTCCCGAGTATGTCGAAGCGTTCGAAGCAAAGGACGATAATAGAGAGATGTTCGTTCGGTCTATAGTAGGCGATAAGTCTCTTTCAGGATCAGTCGGTAGAGTAAGTGATATTGTAAAAGAATGCCTTAGGGATGATGAATGGATTGCTATCAGCCCTATCAAAGACATAGGAGAAGAATTTAGATTTATTGTACATGATAACCAGGTAATCTCTGGCGCGATGTATATTACACCGGAAGAAAAAATAGTACAGCCGTATCAATATAAGGATTATAGACTTGAAGATAGTGATCCCGCCATGTTATATGCGAAAAGCATTTGCCCTTTACTATACGATTTTTCGCGTGTGGCAGGATTAACATATACTATGGATTTGACTTATGACCGTATATCTAAATCATATAAGATAATCGAGTTTAATTCATTCTGGACAGCGGGAATCTATGGGAATAGTGTAGATGGAATAGTACAGTGGATTGCAAATCGGCCATAACTATTGTTATTTCTACGATATCCGCTATAATACAGTATTAAAGAAATCAACAACTATTTTACTAGAAAGGGTCGATTCCTCCAACGGCTAAGGCGGTTGGTTTCCTCGACGAAATTTTATGATTGTTATTTTATCTGGTGATGTGCATTGGGGAGACTATCCAACACTATGTGAAAAAATGGATACACTCCTAATTAAAGCTGGTAATAAAGAGATTACGATTATGAACTCCGGTAGGCCAGGTGCTGAAACTATTGGCCTACTTTATGCAAAAGAGAAAGGATATAAAGATTTATGTGTGCTAGAAACAGCAAACAAGGTTATTGAATCTGCTAAAAATTCAGGTGATAGGATCGTAGGAGTAATTTTCGGAGGAAATGATGATGAAGTAAGCAACTATTATTTTCAAGAATTAACAAGTAATGGCGCAGCTACCAGGAGAATATCAATTTCATAAGGAGAAGTGACATGAATAAAGGGCTGGAACAAAAATATAAAATGTTGACAGGTGGACTTAACGGGCTATCAGGGGACCGTTCTAGGATGACTGGTGACTGTAGTGGACTTTACGGTGTTTGTTCTGGCCTTGAAGGTGACGGAACAAATGTCTTTGGCGATTGCACCTTTCTTATGGGTAATGTATCGAAACTTGTTGGAAACTGTTCCGGCCTTCGAGGGTTTTGCACTCGCATTCGTGGTGATTTATCAAGGCTGATCGGTGATTGTACAAAACTTTCCGGTGACTGTTCTAGTCTTTCTGGTGATTGTTCTGGTTTAAAAGGCAACTGTACTGGTATATATGGAAATTGTACTGGCCTGGAAGGAGACCTGGATAATTGTGGAATTACTGACGAGGATCGAGAAAATGGAATTGATATCAAAAAACTGATTAAAAAACATGAAATAAAAAGAAAAATAAAGAAATTACCTGAAGAATATAATAGGGTGTTGACAGGAAAATATCCCGATACGATAAAAGATAATGACGAATTTAACGGTAATATGAATTTCTGGGGTCATCTCACGAATCTTCAGGGTGACTATACGAATCTTCGAGGATATTGTCAAGTTAATTTCTTTGGTGATTGTACAGGGCTTAAAGGCAATTGTGAATTCCTAAAAGGTAACTGCACAAATATATGGGGTGATTGTACTGGCCTTTCAGGAGACTGTTCTGCAATTCAAGGAGACTGTACCAATATTAGAGGAGACTGTACAAACATTGAGGGTGATTGTACTTATCTTCGTGGTGATTGTACTGGTATACGAGGAGTATGTACAGGACTTGTAGGTGATATCGATGAGTGTGACATTACTATGGAAGACCGAGAAAATGGGATTCATATCAGAGAATTGATTGAATCATGAGGAAGGAAAGAGCCATGAAGAAATTACTCCAGAAACGACCCCGTAAACTGACTGGACAGCATGATGGTCTGACAGGAAACTTATCCGGCCTTACAGGAGCCTTTATGGAAATTGCAGTAATATAGAAGGCGACGTTAGCAATCTACGGGGTGAGTGCACTTTTCTGCGAGGAAGTGTATCTGGCCTGAAAGGTAACGTAAGTGAACTTTTAGGGAGTTGTAGTTTCATTTTCGGAAGTTGCACTAGACTGATAGGCGATTGCAGCAATCTGAAAGGTGATGTAAGTAACCTGTGGGGTAATTGTACTGGAATTTTGGGTGAATGCAGCGAAATTTTTGGAAGTTGTACGGACTTGAGAGGTGACGTAAGTAGATTGCGAGGTCATTGTAGCAGGATTTGGGGCGATTGCAGCGGCATATCGGGAGACTGTAGCGGAATATGGGGGGACTGCACGGGCTTGGAAGGCAACCTGGATTCCTGTGGTCTTACTGGGCAGGAACGTAAAAACTGGATCGAAATTACTGACCTGATCGAATCATAAGAAGGAAAGAACTATGAAAAAAGGTCTAACGAAAAATTCCAAGAAACTGACGGGTAGGCACGAAGGTTTGAAAGGTGACTTATCCGAAATTTGGGGCGATTGCAGTAATCTGACAGGGAAAGTAAAATGCCTGCGAGGCGACGTATCCGGTCTGACGGGTGATTGCAGCAATCTACGAGGCGACGTATATGGGCTGGCCGGGAATTGCAGCAATCTACGAGGCGACGTAAGCTGCTTGGAAGGTGACTGCACCGGTCTGCGAGGAAATGTCTCCGGGTTGAAAGGGTTTTGCGACGGCCTGAAAGGTGACTGCACCGGCATTTTTGGTCGTTGCGACGGCCTGAAAGGTGATTGCACCGAAATTTTTGGTCGTTGCCACAGCCTTAAAGGTGACTGCACCGGCATTTTTGGTCGTTGTACTGGCTTGGAAGGAAACCTTGACTCATGTGATCTCACCGAGGAAGATCGTAAAAACGGGATCAATATCAATGACCTGATCGAATGATAAGAAAGAAGAAGAACAATGAAAAAGGGCCTAACGAAAAATTCCAAGAAACTGGCGGACAAGCACGAAGGTTTGACAGGTGATGTATCCGGCCTTTGGGGGGGGAATGCAGAAATCTGACAGGAAGTTGCAACGGACTAATGGGCGATTGCACCTACTTGATAGGAGATGTATCCGGCCTGACAGGAGTCTGCGACGGTCTTTGTGGGAAACGTACGACGTAAGCAATCTGACAGGCGATGTAAGTGGTCTGTGGGGCGATTGCAGCGAACTGCGAGGTCACTGCGAAAATCTGCGAGGGAGTTGCAATGGATTGGGTGACGTATCCGGCCTGACAGGAAGTATATCCGTCCTGACCGGGAATTGCACCGGAATATGGGGAGACTGCACTGGTCTTATAGGCGATCTAGACTCCTGCGAGATTTCCGAGGAGGATCGTGATGCTGGTATAAATATCAATGACCTGATCGAACATGAGAAAGTAGAAAGTAAGATGGCGAAAATATCGTATGAGGTAATTAATCTCCTCAAAGAAATACTTGTTTCTGGAAACTTTTGTCAAAGCTGCTCTCATCTAGCAGAAAAATTACGCGGTTGTCAAAAATATAATGATTGCATGTATATCCATATACGAGATATTGTGAAAGAGATGACAGGAGAAAATATTACAATTGATGCTGATAGATGCTATTTGGATTTGCCAGATCGCATAAAAAGAGACTTCCGATATGATGCAGAATATTTCACAAATAAATATTCTGGAACATTCAAAATAGAACAACAAAAATTATTTAATATATTTATATCCATTCTTAGATTTATCGCATTAGATCGTAATCTTGCAGATAGAATTGCAAATATACCATACGCAAAATGTAGTACATCCATTCAACTACCTCTGGAATAACTCCAGCGGTTTCCTGCCTAATTTTCCCATGAACATTAAAATCTTACAAGCATTTACACTCGATACCAGTAATCCTACATGGTATCCTAGATATGTAGAACTGTCAAAACTCATTAACTCGGAATACTCGAAGTCTAATGGTTATGACTATCATTTTTCATCTATAGAACGTAAATTTGTTAGGCGACCACACTGGGCTAAATTACAAGCAATAAAATATCAACTTGATCGTGATAATATAGACTATATCCTATATCTTGATTCAGATGCGTTTTTCTACTCGCATGATATTCGAATAGAAAGTTTATTTGACTATTGGCCAAAAAAAGAAGAACAATGTATTATGGCGACTATTGATGTGCAAGAGGAAGGGCGAAGATTCAATAGCACATACGCAAACACAGGTGTAATTCTTATTAAAAACTGCGATATGTCAAGGAAGATTATAAAGTATTGGAATGCACATAAAGATGACCATAAATATAATATAGATGATACGCTAGCAGATCAGTCAGCATTTAATGAAGAAATTCTTCCATTGTTCTCGGATCAAATTAACCTTGTTAAAGATTACTACCTGATGAATGGCAGGTATGGTCAGTTCATCCGTCATATCAATGGTTGCTATGGTGGAGATATATTAAGGGAAATAGAGATGAGACGATTTTCGGAACAAAGGAACATAAAATAACAGATAATTTGCCGATATAGCTCAACGGATAGAGCAGCGGACTTCTAATCCGCAGGTTGTGGGTTCAAATCCCTCTATCGGTTTCCTGTCTAATTTTACGATGAATATAAATTTAGAAAAGAAGCTAATTAGATTGGCTAAACGTATACAGTTATCATATAAACCGAATAAGGTAATTCATATTACATTCCTTTTATACAGGAATAAAATAATATCAACCGGCATAAACGATAAGAGGAAGACACACCCATCATCGTCGCACCCTTATAAGTCAATACACTCGGAAGTCGATGCCATACTCAAATTGGAAATACCATCCGAGTGTAAGAAATATCATATAACAAATATAGCATCCATAGCACAAAAGGTAACGTTGGTTAATATGAGGATAATGTCAGATGGCACAATAGGTCTTTCCAAACCATGTAAACATTGCTCAAGACTTATTGAACAAATAGGATTTAAAGAAGTTTTGTATACGAATATAGATGGGGGTTTTTCAAATGGCTAAAATATCAAACATACGTTTTGGTTTTGCTTGCAATAGCTCATCTTCGCATAGCTTAATATCGTTTCGTGGAAATCCAGACTTATCTGCTCTTGATGAATTAAATCCTGAGAAAATCGATGGTGGCTCCGGGTACTGGAGACAGCGATTCTATTGTCAATCTAGGGAAGAAAAGCTACAATTTTTAGCAACGATTTTAGCTAACTCGCTTGATATATATGGATATTCAAATAATGGAAATATATGGAAAACTAAAAGTGATCGTTATCCTGAATATCTAATGCGATATTATGGATCATGGGTAGATGGAACAAGACCTGCAAGTTCAATAGAACATGATAGTGAAATTATAATCCCATGCTATTTCAAATATCCATTTCTTAATAAGGAATTTTTTGATGAACTTAAATCATTTCTTTTAGACGAAAAGAATGTAGTTATCTCCGGCCCTGATGAAGATTCCAAATGGATGAAGGCTGTTGAACTGCTACTTGAAAGGCAGGAAGGTGTACATAGTGACGTAAATAAAATGCGTGAAAATAGATTCACTGTTGCTAAACATGACCCACTTGGATATTGGGTTCTATTTAATAGAAAGAATGGAACAAGGCTGCGTGTTGCATTTGACGACAATGCCGAGATGCGATGTGCTTCATCTCCTGATCTCGTGGATATTAAAATTACGGATTATTGCGAGCATAATTGCCCTTTTTGTTACCAGGGGTCATCTAAGGATGGCAGACATGCTGAATACAAATTTATACTAAAGGTAATAGAAGCACTTGGTGAACTGGAAGTATTTGAAATAGCAATTGGTGGTGGTGATCCAACTAAACATCCTGATTTTTGCGAAATACTTTACGATTGTAAAAATAATAATATAGTCCCTAACTTCACAACTCGTAACTACGATTGGTTCCTTAACAACGATAATCTTAAAGTATTCAAGGAGACGTGTGGCCGAGTAGCGTTTTCGGCTGATAGGATATCTGATCTATCGCGTATAAATGCTATTACTACATGCTGTGATATTAAAGATATGGTAACAGTACAGGTTATCGATGGTAAAGATGATGTGTTGGAAATCATTAAGCAAAATATAGGATGTCTTGGTAAGAATCTTCCAATAACCATACTCGGAATGAAAGAGGGAGGACGATGCACTGACAATATCGATAAATATAAAAATAAACATTCGGTCACATTCTCGGAAATACTTGATGTAGCAGGATATGGTTGTGATATTATTGTTGATACCAAATATATCAAGGACCACAAAAAAGAAATAGAAGATGCTGAAATTTGTCGTGTATTATATTATCCTGAGGAAGGTGTATATTCCATGTATATTGATGCAGTAGAAAAAACCATGAATAAGTCGTCATACGATTATGGAAAAAAACATGATATTTTAGTGCCAAAGTATGGTGACTGCTCCATTAGGCCGATACATGAACAGATACAAATGTATTTCGAGGATATGAGTAGGTTTAACGGTGTTATTTATCCTGGCCAAGATTTTGGAGAGGACGATGATGACTGAAAATATCAAAATAGGAATAGCAAAAGTACCCATATTACTTGACGAAAATGGAAATAGGTGTTGTTATTATGACGATAAATGTGGTATAAATAGCTGTATGATGTTTCAATTTTATGGGGCAAATACTGGATATTGCATTTTATCCGACGTGATTGAAACCCCTTTTCAAAATCTAATTCTTGGTTGTCAACTAGAATATAACAATAGTTAATATAGGAAATATAGATATGATACGTAGAATTAAGTTAATTTTCATCGCTTTAGACCAGCTCCTTAATACCTTGCTTGGTGGTTGGCCGGATGAAACTCTATCATGCCGATGTTGGAGGAAACAGCACTGGTTCTATAGGGTCATTGATATTATTTTCTTCTTTCAACCGAACCATTGTTACGAATCTTATGTATATGAGATGTCCCGTAGAGACCTTCCACCATCAATGAGGGATAAGAAACAAAAGGAATGGATATTTGAAGTGGAAGAAGAAAATTGGATTCCAAAAGAAGACACTTCGTTTAACGAGTTATATCCTAGGAAACCAAATTATAGTATAGAAATTGTATCTGAAAATGTAGAAAGTGACTTATCCGAAATCTGAACATTAGGAAATTTTTCTATTGACTTTTTCTTTTCTAATGTTATAATTCTTTCAGCATGGCCAAATGATGTTTCCGGTAATGCTTTCTAGCATGTGACTTGCACACATCCTAGTAAATGCCCACTAATCTCTCACTCGGTTAGTGGGTTTTCTTTTTGCCTAGCCCCGTCTATCAAATGGCCGTCAAATAAGATTAAAAAATATAAATCGATTGTACAAAAAGACTTATCGATTTTACGCTTCTTGGTTTCAGGCGTTCTATCAAATGGCCGTCAAATAAAATATTTGGAAATTTCTAGATTTTTCCAAATTGCTATTGACCTCTGCTAGTCAATTGCTATAATACCTAGCATGTAGGGGTCAGTTGGTGTCCTCTGGTGTTACGAAAGCTATTTCTGGCTGAGATAGCAACTAGTAGTGCCAGCCCCTCTTGGGGTTGGGATTTAGTAGCTGGGGGCAGGCTAGGGCCTGTTCACTAGAAACGTGGCTGGTGTCCCTGCTGTGTATCGGCCTTTGAGGGTGGTTACACGGTCATTAGTTCAACGGACGTATATCCGATGCTCTCCCCGCACCCAGTGCGATTGTTTGCTGACGCTATGCGTTGTAAGGGGTAGATGGCTTGCCTGGCGTTAAACCCGGGCTGCTGGGGTCTAGTTTAGAGCCCTTAGTAAGTTTGCTTATGAGTTTACCCGCAAGTAAATCATCGTTTGATTTTTCCCTAGAATCTAGGACTTGCCAAACCGGAAAGCTATGCCGTGGTAGGTTGGAGGAGTAACGCGCCTCTTAGCCCAGGTTGGACCGATTTTGTATTTAGCCGATGAGAATGTCGGGCTAGGCTGGTGGAGCCCACCATACAGCCAATGATGTTGTAAGCCGTGACAAGCCATGAGACCACAAGTCTCCTGTTCACATAGCATACACTAAAATACAAGCAGGTAAAAACTGCCACGGGAGTGGACAAGTTCCCCTAGGTTCAATATAAAATATAAACTTAAAATTGTTAAGCTCTTATATATATATTCAACCTAGGCGTTTCCACGGACTGATCGCGAGCTTTACAACGAGCGATTCCTTATTCTGAGAGGCGACAAGTGTTTTGTTGGTAATAAGTTAGAGCTAAAGTCGCCGAACAGAATCTTACTTGGCCACCCGGCCTTGAGGGGCCATCGTGCTTCAGCACAAAGTAATACACTACGAAGTAGCTATTACGCCTCAAAACCGATATCTAAAAAGCACATCACCTACTACAAGTTAAGGTTTTGAATGGCGATGAAACTGTGGCTGAAAGCCGTATCTAAGGCCAGACCCGATACCACTAAAGAAATATAATCTAAGAATATAGGGTCTAGGCCGTCATAACGTACATGCCAAAGGCGATACTAACATCAGTAAAAGCCAAAAATCGTTAGCGAGTAGGTAACGATTGGCAGTCAAATATATTGGATAGTAGTACAGGCCCGGAATAATCTACAAGAATATGTGTATATGTGTGTCGGGCCTGTTGTCTGCCGTTAGGCACATCGTAATCCAATCCGTAAGGATTTATACACGGGTGGTTGTTGGCCGCACAGGCCGTATATCATCTCATAGTCAACCGTAGTTCAACGGTTTTAGCTATCTCTCACCAAAAATTGCAGGAGCAACTTTCGGCTCGACATATCTAAAACCTGCGCGCAAGGTTAAGTTTAACTTTTAACTCAATTATAATTACATTTTAAGTTTAATCTATATTATAACTTTTAACTAAATTATAACTCTAATTTTTTAACCCAAGTCAACCTTTAGTCCACGCTTTAACTAAATCTCGCCTAAAAAGGCTCGAATTAGATTAAAGCTGCGCACATGTTGTTAAATTTAATCTATATGCTATAATTAACTAAAGCGATAACCTAACTAACTTGATTGTTATTGATAAATGACTATTAACAAGTGGCGTATCCGACACATATTCTTTCGCGTATCCAATGCGTTAATTCTGCGGCCATATGTGTCGGATACTTTTAACAGCTTTAGGTTATGATACCACAAATACTGGTGATAGGATTAAACATGTACCAATCGAATGGAGGGGGAGCGTTTCAATCGCGACCCCCTCTGGCAACCAAGATATGTTAATTTTAAGTTATTGATATAGGGGGCGGGATCGGATACCGATCCATATAATTAAAATATAATCATTTAAAAGAAATATAGTGATGTTAGAAATATCTAAAACAAATAATTTGTTAAACTATAGATTTAATAATTTTGACGTTCGTATAATTATAGATGGTGAGGAACTAATGTTTGTAGCTAAAGATGCTGCTGAAGCACTTGGTTATATAAATTCACATAAGGCAATTAACGATCACTGCAAGGGGGTAACGAAACGTTACCCCCTTTGGACCACTGGCGGTACACAAGAATTACGAGTTATTGGTGAACCAGATTTATTGCGACTTATTATCCACAGCAAACTTGAGGAAGCACAAAAGTTTGAGAGGTGGATATTTGAAGAAGTTCTTCCAGATATTCGTAAAAAAGGTAGCTATAGCATGACCGATAACATTCCTAAGACTTTCAGCCAGGCACTCATGTTAGCCGCGAAACAGCAGCTTATAATTGAAAAACAACAGGCTAAAATCAAGGAAGACGAAGAACGAGTTGCTTTCGGCCATTATGTGGAACGAATCTCAGACGAAAATAGAACTCAGAGTCTAGGCGAGATGTTCCTGAGTTATGGTTACGATGAGTGGAAACTGCAGCAGAAGGAAAACGAAATCCAATGTAAAATTGCTAGACAGTCCAGAAATATCAAATGTGAATAGTTAGGATAGATAACTTAGATAGATTTTATAAGATAGTAAAAATAAAAATGAAAGCAGATTTAATAAAACGACTTTTCAAGGGGGTATTTTCTGAAGATGTCGTGTCCCTCAAAAAGATCGCCCACCAGATAATAGCCGACGAACGTGAACTCGGCCACGGCAAGCTCGCCGATTCGCTCGAACATATCAGTGTGACCGAAAAACCGAGGTTTACTTCGTTCAACGAAAAGAATGGAATCGGAAATGGCACGGGCATTTCTGCTCTTCCAACCAGCAAGCGGGATAATTCACAGCTTGTTTCTTTCGTGTCACGCGAGCTTCTGAAGCATCACATGGTCTCGCCATCTGACGTAGAACAGCGGCTTCAATCGATTGAAAAAGAATTTGCGGCAAGGGAACGTCTTGCCAAATACAATCTAACCCCGAAGCGTAAAATTCTTTTACATGGATTTCCCGGATGTGGAAAAACATTGAGTGCCGAACGTATCGCGTGGAATTTAGGATTGCCGCTCCTAAAGGTTCGGTTTGACGCATTGCTTTCCTCCTACTTCGGTGAGTCGGCCTCAAATCTTCGTGCCGTATTCGATTATTGTCAAAAAGAACCTGTCGTCTTACTTTTGGACGAGTGCGATTTCATTGCCAAGTCGCGAGTTTCAACGCAGGATGTCGGAGAAGTGCCCCGTATCGTGAATATGTTGCTGACATTGCTGGACGAATATAATGCCCCCGGATTGGTCATTGCAACAACAAACCTGAAAATTCAACTGGATGAAGCCTTGTTTAGGCGTTTTGATGATGTCATTGAAATTCCAATGCCGCAAACTGAAGAACGAGAAAGATTATTGAAAATGACACTGTCCGCTATTCATGTTGATGCAAATATGGATTTTTACAACATTGCAGAACAAATGGATGGTTACTCTTATGCCAATATCGTACTGACGGCACAACGTGCAGCAAAGCATAGCGTCCTGGCAGGAAATAAATGCGTCGATAAATCCCACTTCGAACAGGCCATTGCGGAAGGTTCCAAGTTTTAATATGTAGGAGAAAAAGCCTGATATGTCAAGCTCCAAAGACTTTATGCACATACCTTTTCCTGCAAAGACAACAGGAAAAGCAAAGTACCCAAGACGCACAGTTCCCGGCAAAGAGAATACAACGCAGAACAAAGCGAATCGGCAAACACATTCCGGTAATCTACGTTCGCAGGCACAAGTCTTGTCACGTTTTTGGCAAGATCGCAAGAATACTCGTCAGAATCAAAACCTTCCCACAATTCCCGGAGGTGTGCCGTTTTTGCTCGAAATCGAGCCTTCCACTGACGTTGAGTTTTTGAGAGGGTTAGGTTTCGAGGTTGTTTGTGATCTTGAGGAAGGCTTTATCGTCGTATCATCGGAACAAACTGATCTGGCTGATTTTTTGCAAAGAGTTGATGGCTTTGTTTCCAATGTCCACGGAACCGGGAACATCGCAAAAGTCTACGCACTTTGTGCCGAGGAAGACCGTCTGAAACGCATCTTATCTTCAAGTTTATGTGACCAATGGAACACGTTGGATGCCAACGCTGTTTATCCTCATTATTCCCAAAGACAATCTCTGGCTTGATGCCAAACATGGTTATAGCACATTCTTTTATCAACACGGGCATTATAATCATTGTCAGATTCTTCATCTTTTCGGCTTGGCAGATTTGGTGATGTAGCCGTACCTGCACAAGAAACAGAAAGTTCGACCGTATGAAAAATAAAAAACAGTATACAGTGAAAATATATCGGTTATTCGACCATATAGCGGAAGATACGCTTCCTGATATGTGTCTTAGCAAATATAGTCTCGATGTAAAGGTAAAAGGTAATCATATTGATTCATTTACTGTGGAAATGGATGATGATATGATTATAGAATACTCACGGTATATCGGTTCTTGCAGTAAAAGAAATCTAGACGAGATCGATAATTATAGCATGATTCGTTTTCTTATCGATAAGCATAAACGCAGAAAACAAATTCGTATTATGGATTCGTTTTATGTTTCCATTCAGGAAGCTGGTATTAGAACAATTCCATTGAGATATCTATTTTGGAAAGAATTTTCTCCTAGTAAGTTTAATAAGGCAAAGAATGAATACGATGTTAAAATTAAACTTGAATCCGTTGAATTAAAATGACCATTCCAATTTATACCTTCCGTTGGAAAAATAATAAGAAAAGCTGCCCTCAAATGCTCGAACTTAAATCTGGAAGAATCACTTTGTTGACACTCTTTTGGTCGAGCAACTCCAGTGTATGGAGTGTTGATAATGGTTCCATTCTTTGCAGCCTTATACCAGGATATAAAGACAAGGAATGGAACGAAACAGAGATTAAAGAAAAACAGCGATATATCGAAAACGATGCCCAATCAAAACTCGGATTTCTTGGAATTGATAAGCATGATTATGACCGATATATCTACACGCCAAGAATCCCCTCCAAGAATAGGGCCTTCCTTGTCGGCCATAAATATATGTTGGAAATTACACTAATGGAGGAAAACGAACATCGCCAAATTCCATTCGATTATGAAGTTTTTGTATATGATACTATCTTCGACCAGATAACCGGTCTGCCTTCTTTGAGAAGATTATTTTCATTCGGAGCTAACAAAGAGCCGGGCGAAAGTATTATCCAATCAACGATCCAAATGATGTTCTTGGACAAAACATATCATTTTCCGGAAACAGGAGAAATCCTTCGAGACCTACTTAATACGGAAGACCTAAAAAGAACAGGACTTAATGATACAGTTCGAAAGTTTCTGGATGGCAAATGGAAACCGAAAAAGAAACTACGAGCTTCACTTAAATGAAAAAATTAGGACTTATTTCGTTTATAAGAAACGAATCATATTTTATCGAAGAATGGCTATGGTTCCACTACTATTCAGGAATAGAAAAGTTCTATATTGTACTTAATAGAACAACTGATAATACTCTTGAAAAGATAAGATCACTGCCATTTGAAAAAGATATAATAGTTCACAAAATAGATAATATAACACAGGTAGAAGCATACCGGTTCCTTATGGACAAATATAAGGATCAGGTTGAATGGATGCTACTTGCCGACAGTGATGAATTTGTGTTCAACCATGATGGAACTGATCTTAAAGTCATACTTGAGGAATTTGACGTACTCGACTGTGGCGGCGTTATTTTACCTTGGACATCGTTTGGGTTGTGTGGATATGTAGACTACCCTCCTAAACTCCTTATAGATCATCAAGTTTTATGTGATAATAACAAATCTGAATCACGTATAAAGGCCATTGTTAAAACGGATTATTATACCGGATGTGACTGCCAACACTTTTTCAATGTATCCAAACAATACGTTTATCAGGACGGTGAACTATGGGATAATTATGGGTCAGTGGAAACTCAAAGGATAATCAATGATAAGATCAAATGTCACCACTACTGTGCACGAGGAATGAGACATTTTTCTGACAGATATGAATATAAGAAAGATCATCCAGAATATGATTATAATATCTGGAATAGTTTAGAACAGTCTAACAATTGGTCTATAGCAAATGAGGATGCCACTATATACTCACCGCAAATACGACGGGCAATGAAGATTCCAACTTATGATATTACAGATGTCAACACTACATTTATATCCGTAGCGGACTATCCGAATCCAGAGGAATCATGTTACTCGCTGATAAATTCTGCAAGATACCACGGAGTAGATATCCACTGGGCTTCATGGGGTCAAAAGTGGAACTCGTTTATTGAATCGAAGATTTATAAAATAGTTAAAGAACTTACATATCAAAAATCAATTGGTAAAAAATATGCTTTTGTTTTGGACGGATGCGATGCTATAATAAATAATAGTCTACGTAAAATAATAGATAAATTTAGATTGATATACAAAGGAGGTGTTTTATTCAATTGCGATTATCAAAATGTAATGTTTCCATGTGACGATCAAACTATTAAATGGTATATCACATCCAACTATGGGCAGAATGGAATTGCAAATGCAGGATGCTATTGTGGCTCTATTGACGATATCATATCACTGTTATCAAGACTTATTGAAATAAGATCGTGTATACTCAAAAAGAACTTTGATACATTTATCTTGAAAGTATTTGAAAATAGCAGTTCATTTGGAAAGGAATATGATAATTGTGATTCAACTGGAAGGCTTATAGACGACGATCAATGGCTACTTCATTTGGCGCAGGTTGAATATAATGACTTAATACAAGTGGATTCTCATAAAAGAATGTTTGCTATGATAGATAGATATAATGATGAAGATACATCAGTATTTAATAGTGATAGCAGGGGATCAGCAGTAATTCTGCATTGCCCACATATTCAAAAAGATAGAGATACACATTTGGAAAATAAAAACTGGAAAGAAATCGTAAAACAAATACTGAAATAGATTTAGAAAAATTAGAATGCCAAAAGTTAAACTTACAAAAACAATAAAAGTACAAAGAGAAGAAGCAAGACGACTACGCTCGCATGTAGAAGTTGCGGGAGAGAAAATACCAATCAAGAATATCAATGGTGTTTTCTTTAGATATAGGGCTAGAATGATATGCGATATGCTGCATGGACCCCGTGTAGTAGATGGATACTATGTTAGCATAAGAAAATGGTGGTTATTCGAAAATAATGTTTGGGTAAGTAGAGAGGATGCACATAGAATTGCTGAAGAAATAGGAGACTGGACAATATACGGAGATTATGTTTGACATGCAACTTGTATTTGAAGATAAAGATATACTTGTTAATAAGCCTAAGTGGCTTGTGATTAAGCCTAAAGAAAACGTACAGTATAGCCCTAAAGTAGTTCCGATATATCAGGATATGTCTGCTAATTGGCATTGTGATTATATAAATGGACAGTTTGGATCAGACTTTACGCAGGTTATTCAAATTTATATTCTTTGCGAATACGGATGCTTTTCTAAAGTTGATGTATACGTAGAAGATACAAATGAGGAAGCTAACGCGATTTTGTTAAAATGCACTTAACTATCGGAGCGATAATTAGAGACGCTGAAAGTAGTATTATAGACTGGATAGTACATCACCATATTGTTGGTTTTGATAGATTTGTGTGCGTTTTACATAAAACCATTGATAAAACAGGAGAAAGATTAAAATTCGTAAAGGAAAAACTTGGACTTGATATAATCATACACCATTGTGACACATATGGGAAAGTTCAAATGGGTGTATATCAGTGGATACATGATAATTATGGAAATGATACTGAATGGATTTTATTCTTAGACGAAGATGAGTATGTATATCATATAAATCCTACAGTAGATTACAGGGATGATATTAAAAATTTATTATCAGGATTATCATACGCTGATTCTATCTCGTTTCATGGTAAAATATATGGTCCTAGTGGGATAATACGCAAGCCCGATATGAGATATGCGTATAATATGCGTATTCCATTAAATGATATATCATGTAAGTCTATTAAAACATTTTATAAGCCTTCGAAATTAGTTAGACTAATATCTCCTCATATACAAGAGGTTGAAGGATATTCGATTAGATTTGATGGAAATGGGTTTACATTGGTCGATGGATGGAGAACTTTAGAGGAACCGATCTTTAGTCCTGTATGTTACGATCACTATTATACCGGATGTGTGCAAGATTGGATTGATAGGTTCAAAAGGGGGTCTTGCAATGATCCAAGACCAAATCATGCTTATTCATCTGAGAACTTCTTTTCATATACTGGTAGTATAATGGAGAAAGATGAATCAAGGCGTAAATATTTTTGGTGGCACAATAATATCATGAGGAATCTATTTGATGACTGCCGGAAGAACCGTTAATTCACAAAGTGTCGATTGGTGTACGCCGCCGAAATATGTTAGCTCGATTTGCGAAATGTTTTCGGGAATAATTTCATTTGATCCCTGCTCGAATGAATACTCGATTGTTCATGCGGAAACGGAATTACGGATGCCCGAAAACGATGGTCTTCATGCGAGCTGGGATTATCCGACGGATCGTGGCACGACGATAAAAAACTGGATTGCTCGCTGCGCCGATGCCCACCAAACCTTTCGTTCCGAAGTGTTGGCCCTGGTTCCCGTCGCCACCAATACAAAACATTGGAAAGACTCTATCTGGGGTGTTGCAACATCAATCTGTTTCCTTTACGATACGCGACTGCGTTTTTTGGTGAATGGAAAGGACGAAGGCAAAGGCGCGCCAATGGCCTGTGCGATGGTGTATTGGGGCAAGAATCCACAAAAGTTCCATAAAATCTTCATCAAGCATGGTGCAGTTATTATAGTTCCAAATTCAACGACCTCTGGGACAAGCCAAGAGGATTGTAACTAGCGATTGCTCGCTGCTACGATAGGCCGGTTGAAAGCGGCCCTTTGTTCGAGATAATTGTCCCTAATGTTTTTAGCCGCATTGATATCGGCATGTTCAGTATGCCCACAATATACACAATGGTATTGCTCTCCGTTACGAGAATTTTCATGTACCTTTTTGCATATTGAACATTTTTGGCTAGTATATCGAGGATCAATATATTCAGCCAAAATTCCATTAGCCAAACATTTGTAGATTAGAAAAAACTCAAACTGAAAGAATGACCAATTACTTAGCAATCTATTTTGATCCTTTCCTTTATCTTGATTGCAAATACCAGTTAGTTTTTCTAATACATACGTTCCAACAGTTTCATCACTCGCAAGGTACTTTGTAGCACAATGATTGACATTCAACATGAACCGCTTTTCTCGCCCAGATAATTTTTTAAGACGCCTTTTAGCTGATCGAGTGCCTTTTTGTTGAAGTTGTTTCCTATGCGTTTGGTACTTTTGCTTGATAGTTAAGATATGTTCTGATGAGTATATTTCCCCTTTCGATGTAGCGTAAAGATTGTTAATTCCACGATCAACGCCTATTACACATGACCCATGTGATAGTAAATCAACTTTAATACGATATACTAAGTGTAGAAAATATCTTCCAGAATTGATGCAAATGCTTCCTGCCTGTAATTTTGCTTGTTTATACTTATTGGTAAACCAAGTTGGAAGATCATGTATTATGCGAATACGATGGTGATTACTACTAAAAGTAGTGAGCGTTCCACGCCTTGATAGAGATAATTGGTTTATCGGATATGATGTAGCATTTTTATTGCCTTGGTACTCCCATTTCGAGACTATTGGCCGTAGTTTATAATTTTTCCACCCATTTTTAATAGCTTTATTATTTTTTCGTTGACGATACTTGTTAACATAATTAACTTTGGAGTTCCATGATTTGACAGATGCGAGGGCTACTTTAGCAGTCTGTTGTAGAATTGCTGTCGGCAGGTCAGGTGTGAGTTGTTTTGCTATATCGTAGCCATATTTATGTAGCGATTGATAGCTTGTAGACTGTTTTTCGTTTCCTAATTTAGCAAAATAATTAAATATTATGGCACTATCCCGTACCGTTGCATCGATCGATACCTTATCTTCATCACTTAATAGGGTAGTGATATCAATTTTAATAGTTCTTAGATTTGGTATTGACTTTTGCATATTTCGTAGTATAATAGTAGATAATTAAAAGTCAACCATAAATTTGGATAATATTTAAAAATGTTAGAAATATTTAAGACAGATCATTCAGTACATTCTATAGGATCGCATATTGTTTGGTGCACAAAGTTTCGCCATCCTATATTAGTTGATAGTGTTGAGGTACTCGTTAAAAAGACCATTGGAGAAACGTGCAGCGAATATGGATGGAAATGTCGAACAGTTGAAATAATGCCTGACCATGTCCATTTATTTGTACAAATTAGTCCAACAGATTCACTAAGCTGCGTTGCTAGAACACTCAAGTCGATAACTGCTATAGCGATATTTTGTTCTTTTCCAATGCTAAAAGGTAATAAGTTTTGGGGTTCTGGGTTATGGTCTCGTGGAACCTATTATGGCTCTGTGGGAAATTGTTCACAAGAAATAATCGTGAAATATATTGAAAGCCAAAAACAAAAATGAGCTTACATTCGCTAGGACAAGCATAGCGGTTTTCGCTCGAACCGGACAAAATACTCGAAAACCAACTTTTATTTTTTTGATATAACTATTGTTATTCCTATAGTATATGATATAATTTCTATAGGCTAATATTTCACTCTAACAATTTCAAAACTATGGCAAACTTTAAACCAAAAGGACATCGTGGATTTCAAGTAGTAGGTACCTTATTCGAGCCGCCACAACTGAATGAATCAAATAACGGCGGAATGAAATATACTGAATTTATCATTGAAGTAGTTGAATACAATTCGCAAAAAAAGGAAGAAACTATTACATATATTCCAATTACTGCGTTTGCTTATACTGCTGAACAATTATGTAAATACCATAAGCAGGGTGATTTTATTACTGTAATTGGTAATATCAATGCAAAACAACGACAATCACAGGATGGAAGAACATATGATGTTGTTTCTCTTGTAGCGAATAAAGTATTATGTGGAAATAGTCATCAGATGCAACAAGAACAAAATACTGGTAGGCGACAGTACAATGGATAATACTATTGAAAAACAAACTCCTACTCTTGCATTGAAATTCGAACGTCTTAGTCCATTTGCATCATGTCCTACTAAACAGTACGATGGCGATGCAGGAATAGATATCTATTCTTCCGAAACAGTCACGATACCTGCTGGAAAAACAATTCCTATTTCCACTGGGATCGCAATAGAATTGAGCCATTCTAATTTTTGGTTGCAACTGGAAACACGCAGTTCAATGGCCATGAAAGGAATTTTCGTCATTGGCGGAATTATTGACTGGGGATATCGAGGCGAAATTCGAGTACCGATTATCAATATGTCTGGAGAAGACTGCCATATCAATATAGGCGATAGAATTGCTCAATGGATAGTGAGATGCAATTATCCTATTGATATTAAAGAAGTTATTGAGATTGGTAGTTCTGAGAGAGGCTCAAAAGGATTTGGCAGTAGCGGTCGATAATATTGTTATTACCATCCATTTCGCTATAATATATCTATCTAAAAAATTTCTATAGGAAAACTTATGGCTGTTAGACTTCATCCAAAAACTGTTGAGAAAATTCAATCAGGTGATCTTACAGATATAGATCAGCATACTATCGATGCCTATAATGAAACTTATGGGGCAAAGATAGTATTAGATACCCCTATCGACATGGTAGAACTTGAAAATACGTTTGATATGCAGCTAACGCCTGAGCAGGAATCCTTCAGTCCAGCAGATGACGTTATTAAAGAGGATGTTATCATTATTGGTGGATTATATCGTAATGAGGAAACATATCTTAAACTCTTTAATAGCGGTCTATTAGAACAAGGTTCGGACCCTGTGCTGGATCGTGTTCTACGCAAGCATGGACTATATAAGTTAGATGCTAAACTAGTAAAAAAACAGCAACCGAAAGATGATAGTGAACAATCACCGCCATTCGATGTTGACGATAATAGTAATGAAGATATATCGGAGCCTTATATAAACGATAGGAAAAATAGTGAATCAGTTGTAGATGCCATTGACGCATTTAACAGTAGCAAAGGATCGTTTACAGACGCCCTCAACGCATTTAATGAAGTAATGAATAGCGATGAGTCTGATGCTTCTGAAATTCTATCCCAGGTAAATAATGCTGTAATACCAGAAGATACACCAAAACAACCGATAGATAATATGGACGATGCTGAAGAAATAATTGATAAACAAGATGAAGTCGAGAAACCTAAAAGGAGGCGTAGGAGGACGAGTATGGCGAAAAATACTATTGATACAACAGGTACAGTAAAAGAGAATGGAGTTGTTGATATTATATCTTCTCCTCAAATAATTTCAGAACCTGCTATCGAAATAGCGAATACAATTCCAGAACCAATTATTGAAATTAAACCAGCAAAAATTATTCAAGAGGTCAATATAACAAATATAAAGAATGAAGTAAAAACGCAGCCTATTACAAACGAGCAACCTGATATTCCTAAAAGGGGCGATCAAGGTTGGACACAATATGTAATGAGCCTGCTTAACCCGGGCGAATACATAGATATCCAGGATAGGGGTAGAACCGACCGCAGGCCAAGGCACGCAGGTTTACGTAGACTTGTTGAATTGCTTATAGGGCCAATTGTCGAAACTAGAAATACGATTCAGTGTACCCCATGCAAAGATAACAAGTATCTTACAGCAGTAGAATCGACTATCACAGTTTCTGTACAGAATGATAGTCATCCTGCGTATGAACAAGAAATAAATCAGGAAAAATATTCTACTATAACATGGTCTGATATAGCTGATAGTTTCCATAATAACGATGAAACAAGTCAGGCTTTATTATTGCACCCGGTAGCATCTACTACCACAGCAGCACAGACTCGGTGCTTCCGTAACTTGCTTGGATTAGTCGGCATTTATTCAAGCGAAGAATGCGGTGGTAGCAAACCAACAGAAGAACAAAGAGCTTTTAATCCTGACTCGCCATTGGTAATGCCTAATGAAAAGGGAAATGTTCAACCGTCACAAATTAGATTTATCAAAAGTCAGTGTATGACATATAGTGTTGATCCTATCATAGTTACATCAGATATATTGAATAAGGACATAGAATCACTCGATGAACTTACATTTGGTGAAGCAAGAACGGTTATGTCGGTAGTCAATGAATTTGCACACAAGGGCCTTCCAGAAAAATACCAAAGTTAAAATTTATGAGCACACAAAATCAAAGAGTTTCTGTTTCTCCAAATGCGGGTTCATGTACCTATTCTGTAGAAGTAAAAACACCAAAAGGTTCTACAGTTGTTGTCAGTAGCCCGCAAATGTTTGAGGTGATTGCCGGCATCAGTAATCTTTATAGCCTAGCTGTTGCATCAGAGTGTAAATGTGGAAGTCACGACATTACACTAACACAAAAGCAAATGGATGGTGCAAATGGCTCGTTTCTATCATATGCCATGAAATGTAATAAGTGTAATGCTTTATTACAGTTGAATCAGGATAAGGCTGATGTTGATGTTTTCCATGTAAATCGAACCGGTGAATATGTAGGATGGATTGGTGGTCAACAGCCTGCAGCACCGCAACAACGGCAGCCGCAGAACAGCCAATCCCAACAACCGCGGCAAGAACAGCCAAGGCAACAGTATAGTAACCAACGACAATATCCGCAGGATAATCGAGGGCAGTACCAATCAAACCAACAACAGCGTCAGCCGAGACAGGTACAAAACCAACAATCCGGGCCACAGTATCAAGAACGGCAGCCGTCGGTTCAACCACAACCGCAGTATGCCCAACCTGATATTGGTGGAGATGAAGATATCAGCCAATTTACACCATTTTGATGACAATGGAATCGCAAGAGGTGTGGAGGTCAATACCGGAATATGAAGGGCTTTTCCAGGTATCTAATCTTGGAAGGGTAAAAGGATTAGCTAGACAAACAGAATATCTACGTAATGGTAAATGCCATACTGTCAATATCTCGGAGAAAATACTTTCTGAATATTGGTGGTATGGTTTTATTGCTGTCAGCATTCATAAGCCGAGTGGAAAAAGATCGAAGATACAAGTACATCGTGCTGTGGCAAAATCGTTTCTTCCTAATCCAAATAACTATTATGTAGTTACTCATAAAGATGGTGACCGAACAAATAATCGCGTTGATAACCTGCAATGGTCTAAAAATTCGGAAAATTATATTGGATTCACAGAGCAGGCTAGACAGGCCCGAAGGATATGCTGTTCTATACCTGTCATTCAATATGGATTTGACGGCAAAAAGATTAGGGAATTTCAATCTATAACAGAGGCCGCTAAAAGTGCTGAAATTCAAATCTCGCAAGTAAGCGATTGTTGTAAGGGAAGAAGGCTTCATTGCGGTGGATACCAATGGCGATTCAAAAAGGTCTAGTAAAACATAGTGTATTTATACATGGTTATAATTCAGAAATGGAAATACCAACTATGGTATTATCTGGTTCTTGTGTTATTACCCTGTATAATATGATAAATACAATAGGAATCGATCCTAAATTTATCTATCCGGCATCGAATCAGGAAGAACTTGAATCATTTATAAATGATTTTGCAGTAATCATTTGTGAAGATTTCAGTCCTGATATAAATTATATTAAATCCCATAAAGAATATCTTTTTATCGGTACGGATTACCTGATAAGTTCTGAAAATTTTCTTCATGCGGTAATTATAGATGACGCAATGCCATATAATATTGCGGAGTTTACTGGTATTACTTTAATGAGGAATCTAAGGTGGGAACCTACAAATAAAGTATGGTTTTTATATGGGCTTGCTACTACGCTCCAGAAACATTCCCACATGAAACTAGTAGCACGATTTAGCACCGAAATGGCTAAATGGGTGGCTGCCGGTAGACCATTTAGGCCAGAAGCTACAGTTGCAATGATTTGGGATAAGTTTTGCTCCAAGTGTTCAGAGTGTATACTTGATGAACAAAATCAAAATGAAGGCCAGTGTAATATATGTGGATGTAGGATAGCTAGGGAATCTGGAAAAATTCGTGTTTTTAATAAGCTAGCTGTAGCAACAGCATCGTGCCCTATGGATGTGCCTAGATTTAGAGCTATGGTAGATGTGACGCCAGAAAAAATCCAGGGAAGGGAAAAAGAATTACATGCAATGTACGTAAAAGAAGTATCGCAATGGAATGGTACGCTACCTAAACCATGCAACTGCAAATAATGGATATCAAACAACAAATCAAGCAACTTAATCATAAACTTCAAGAATATAATGTATCATACCGTATCGGTCAACCGATAATAAGTGATACGGAATATGATAGTTTGTTAAATGATCTTGTACGGCTTGAGTCTGATTATCCTGAATTCAAGCAGTCCGATTCTGTAACCTTGCGTATTGGTATAGAGCCACACTCGCCTGATTTTGAAACTGTATCTCATACTGTTCCTATGCTATCCCTTGATAATACGTATAGCATGGATGATCTGATGAAGTTTCTTAGTCGTACTACAAAGGAATGTACCGGATTATTTGTAGATGAACATACATCTCCAAGTCGTGTATCCTATTCCGGAGAAGCAAAAATAGACGGATGCGCAGTTTCACTTATATATGAAAAAGGAATTCTTACAAGGGCTATAACGCGAGGCGATGGTATTGCCGGCGATGATATTACCGATAATGCAAGGACGATTGGCGATATACCGTTGCGGCTAACGAAGTGGTTAAGTCCTACTATCGAAATTCGCGGAGAAATCTATATGCGTAATAGTACATTGGATAAGCTCAATAGCGAGTCTAGTGTACCTATGAAAAACCCACGTAATGCTACGGCAGGCTCAATTAAGCTAAAAGATTCCCGTCAATGCGCAAAGCGATATCTAAGTTTCATTGCCCACACATGGATATCCGGTAAAAAAGAGAATATAGACAGCCAGTATGCTTTTTGGAATTGGTGTAATCAAAATAGTATTCCAACATGTCCATTATCAAAAATCTTTGAAACTCCTGACGACGTAAAATTATATCTTGAAGAACTTTATAGCGATTATAATAGCGATTATAATAGCGATATTTCATCACTTGATTGTGAAACTGATGGATACGTTATTAAACTAAATTCACTTATACATAGAGACCATATCGGAAATGGTGCTACAAGTCCTTTATGGGCCAAGGCATATAAGGTAACCAAGTGGGAGGCTGAATCCATAGTTGAGAAGATCGTATGGGATGGTCCATCATCATACGGTACATTCACACCAGTAGCTGAATTATCTCCTATAGATATTGCTGGATCAACTGTTAAAAGAGCTACGCTACATAATATAGATATTATACGTAAGCTAAGGATAAAAGAAGGTGACCGTTGTATTGTAGCTAAATGTGGTAAAATTATCCCTGGTATCGTTCGATCACTTGAAAACCATGAATCGTCAAACATAGATTTTCCAAGCAGGTGCCCATCGTGTAATGATACTATTGATATTATCAATGATGTACCAACATGTATCAACATATCATGTCCAGCGAGAATATGTAAGAGAATTGAAAAGGCTGTAAAAGCTCTGGATATTGACGGTATCGGCCCTGCGATAATTAGCCAGATGGTTGATAAGAATTATCTTGGAATAAATAGCATATTTGATTTATTTCAACTAGATAAAGAACAGATTTTATCGCTACCGAGGATGGGTGAAAAATCTGCCGATAAAATCATAAAAGAAATCAATAGTAAAAGAAACATACCTATCGATAAATTTATTGTTGCTATTGGTATACAAGATATTGGTCCGGCTATTGCTAAAAAGATAGTCAAACGCTATAATACTCTTGTCAAACTTGTTGCTGCTGAAGAATATGATTTTGCAGAAGTAGTTGGCAATCATGCTGCCGAATGCTTCTATAATGGTATATGGCACCACTTCGAAAAATCAAGAGAATTTGATCTTGCACTTGCTCATAACAATAATAGAATAATACAAATATTGAACGCGGACATAGATGATAGTGATTCTAAAAGTTATGCGTTATCTGGAATGACTATCTGCGTAACTGGAAGCCTGGAAAACTATACAAGGAAGTCCATACAAGATATAATTAAAAAGAATGGCGGAATTTCTGTAGACACCGTAACAAAGAAAACAACACACCTGCTCGTAGGCAGTTCGCCTGGTAGTAAGCTAGATAAAGCAAGTAGTTTAGGAATAACTATACTGAATGAAACAGAATTTCAAAATATATTAAATAATGGCACAAACTAAAATTATTGGATTTTGCGGTAGGTCTCAATCCGGGAAGGGCCTTTCCTGTAATTATATTATGGGAATGGCTTATAAGTCAAATGGTTTAATTGATAGCTTCTCTATTGCTAATAATGGCAATCTTGTTATAGAAGGGGAATCCCCATTTTTTACATGTAACGAATTATCTAATATACCTAAAGAAACTGGACATACGCCCAAAACAGGTGGGATTATAACACTGCATCCATATAATGTAGTGCGTACATTATCTTTCGCCGATCCGATAAAAGAATGTGCTATAACCATGTTTGGAATCAAGCCAGAGATTGTCTTTGGGGATAATGAGGATAAAGAAACATTAACAAAATATACAGCATCAGATTTTCAAAAACTTTTAGGGGAATCATATCCTTGGCGTGGCCATAAAGGTGATGAATTATTATCTGTCCGTAATCTCTTGCAAATAATAGGTACGGATATTGGAAGAATGATTAACAAAAATATATGGATTGATCGACTTTTGGAAAAAATAGAAAGAACAAAAGAAGAAGGATGCCAACTTATTTTAGTGGACGATGTTCGATTTGACAATGAAATTGAAGCCTTGAAAAATATCGGTGCGACTATTATTGGACTAACAAGATATAATAGCCAAAGCAACCACCAAAGCGAATTTCCATCGCTTGGACTATGTGATTATGTTATTGATAATATAAATATGACTATTGAGGAATATTGTATAAAACTATTCGATATAGTTAAAACCATTATTTAGCCATGGGCAAGAAAAACAAAAAGAAAAAGTTTACGCAGATTTGGAAAAGTCAAACTGATATAGGCAAGCTATATAGTTTGTCTGCAATTGCCTTAGGAAAAATCTTGCTCAAGCACGGATTAAAAGATAAGCACTCGAAAGAAGCAACTAAAAAGGCAGTAACCGAAGGATATGCCATATTAACTCCTTTGAAGAATGGTCAAATTTTCTATATGTGGAATCTAAAAAAGATTATACCACTTATAGAACAAGACCATAGAAGACTTAGCCCTATTGAATATTGGGTAGAGCAAGTTAAAAGAATCATTAAAGAAGCAAATAAAGAATTAGACAATGGAAATGATAAGATCAGTCGTCTAATGTTTGACACAGCATACGAAGAAGTCCCATCAGAAATAAGGAAACAAGTCAAATATATTATCAATCATGGAAGCGACAAAATCGATGATAGTGCGATGGATGCTATATAAGGACCTTGAGAAAGTAATTGAAATAGAAAGAAAAAGTTTTCCTGAACCTTGGAGATTAAAAGAACTTAAAGATGTTATATTCAGGCAGGATACGATTGGCATTATAGCTGAAGAAGAGTATATAAATGGATTTATGATCTATCAATTAAAAAAGAAATCCATAAATCTGATAAATCTTGCAGTTGATCCAATATATAGACGTAAAAATATCGGTACAGAACTTATTCAATTCTTAATTAAGAAATTGCATAAATGTAATCGTGAGAAAATTATAGCAGATGTGAGAGAAACCAATCTTGCTGCACAATTATTCCTAAAAAATCTTGGTTTTCGTTGTGATAAGATAGTCAAAAATATGTATGACCATTCAGACGAAGACTGCTACCAATTTATACTTGATAAGTCCAATGGATGAACCTATTAAAAATCCAGTTGATATCATAGCTGAACAAACTTTATCATCCATGCATGGGGTGTGGAAGCAACTCGAAAATACCGGGGGAACTTTCGAGTCTGTAAATATAATCATACTACCATTGGAAAAGTCTGTTACTATTGATATTACAGAACATATAAATGGGAGGAAAAAGCAAACACTGCTTACATCGAAACTTGATGTTAAAGAAGTAGACTTTTATTCCCATATGCGAGATAATATACCGAAAAACGCCAGGATAAACCAAATTAACCCGTATACGAATTTAACACCGGCATTAGTCGAAGAATTACTTAAACGCAATAATGATGAAATTCCAAGTGGAATTCTATCCAAATCCATTTTACCTGAATAATTATATGTCTCAAGATCAGAAAAAATCTGTCACGCACTGTAACCAATGTGCATGGTGCGAATATCAAGAATGCAATGGATCGAAAACGCAGGTTGGCTGCAAATGCGGACAGCTTGATCATGTCTTTCAATTAAAAGAAAGAATCGATCCTAAAGGTATCACTGCCGATAATAGTGTTTATAAAGTCATTGATGCAGGACCGCATCGATACTATATGCTTAGGCATCTATGTATGTTCCAGCGTTCGGAAAAATGGGTTTCCGATATTAGCAAAGGAGATATATCAAGTTTATCAAAGGATGAATTATGGGCTTTATTAGCTGAAACAATTGACTTCCCATATATCCTTACAGTAATCTCAAATGGAAATGTCAAGCAGGTAATGAGGACATGTCGTACTGTTGTCAATAGCACGGTTAGTCCATTAGGTATTAAAATTATCTACCCAGAAGAACTTAAAGGAGATATATCCATTCAGGATACTATTACTTCTTTGATGGAATTTCTCAAAGATAGTGACATTACATTTGACGTGAAGCAGATGATGCACAAGGAGTTTAATACTCCTCAATCGCAGCTTTATGAATCTATCGTAAATGATAATAGATTTTTCTGGATACTTATTTTATCGCCAGGGACGAAAATAGAACCAAACTTTATCAAGACGGTAAAATATCTATGGCTACGTGACTTTTTTGACTTCCATTGCATCTCGCTATCCCAAAAAGAGGCATTGCTTGCGGGTCCATGTTTCTTCGGATCGGAATTTTCTCCTGGCCACACGTTCGTTTATAGAGGCGGCAACTTTCATCAGGAATTTGATATTTCTTATGTAAGTAATTTCTTTAATGTTGTCGAATCGAAAAACTGATCTAAGTTATGGATATCCAAAATAATACTATCACTGAAATTAAAGTTTCAAATAAACTTACAATCACCAAGGATGAGTTACATGATCTTTATGTGAATCAAAGGAAAAGCACACCATTGATAGCTAGGGAGTTTGGCCTTTACATGGCTAACTGCAAGGATAGTAAGGGAAATCCTATGCCGGATGCTCCTAGAATCCAACGCTATCTGGGTAAGTTCGGGATACGGCAGAGAACCCAGTCCGAGGCCATGCAAAATGCACTTGAGCAAGGCATGGCCGCACATCCAACCCTTGGCAAGTCAAGGACATTAGCGGAGAGACTAAGGCAGTCATCGTCACTTCAAGAGTATTATTCAAGCCTATCGCCAAGCCAAAAGGCTAGGAAAATGAAGGGCCTACGTAAATTTTGGGATGATAACTCTGAGGGTGTTAAAGCGGTTCGTGCAAAAATTGGTGCAAGCCTTAGGAAGGCCGTAGCAGAGGGTACATATATTGAAAAAGAAGTTTGTAAGATGTTATCCGAAGCAGGTATGGCAGTCAAACCACATGCTCGTGGTATTTTCGGTAATACAGAACTTGAAGCTGATATACTTGTTAATGACAGGATCATAGTGGAAATCGATGGTCCTAGACATTTTCGTAGATTTCCTAATAACCAAGGAACTATCGAGCAACTTTCAGTCATCATACAGACTGATAATAGAAAAAATGCAATAGTTGTTAGTCATCCTAATGCGTGGATAATCAGGGTTTTATATCCTTATCACACAGAATTATGTTATGTACACCCACTACTCCAGAGGGTAAAATTGGCAATTGACACTATACAAAAAATAACAGATACTGTTTCCCCGCAAAAAAGAATAGTGATTATTGATATGAAAAAGATTATAGAGGGGATCAGTTGTTACGATAATGAAGACTATAAGCAAGCGTCAAAAATAATTTGAACGGATTTGCGATCTCTGAATATATCCCCTAAAAATCAACTGAAAGGACATAGAAAAGTGGTTAAAGCATTTGACATACAAAAATGGATTAACAATACCGAACATAGACCGTACTACTACCGTCAGATTGCAGGACAAATTATATTATTGCAACCTCTTAATCATATAGAATATCATAAGGCTATAGAAGAAAAAGAATGCTTCTACTTAACAATGCTCCAGTATGGGCTACTCCACCCTGATAGCGAAAAGCCATATCCACTTGAAACTATCACAAAATTTCTTAAAGTATGCCCAGATATCGCTATGGAAATTGCATACAACATACATGATATAACAGTAGAAAAGCTCAACAACAGTGATAACAATGGAAATGATTCGTTAAAAAGAAAGAAATTATGAATAAAAAATTTACGCAACGCAGTGAAATCTTAACTGGAAAGCACGCAGGTTTGACAGGTGATTTATCCGATATTTACGGTAACTGTCCTAACCTGGTTGGTGACTGTACAAACATTAAAGGTAATTGTACCGGCATGGAAGGAGACTGCACTAGACTTAAAGGTGATTGTACTGGCATTAAAGGTGATTGTACTGGCCTTATTGGAGATTGCACCGGACTTAAAGGTGATTGTACAGGTCTTGAAGGAAATTGTACAGATATTCATGGCGACTGTACAAATATAAATGGAGATTTATCTGGGCTACGAGGAAATTGTTCCAAAATTTCTGGTAATTGTACGGGGATTGAAGGTGACTGTTCTGGACTTACTGGGGATTGCTCTAATATTCGTGGTGACTGTTCAAATATTTCTGGTGACTGTACGGATATACAAGGTAGCTGTACGGGCCTACGTGGATTTTTTTCAGGTATTATTGGAAATTGGACAAGCATTTCAGGCGATTGTTCCAGGATACGAGGAAATTGTTCCAGGATTTCCGGAGATTGTACTAATATAAGAGGTGAATTATCTGGAATTTTCGGAGATATATCCGGCCTGAAAGGTGACATTACAGGATTTTTTGGAGACTGTGCTGGTCTATCTAGTAACCTAGATAAATATAACATAACTGATGATGATCGAAAAATGGGAATAGATATTCAGAAACTTATCACATCAAAATAAGTGAACTACCAACACCTAAAGGAGTTGGCTTTTAACATTGGAAAAAATTAGGCTATAGAGAAGTAGAATTCTAAAAGCGGAACGCAATTGATATCATAGAGCGAGTACAATGGATAGTTATACAACAATGCGTGTTGAAAATCTTGCTAATATTGGAAAAGTAGATATTGAGCTTACCCCTCTAATCTTTTTTATCGGAGATAATAATAGTGGCAAATCATACTTAGCAAATTATATCTTTGAGAATATTGAGTCTATAAATAAATCATATTTTCCCATCACGCGAAGTGGGCTTTTGCTTGCATGTAGTGACATAACTAATGGTACCTGCCAAAAGCTGACGAGCACGCAAAAATGGTTCATAGACCAGGTTGCAAAAGGCTATTTGAATGGGCGTACAAGCAACAGTAGCATTATTAAAATTATAGATTTCATTGAATCAAAAATAATCCGTGGAAAAGTAGAAGTGCAGCAGGAGAAGCCTGGCGAATATCTATACCAGGCAAACCATCTTGAAAAACCGATTCCAATGAGCCTATCTTCTGGAATGGTAACTTCGCTCGCCCCATTATTAGCATCGCTTAAATATAGTAATATTGGTAATTATTGTTTCATTGAAGAACCGGAAATGTCATTGCACCCGGAGTTGGAATGGCGCATGGCACAAGTATTGGTACGACTGGCTAATGCAGGCATAATGGTACTAGCTATCACACATAGTGCCACGATTATCCAGCATGTCAATAACATGATTAAGCTGTCCAACCGGGAAGACAGGCGGGAACTGGCGAAAGAGTACGGTTATGAACCGGAGGATATTATTTCCTCGGATATGGTGCGTATGTATCAGTTCGACGTGAATGAAAACGATGGTATGACGGGAGTTAAGCCATTAGAGCATAGCGTCAATGGATTTTCCGTGCCAACTTTTGGGCACTACTTACGAAAATTAAAAGATCAAATTTGGGATTTTCAAATTGAACCTTAACTCGCCGTAATCCACTTTCGTCTTGTTAAAAACTACAAATATGCTATAATTAACCTATGAGAATAATTAAACAATCACACGAGATAATTCAATGCCCATCATATGAGGATGCCTTACGAATCTGTGAAAGTGCCGGTAGAATTTGTTATCAATCCCATGATCGCATTACTCAAGAATCATCTGAACCATTTATTAAGAACATTATAACCAGGAATCACCTAACAGTTATAGAGCATATCTCTATGTCTGTTAAATTCATTACATCAAGGGCAATCGCTAACGAGTTGGTAAGGCATAGACTTGCATCATTTTCACAAGCAAGTACGAGATATGTTAATTTAAGTGGCAAGGATATAGAATTTATACAACCATATTGGATTAACGATAGCGAACTGGATTACTATTTAAGGCTAAATCCAAATGGGATAGATGCAAATGCAGTAACTGATTATCAAAAGTTACCAACAGACATACAAGATCAAGCACAATATTGTCGTATTTCATGCTGGTATATGGCAATGCAGAATGCGGAAATCGCATATAATAGTTTAATAGAGAAAAAGTTGCCAGTACAAGCTGCGAGAGGGGTCTTACCACTTGATCTAAAGACCGAATTGATAATGACATGTAATCTAAGAGAGCTAAGGCATATTTTTAAGTTAAGATCAAATATTGCTGATTCCGGTGCGGTACACCCGGATATGATTAAATTGATTGATCCATTACTTGACGAAATGAAAAATAGATTTCCAGTATTTTTCCAAAATGTTTAAATTTATTGACCTATTTGCCGGATGTGGCGGACTATCGCTCGGGCTACTTAATTCTGGCTGGGATGGTGTATTTGCCATTGAAAAGAATACTGATGCCTTTCGTACCTTTGCCTATAACCTTATTTCAGGTAATCCTGATACGCCAAAAAATATAAAAGAAAATGGCTTTCGATTATGGCCAGAATGGTTACCGTGTAAAGCCTTGGAGATCGATGCTTTTCTAAAATGCTATCAACATCATGTAGATAGTTTAGTTGGCCAGGTTGATTTGCTAGTTGGTGGACCACCATGCCAAGGTTATTCATTTGCCGGTAAGAGAAATCATGAAGACCCAAGAAATAGATTACTATATGATTACATAAAATTCGTCGATATTATCAAACCTAAGATAGTTCTTGTCGAAAATGTAAAAGGTATAAATGTACCATTTCGTGGACAAAAGAAATCTCATGGCGAGCACCTAAAAGAACAGCTTGAATGTCTAGGATATCATGTACATCAAGATATTATAGAGTCGTGGAAATTTGGTATTCCACAACTACGACCACGTTATATAACAGTCGGATTCTTAAAAACGCATTTTATAGGTATCAACACGGAGCCATTGAACGATAACATACCAAATTTTTTTGAACTGCTTAACAAAAACCGTCTATCCTTCCTAAATGAAAAGAATCTTCCTGATAAACCTATTACTGTATTAGATGCGATTGGTGATATTGCAGAATGTAATAAAGTGCAAATTTGTAATGATATAGACTCGCCTAGAGGGAGATTCAGAGAGATTATTTATAGTCCGCCACATAATTTTTATTTCTCTGAATACCAAGAGATTATGCGAGTTAAAGAAGCCGGATATCAACCTAATTCACTAAGATTGACAAATCATAAACCAGAAGTTATCGAGCGATTGAATTTTATAATTGATAAATGTCGAAAAGGAGCAAGGTTATCCTTACCTGATAGAAAGATTGCAGAAGGATATGGTATAAAAATAAGCAAAAAGCAGACTCTTATACCACTTGATGCTAATAAACCTTCGCCTACAATTACAACTAATCCAGATGATCTTATTCACTACAAATATCCAAGAACACATACCGTTCGAGAATATGCAAGATTTCAGTCTTTTCCTGATTGGTTTGCTTTTCTCGGAAAGTTCACGACTGGAGGGAATCGTAGACAATATGAATGCCCACGTTATACGCAAGTTGGAAATGCTGTACCGCCATTATTAGCTGAAGCTATTGGCGTTGTATTAAAACAAATTTTGTCAACTAATAATTAACTATGCAATCGCACATCGAAAACTTCAAGTGCAACCCACTAGAAGCTGATAAAGAAGTAGTAGATACTCTAGCATTTTACTCTGAAGTCATTGCAAGAAATATCAATTATAATCGGAATGAGACAATAGAGCAATTCGAAAGTAGAAAGATTATAAGAGTTCGTGTTAAAGAAGACGATGATATTCTAAAATTATTGAAGAAATACAAATTGGAATATGAACATAAATATATGGAAATAACAGCCAATGTAGGAATGCGTGCTTATATATATCTTAGCGAACAAGCTAAAAAGTTAATTCCAGCAAGTTTTACTACAAATGAAGGAATTACACACCTATATGGAATGAAAATAAATTTAGATAAAGGATTCTACTATATCGGATACGAAGACGAAATAGTTTTCAGCAGCACTAGACAGCAACCCTAACAAACAACTAACTATGGCCAATCTAAAAACAATTTCAGATAATTTTGATTCATGGACAACAGAACGCCAGGTTCTAAAAGCACTTCCTAAACCGGATAACTTTAGATATTTTAAGAAATATCATGATGCTAAGGGTACTGAATGCGTTAATAGTGTAGAATACTATTGGCATGACGATGAATATATGTTATATATCACATGCAAATATGATGAACAATCTGATAGTTATTTGGTAGATACTATTTCGTGTACCTCGTGTACCCACTTGGCACCAGATGATAATAGCCTTGTTAAAGTAGGAGAGATATATGAAATAGAGCGACTTGGGATCAATAGGTCTCCAGCATATCTCATATCCGGTATTAAACATGTAGGACATAATACATTCATTGGTGTCAAACAAGTCTATAGCGATATTAGTAAGACAGACTATAAAACCATGGATACTATTATGTGGTGGAATGTTGATCTCATTGGTGCTATAAATCCTTATGGAACTGGAATGAAATATATCAACGAAAGTAATGAGATTAAGTCACAGCTTTCTAAAGATATGGATGAGGCTAGGAAAAAGTTCAAATATATGAACGATGGATCATTTGCCATCCCCGAAGAAGAAAAAGATAAAAACTTCTCTGGAACATTCCGCATGGTCCTTGGAGAATATCTTATCCCTGGTAAGAAATATAATTGGTCACTTGAAAATGATAGTAAGGAATATATTTTCTGTAATTATAGCCTATCAGAAAATGATATAGATATTTTAGCAACGGATATTGATAGTCCAAATATGGATAATCCTGAGTATAAATTCTCTCTCAAAAAAGTAAACAAGATTTCAGAATTGAACAGTTAAAATGAGTGAAGTAAGAACTATAGGTAAATTTCCAAGAGAATTGCCACCTTATCCAAATACAAAAATAGGCGAGTATGAAGGACTCTCAAAATTTAGCTGTTATCAAGTTAAAGAAGGCGTTCCGGCTGTAATTGCGACTGGTAATCGTAGGGTCTATATGTATACAGACTCCATATACTCGCAGACAGCACTGAAATACTATAAGGCTCTTAGAGAAATAAATAAAAGATATGCCTTCTATGGACGAATCTATGTAGAGCGGCAGGAGTTTAGCGCTTTCCTTGGGTATGATATAGATAACAAGGGTTACTTTTCTACTGAAAAACTAAATGAGATTTTGACAAAGCATGGCATAGATTTCATTAACGATATTATCAAGGGTTCTTATTCTCCTTCAGAAATCATTATGCTAAATAAACTTAGCACAAATAATCCAACTGGATCGTATGATTTATTCTGTGTGGAGTCTATAAATCCTAAGAATGTATATTGGTCTTGTGGAAAGACTTAGGGATTTTTGGTTAAAGAAAATGGCCAATAAAGGGGAATTACCTTTCAGTAGGTCATTCTAGGCCGAGGTTTCGTTCGGCCAACACTTTAACTCGAAAGGGACACCAAATGGCAGTTCGAAATCAAATCCTTAATACGACAGGTGCGGGCGGAACCAAATATTACACAACTACCGGCCTGCCTTATACTAACGTAGTTAATCCAGATCAAGTACCGGACACGGATAATAACGAAGCATTGCTTGGGGACATTGATAAAACTCGTCGCCCTCGTGAGAAATATATCGTTGTTCATGATCCTGGTGCATTGAAGGCATCCATCGCCGATAATGGCGGTGCTCGTACTGGAATCTCTGTCGTTAAAACAAGTAATCCAGCACGATATAATACCTATCACAGGCTTTTCAATCCTGACCGTAGTAATGATCCATTTGTCATATATGGCAGTGGAATTGCAGTTGGTGGAAAGAAACGGCTTGCCGGTTCGAGCCCACAGCTATACCGGTTTACTGATATTAAACAGATTACCTCTGTACAGCCACAGTATGAACTTACTGATCCTGCCAATCCATATTCATTCAAAGTAGTTGGATATCGCAATAGTATCCGATTCCTTGATGATTATCAAAACGGTAGTATTACGGTTGCACAGCCTTCACCATCGCATTTTCTTAATATTGCCACAAGCAACTCCATGATCGTAGATTCAGAAACTACATACGATATACCGAAAGTATCATCTGTCGAGACGGTACAGGTCGGCCTGAATCTCGATCTAACGCCGCTGATTGGTGGCCATCCAGATGATGAGACTACTGTTACTATCGATTGGGGTGATGGTGGTACAAAGACTACTGGTGTCGAATCCGGCTCCAAGGTAAGCCATGCCTATACCAAGACTGGCAATTATACGGTAACACTATCGCTTGATCCTGCTCCAGAAGGCTCTAAGACGGAAACTTTTAGTGTTTTCATGAGAGCATTGGATTATGTGCCTGCCGACCTGAGCTTTGGTACCATTACGATTACTCCTCCGACCGCACCATCACGTAAGGCTACCTTTAAGGTTGTTGCAAATGGGTATCCTAATATCCAACTATTTGTCAACTACTCTGATAATACCGGGTCGCTACAAGGCTACTACACCTATTCACCTACGTCATTTACGCTTGATGCTGCTACCTTTGACTTCGAGCACGTATTCCGCAAGGGTGGATCGTTCGTAGTCGATATTTATGCAGAGCACTTGACTACACATGGTCGTCAACAGATTCATAAAGTTGAACATGTTAATATTCCATAATTAAACCAATTATTAAGCCTCGTGCCGGTGTACGAGGCTCATTTTTTGCACTAACAGAAAGAGAAACAATGCGTTACGACTTTTTATGCAACAATGAGAGATGTAAAAATGTAGAAGAAGTTGTTTGTTCCATGTCAGAATACGACACTAAGAAAGAAAAAGTACGATGCCCAAAATGTCGGCATAAAATGGAACGTATTTACACTAAGCCAGCAGACGGATATGTTTCGGAACGCACTATCGGCCATAAGATTGATGTCAATACCGATAGGATGTCGCTTGATGAGAAAATCAATATTAGACTAAAAGCCCTAAACCAATCTGAAAACAAGCTATTAAAAAAAGAATGGCGTGATCGAGATAAGACACGATCTAATAGAATTGCAATAAAACAAATTACAGAAGGACACAATAGCTGATGCAAAATCTATCGAAACTAAATACTTTTATAGGTACGAGTGATGCTAAGAACGCTGCGTGGACTTGTAATGGAGGCAAACCCCAGAAAATTAGTCAAGGAAAATTTATAGGGTATGATCGATTTGGCCGCGAGGTTAATACGGATAGTGACGTTGTTCTTGGTATTTCATACATGTATGATGATGAAGATAAGTGTGAATATAAAATAGCATTAGATAAAAATCGTCGTATACTTGATCCTAAATCCGATGATAGACGTTCGGATTTAACCCCCTGTTCTAAAGAAGAATTTGTGAAATATGTAAGATATCTTCAAACAGGGCAGCGTCAATATCTTCAACAATTACGCGGTCAACTTCCAAGAATTAGATAATAGGTGAGATATGGAAAATAAGAAAACTGTAAAAAAAGTTATAAGCAAACCAAAGACTAAAGAAAAAAAGTTAGAAATATCTCGCGAACAAGAAATGGTTATGGCGTTTGGACAAATTTATATTTCCGGACACGAGCAAGCATATGCTAGAGCTTTAGAGCTACTCAAGTTAAATCCGGATATGAATGGTCATGAGGCGGCATTGGAAGCCAATCGTAGTATCGCTATATCACGGCAAGTCCAATCAATGCAGGTAGCACCCGGCGTAGTTGCCATGTCTCCAGCATTATCCGGTCGTAGCTCTCCTAATCCAATGACTGGATCGACTAATCCGATTACTACGAATCGCCCGCACATAGGTGGTGTCCATTCTATTGTACAAGGCACTAATCCAGGATCAAAAATCGGTGATGCTGAGCAGTTTGCGACAAATGACGATCCTCGATATCGCACATATGTTGCTGAGAACGCAAAGAAAAAGTAGCAACCGATTGTATTCCTTATCCTTTCTGCTATAATAGTCTCGTAGCCTGCGGCCAATAATTTCTTTTCCTTATATCCCATGCCGTAGGCTACCTTTCTTTCTACACACGATGCCAAAAAAACGAGCTAAAAGGAAACCGGCTTCACAGGAAAAAATATATGATTCCATTGTGGCTGATGAGAAGATTACAACGGCACAGAAGATCAATGAGATTCTTACATCGAATCGTGCACAATTCCTCGGCATAGAATTAAACGATAAGTTCTATGAACATCCTGAATTAAAAGATTTCTACCAAGACCAGTGGGCGGAAGGGCGTATAGTAATTGATATACTTAATATGAATAAGTGGTGTTCAAACCCACAATATGGAAATAAACCATTACGTATTAAGAAAATAAATGAATTGATGAAGTCGTATAATCCTGATACTATATCCATCAATAGAAAAGAAAATACTAATACGCAACAGATTACGAATAGGACTACAGAAAAATTTGTAGAAAGCAAATATATTAGAAACTTCTAGTTATGGCAAAAAAATCAGCAGCAAAAGCAGTACTAAATGATGTTGACTTTGATGATATCTTTACAAGCATCACACAGCCAATTACAACAATTACGGAACTAGATCGTTCCGTAGTATCGTGGTCTCCAGGATATGACGAGTGCCTAGGTGGCGGCGTTGTATCGGGATCAATGGTAAATCTTATCGGTGACGCTAAGCTCGGTAAATGTGAGCTAAGTACAAATTTAGTAACAACTTATGATGGAAAAGAGATATCAATTGGTGATATTGTCAAAGGTAAATTAGAATTAGTTATTCCATCATGGAATGGCTTATCATTCCAGGCAAAAAAGATAATCGGATGGCATGATAATGGAATACGAAAATGTATTCGTATTATTACTAAGACCGGCAGGACAATTGAAGTCACAGAAAACCATCCGCTACTAACTACACGTGGGTGGAATAAAGCTGAAAATCTTAAAATATATGACTTTATCGCCGTACCAAAAAAATTACAACTTTTTGGAAAGTCTAATGTTACATATGACGAGGTATCTTTTATTGCCTATATGACTGCAGATGGTAATACTGATAGTATGAAGTGGTATAAAACGGACCATCGGCTTATAAATGATTTTGCATCAGTGTGTCAAAATCTTGATTTTACTCTCAAAAAAAGTGAGGCACCAAAAAGACATGAGTGTGATTATAGTATAATTTCAAGAGGCAATGCACAAAAGTTATGTCAGAAATTTAGCATATATGCAACAAATTCAAAAAATAAATATATTTCAGATGAAATAATGTCAGCACCTAAAGAAATTGTTGCTAGATTTCTACAGGTGCTTATTTCTTCTGACGGATCATTTTATACTCAAAGCAATGGAACAAGATGTATTGAATATGGAACTTCATCAGAAAAACTTGCTAAACAAGTATTCTCGCTCTTAATTAGATTCGGTATTGTATCTAAAATTCAAAATAGAAATACATCATGCAACGGTAAAAAGTTCAAATCATGGAGAATATTTATTTTTGCTGAAGAGCATATCAACATTTTCCTTGGAGAAATTGGTTGGATGAGGGATATTCCAGAGCAAAAATCTAATGGAAAATCACGTTCATTTTTAGATATGGTTCCTATAGATATAGCTAAAACACTATATAATGAGTTAAAAGGAAAACATATACAAGACAAATTTTATTCAAGATTTGGTAGACTTCAGCTACAGAATTTACGAAGAACACTTACTAGTAAGCGAGGTGAAAAAGGAGTTATGCGTCAGACTTTCTTATCGCTCAAGTCTAGTGACCCACTGATTGAGGAAGTTTTGAACTCGCCCATACTATGGGACCAGATTGTTTCAATTGAACAAATTGGAAAACAACAGACTTTTGGTATAGAAGTAGAAGATTTACACAATTACGTATCGAATAATATTATATCGCATAATACATCTTCATTTCTCACACTGATGCGAAATCTACAAAAGCCAGAGAATGGGGGTAGATATTGGGGAATTGAGGAAGCAAGAGAACGAGATGTAAAACCTGGTAGACCTGTAGTTTATGTCAATGTAGAGGGCAGAATCACGAGACGAGATATCTATAGCGTACCTGGCATGGATTATGATCCAAGTAAATTCGGTATTATAACAAGTACGGATAAGGTTACATTATTCGCACAACAGTATTTTGAAAAAATCCAACAGATCATCGATACTATTCCCGGATGTGTCATCCTTATTGATTCCATTGGGATGTTTTGTACCAGGCAACTTGGGTCAAATACTGACGGAGAGCAGATTCGTGATCCAGCACCACTATTGACATCGCAGTTTATGAAAAAAATCCTTCAGCAGTTAATGCCTAAGGATATTACATTGCTTGCCGTCTTACATAAAGCAGCAAATACTGGCGGTGGACCAATGGAGAGGAAGCATATTACTACAGGTGGATCGAAGGCAAAATACTCTAATCTTTCATCGATTGAAATGTTATGGGGAGAACCATCGCCGCTTGACGAGGGTGCTTCTGTTGCTGATGGTAAAATAATGCACATCAAGTGTGTGAACTCTGAACTTGGTCCGGAAAATACTAAAGCCGATAGTTATCTACTGTTTAATCATGGTCTATGGAACTCTTATGAAATGTTGCTACTCGCAACAAGTGAGGCGAATAATGGATTCTATGGAGTAACAAAGTCCGGTGGAGGATATTATACTATCAGCCTTCCAGAACTGCAACTTGATAGTTATATGGAAACAGTAGCTGTATCTGAACAACCGGATAAATTAAAAGTCAACGAACAAGATGGAACGATCAAGATTCAAAAGATGAAGAACATAGCACGCTGGATCGATAAGAATCCAATTATTTATCAGGCTATCTACAATAAATATAAGGCAATGAATTGGCCACAGACGAAAATATATGAGAAAAACTGATAATGGAAATAACGAATGTAGTCCATAATAGCTTATGCGATTCCTTAATTATTTTGACATTGGATGGAAGGATTTCATGGGAACGATTATTGGTACATCCATCCTACATTTTAGATATTAAAGAAAGATACACAATAATAGAAGGAGAATTTTATCAGGCGGAAATATATGGAAAACTTATATTTGTCTCTAAATTAACACATAATCTGTCATATCATTCCTTCATGCTAGGCGTATCAGATATGGATAGAAATATCGAAATGAAGATTAAAGATAAGTCTATAGTCAAAAAATTATACGAGACGGTACATGAATCCTGTAGTCATATATCACAATGGCTGAATAGCGTTGTAGAAGCTGCACCTAAAATTAAAGATTTATGATAGTGACAAGACTTGATAACGAGCAAGAAGTAGATTGGAAACCAGAACGTAAGAATCCTAAAAAATATAGGTTAAGTAAACTCACAGAGCGTGCGATATCTGTAATAAAGAGTATTCTACCTACTACGATGCTCGTTTACGAGGCAAGGATTCCTGGTTCCAGATTACGTCTCGATATATGGATTCCTATGTATAAAATAGTTATAGAAGTACAAGGTATCCAACATTATAAATTCAGCCAATTCTATCATGGCACTAAGAATAAGCAAAATGAACAAATGATGCGTGATAGAATTAAACGTGAATGGTGCGAGTATAATGGTATAGAAATAATTGACTTTCCATATGATGTATGCGAAGAATTGTGGAAAAATAAAATCATGAGCATAATCAAACAGCGTGTTTGATTTTTCAATCTATTGCGAATAACGCCAATTCTAATGTCAACAGACTTACCATACATTCAAGAGCTTAACGATATCGAGAGATATACTCAGGAATTTGATAATCTAACTTATTTGACTGTTAAATATGAAGAATCAATTTGTGACGAGGATAAGTTTCCAGTATGTGATCTAAAATATATTGCAAGATTGACATACCCAGAGATTTTGGCCAGCGATGAAGATTACCTTGAGGAGTTGATGTGGAGGATAAATACGTTACTTATGAGGATGTACATTAAGAATAATAACTATGATCGCTTGCTTAGCTGGCTGAATAATAAGATATCTAAAGCAATTACTTTATCAGGTTCTGACTCACATTCCCAGTATTTTCAACGAGAGGATAAGATTCAATATCTTGCTTGTTATTATCCGGTTGTAAATTTCCTTGTCGAACAGCGAGACTTATATCAACAACAGAAAATTCAATTGAATAATTTAGATAGTATTATTGAAAATATTCGTAAAATGATTAGCTATAGACTGCACCAACCTAAATCTTGATTATGGACCTTGAACTGATTAAAAAACGTACTATTGAACGAATCTTAGATGGGGAACAAGTTCCTATCAAGCAGGAATATTCTGGACTTATTTCTCGCGAGCTGCAAGATCGTAATGTAGGATTTTCGTGTATTATGGACAATACAACCAATAGAGTAATTATCACAATCAACACACATGATATCGACAGAAAAAGAACGTCTATCGAAGCAGGATATGATATGTAGAGCAAAGGAAATGCTAGAATTGCAAAGATACTCATTGAACTTTATCGCTAGGAAAACAGGATTATCATGGAAGTTGATTAAAAAAATATCCAAACGTATTTATACAAATGGATATAAAAGGCAGAATACTGTGGAAAATGGAGTAAGAGATTTTCTTTTATGGGATACGAGTATTCCGCAGCGATGTCCAAAGTGCGGTGCTATGGTAAAAATGCCATGTATAGCATGTGGGTTATCTAAGAAAAAGAAATTGCTTGGTTTATTTAAATATAATCCTAGTGTTAAAATGGTATTGGGACTTGAACTAATTGGTGAAGATTATACAAGATACTTACAAGTAAGAGAGTCTAAAATTGCACATTTAATTGCAGGAACTAGTGAAGTTCAACTACCTCTGGGACAAGCCCAGAGGATTGTAAGCGGCTAAGCTCACGTTAGGTTGGTTGATAGCAACCTGCCTTGCATGACAATTGTACGGGACAATCATTGAGCAAGGGTGTTCGGGTAAGTGTTCAATATGCCTTTTAGCTATATTACAAGCTGCATTTATATCAGCATGTAGAACTTTACCGTCCTTTGCATAAAACCTTCCACCATTACGTAATCCATCACGTTTCCCAGTACGAGAATCGATTTTACTGGTATAATATGGTGAGACCGTTATCACTTGCTTACCGAGCAAGAGTGCCTTATAGGTTAATACAAATACAAACAATGCAAAAGGTGCTTGAGAGATATGATTATTTCTACCTTGTTTTTTACTAAGTGTTTTAGAACTATCCTTAGTTTTTCTTATCTGTTTACCTTGTTTTGATTTTAACTTTTTGACCTGTAGCTTTTCGACAGCGATAATATCGCAATTGGTTTGTAAAACATGTTTAGTTAATCGATGTACAAAGTCTTTAGTTTGATTTTCCTCTTTATTCCTTACTTTTTTAAGATGCCTTTTAGCTGATTTTGTTCCTTTAGATTTTAGACATCTTTTTAGATATCGAACTTTCCTTTTGTTTTTTAGATATGTTTTATCCTTGTACAGTTTCCCATCCGATGTTGCTACTAGATTTTCTACACCAAGATCAATACCAAGTACCTTTGATCTTACTTGTTTGGGGCAAGGGACATCGATAGATATAACCATCAATAATTCACCATTACGAACAATGACCTTTGGAGGAAGGATTCCATATTGTAATTTCTCTCTAAAATGATCGTAAACCTCAAAATCGCATATAATTTGATCGTGTTTCGTAATGGAGGTTAGTTTAATGATGTCATTTTTGCGAGTAAAAGTCCTATTGTCAAACTGCATCGAGAGCTTTTTCTTGACGAATGGTTTATCGATGCTATTATTGTTAGATTTTGCCGATTGATATGCTGCGAGAACCGACCTTTCAACTTCAATAATTAACTGGGATGGTACTTGATTTTTTGACCGATATTGTTTGTAAAATACTTTGTGTAAAGTATTTATATTTCTTTTATCTAAATTAAAACAGTATTTTGAGCACTCGTTCCAGGCGGTACGTTCTGCTTCCAACATAGCCCATAACTTGGCCTCATTGGGCGGACTAATAATTAAACGTGTTTTATAAGAAAGTATTGTCATATTAGTTATTACCCCAATAATATCTAATTGCCAATGACTATTTTGAGAAAACTTTAACGGCATTCCTCCGCGAGGACAAGCATCGCGGTTTCCTGCCTAATTTTATTATGAGTGATATAGAAAAACAAGTTGATATAGAACCATTTGATCTTGATAATATCAATGATCCAATTATGCCCATTCTTAGGCCAAAGCGCGGAAGGCCAAAAAAAATAGTACAGGAAGAAACTATATCAGATAAATCTCAAGAGAAACAAGAACCACAAACGATTGACCCTATCCTAATGGCTATCCAGCAAATGGGTGCCAAGATCGAATCAAGATTCGAAGCTATTGAAAAACGTATTATCGAAGTAGAGAATAAAGGGGCTAAAGATTTACAAAGCGACCATGCTCAGGTAATCCAAAATTCCAATAGTATTGTTAAACAGAATTACCAACATAATGATACGTCATTGGATAAAAAGCCATCTGATGAAGATATGCAGGCCGTAAAAGAAGCAGCAGATAGCATTCTTAGTTCAATAGGTATACCAAAAGGGCATGGTACTATGGTGCATTCACACCGTAAGCCTATGAAAAAAGTTGAAGCAACCTGCGAGGTTTGTGGAAAAAAAGAAATGGTATGGCCATATCAGCTCCAGACAAGATTAGCCGGTAAGGATAGGGGAGATGGATCAGTTGAAGAAAAAGATGCCCACTTTTTTATCCATGATAGGTGCATCGGTGGAAGACGATAATCTTTGCGAAATTTGGAAAGAACACGAAAACTATAAGGGAATATATCTAATTTCCAATTATGGACGAGTTAAGTCTATTAAAAGCCAAAAAGATGTTACAAATATAATAGATAGGGATGGTTATCTATATGTAGTCCTACATAATAAGAGAAAAAGAAAAAGGTTCATGATACATAGGCTCGTATATGAACTTTTTGGAAATGATTTTGATCCGAATAATGAAGTCCACCATATTGACCATAATCGATCAAATAATTGGATAGGAAATCTTTGTGCTAATTCAAAGAGAGAGCATCTTGCCCACCATCTAGGCGAGGAATATATCGAAATTGATATATATTCCACTAGCCCAAGGCAATACTTGCATACAGCTTTTTCAGTAGAAAACGCGTCTCGTTATACCAATATATTACCGGAAATTATTCGAGAAGCCATACATGGTGATGGAACTCACTGGGCTTGCGACAATTTTTCATTTGTCACATTTTAGTTACAATGCAATATCAGGACGAGCACCTCAAACAATTTCAATTAGAAGTTCTATCCTATTTATGTCAAGATCAAAATACAGCATTAGTACGCCTAAATCGAATTTTAACTTCAGGATGTTTTTGGGAAGGAAAGCCAAGATTCTATTATGATGCCTTTATTTCTCTTACAAATGAAGGTTATTTCATTGATATTATTTCTTTAGAGGACTACTGTCTTAAATTAGGTCTACATAACTGGTTTCAAAGCAATAAGCCAAATATATCCAAGGATATTAAATGGTTTCATAGCCATGAAGTTAATGAAGATAATGCAATCCTATACGCACAAACGCTTGCTAGGCGACACTATAGGATGCGACTAATTGAAAGCACACAAGCTCTTAAAGATAAGTTAGCTATAGCTTCAGACGATATGGCATCGGAAGAACTTACATCGATGCTAACATCTTATGTGAGAGATAATGTTGTCCTTGCTGACAATAGTTCCGAGCCAATGCTCTTTGCCGATATGGCCGAGGAGTATATCGAGCATCTATGTAGCCAAGAACCTTCCATACCTGGAATAGATATTGGATTTCCACAGTTAGAACAGGCTAATAATGGTATTCGCCCAGGGACAGTGACAGCAATCCTTGCACGCATGAAAATCGGTAAATCGTTTTTACTTCTTAACTCTGCTGTTAATGCTGCCCTTAAAGATACTCCTGTATTATATTTAGATACAGAAATGCAGAAAGAAGAACAAATAGAAAGGATTATATCAAGATTCTCAGGTATAATGCTTGATTCTATTATATCAAGATCATTTACAAGTGAACCGCAACAAATACTCAAAGTAAGAGATGCTTTTGGAAAATTAAAACAAATGCCATTTTATTGGAGAAAAATACCGGGCCTTTCAGTAGATCAGTACATAGGTGTAATGGAAGAATGGGTAGCAAAACACGTAGGATATGAAGCGGATGGAACGGCAAAGCACTGTTTGATCGTACTCGATTACATCAAATTAACTGGTGGAGACTTAGGAAATGACGCTAAAGATGCTGAACATAAACAGTTAGGTGATATCAGTACAAAGATTAAGAACTTTGCAAATGAAAATAGAGTACCTATTTTAACAGCGTTGCAGGCCAATAGAGCATTTATGCAGGGTGCAGGAACCGGTGGAATTGCTGGTAGCGATGCCATTGCACGATCAGTTGATGGTATCTGGGTATATGATGAAAAGACAGAAAGCCAGATGTCCGAGGATAATTCTGATCTTGGAGAATATGCCGGAAATTTACTATTGAAGCCACTCGTTGCCAGGTCAGCAGGCAAGTTTGGATCGCAAGACTATATATGTGTTGACTTTAATGGGGCTTATGCAACCGCAAATGAACTTCAAAGAAGGTCGATATTCAGGAAGACTAAGACTAAATCAGAACCAAAAAAAGTGAAGAAAAAATCGGACGCTAATGATGTATTAGTACCCGGTGAAGATTATAGGGACTTTATTCCATAATTTGATGCAACCATCAAACAAACATACACTAACTCAAAATCATGAACAACGTTCTCGTATCACAAGAAGCCATCAAAATCATCCTTAATCGCAAAAAACATAGCAAGGACGATATTGCATGGGCTGAGACAGAATTAGAGGCGGCATTAACGCGGAAGAACAAACTAAAAACTATTTGTTCGAGCCATTGGCTGTTCGATCTGTTTATTGATTCAAGTCAAAACTTCCCATCAGAAGAATGCCTGATCCATGACGATAACCCCGGAGAAAAATCAATCGTCATGTATGGCTCTAATCTATACTGGTGTTTGGTAATAGACGACCGTTTTGATAGCGAACAAACACTCTGTCGATGTATCCCGTACACTTGGAATAGTGAAAAAGAAGGGTTAGGCAAAGGATTTGGATGGTTGTTACCTGACCGATCTGATTTTTACAAAAATGTTCTTGGACCATCGAACCTCGATGGTCGATATGTCATTGGATACAGAAAGTGCGACAAGAACGACCCTGTTGAACAAATACTGAATCGTTTTCGAGAATTTCATGACAAGCAATTAACCTCGTGTCAATAACTATTTTGAGAAAACTTTAACGGCATTCACCCGCGAGGACAAGCATCGCGGTTTCCTGCCTAATTTTACCATGAAGGAATGTTTTGTACCAAAAAAATTTAGGGGATCAAGCCTCGAAATTGTCGAACACGCCAACCGAATCATTGAAGAATACCGGGAGGAAGGTTTTGTCTTGACCGTTCGTCAACTGTACTACCAGTTCGTATCAGGAGTCTTGATCCCCAATAACGCCAAGTCGTATAATCGCCTAAAAAACATAGTCAGTGAGGCCCGTCTTGCCGGTTTGATTGACTGGGACGCCATTGAGGATCGCACTCGCTTTCTTCGCAAAAGACCAACATGGAAAACATTGTCGAACATCATACGATCATGCTCTGAACAATTTTGTGTTGATCCGTGGGTCGATCAGGATGTAAGAGTAGAAGTGCTGATTGAAAAGGATGCCTTGATAGGGGTGATTGAAGATGTTTGCAACGAGCACTTTGTTGGGTTTATGTCTGCAAGAGGCTACATGAGTTCGTCAGAGGTTTACAGTTTGGTCAACCGTATTCGTGATGCTGCCGGTTTATATTTCGATAAAGAAAAAGGCTGGGGTAGAAACTACAACATCGATGTTCCCAAAAGAACAGTCATCATCCACCTCGGCGATCACGATCCTTCGGGGATCGATATGACCCGCGACTTCGAAGATCGCTTTGAAATGATGGGTGTTGCTGAATGGGTTGATGTCAAAAGAATCGCCCTAAATATGACCGAGGTTGAAAAATTAAACCTTCCTCCAAACCCGGCGAAAGAAACAGATTCGAGATGGCTATTGTACCAAGAAAAATTTGGCCATGAATCATGGGAATTGGATGCCATTCGTCCAAATATCCTAAGCTCGATGGTTGCCCGTGCAATTCAAGCGGAAATCACAGACGAGACGTCATTTAACGAAAGACTCCAAGAAACAAAACTTGGACGACAAAAACTTCTTCAATTAGCAGAACAGTTAATGAACACCGATACCCCACTCTGTAACTTCAACGACCTCCGGGACAAGCCCGGAGGATTGTAACTAGCCGGAGGCCGCTACATTGGGATATTGACTAATAGTCGAACTATTTCTATATTTCCCCAAATTATTTGATCTCATGGGATATAACGCTATAAATCCAGAGCCGGAAAAAGATCGCCATGTCATAGCCAGCCGCGGAACTTCCCGGCTAATCAAGGATGACAAGAGGATTTATGACACACCTACAGGATTGCCTTACGATCAGGACCCAGAGAAGGATAATGATTTCGTAACCGAATCTAACATTCCGCCTACTCCGGATTTACCTACAATCTTGGTAGAGGGATATCCGAGTGGTTCGAGTCAAATTTCAGGTGGCGGGGGAGGAGGTGGCGGTGGTATTACGGAGGTCGTACATGATGCTACTCTGACTGGGCGTGGGACCACCTCCAGCCCATTATCTGTTGTTCCACAGGCATCAACAGATACCAGTTGGGGTAGCATTAACGGTAATATCACAGATCAAGCCGACCTTATGGCCAAGTTTGATAGTACCGTATCTACTGATTCACCTACATTCACTGGATCACCACAGGCACCTACACCACCAGCCGGTTCTAATGATACTAGCATAGCAACTACTGAATATGTAATAGGTTATGTTAATGGAACTGATCTAACTGACACCACATCAGACGTAAATAGCCTTGTCATCACGCCTAGCAGCCCTACGGCCCGTGTACATCATCGGATTCTGGATCAATTACGAGTAATGTACCTGAATCCGGAAAAGCATTTAGACTTACTGTAGAGTCAATTGATTCCGGTGTTATCCAGTATTTTAGAACACTTAATTCATTTTATAGCCGTACTGGTTCTTATGACAATGGAACCTTGGCATGGACATTCACTGATTGGCTACCGCATGATTCATTCAGTATGGATATTTTGGATGATTATATCGGTCCACTCTTAGATGAAAAAGCATCACTCGATTCCCCTACCTTCGATGGATTACCACAGGCACCTACTCAGTCGCCTGGTACGTCAAATACTTCAATTGCAACGACGGGATATGCTGATACGGCTGTAGCAAATCATAATGACAGTACCACGGCCCACGCAGACATTCGCAATAAAATATTAACACTGGAAACTAATCTTGAAGATGGAATTGATGCAATAAATGCAGAAATTACTGGTTTATCATCTATTTATCTACCTATTTCTGGCGGAGAACTTACAGGTAAACTTGAGCAGCCGATACATCCAACAACAGATTTTGAGCTTACAAATAAGCAATATGTAGATGAATCTATTGCTTATATGACGGCAAACGGAATGCACTTTGCACTCATTGTCTCAGCTACTGAGCCTACTGTAGGATTAACAGAGGGCATCTATTGGTGGCAAAGTGATACGCAGGATTTAGAATTACCTGCTACTATTACAGTTAAACAATATACTGGAGGTACTTGGTCGGATACAATGACCATCACCACTGCCGATACATTTCGCCCCGGATATACATGGGCAAATATGAATGTGGCATCTGGAACACTTTCTATATTGGCTGACCATACGCATATTATCGATTCAAGCACTAGCCTTAATCCAATACCGGGAACAATCACGGTAGTACCTATTACAAGTCTTTCCACAACTGAAAATATCATGTTGCGGGAGACATTTGTTACAGATGGAAACGGTGTACTTGGGGTTTATGTATCTACAAATGACACAAATGTTAATATACTTACACTTACGTCTACTTCTTCAGTAGATGTAGATTCAAAAATTAACAGCCTGAGAACCGAACTTGAAGCAGAGATTACTAGTGCAAATACTGATATTACAAATATTGCAAATAACCTTTCATCACACAAAGCAACTGATAGGTTTCGTTGGCAGGACGTATATGACGAGCAAAAAAATACGATAATTTTATCGGCAGAGTCAAGAGGTCTTACTCCAGACAACAATAGCACGGTAAGCGTTTCAAGTCCATATACAGTCCAATGGCTATCTGGAGGTATCATTGAAGTTTCTATGACAAATACCGGAGGATCATTCACCGAGGTTATAAAAAATGACTTGCTTGTATATTCAAGTGAAGGTCTTCCTGATGGACTTTCTGTTAGAAAATATTTCATGGTAAATCAAGGAGACGTTATTACTGCTGCAAACGCTACAGGAATAACATTCACCCAGTTTGTCGAAGACCCAGACGGAATTTCACATGTGATTGATGCAGCAGTAGCAAATGCACAGTCTGCTATTGAAGCATCGCTTACGAACTACTATACGAAATCACAAACGAACTCACAGATCAATACATCGGTAACAAATGGACTTGCCTCATATTCAACTACCGCCCAGATGAACGCTGCAATTGCATCGGCAGTTCAAGGTAGCTTGACTACGGATCAGGTACAATCGATTGTAGATCAAGCCATTCAATCCGCCGGTGCAAACGTGGTAACGCAGGATCAGCTTGCCGCCCTTCAGACGGCTATCCTTCAGCAAGTCGCGGCTAGCCAGGTAGTACAACAGGTTGATTCAGGTGTTGACCCTAATGGCCAGTATTTCCTTCAGGCTACGCAGTACCAGGATGGTCGTCTTGAAATTACGGGATGGGTCGCGAAGGTTGCCGATAGATTCTCCGCGTACTTTCCAGGAGGATTAGAATTTATCGACACGAATTATTGTGCTGTAGGTTGTCTAGCAGATGATAATTCAAATCTTGATAATAACGAGAATAATACATTAAAATTTGGAAGCCTACGAACAAATGGATTTACATGTCTTGCATCAAAGTTTGGTGTTGCAATCCTTGGTGGCGGTGCAGTAGGGGATGATTATAAATATTCAGTTGGATTTTTTGGGAGGTGGAGATGAGAAGTACCATTTATTACAAACAGCACGCAAAAAATATACTATGCGATTACACAATAAGCCAGCTAAAGCATATTGGAAATATGCTTTACGAGTTCCAAGATAAATTTGGTGCATTTCCAGTGCGATATAGCATTGACGAGAACGGAAATAGATTACATTCCTGGAGGACAATCCTATTAGCGAACTGCGAAGAAACAAAAATTGATTTTGAATTTATTGACTTAAATTCGCCGTGGGAACAAGAAGCGAACAAGGAAGTATTTAGATATTTGGGGGCAAGATATTTCGAATCGGGTACAAATAGGGATATAAGCGAGAGAGAATCTTGTTGTTTCGATGTAGTAGATGATATTCTACGACCAGCAACTAATCCCGGACAGATACACAATACAAGCTCCAAAGAGATAGTTGAAAGGAATGGGCCACAGACGATTATCATTGCGGAATCGTTCTATACGTGTCATTGGATGAATCCGTATTCAAACTTGGGATTGCACAATATGTCACAAAGTAAAGAAGCATATGGGCTATGTGTTGATGGATCAGTATGTCCTTTAAGACGGCAGTAATATTATGAGAAATATACTTTTTATTTTTGTGCTATTTATTTGTGTGGTATTTATCACATATAAGAAATATACCCAGTCACAAATCATATCAAACTACAATACAGTTCTATGCGATACATCTAGCTGCGACAAACCACTTGATTTTTATCCATGTAGCTCATTGCCATTAAATGAGGATAAGCTAAGTAAACTACCAACATCTATACCAGATGTAAGTCAAGAAGTACGTATTGAAGACTTTGATAGTCGTATACATGATATACCACCGTGTGCATCTCCCGGAGATGGTGGAAAAATTATTTCTTTTCGTGTTCTACCAACCCCGGAGCAGTGGGCACTTCCTCCTTTTCCAAATCTTCCAGACTCACCGGGTATGTGGGAAGTTACTGAAACCATGTATGACGGTGTTCCAAACCCTAATGCAAAGCCTGTTCTCATGGCAGTATACTGGAAAGATGGCGTACTAGTAGGAAGAAATAAAAATGCAGAAGGTGCAGTAAAAGACTGGTATCGACCATATCAAGATAGGTATAAATTGGTGTGGGGAAAAAAAGTTTCTGATAAAGTTGTATTTCCCAAACCAGTAAAAGATTTTGCTGAGGAGTATCCACTTACATGGGAAATGGTATACGAGGCTGATAGGAAGACGAAAGAATACGAAGCTAAAAAACGACTTGAACAAAATAGGTGATTCATGCAACTACTATTCTGGACAGGAGTTGACTCTAAACCAATTGGTTTTGGAAGTGGTAATTTTGATCCAAATTATTTTAGTGTTCTTGGCGATCAAATTACAATTAAACCGGAATCAATTGAAAACTCTAAAATTGCTGTCGGTGCTGCCATCGAACAGTCTAAGGTAGATTCACTTGAGTCAGACCTAGGAACTATCAATGGAAAGATCGACTCGCTTTTTCAATTAGCCAGTGAGCATATTTCTAATGTCGCTACGCTTACTGGCATACCAGCGACAACCTTTTCTGAGACAGAACATGCTGTTGAAACAGTTATGTCGCCTGGAAACTCCTTACCTCTTACATATAAGAACCTAGTTGTTCGAGGAGATGTAACAGTTTCATTAAATACTCTGTTAAAATTTGAAGATATTGAAGTTGATACATCTGGTTCAATTGAGTTAGATGGCATGATTTATTGTAAAACATTAGAAAATAATGGCTCTATCACAAACCCCGAACGAATAGGAAGGTATGTCCAATGAGTGTTCTCGATTATAGCGAAATTCCAACAACGGACAGCGAAGTATGTGTTGACGATCCTGATACCCAGGCTAAGATTCAGAATCAGAAAAAGTCAATCGTTACGACAGTGCCAAAAGGTGGTTTTACTGGACCGGGTAAAACGGTCATGTCTGCGTTGATTGAGGTCCCAACTATACTTGGAGATGCGGAAGTCCTTGCCATTCGAACCTATTTGCAATCCCAAGGAGTAATTGATTTTCAAATTACAGGTACTATTGTTACAAAGAATATCAGTGGATATGGGTCAAAGATTACTTCTTCGATCCGTGAAATAGTCGAGAAAATTCCAGAAGCAATTGCTGAAGAATAATCTATTCCTTCTAATGTAAACTACCAATACCTAAAGGGGTTGGCCTTTATGACTGATTACTATTGTATCCTTCCTGAAAATGCGACTGGTGCTATCAATGATACAAATACATGGTCATTGACAGATGGAGGTTCTCCGGCTTCAAGCACTCCGTTCAGTACAGACAAGATGATTTTCGTCCGATCTTGTGCCATTACTGGAATCACATCAGGAAGAGCCGGTTCTGTATTTATACCAGAGGGATCAGAAGTAACGCTTATAAACGGTGGAAACGTAGACTTTTATACCGGGACATCGATAGAAATATATGGAACGCTGAAATTATCAGGGGCTGGCAGATATAGAACTGTAAACTCGCAGCATACTATTGGAGCGAATGGAACATTTCGATGTGATACACCGGAGGTATGGATTGGCACTAGTATAAATGCCTATCCTACATCGATTATTAGCGTTTCAAATGCGACAAATCAAATTACGATTCTTGCAGGGCCACGGTCTAATCCAGTAATAATTCCCGCACTGGTATGGGATGTTGGAATTATTGCCATGAGCACCTTGATAAGTGATGGCCCAAGTGAAATTCAGTTTGCATCGGGAGTACATAATTTTCCAAGCTGGACAATACATAATCCACGCAGAGAAGAAACTTCCGGAAACCTATATGTTACATCTGTAGCAAATAAAGTTAATATTGCAGGATATTTTACATTAAGACAAGCTCCTGCATATAACATTGAATTTTCATGGGGGAATACAGATGTTTCAATATCTGGAGATTTCACTGCCATAGAAACCGTAAAGGATTACGTATGGAATAATAAAGATATTATTCTAAATGGTATAGGAGATCAAGCTATCTCTACATCTAATTCATTTGTTTCTAATAGTAGATTTCTATCTCAAAAAGAATCTGGAAATCTTTCTATATCTGGATCAGTATCTATTTCAGTTGAAAAAAGTAATGAACATGGAACTTTTACAATTGGTATGGGTTCCACAACCATAGCATAACAGTGGCTGACTATTACTGCCTGCTTGAATCTGGATCGACTGGATCGATAACAGACGCATCTATATGGTCTGATTCCCCAGGAGGAAGTCCAGGGACTACTATTCCTGCATCTACAGATAAACTTATATTTTCAGTTTCATGTATAGTAGAAAATGTAATTCCAAATACTATCGGTTCAGTAGTAATTCCTGAATCTATAGAGGTTACTTTCGTCCGAGTAATCAGTAATGGTACAGTAGTCAGATTTTCCAATGGAGAACTTGATATTCGAGGAACATTGATACTTAATTCGCAAACAGCAAACGGTAATTACAGAATATCTGATCAGGTGCAATCATAGTAAATGATTCAAATGGTGGTCTATGGATTACAGTCAATTCAATAAATAGCATATCAGCTTATCCAACATCAGTAATACAATCGAACGGACCAATACCTTTGTATGTAGGTAATGAAAATATTATTCCATCTATGCGATGGGATGCAACATTACAGATTATTACTGATGCTTCTGTTTCTAATCCAAAAATATCATTTGATGCTGGAAACCATTTGTTTCAGGGAATGCAGATATTAGATACTAGAACTGATACTATTAGTGAACCAATGTATGTATCATCGAATGCTGATTCTATTTCAATATCTGGAAATTTAACACTCGGTCCAAATGATTCTTACGATACAATTTTTGAAATAGGAAATACATCATTTTCGTTGAAAGGAAATTTATTAGTACCATTGGGAAATAGAAAATTTCGGTTGAGAAAATCTGATATAATCCTAAATGGGACAGGAGATCAGATAATTTCATTGACTGAATCGTTTATATACAATGGGAATTTTATATCCCAAAAAGAATCCGGAAATCTTTCTATATCCGGTCCAGCAAAATTATCTATAGAGAAGTCTAATCCATATAGCACCCTGACAGTAGCATCTGATAATGTAATTATTCAATAGATAATTCTATATCTATTGTTTTTAGTTTCCAGATTGCTATAATCTATTATCTTAATTTCTTTAGGAATTATTTCCACATAACTGTAAGACAATATGGATAACAATGTAGATTTCCAATCAATCAACAAGATTCTCTATGACAACTTTGATATAATAAATCGATACTTTGATTTAGGATTGCGGCATGATGGCGAATATTGGGTTGGTTCATGTCCATTACATGCTAATGCTGACAACCCACAGGCTTTCAAAATCTTTCCAAGCTATAGTTTCTTTTGTTTCACAAATTGCCCAAATAGAAATAATTATAGTTTAATAGAGTTAGTTCGCATTCTCCTTTATAATAAATTTCGTGAACGTTATGGAATTTATGATACTATAGAGTGGATTGCAAATAATTTATTCGCTATTGATATCAATAATCTTCCACAAACATATTCACGAAAAAGAGTAAAATATACACCTCAAATACTTTATGAGTCAGTATCCGAATGGATGAAGAATGCTGGTAGAGTACCATCTCCATCCTATGTAGGAATGGGTTATGCCCCTAACACAGTAAAACAGTTTTATATTGGCGAGTGTACTGATAGGACTAGTAGATTCTATAATCGCATTATAGTACCTGTTTTTAACAGGAAAATGCAGGTTGTAGGTATTACTGGAAGGTCAATGTATCCCCCGTGCAAATCTTGTAAGGGCTACCATTCTCCACTGGCACCTGGTGCCAAGTGGCTTCACTCATACGGATTCAAAACTGGATATTTTATTTATGGTTCATGGGATATACCAAAAGGTACACGCGAGATTTGCATCGTTGAATCCGTTGGTAATGTATTAAGAATGCGGGAAGCTGGACAAAATAACACCGGAGCTATATTTGGATGTACAGTTAAAACTGGACAGGCAGAACTTATGGAATGGCTTGGTATACGAAGGATCAACTTGATTATTGATAACGATGTAAATCAAACGGGCTTACTTGGAGCACATAAGACTATCGAAAAGTTTACGAAAAAGGGATGGAACTTCCAGTTTAGGATAATTATTCCTGAAGCAAAAGATGTAGCCATGTATTCGGCTAATGAACTAAGAAAATTTTTAGATAATAACAAAGTTAAAAGAATCTAACATGTGGGTAGAATGTTCAAAATGTGGTAATCGACGACACTATGAAAGAAGCATTATAGGTGATGCTACGCTGCGTATAGCGCCATGTAATGAGTGCATCAGGAGGGCTGTGGATAAAGCCTTACAGAAGCCACAAAAATCTCTTGCTAATAAGGTAGTCAAAGAAGCCATCACATATCTGAAGAAAATCAAGGAAAATATAGACTAGGGGAGGAATTTCTCTTGTCTATTTCTACGCCTTTGATATAATAATTATATCGTTGCTTGTAGTAGTGCAACTATTTTTCTACTGCCCATTATCATGAGAAATAATTTTGAAAAAATCTGTGCTATTTCAGGTGGATCACTTACAAATTCATTAAATAATATCGAAGCTATAATCAGACAGATTGCGGAGGATGCTTACCAGGCAGGGAAATTAGATTCTGCCGACGAACTTCGCGAGTGCCAGGAACGATGCGACCTGCTTGAAGAAGAGCTCGAAAGAATTATTGAAAAAAAGCTCGAAAAAACTAAAAATAGTAATGGCTCTAAAGAATTTGATGGAATTACATGTAAGCACTGTGGCACAAAATTTATTCCCGAAGACGATTGGAATACTTGTCCAAGCTGCCTTTATAATACGTGTGACTATTGTGGAAGTGTATACCGCTGCGTTTGGGATGAATGCCCATGCTGCCATGATACAGGATCATGTAGCTGCGATAGTGATTATATCGATCCTGAGCGATGCGAACATTGTAACTTTAGTGACGAGTGCGATGTAGCACAATATGTAACCGAAGACTTATAACAGAGAGAAAAACCGTGATATCTATTCTCGCAAATAGAAAGGAAATAATATGTGTTACACTGATGAAGAACTTGACAAAATCAATCACATGCTTGATGAAGCAAGTGAAGAAGAAATAGATGATGGATATATATCTGAAGAAGACTATATGTACTATCTATTAAATGAAGATACCTGCTTGCCCATTGAAGAATGCTAATTGATGACAACACAACAAATACAAAAATTCGGAACACTTACTGATATTGGTAATCTTCTAGGAATTTCCGCCGTATCTGTCGGAAAGCACCTGACGAAAGAAGGATATCGGGAGAAATCCAATAAAAATACGTTTTATGCTTCTAATAAGGCATTATCCGAGGGTGTAGCCCGCAAGGTTTGGGAACGATATTACGGTAAAAAACTAGTAGAAACCGTATTTCATAAACCAAAGCCTGATGAAAAACTTAATGACTATATGACCACTGAATGGAACATTAAAAAGTCCATCAAGATCATTTGTGATAAGGTTCCACACCTTGCAAAAAAATTTGAAGAATTGAATCACGAAGAAGATAATATTGCAATATCACACGAAGAAATTCCTTTTGATTTTAGTGATTCTTCTACTAGCAGCACATATAATATGCAGGTACGAGGGAAAAGAATAAAGCCTATTATCTGCCCGGATAATAAGACTTCCACACGACCATGTACCGACTTTCCATATGCGACATTCCCATACGAAAAATTTAATCCAGTACAAACATCTATATTGCCATATATTGCTACGGATTATAACCTAGTCGTGGCTACGAATACGTCATCCGGTAAGGCACAGCCATTATCCTCAAAAGTACTTACACCATGTGGTTATATCCGCATGGGCGATCTTTCCATTGGGGACCTTGTGATCTCATGTACTGGAAAACCTACTCCAATTACAGGTATATACCCGCAGGGTATGCAGGATGTATATGAGATTACATTCAGTGACAATTCTAAAACGCATTGTACAAAAGACCATATTTGGCCAATCTATAAGGCTGGATACCGAAATAAAAAACGAGATGGGGTCATTGGCTGTCGTAATTGGACGCTAGAAGAACTTATCGATAACCCTCTTTCCGGTAAATATAAAGATCAGCATAGATGGTTTAGATATATCCCAATGACTAAACCTACGCATCTATGTCGTAGGGAAGTAAAAATTGATCCATATTTGATGGGTTTATTTATTTGCAACGGTAAATTTATTCAATCATCTATTGGAATATCTTTATCCGAAAAGGATATCATAAATAGGGTAGAAATTATCTTGCATGATTTAGGATACAATTTAATTAAAGATAATAGTGGGCAATCCGATAACGAATATAGGATTATATCCTCGGGACCATCTACGTCAAATAAGCTCAAATCGGACTTTGAATATTATGGATTGAAAAATCTACCTAAAGATAAGTGCATACCACAAGATTATCTTATCAATTCTATTGAATCGCGTGTTAATTTATTACAAGGTCTACTGGACTCAAATGGTGCTATAGATATAAGGGGGCATATTGAGTTCTTTACATCCAATGAAAATCTTGTAAAAGATGTTGTAACATTAGTTCAATCGCTTGGCGGTACAGCTACGTCATGGTTATATAATCCATATAGTGGTGTTAATCCAAATAAGAATACATCATCTTATAGGGTCTATATTAAGATGCCTAAAGAGATTATTCCAGTATCATCACTTAAACATCTTTCTAGGTATAAGGCTGATCGCAATACCGGTGTATATCGACAAATACGTAATATTAAACGGGTAGGAAATGCTCTTTGCCAATGTATTAGCGTGGAATGTGACACGCAAACATACCTTACGGATAACTGCATCGTAACACACAATACGACAGTTGCCGAGATGTGTATTAGCCACTCTCTTGAAACATCCGGTAAATCAGGTATTTATGTTGGCCCACTTAAAGCTCTAACTGCAGAAAAAAAAGAAGAATGGACTAATGAGAACCACTGCTTCAGCAAGTACAGGATTTCTGAATGTTCTGGTGATTATCAAATTACGCAAAAAAGGGTTAAGGAATTAGATAATGCTCAAATTATCAGCATTACGCCAGAGATGCTCTCGTCAAGATGCAGAAATATTGACTCTGAAAAGAGCAAATTCTTAACAAATTCAGGAATAATTGTCCTTGATGAAGCACATATTATCGGTATGGTTGGTCGCGGTGATAGCATGGAATCTGCTATTATCCAGTTATCCGGTGTAAATCCCGATATTAGATTCGTGCTACTTACTGCTACGATGTCAAACGCATCGGAGATATGTGAATGGCTATCAAGTCTAAATGGAAAGCCCACGGTTTTATTGGAATCCACATATAGACCTGTAGAACTAGTAAAAAATATAATTCCATATAATGATAAATCAGTTTATGATCCGCACACGGGTAAATATAGAAGGCTAAAATACCATGAAATAGAGCAGGAAAAGACAAGGATTGCTATTCAAACCATTCTTAAAAAGCCTGATGAAAAGTTTCTTGTTTTTTATCACTCGAAATCGTCACAGCGTGCCGCACTGAAAATGATGGCAGATGCCGGTATAGATTCCGCGGTGTATAATGCGGACCAGAAAAAAGAAAACCGAGATGAGATGCTTTCCTCATTTAAGATGCGTGAGGGTGGCCTACGTGTGCTACTCGCAACCAGTAGCCTTGCTATGGGTTGCCATTCAATAGATGACTATATTTATCTGTCCAATGGAAATGTTATTCTTGCCGGTGATATCAAGCATGGAGATATTATATCTTCACCAAAAGGCCGTACGAAAGTTAAGTGGGCCAAAAAAATCAATAGGAAGAAGTCATTAAAAATTACCCTTGTTGGAGGGCGTAGCTGCCATGTAACAATGGACCACCCTTTTCTGTCTATAAATAAGGATGGTGACTTGGAATGGATTACTGCCAATAAATTATCTGTTAAGGATTCAATTGCAACACAGAAACCTAACTTATATTTGAGAAAATGCGATTTTGATACAATTGAAAATGCGACCGGCTATGTGATTGGTTGTTTCATTGGTAATGGTTGTATGTCTAATGGATGGAAAACATCCAAAGATAAACCGTGTCCATTCTTTAGTATATCATTTGATAAGAAAGATAAGGAAATCGCCATTAAGTGCAGGGAACTTTTATCAAAAGTAATCGGCATAGAGATGCAAATCCTTTCAGATAGGGGAAATCACTATCTTATAAAATCAGATAATAAGAAAACAATTGCATTTTTCCAAAAGTGGTTTTCCATCGGAAAGAAAAAGAATTTATCGATTCCCGAGTTTGCATTTAATAACCATGAAATATTAGTCCCATTACTCTCCGGTCTTTTTGACACGGATGGCTCTGTTTATACATCTGGGAGTACTACATTTATCGAATTCAGTACAATACATGAGAAACTAGCTAAACAAGTTCATAACTCTCTAGCTATTCTTGGCATAAACTCTGAAATTAGAAAAAAGCCAATGAGTAAAACTGGTTATGAAAGTAAGAATGAGCATAGCTGGGTAATCAGCATAGCACGCCAGGCAGATATATTACAGTTTGAAAGTATAATAGGATTTCAAAATCCAAGGAAAAAAGCTATCCTTTCAGATAGTAGCCGAAGAAATAAATGGTTTTCAGTTAAATCCAGCAAATATGTACCTTATGGAAAACTGATTAAAAGATATGCCAAAGACAATAATAGTATAAACGGCATAATTAAAAAGTATTTTCCTAATGGAATAAGTAGATTAGATAAAGATCATACATGTATCTCAAGAGATCGATTTGATAGTTTTATAAATGAAATTCCTTTGGATAATGAATTGAAAGATAAATTTGACGAGCTTTATAATATACCGATTGAATGGAAAAGAATTAAATCAATTGAAGTATGTAATGGTGGTAAGTTTCTCGAACTTGAGGTAGATAGTCCAAATAAACCAGATAATTCATTTGATGAACTATTGCATCACAGTTATATTGCTGAAGGATTTATTTCGCACAACTGTAACCTACCTGCAAGGAATGTAATCATTGTAGGATGCACTAGAGGAATGAACGATGTACCTATTTCTGAAATGATCCAAGAACAGGGTAGATGCGGTCGTCCACAATATGATACAGAGGGTTTTGTGTTCTACATACTACCCCAAAGTAGAGTAGACGAACTTGAAGATAAATTATCTGCTGGCTGTGTCATTGACTCAACGTTTGCTATTGGAAGACAAACAGATTATGAAAGTGCCGCAGAATATCATAAACGTGCCAATGACGATAAATCAGGCGTAGAAAATACTATTGCATTCCACGCTATATCTGAAATCGCAAATGGAATTGATACTAAAAAGGATTTACAGAATTGGTTCAAATATACTCTAGCATATCACCAGTCCGGTAAACCGGCGATGAGTAAAATTGAAAATGTGATTGAAGCGCTTCAAAAGGCATCTTTAATTAAAAATAAAGACAATAAATTAAGTGCAACAATTTTAGGAAAGATATCATCTGATTTTTACTTTGCACCGTTTGATACTGCCGGATTATATCGAAATATCAATTCTATCGAAAATCAACAGCTAAATGATGAGGATTGGGCATACATTTTATCAAATGTGAATACACATTCCAATACTTATTTATCTAATACGGAATTAGGGTTATTTGATGACGACATAAGTAAGGCATCCAAATATAAGTTAATTACACCTAACATTGTTAAGACATTCTGGGCATATTATAAAATCCTCCAAGGGCAAACAGATACATTTCTAACCGGTCTACAATCTCAGCTTATGCAGGATAGTGAAAGAATATGTGCTGTTCTTGGTGCAATTGATTCATATTATAAATACCAATTAGGCAATGATATTAAAGTATTATCAACACGGTTACGGTATGGAGTACCAGCGTATTTGGCATCGCTAGTGCTTATTGATGGTATTGGTGCAAGAAGATCGTCCAACCTTTATAACCACGGTATACGATCTTATGAGGATTTCATTAGTGCTCCTAATAATAGGATATCTCAAATTATCGGTATTAAAAATGAGGAAACCATTGATGGGATGAAACGATCTGCCCACGAACTATTGCATTCGAGTTTTGTAGAGACTGACCAATATAGAAACTATTCACACACAAATTTCTGATGATTCCAATAACATACATACGATCAAGCTCGCTCAAGACATACCTTGACTGCGGACTAAGATTTTTTGCAGACTTTAATTTAGGACTAAAATGGCCATCAGGACCAGCAGCTATCCTCGGTTCTATATTCCATGAAGTTCAAGAGATACTTGGGTTATGTAAGATTTTACAGCAATCAGGTACAAGAGACCCAAAGGATAATAAATTTCATTTTACTGATGCAAATAAAGGAATTGAATTAGTATTCAATGATATTTATGAAATAGATATAGAGAAACTAAGTAAGGATATATATGACAGATGGTGCTCTTATATCGATCCATCTAGAATACCAAAATCCTATTCCAAAATTGAAAGATGGATACCGTTTAAGAAAGTACAGGATTCGCTTAAGAATATAATAGAAATGTCTCCCAGGTCCTTTGATATTAGATCAATGGACGTTTATGCTGTCGAAAAGCGTTTTAATTACGTAATACCGGATGAATGGGCAAGATACGACTTTATTTTTAGAAACAAACAACATATTGGGCAATTATCCATTAAGGGCAGCATTGACCTTATTATTAAAGGGCCGGATAATAAATATGAAATTATCGATTGGAAATCAGGTTCTGCAATAAACTTTTCTACAGGGCAGGAAAAGTCGTATGACGATTACTGCAATGATATTCAATTACAGCTTTATTATTTAGCCGCAAAAAGAGTTCTCGGTTTAGATGTTTCCCAAGTCACTATAGTTTACCCAAATGAAAAGGTAGTCGGGGGAAGATACACGACTGGTAAATCATTTAGTATTGTATTTGAGAATGATAATGATATAATAAATACTGTACGATCCATCTATGAGGACATGCAATCTGCTAATAGGCCAAAAAGAGTAAATAGCGATTTCTGCATCAAATACTGTCCATATTGTAAAAATACATTTGATGCTGTTGAATCAAAGCCGTTAATCAAAGCAAGGGAATACCTTTGGCAACCCGAAGGTCAAGAGCCGGAAAAGAAAACGTACAAAATATGTGGACAACTTTCGAAATACTTTGATGTTGGATTTAGTCCACTACAAGTTATGGAATGTTTGAGTAGAGACTCATTTAATATTGGTGCCTATGTCAATAGTTGAATAGGCTAGTTCACCCAGAAAGGAAAGAAAAGAATGAAGATTTTTTCAATTATTGGAAATCTGTGGTCGATTCGTGGTTACATTGCTGAAATCCTTGCTATCATAGCATCTATCAAGACTCTAGTTGGATCAGAGCAGGTAAAGGCAATTCTTACGGCAATTGCAGATACCGTAAAGAAAATCAAGGAGGAGATGAATAATACTACACCACAAACGCTAAACGCATCAGTAGCCTCTGAAGAAATGAAAGAGCCAATTAAAACTGACATTGTTACTAAGGCAGTTGCTATGCGTATGCTTGGTATTAGTGAAAAGGATTATTGCGAAATTTGCAAGGCTAATAAGGTTGAGTGCAGTTGCTAGTAAACTGCTAATACCTATAGGGATAATTATCTTGAACAAATGGTTGCTTTCAACTGACCTATCGTAGCAACATCTAGCTAGTTACAATTCCCTGGGCTTGTCCCGGGGTCATTAAATGCTATAGAAAACTTTTGGCCAATGATGGCCTTCAAAATTATGTTAAGATTAAATAATCCATTTTTGGCTATATTCGGCGGAATGGGGGCTGTCGGGAAGCATGGAAAAACTCTGATTGATTATGCTAAACTTCTTTGGCTAGGATTTAGAACAAAATTGTGGTATAACGCTTTTCCTGGAATTGAATCTTTAATGGAAGATACAGGAAGGGAATGGATCATAAAAGGTATCTCATTAGCTAAAGAATATACGCTTCTTAGTAAAGAAACCGATATTGATGATGTTATCGTCGCACGTATTTCCAATGTAGTTACATCTACTAATGGTTGGGAATCAATCAAAAATATTATCCGAATAGCACTTACTACACCTGAAGAAATGGATGATAAGTCATACGATACGATGACGACTGACATTGCTAATGAGGGTGCGTTATTAACGACTGGTGCGAACGAGGACGGTAAATGTGAAGACGATCCATTGGTATCACTTTATATTACGTGGATTGGATTACAAATTGCCTGTCTTATTCGAAAAAAGAATGAGAAAACCAGAAATGGTAAAAAACGTATTGATAATCTTTACCAGCGTGCAGAACGTAAATTCTTTAATAAGGTAATCTCTTTTAGAGGTCGCCATAACAACTAAAATATCATGAAATACTCAGAGCTACTGAAAAAGAAACCGTTTACTCGTTCTCAAATTATAGATGTTATTGATGATGACCATAGATATGATGGTCAATACCAATGGCATGATAAAATTGGTTGGCTTCGTATCGGAGACTTACCTAAACCAAAAAAGAATAAGACTAATATTCCGGTAGTAGAAAATAATTCGCAAGATAAAGAAAAATCTCGTCCTATTGAAGATACAACTGCTACACGAAAAATTCAGGAACAGTTAGCCTATAAAGTTCCTGATATTATTTTGCCACCAGAAGAAATACCTATTGAAAAAACCGAACCTGAAAATATTACTAGTAATAGTGAAGAAAAAGATAAAGAAGATAGTGATTCCACTGTAGACGAACAAAAAAAAGTCGTTGAATCAATTCCAGTATTAACAAAAGTAACTAATGGACAGCCTACACCAATTCAGATCGTAAGGCCCGGCATTCCTCCAATCAAACTGCCATAATTGATTCTAAGTCATCTATTATTGATCAAAAGAGCCTCGCAAAAACGAGGCTAATTTTGTCTATAGTTGTTCTTTCTTTCCAGCTTGCTATAATAGTTTCATGGGCAAACCTCAGTCTCGCCGTATACTGCACAAGATAATACCGGTATGGATAGATACATCTAATGGAGAAATAGTTAGAGTACGCGGATACGTACTTGATCCATATACACTTACATACAATAATGATGAAAGATTTGACTCCGACGGAGTAGGTGTCGATGGTACTTCCGATAAAGTTCTTGGAGAAAAATTCACTTATTTCATTAAACAGTCGAATATTGCTGGAACTTTTGAAGCAAGACCGCAACTTATCGTATGGGATCAATTTCAGTGGTCGTTATTAGAGGCTGTAAATAATAAAATAACTGATAATATTAGAAAAAATATAATATTTCTCCAAGACTATTTATATGCGTATCTTAAATACGAACTAAGGCTCCAGTCTTTATCATTCGAGGAAATAACAGATTACTTGAATATAACTGGAGAACCACATGTAAGATTTGCAAAACTCGCACTATGGTTTGAGCATATCAATCGAGAAATATCAAAAAAATATAAACCAAAGCCTCCTAAAAAAGAAAAAATAAATGGCGAATAGAAGCTATGCTGTTTTACACAACCACTCCTTAATGAGCCTTCTTGATGGTTGCTCATCCCTTGATGATATAGCATCTCGGTGTAAAGATATTGGAATAGAGCGTTGTGCAATTACCGATCATGGAAATCTTTTTGCAGCAACAAGGTGGGTATCAACTGCTAAAAAATATGGAGTACAGGGGCTTATTGGTATCGAGTTCTATGTATGTCCACAACTTGCTACTATTAAAGATACAGATACAAACCGTAAACTTAGCCATCTTGTAATGATAGCTAAGAATCTAAATGGATATAGACAACTCGTTAGAATGGTTACAAGGTCAAATTCTAATGATTGCTATTATTTCAAAAATCGTTTATCACTTGAGGAAATCGCAGGATTTCTAAAAACTAAAGGTGATATTATTGGTATATGTGGGCATATGGGGTCTACTCTTGGTAACGCTATTATTACCGAGGATAAAAATACCGGATGGCACCTGAATGATAATTGGGAGAGAGATGGAACATATCTAATTGAATATTTCCATAAATTATTTGGACATGAAAATTTTGGAGTTGAAATACAGACGTATGAGAGCGGTCCAGGATTCGACGAGTTAAAAAACCATCTAAGAATCCTATGTAAGAAAACAGGCGCTATGCCTATAACTACAGCCGATGCTCATTATGCGAGACCGGACCAGTGTGAACTGCAACGTACTCTCATGTGTACGCAGATGCGTGTTACTATGGATCAGGCTAAAAAGGGCAATTCTGACCTATCTATCTTCTTTGAATCAGATCGGTTATATATTCCATCACGAGAAGAACTCAAATCATGGGGATCAACCGATGAGGAATTAGATAATACAATTAAGATAACAGAAAACTGTGAGGATATTGATCTAAGACGATCACCATCAGTACCAAAGCCACAACTTCCTGAAAAATTTCAATCAGTTAAAAAAGGAAATCTTAAATATCTTGAAGCATTATGTAGGGAGGGATTTGAGAAAAGGTATAAAAACAAATCAATTGATAAAGCATACGCAGAAAAGGTTGCGAAACAGCTAGTTGACTATATGTTACTGGCACATAAAATAGTGCAGTGGGGAAGTTCAAAAGGATTTTTGATTAACGTACGCGGATCGGCGGCAGGAGCGGTTGTTTTATATTTGACCGGAATATCACATGTAGACCCAATCAAAAATATGCTCGTATTTGAGCGTATGTATAATCGCGGGAGAGCCGAAACAAAAGAAGATGGAACAATAGTATATCACCTACCAGATATAGACTTCGACGTACCTAGTTATGCAAGACAGGAAATTATACAATATCTACGTGATGAATTTGGAGCAGAAAATGTAGGACAGATTGCCACTTTCAGCACACTTAAAGGCAGGGCTGCACTTAAAGACGTATGTAGAGTGATGGGTACTATTTCAGAGCAGGAGGTCAATGCAATCTGCAAGCTAATGCCTGAGGAGCATATTATATCTGAAGAACTCAATGAGATGAAAGATAATATTGGATATTCATCTATTATCCAATACTGTCTTGATGTAATGCCAGATCAGTTTGCACAATATGCTAGACTAGAATCTGATGGAACTATATCTGGTAAATATGCAAAAGAGTTTACAATGGCCCGTGATATGGAGGGAATCATTCGAGGCACCGGTATTCATGCCGCAGGGGTAGTCATTAACGCATTCGATGAACCTCTTGGCGATGTAGTACCTATGACAAATCAGAAAAAGAATGATAAAGTTCTTGGTTTTTCAGGACCAGACTTGGAGGCATTGGGATGTGTCAAGCTCGACATACTTGCAGTTAGTGCTCTTGATGCAATTTCAACAATGCAAAAATACATCAATATGGGCGAATACACAGTATATGATAAGGAAATAGAATCCAATTAGAAAGAAAACTTATGACGAAATCACACCTACAAACGCTCCTAGAAGTCATCTGTGATAGAAATATAGATAATTTCAAATATAACAATGGGTTATATTTAGAATATGCACTAAATAATATTACTGTAATGGCAGCACGACTTAATGCTGTAATAGCAGATGAATTGCACGAAGGTAAAATGATGATACCATATATGAATGAGTATATTTCCGATTCTGCTGGCCTTGGCCCTATGACTGATATTATATGTGACTCATTTATTACAAGGAAATTCTCGTACTTATCATGTTTCAAATTTCATTCACTTTCTGATTTTATTGAGGAATATGGCGATATTGCTCCCGATGATACTATTCTCGAACAGTATAAAAAAGAAGGATATTTACTTCCAAGAAATACTAGTAGGCTATGTATTGGTGTTAATGAGGCTCGTACATTTGTAGTTCTTGGAGCAATATAGACAAACTATAATGAGGAAGGAAGAACCATGAAGAAATTACTCCAGAAACGACCCCGTAAACTGACTGGACAGCATGAAGATTTGACGGGAGACCTATCCGGCCTTTGTTGCGATTGCAGCAACCTAACTGGAAAAGTAAACGGCCTGGCAGGTGACTGCAGCTATCTGCGAGGCGATTGCAGCTTCCTGACAGGTGACTGTAGCGGACTGATAGGATGTTGCACCGGCCTACGAGGTAATGTATCTGGATTGACAGGTAGTTGCAGTGATCTAACAGGAGATTGTAGTGATATAACTGGAAATTGCAGCAACCTGCAAGGTAATTGTAGCAATCTTCGAGGAATAGTATCATCACTTTTTGGGGATTGCAGCAATTTGGAAGGGGACGTAAGCAGCCTGCGGGGAAGCGTAAGCGGATTGCAAGGATGCGTATTTGGTCTGAAAGGGGACCTAAGCGGCCTTCAAGGCGATGTAAGCGGCCTGATAGGGCGATGCACCGGAATTTTCGGTGAATGCAGCAATTTGACTGGAAATGTAAGCAGCCTACGAGGGGACGTAAGCGGCTTGCGAGGGAGTGTATTCGGCTTGCGAGGCGATTGTACCGGAGTTTTCGGGGATTGTAGTGGTATTGCAGGCGACATTGACGAATGTGAGCTTACCGATGAGGACCGAGAAAATGGAATTCATATCAGAGAATTGATTGAATCATGATTAAAGATAACGCACAAATTGACGTTCTTAACCTTCCTGAAATTCCTGAAGTATACGATTCACTTAGGACTACTAAGGATAATATCGGTATATTTCAGATGGGTGCGCAAAAAACTGCCCATATTTGCCACCTATACAAGCATATAGATTCACTTGATGATTTATCTGATATAGCAGCGATTATCCGACCTGGTATGTCAGATACAAAAATGGAGGATGGGAAGTCTGCAACAGAGCACTACATTGCCAAAAAAAATGGTGACGAAGAAGTAGAATATGCCCATCCGTCACTGGAAAAGGTTCTCAAAAATACTGTTGCGGAATATGTATACCAAGAGGGTGCAATTCAGGTTGCCTCTGACGTAGCTGGATTCTCTCTTGTTGAAGCTGATCTATTAAGGCAAGCCATCGGTAAGAAAAAAGTCGATGTGATGGCTAAGATCAAGCCAAAGTTCATAGAAGGGTGTATTCAACATTCTAATATGCCTAGGGAAATAGCAGAGCGTGAATTTGAGAAAATATCTTCCGCTGGTCGCTATAGTTTCAATAAGTGTATTTCTGGTAGGGAAACAATTTTTAGACCGTCCTATAAAAATGGTGGTTTTAAGCCTACTATAGGTGAAATGTATCGTATTCATAATGACCGGCAATATGCAAAACAAACGGGGCACGAATCCTTATATAAAAAGTATAAAAGTGGAGACTGGGGAAACTGTTATTCACTATCAGATAAAGATAAACGTCTACATAAAAATAAGATTGTAGATATACGATATATGGGAGTTCGGCCTATTTATCATATTGCACTAGATAATGGATATACTATTGATGTTACTGATAACCATAAATTTCCAGTAAAATCTAGTATAGCACATGATGAATGGATAGAAAAACAGACAAAAGCACTCAATGTTGGTGATATACTATATGTATGCTCATTTGACCCATACGTTCAAGAAACATATCATAAGCAAGATAAAGGTATGAGAATCGCACATGCTCGTATCACATCTATAAAATATATTGGTGAAGAAGATGTCTACGATGTTGAAGTTTCTAATAAGGTAAGTCATACATTTTTGACACAAAATGGAATTATAACTTGTAACTCCCATTCTACCTCTTATGGCTATGTTGCCTATATTAACTTATATTTTCGCTATTATTATCCACATCTATTTTATGCCACATCACTTGCATACGAAGTCCTTACAGGCGGTAAGAAGGATGAAAAGATTAAAAAGATTAAACGAATGATTCAAGCCGCAAGGGCACGTGATATTCAAGTATATGGACCATCATTAAGAAGAAGAAATATCCATACAGATTTTTCTGTAGAAGAAAATAGTATTTATATTGGATTCAATGCAATAAATGGAATAACACCAAAAACTATCCAAAATATCTTTACTAAAATTGAAAAGATTGAAAAAAATAATGGTCATATTTTAGATAATAATTGGATATCAATACTTGTAAATTTCTATAAAGCTATTGGCAAAAAAGCTATAGAATCATTCATATCTGTAGGGCTTTTTGATAGTATAAGCCTAAACCGTGCTGGATTATTATACGATTGTACTGACTGGGAAAATCTCACTAATAAAGAAATAGAATGGATTATACATAATAAATCCAGCTTCGATCAAAGTCATACTTTGAGTGATATTTTATCGTTATTAGCTAAGGCTCCATTTGGTAGGGGAGGTGGGTGTTCCAATCTAGGGCGTTCCCAGGCCGTTAGATCGCTCTCTGGGTTATCGGTGAAGAATAGACCTAAAAAGACAACAGACCAGTGGATAATCGCTAAGGAGGAGACGCTCATGGGGGTGTGTTAGTGCAAATATTGATTCAGTTAATATGACGCTTGCGGATATTTCCGAGGAAAGAAAAGATTGTGTGCTCGCAGTATATTGCAAGGAAATTTCTGTAAAAAAACAAAAAAATGGGCGTGACTTCGCTATACTCGCCTGGATGATGAAAATAATGAAGCTGACGTATTCGTTTTTGCCGATGCCTATGAAAAGTATTGTGAAATTCTATATCCTGGATCGCAGCTTGTTCTAAAGGGATTTGTAAGTGATAGAGGAAGTTTTGTAGTTCAAAAAGCCGAAAAAATTTAATCATGTCGCAAATTTCTTCAAGCTGTAAGCCTAATAAGTGTAGCCAATGCATATCTAAAGATGAATGTGCTATCTTCAAAAAGGCTAGGCAATATGAAATTATGATAGGTTCTCTCTATACTCGTGATGAGTTGAACCAGCAAATTCGTGATTTTATTCTAAAAAGAGAAAATGGTGATGATATCTTAGATCATCGTATTACCAATGAGCTTATGCTATCTGGCGATGAGTTGAAAAATATTACGCATGATGAATTATTCATTCGATATGGCAAGCAAGCTAGAGAAACTAGATAAGAAAACTAAACTAAGTACCATAACTGAATCAATATTTCTTAAAATGGTACTTGAGGCATTTAAGGATGATCCGGATATCATATTATGGAGAAATAATGTCGGTGCTATCCATAAGGAGTATAAGGGGAAACAATCGTATATCGCTTTTGGCATTAAAGGAAGTTCTGATATTCTTGGTATAGCGAAAAGACCAACCTGCCCTAAATGTAATAATGTCACTGGAATAGGAACACTTATATCAATTGAATGTAAGACAAATAAAGGAAGAGTATCTCCTGAGCAGAGCCAATGGATTGGAAAGATCAATAAGATGGGAGGAATTGCTTTTGTACTTCGACCTGGGACAGATAACGACCTTTTTAGAATTAGAGAACGGATTCTTGAAAAAATCAATGACTTGTGTACTAACTGTTTCAACCAAAATAATTAAAAGGATTAGCCATGGTCCAACATGTGACTGATGATAATTTCGTAGATGCTGTATTAAATTCGGAAACACCTGTATTGGTGGATTTTTGGTCGCCTAGCTGCGGCCCATGTAGAACTTTAGCTCCAGTTATTGATGAACTTGCTTCGGAAAATGATGGAGAATATAGATTTGCTAAAGTCAATATTTATGACGCACCACAAATTGGTACTACTTATGGGGTCGATATGCTACCTACATTACTGTTTTTCCACAATGGGCAGGTTGTAGATCGAATGATGGGAGTTCAAGACAAAGATCGTCTTCAAGAAACATTAGACCAAATCGAACAGAACTAATAGAATTATGCAAGTAGCGGTTGCAATCGTAGCACGTAATGAAGCTAAATATATACAAGAGTGTATAGCTTTTAATTATTTACTAGGATTCGACCGCATTATTATTATACTTCACTGGTGCCAAGATAATACTGAAGAACTTATCTACCAGATGCCGGATGAAGTTCTATCAAAGGTTGATGTAATACATTTAGACGATACTATTCTACCAGGACTATGGTTTCAGCACAAAGCCTATCATATTGTTTACAATGAATATAAAAATCATTTGGATTGGCTCGCAATGTTCGATGTAGATGAGTGCCTATGGGATAGGCATAATAGATCAGTACATGAGCTTCTCGATAGTGTACCTGACGATGTAGGTGAAATACAAATCCCTTGGATTCTTTATGGGCATAATAATCAGGTACTTTCCGTGCCAAATGGGAGCACTCGATTAGAATATTTTACAGCTATTGAAAAAGAAAATAGATGGCCTTTCTGTAAGACAATAGGTGTAGGTGATTGGTATAGGTGCCATTCTATATTTACAACTGGTCGATCAATAGAGTTTAACGGTATTGAAACTCAAAATGATATGCACATTCATAATATACCTACATTTGAAAGAGACACAGTCATTGCCCATTATGTATCTGGTTCTGCTGAAGACTGGGTAATAAGGCATAAGCGTAAACCTTGGCATAATTCCGGTATGCACGATATAAAAGCATTTATAAATCATACATATGAAGATCAAGATACACGTATGTTACAATATAATGATAAATTAAAAGAGATTTTGTCCAAGATTAACAATGCAAACTGCTAAAGAAATTCGTCAACTTATTAAGTGCCTACAAATCAAAATTGACCAAAACAATTTCAGTAGTACTAGGCAAAGATCAGAGGCCCACCGAGAAATGAAACGGTTGCGTTCTCTGCTACATGCCGCAAAACAACAACAGAAAGGATAAATGTATGTCAGAGTTCTGTCTTTACGGCGGATTCCCAGGTATAGAGAATAAAGAATCACTTCGAGATTGGATTTGTAAAGAACGGACGCACTACCGCGATGATGTTAGGGATAATGTAAAATGGAACTCAATCTTGTCAGTGCTATCCATTCTCGAAGCACACAATCAATTTAATGACAATTTGGAAGCTGTATATGATGATGATACGATTATAGATAAAGTAGCATTACACCTTGTTAGTGAACAGAAGCGTGCTGGAAGTATACTGCTTATCCTATCTATTATTGGATTTATATTACAGGTAATTTCATACTTCCAGAGTAGAAGGGATGCAAAACAGTTTACGAAAAGAGTCCGAGCCAGGATGAAAGAACTTAGTCCTGGGCAAGAACTTCAGTCATCTATTTCTGGTTCTTGATGTTTCTTTCGGCGTTTTGATTTGCCATCTTTAAGCTCGGCGATAACCTCCTCATCGATTTCATGGGACGCTTTAGCCCAGTCGATGAGGTGCTGTAGCACACGAATCTCTCCGGCAAGCTGAATTGTAGCTTGCCTAACATTACCAAGTTGCAATATAATTGTATTAGTAGTGTTATTGAGAGATGTGGATAGCTGATATACTGCCCTACCAATCCAAAATAGGGCAAATACAGCTAAAAGTAAAAATCCAATTTGTTGAATCAAACTTGGGTTTTTCGCAACTAATTCTAAAAATTCGACCATTGAACGTCCTTGGTTAAAAGTTGCGATTTTAGTTTGATTCTATTCTTTTTCTTCTTCAGTTTCTTTTGTAGAAACCTGTCCTGTCGTTCCAAGTTTTTCCATAACAGCCGCAACGACAAATTCAACACCTTTTGTTCCTTGGTATCCAAGTATTCCAGCTAATGCAAAACCGAATCTGGTATTAAGATATAATGATTCGCATAAAAAGTATGCCATCATTCCGACAAATGCGGCAGTAATCATGCTAGCTAAGAACGATATCCATTGTTGGTTTTTGTGCGATGTATTGATCCATTTTATACACGCACCGAATATCGCAAACAATGCTTGCCCAAGGATTAAGAAAATCTCACTTAGCAAGTTGTTTCCCATTTCATCCCTTTCTATTATCAAGACCGTAGTTCGCCATAACCGCGGCAATACTTGTAACTATGAATATAGCAGACACGATAATCAATATAAATGCTCCATAAGCTATCTTATCTATAGAGTGTGTATTAACAGATTGCGATGTGATTCCTGTAACAAATAATAATCCATCCTCATCGGCACTGTTTTTTGGAGACCATCTCCAGTAAATATGTGTTAGATATCTACCACTCCTGTCTCCAGTATTACCCGTTTCGATACAACCGGAATTTTCACGGATTCTTTCTATTACATCTTCTCGGTCTGGAAGCTCAAACTGGTATGACGTATTAGTAAGAAAACGTTCTGATAATGGATTTAGTTTTGCATCAAATAATTGGCAATAAATACCTTCTTCCTTATCTATCTGTTCAACCATATATTTAAGTATAGTTTGGTGCGTGAGTGTTCGTGTATACCTTGCCTTTCTTGTATCCAAGTCCTGCTCTATTGCATAATCTATTGCATTACAAATTGTGTCTATATGAAATTTACAGCTTTCAAATTGCTGATTAAATAGCGATTTCTCAAATAGAGAAAAAGAATATTGAAAATACCAGCAAAAAGATATAAGTATGATAATGGATATAGCTAACGGGCGACTTCTTGCACAGAAACATCTTTTTAACATATTACGCCCCTATATTTGCATCAATGGAGAATGTACAAAGCATTTTGTCAACCTGGGATACGTTCTTTGCCTCAATTTCAAACTGAAAAGTATATATGCCTACACCTGGTAATTTCTCAGTTGGAAAAGTATATATCACATTGTGTTTTTCTGGATCGTTATTCGTACTAGTTAATACCACATCAGCACCGATTTCATGCCTATCAAGGAAAATTCTACCTGTACGTTGGTCGTAAACTGTTAGCCATACTTCATTTATATTATCATTATCGTTTTCAGGAAACATAAATTTACCATCTTCTATTTTTGACTTAGTATAAATATCTCCTCGAAATATCACATTATGCCCATACATTATAGAATTAGTAATAGTTTCAAACTGTTTAGTTTTAGACTCATAAGTCAAGACTTCCGTTCCTGAATCTATAGATGGATTAAGGATATCATCAGCCGGTCCTTCAACAATCCAATTGAGGTCGTCCCACGGGGCAGGTAGCACAGTTTGCCCAGCTATAAAGACATATCTATTTCCCATACTATCTTCATGGACTACTTTATCGCCAACTGCATATCCAGACAATTCGGAAAATAATGGAACGCCTGATCCACGTTTGACAGCAAATTGTACATGGAATGATGTCCTATATGTTCCATCTTCAGGATAATATGCTTTGCCATCTACAGGAATATAAAGAAAATTATAGTCAAATACCTTACCATCCGTGTAAGCAAAAGCATCATTATTAGATGATGGAACTATAGTATCATATAGATTACTACTCGATATCTGTATGTTTTCAAAATCCCCTCCATCACTACGTCGTACTGGATACCATCCACGAACTGCAATGCCATTATTAACACCAATCCTATATTCATAGTGGGATACCATAATAGATACGATGTCCTCTCGTCTTAATGGCATCTCATTTCCATTTATCTTACGGTAAATGTAAGCAATATAAACTGGAGATTGTCCAAGATAATATTCTTGATTCGATAATACTATATTTGCCATTAGACTTGTTCCATTTGGTCTGGTGTTGTTCCTATTATTGCATTCATACCTAAATCACTATTTGCTGTAATAGTCAGGACTCTAATGATTGTATCAGCACCATTGCCTAACTCACCCTCTGGTCTAGCAGGAAGTGTTGTAATAGTTATTTCATTCTTCCGAATAAGCGATCCACCGATTACTGTAAGCCTGATTAGATAAGAACTGACTCTTGATATTGGCTGTGTATATACCCAAGTTGATTTATCACCTGTAAATACAACTTTTGTAGTTGTTCCAACAAACTCCAATGTCGCCTCGGAACCTACTGAATTTGAGGCAACTAACGTAATTTCAGTAGGTACATGTAGGTCTAAATTCTCCTGATCCTGAATCTCAAGCACGGCTACCACGTCTTGAACATCAACCTGGCCCGTTTCAATAATGCCATTATATTCTTCCGGATTAAATTTTGCCATGAGATTCCTCTTCGAAATTATCTAAATCAAACTCTGTCTTGCAATAACGACAAATTATTTTTCTATGTATAGGCGAATCTGGACTCTTTGGATCGGAACGGATTATCATAAGAATTTTGTCGCAATTCGAACATATGTGGCGTGATTCCTTCTTAGATGCTATCTTTTCCACTAAACGGTTCCTTCCGTCAAATAATAGTATCTATATCATCCAAATAGTCATAGAATGGAACTAATGGATATACAACTGTCGTATATTCGAATTGGCCTATGTTATCATATCTTATATTGAATATCCAAGGTCTTCCAGTTACTGTATTTTCAGTCGTATTGCGATAATAAATCATACAATAATCTGTATCAACACCATCTTTTTCTAGTATAACTAGCTTAATACCTTGATTATAGAGCGATCTTACTTCCGCCCTTCTACCAATCTGATCTGTCGATGGACTTCTAAAGTTATATGTACGGTAGTCACCTGGAATAAGTTCTATCCACTCGCCACGACTTGTGCTCTTATCTACTGTTATAAATACAGGTGGAAAATTTTCAAAATCTTGATTTGGATTATTATTGATAGCTGTAAAAGTAATAGGTATACTATCAATCGACATATCGTATGGGAGAGTATTATCACCTGTGAATACTCTCATTGTATAAATTCCAGGTTTGGTATACGTATGTTTTTGAATGACAGTATCCTGTATGTCAACTACCTCATATATCGATTCAGTACCTAGATCAATGTCTGTTATATCAAAATCAAATGTCAATTTAGAAGCATTACTTCCTTGTACCATTATTTCAACTTCCATCGGTACATATCCACCATTTGGAAACGTAACTATTCCTATACTTGGAACCTGTACATCGATGGTAATTGATTCTGGATTCGTAATAGTTGTGCCTTCTTCATCAATAATAATATTTGCCCAAGGATAATATGTACCGGGTAAATTATAATTATAGGTATGTTCGAAATCAGGACCGTCAGCTACAATACCATCTCCAGCTACAGTACCATCCCTTTTAATTACCTGCCTCGCCGGAATATCAGTATCCAAATCATATCCATAATTCATTACAACAGTATCCGATGTAGTCTGTGGACACTTAAATTTAACAGGAGTAGGAACCATGCTTGTTATTTCAATAGGTGTAGTAATGCTCGGTGGAAAATCACCTATTGCTGCTTGCAAGTGAATCTGGTTAAGAGTAACTGTTACTGTAATAGTATTGATGCTCGGGTCTTCTTCATAAAATCCATAAGCAGTAGCAGTAATCGTATATATACCAACGGGTAATAAATATTCAAAAGTTTGTATACTTTCAGTCGTATTTAATATCTCGTATATCCTTCCAGTTTCTGTATTAGTTGCAGTAACATAGAGTTGTTTATATGATTTACTTCCAGATACATCAAATTGGACCGCTCTTGTATTCCAGTGTGGCCCACCTAATGGAACATCAACTATGTTTGCTACTGGTGGATCGGCGTAGATATTTATTTCTGCTTGGGCACTTACGCCACGAATGCTACTAGGTAATGACGCCGAAATAAAGTCAACACCTTCAACTCCGTTAAAATTATTGTTCCCAGACACACGAACCGTGGGAATACGTTCGCCGAGTGTTGAATATGTCCAAAATCGCTCGTAAGGTTTCTCAAGCAATATGGAAGTGCCATCAACACCCTCTGGGTGAAATCGAACATACTTACCTATGCAGTTATTCATTAAAAACTGTACTGGGGTTTGTACTGCTATACTTTCTGCATCTGGCCATTCATCGGTCAATTTGAAATTCTCATCAGGCACTCTCATACTGATATCAGCGAATAATCCAATTATGCTCATTGTGATTTCCTCACTTTTTTCGCTATTGCCATGAACTGGATCATCCACATAAACAGTAATTTTTGCAGTATATTCTCCATAGGTATCATATTGATGATTGAATATCCAGTCTATAGTAGGGTTATCATATGTAAAATCAGCAGACCGATGAAATTTTGAATAGTTTATATTTGTAGGATCATCCGTATAAGAACCATCTCCCGGATCAAATGATATCCTATGCCCATAAGACATTTGACAGTATAGATTTACTATCTCACCCTCAAATGCAGTATATTTTACAATTCCATTTTCAGTTATTTTATCTTGTGTTAGTTGTACATTGATTCCATATACTTCAACTGGTACTGTATATTGGTCCATATTTCCACTATTGGCAACAGTACCAAATTTATCTATAATAATGGCCTGTGTCTGATATCTACCTGGAATTGTATATGGATGTACAATACCATCAATAGCCTGTTGCTTTGTAATACCTTGTAATAAATCCGTATCTGTAAATACGAATGTGATAGTATCTGTATCTAAAAAGTAATCTTCTCCTATAGGAATTTCTATCTTAAATTCACAGTCTAGTGGAGTTGTTGCATCAAACCAACCAAATTGAGGATTAACAATAAATTTAAAGTTTCTATAATTAAAGTTTGAATCTCCTAACTCCTCGGTTTTATTATATGTGAATAAAGCATACTCTCCCTGATTTGCCAGCGATGTATCTGTTTCGGTAGTTCCACCTCGCCCAACCGAGTTAAATCCTGAGAATAGGTCATTTGGTGTACTTGTCCCCCACTTAAAATACTTGCTTACATTAACATTAGAGCCTTCAAGCACATCCGCAGTTGGGAAAAATGCCCAATCATTATTACCAACGTAGGACATTGACCTAAGCATCCATCCTTTGAGCTGGTTATCCCAATAATGCCTTGGTAAAAAATATGATGAGTTGATTGAAGCCCTTGGGTTATCCTCTAATGAAACTTCCCATGCTAAAACATTTCCATTATCCTCATCAATAGGTGGAATTGCATTTAATCCAATTGGAGACCTAATTGGTGTAATATCGCAATCATTTCTGTCGATAATACATGGGTCTATAGGATTTCTTGAAAAGCACTCGTCGTCATCGCTAATTAAGTCAGGGTTATCTTTATAAATATAATGACGATCAGATAAACGTAAGCCATCAATCCATGATCCAAGTGTTCTTGAAGCCGGTTCAAGTATACCACAGAATTTATATGTACCCAGTTCTGAATCCTGCTGTGGGAATAAGCCACCTGAATTTTGGTTTAAGAATCCAAAGTCACCCCATTGACCAACTGTTTGCCCATAATGATCTCCCAAATTCATGGTATTATAACGCAACATAAAGAGAAGCTGTAAAAATGTACCATGTCTCCATGTCATCATGTCATAATTATTATTTATGGTTTCACGTTTTATTCCATCAAAACTTTCTCTCCAGTACATTTTCATTGCGAGGCTTCTCATACCACCCCAGCTATCTTCGAAAGAACCATGATATGCGGATATGAATGATCGTTTTCTCGTAATTCCTTGATATTGTGATGTTGATCCCCAGTTTCCTTCCATCTTGCGATCACATATTTCTACAATCAAACAATCTGTTACATCTTGTCTTGGCAAATTAGTGACATTATGTATATATGATTTATGTGGGATAAGTGGATATTGACCGTCAAACATTCCGAACTTTGCCCTTTTCATATTAAAGTACATATTCGGAACTTCAACCATTATATCACCGCGAAATAAATCAGTATCGCTGATACAAAGTGTTGATAAATCCTCATTTACAATTTTAATAGCATCACGATTTATATCTTCTAATGCTAATTCCCTTGCTTGATCTTCTGCAAGAGTAGAATCAATGCACATTTTCTGACGTATTCTTTCACCAAGTTCGTCAGTAGTCATTCTTGCTATTTCATTATCAATCCTTATGCGTTTACACTCCTGTTTTGCATTATCAAAATAAGCCCCTGTTACATCATCGGTAATATTGTTATCATTAACATCACGATAGATATTAGTTGGATTGATTTCCTTCACTACGCAATCATCTATTGACCCATTATAAAGTTTTGGATTAAATGTGACCATTCTTATAGAGTTAAATGGCCACTTTTGATCCCATTGTGTCTCAGCGAGTTCAATACCACCCGGAACTGAATCAAACATACGTGTAGTTATCGCATCACGCAAGTAAGCATTACTGCTTACATCATGGACTGCAACTCCGTACATTGGATAAGAATTAAAAGAAAATCCTTTTGTATCTTCTAATCCATAACTTCCATAAGCAGTATATGTTACATCAAATATACCAGCCCATCTATATGTATGCTGCGGCGGATAAGAAACTTCTCGTGATTGAACTCCGGCATTACCTTTCTGTGTAGTAATAATCCGAAGCCTGTCAAAGTTGAACTCTTTATATGCAACCGTATCAGGTATATTATTCCAAACTACGGATACTTCTATTGTTGATTCTCCAGTTACTACATTACGTAGCATTATAGAACTATTTGATAATATTTCATGTGAACCATCTATTAAATATTGGCCTGTTTGTGGTAGAAAAGCTCTTACATTTGTGAAATTCTCATTTATCCATGTGACAAAACTTTCCATTCCATCCCATTGGAATGTATAATCATGCGACTGTTCATCAAATATACTACCATCTGACGAAGTACGAATTGTAAATGTACCTGATATTTGCTGGATAGTATCTACAGGCTTTTCTTCTGTAAATACCATTTTAACTTCTGTACTTGTCGCAACAAGATACATTGAACTGTAAGAAGGATTGAACTCAACTACGGTGCCATCTCCCCAGTCGATTTTAACCCTGCTTGGATAAATATCCCTAGAATTTGTTCCAGGCTCTATAATCAGCGTATCATAGCTATCTTCACTTCGTAATACTGTAAAATTTGCTTCAGGAAGTATATCATTAGCACCGAGGACTGTAATCCTCATAGTACTTTCAATAGATACTTCATTTCCCCATAAAACAAAACGGGGATAATAAACTCCTGGTTTCTCATAAAAATAGCTGATATAGAAGTCGCCTTGATTAACAACCCTCTGATCCACTGATATGATTTCGCCAGTAGACTGATCGGTAGCAATATGATGTACTGGACCATCCAGTTTAATAAAGTCATCGGCAATTTGCGAATATATCTTTTCTGTTCTACGTGTCCACCCAGTATTTTCAATTTCAACAGGAATACTATTATGATATAACCAGTCTTGTTTTGTAATTTCGTCAAGTGTAACTTCATGGTCACTATAAAACATGATATACTGGGCTCTTGACTCGGAAAAGTCGGCAATCATCTCAAAACCATCATGGCTGATTGTTCCATCCGAATTAAGAGACTCACAATAACCGGCTACGGATGGAAAGTTATACCATACTGCAAGATCGCTTAATGATATATCTTTCGTATATTCGCCACCATTGGAGTATTCACCACCATCTACAGTTACTTTAATACTAATAGATGTTTGACCAAAAATTTCTTCTTCATATTTACGATAGATATTCTTAAAAATCCATCCATCCGGGTGTTCATGTAATTTTCTTGTTTCCGGTTCAATTCCTGGTATATTCCAATCTACAGTGATACTGATGGCAAATGGTCCATCAGGATGATTAGCTAGAATTGAAGCATCAACAATAACAGGATCGTCAAGCAAAAAGGTATCCGGGCCAATATCAATATCTTGATCCAAACTCCGTACCCATATAGGAGCCTTGTAGGTATAGCCTACATTCATCATCTTGTCCAAAGCATAGACTGATACATCAAGAGGGCTTGTATCTGTTTTCAACTGTGGACGATCATATCTCCTTGTTAATACAAGTTGATTGGATTTGGCATCAAAACGTACTGGATTACTTGGTCCACCATCATATATAGGTCCTTCAAGACTATCAGTCATAATATACTGATATGCACGTCCACCTTCTATAGTAACTGAATACTCACGATTGGTTGCATTATCTATATAAACACATTTTAATGGAGTATGTTTAATTCTTCCAACAGTAATTCCAGGTGTTATAATTTGTGATGATAATGATCTTTTGACCATAAATCTTTCAACAAAATATTCTTTGAAGGTATTATTTTTAACAATAGTTCTATTGCCAATAGCAAAAATACCATTATCATCATAGTCAATATTGTCCATTGATGTTGCAAGATGCGTTGCTATGCCTGAAAATAAATATTTATCTCCATTGAATTTAGCAACATCATGGTATCGTTCATTAGGATACCCTTCAGTTAATGTTGGAAAAAATCCAAACGTGTTATTTCCAACTACTTTAGATATAATAGGTCTGTTAATTTCTGTATTATTAACAACAGGTAATGTTGATCCAGATAATGATATCTCACCGTTATCGACTTCAATACCGCCAATGATAGTAGGTCTAAATCCCCATAGATTATCGAGACCAAGAAAACGTACATGCGTATCCCCCCCCCACATTCCACCACCAATAATATTAAATTGGTTCTCGGCAATTTGTGGATTATCCCCGGTAGATATACTTGTCGAATCTAAAACTCTATACCTTAGTAGGAATAATGATTGAATAGCTGTAATGATATTATAATCAATATGCTCGTAACTATCTCCTCTATTGAATATGTTATCATTTACAATTTTCGTGATCGAAATCTGTGATCCTTGTACCGATATACCATCTTGTCCATTTAGAAATGCACTAATATAAATACATTTATCCGATTCTGGAAAAACCGTTGTCCATGTATTATCTGGTTTATCACCGCATATTGAAACGTCAATTATATTAGTATTATCGGAATGACGATCTATCTTATAAAAAAATGGAGGAATTTCAATCATTACATTACTAGCAAGTTCATCACTTGTCAGTGCTCTACCATCTTCCATTTTTGTCCAGTCATTCCTATCAAGATATCCCATAATACGTGTACCATCCATAAGTACCGGATCGATACTCGCAAATGGATACACGCTATCCAGTTCTTCCAAGTTGACAACTTCAGATACGCTGGTATTACCTTGATTATCTATTATAGTTTGCGTTACTGTGATAGGTGGACTGGCGGCAGCATTAACATATTCCGAATCATTTGGATACTCCAAACTTTTCTCGTCTATACCATTATATAATCTTGACTCATCAATTCTTACGGTATATATAGGCGAGAACCTCTTTGTAAAAAATGATATTTCTTGCCTTGTATTATATGCACCATCTACAGTAATAGTAACCAAATACTGACCGGATATAGAATATCTATATCGCCTGGATGGCACTGGTAAAAATGTATTATTCGCATCATTGATAAGTGGAATAGGTCCGGTAAATTGGCCATCTCCCCAGCTAATCGATACCTTATTACCCGTTGTTTTTGATCTTCCGCATTGATCGGGAGTATTACTTTCAAGGCTAACAGTTAAAATACCTTGGGCATCGTAACTTGAAGCATAATGGATATCTGCAATAGCATCTTGCGGGTTGTCAGGATCAATCGAAATTATGCTAATAGGTTGTACAAAATCATTTATTCCATCATGCTTTGTAAAGAAGTAAATATTATATGTTTGTCCATTTCCATATGGGAATATCCAAGTGAACTGATTTGGGTTTTCAAGTATGTATTGTCCCCTAATCCAGTTTCCTGACCCATCTAATGAAAGCCTATAATTACCTGGATCGTCAGTATCTGGAAGTGGGTTTTTTGATGCAATGCCATCGGTAGGCTGGTCTGTCTTAAAATAGATAGTGTCCGAGGAAGACTCGATAACCTGAAACACTGAACTGAAACCATATTCTCCGATGATCTGCCATATACCATTTTGAGATTGCTCTAATCGAATTAGATTGCAAGCATCAGATTGTAATGGTTTTACATTGACATAATTTTCATCTACCCTTACAGGATATTCCAAAGTAATTCCATTTGGCGATGCAGCACCTGTTATTTTTATACGGATGATACATGATTCTGTCGGCCTGAGTTCAATACTATCATTGATAATTTCAGAACTTGTACTTGTATATGTATTTAGCCATATAATAGTTTCAATACCTATGGTGTCCTTTTTAACATATTCAACAGTTATTTCATCAAATATGAGATTTTCTCTAGTAGAATTGACATCATGATAAAGTCTAAGTTGAATACCATTTGTATCAGTAGACCACATCTGTTGTCTATCTATACTAACTGGAGGTTCCTTAACCGATACGTTATTTATAGAATTCTGGATGATAATGTCATTAGTATTATATAGATTTGATTCTATAGAATGTTCACCATACGATAGTTCTACAACGATATTAGCAGCAAGACTGTCAGCATTGTTAAATGGCCGATTTATCCTTGACTGTGTATATGATGATTCACCATCGATACTAATCGTCTGCTTATACCCTCTTGAGTTAGAAACTATATTACAAGATGCAAATTTACCATCCGTGGCATATAATACTTGCGGATATTGTACATCAAGAATATAGTTTTCATTCAGCTTCCACCATACAGAACGATATAATAGCTCATAGCTTAATGGATTTTTAGCCTGTCGTTTAAAATCAGCATCATAACCCATAAGATGCCTCAAAAGCAGTAGTCGATTTATAAAAAGGGCTTACAAATAATGGTAGTATTTCACCAGGCGGTATTACATCATTATTTTCAACACTGAATAATGTCGGAGATGGTTTTACCCATCCACTTGCAGAATTATATTCATCAATACTACCTAATTCATGTGGCCTTGCTATATTACCTAGTTTCTCATATAAAATATGCCTGCCAAGATTATCGTCTAACGTATGATAATTGCTTATTGGAATGCTTGTAGGTATATCAGTATCTTTCGTAGATACCTGAAGTGATGTATTCGTACTTGTGCTTGAGATACCATCACCTTGGTAATATGCCCCAAGAACTGCTGGCATATATACTGTACCAGACTTAAATCCATCGGTAGACTCCCAATTGATATTTTCAGGAGTTGTTGATACGCCAAATCCAAATGGATAGTCTAAACAAGCAAATCGTTTTTGGTAGTTATATGGATGGGCATCAGCATCCTTTGTAATGGAAAGCCTGGATTCCGATGTAGCAGCTAGATTCGGAATTACCAAATTATCTGTAGAACAGAACCTAAATACCTGTAAAAGTTTGATAAGAATTAAGTTTTGTATAGAGAATACATCATAACCTTTACCAATATTATTGATCCCACTAATATATTCATCAGCATCTAATGGGTCTTCATTATTTGAAAAGTGATTTCCAGATAATATATTTGAATTGAAATATTCGTATATTTTTCCATCTATAGTTCTACTTACCTTTTTGGAATAAAACATCCCAAGATAAATGGTATCATGCACTACAGTATATGTGCCATCACCATTATCAGTATAGCTTCCACTTATTGGCTGCGTGTCATAAGTTTTAATATTAGTTGGTATCCAATGATCTAACTTTCTTTTTGAACTTATTTGTATAATAAGCCAATCGTCATCCAAATCATAATAGTTATAATATACATTTGGAAATTCCACCATGATATTACCATCTGTACGATGTAAGTAATCACGGTTAGTATTAGCTAGATTGGTTCCATTAGTCCATTCTTCTACGATATTAAGATCATCTTTCTGGAAATATGCTTCTACAAATCCATCATCACGTACCCAGCATGGACGTATCCTGTTAAATGGAAATTTTGTATCCCAATTTCCAGATGTATATGTATTGTCATCTATTCTTTGGTGCCCACCGAGTAATTCCTGCGTGATATATTCGGTGTATCCAGCCTTATCGGATGGCATAGATATACCAGATTCGTTATCCTTCTTACGAATTTTGAGTTCATAGACTGCATCATCACCAGGGTACTGCCCATTACACGATCCATTACCTAATATATTTGTAAGTTCAAGCGAGTCATATAAATATGACTGGGTATCTTCGTCCCACATTACTGCGGAAACTTTAATATATGGAAGGCTATAAATGTTGCCATCACATGGTATATCTACTTGCGCAATACCAAATTGCTGATTTGGCCAAATGATATCATTGCCCTCATTATCATGCGTAATGATCTCAAGGTAATTGCCAATACTTCCATTACTATTTAATATAAATATGTTACTTGCATAATCGATATTATAAACTGGTTCTAAACTACCGGATGAATTTATCCTTTTTACAAGATATGGTTTTGTTAAATCTACAAGCTGTACATTTAACGTAATAATATAATATCCATTACCGTAAGGCCCTTCTGGCTGTGGAGGGAGCGTTGTAAACCGTATATTTTCAATAGTAACCGGGTTAATAATAAAATTAGCAGTGACTGGCGTTGATTGTGTATAAACAACATCAAATCGGCTACTTGTAACCGGGATTGTGTTTTCCGGGATACCATCATTAAAATACATCTTGTCGATAATTTTACCATCGACCCTGTATGTAACTACATTAACATATCTATCAGTACCATCTATATTACGTTTTTCAACTCGATTTTGATACGAGATAGCAGGAAGTTTTTCTACAACAAAGTTATATGTAGTTATTATAGGGCTTTGACCTTTTTCAATTTCATTAACATTCCTTGCATGAAAAAGCTCGGCCTTATATGTTCCCTGCGGTAGAATAATATCTGTAATAATAGTTGGATTCTCTTGTGAACCAGGCTGTACGCACCTCGATTCAACTATATCACCATTACTATTATAGATATTAAGTAGATTTTGAGACTGGGATTCGCACTGATCGAAGGTAGCCATAATAATCAAGATTTGAGTTTCGAAACTACAAAATTCTATTCGATTCTTATTCCTATTGGTTCTACGTCATATCGTGAACCAACTTGCATATCTTTTACTTTATTATCAATATATGCAACAAAGTAGAATGGATATTTTTCATTTTCATCATTAGGTGAGACTTGTGTAAAAATAAACCTATCTTTTACAGAAACTTTCATCATTCCAGTATCAGCAAGCAGATTTCCAACTTGCGACATATCAATACCAGAAGTGGAAGCATTACTTGTAAAAGTTTTAGGAAGAAGTTTACGATCATTATCACACCAAAATGTCTCCGTGTATTTTATGCCATCGTCCATATCCTCGTATGTGATGACTTTAGTGTAGTTTTGAAAATCATATCTTGTTACTGGAATATCTTCTGGATTTTCAGTTAGATATTGATTAGATAAATAGTAATCAAAATTACGATTATCACCATTTACTTTAATAGGTTTTATTCCATCGATGTATAATGGATAATACTCATTTACGGTACCTTCAACCTGAATTAACGGCTGCCTTGATTTTGCAATTGAATCTCCATAATCAAAGAAGTAAGAAATATCCTCACTTGTACCCCTAGTTCGAAACATGGCAATAATACGCATCATCACCAGGGTTTCCCAAGACATAGGCTCATACATTTTACCTATATTACGAACAGATATTTGTGCATTTCGCGGGGTAGCAACTGTATATCTCTCATCAAGTCCACTAGTTAAAATATCGTCAGCAGTACATAGAGAAAATGCCAGTAACTTGGATTGGTTATCCGGTATCTGCGATGCGAATAATGATGTATAAATATAATCTGTTTCAATACCGTCTTTAATATGCCATGTTTTCCATTCGGATTCCTCGCCTTCTGGTATTTTATATGCTAAAGAAATATATGCCTTGGATATTATATCACTTTTACCATCTATGGTATCGAAAAAGAATGTTTCTCCAAGATTTGTTTCAACAACCTGACCCGTTGTTGCATATTCTGTTTCTGCATCTCTGCCAAGTTGTCCATGATTATTATTTCCTGCACATAAAAATCTATGAGGACTAGGAGTAAGGAATCCGCTATATGAATATCCTGCACAAATTACTTCAGCATAATATCCTACATTTGCTAGATTGTTATTTTCTGGGCTTCCATTACTATTATTTATACATAATGCACCTGAATCCGCTAGTCCTGCACTGTAAACTTCATTATCTGTTGTTAGATATAAAATATGATATGATCCGAATTGTACATCATTAACCTGTACATTATTATTACTAAGATTCGTATTAGAATAAACTCCATTATCAGATAGCCTACCTAACTGATTACAATAATTTGCACCACATGTGTATAATTCGCTATTTTTATCAACTAAGGCGGTAGTGCCCCATCCAGTTCTTACCTTCTTGATATTTCCTATTGATATTTCTGATAAAATCGGATCAATCCATGAGATTGTATTTCTTGCAAGCTGCCCATAATGGTTTGTTCCACAGGAATAAGTCTTTCCCGGTCTCCATATTTTATCGGATGGAATACCATCAATAATTTCTGTAGAATTACCTGGATCAGATGCCACAATGACACTATGATATACACGACTTGATAAATCGTATAAATATAGTCTATCTGGAGATACCTTCCCTCCGAAAATAACTGCACTGATATTCAGCGTATTATTATTCCCGTTTAGATGAGTATCATCCGTTATATATCCTCGACATAACTCCCCATTAGTATTTCTTCCACCGTTCACGAGCAGGGTTTTCCATGTCCAAATCTGTTTATCCGGGTCCCATACCTGGTGGTGTGTAGCCGATGGATTTGACGCATTATATGCCCTTGTGCCAATTGGATATAATATATGTGTATGATATGCTCCACACTCTACATGTAGTGGTCCTAAATACGGATCAGCACTTTGTATTGTGTATTCTCCATTAGTACCGTTTTGATATGCAGTTCCGTCGCTCCATTGTACTGTCGGTAATACAAACTGCGTCGCATAGTCACCATTGCCACGTTCTGTCGATGTAGATCGCATCAACAATTGCCCGTATGTATTAATTGTCTTCTTATAGTATTTGAGGCAGTTGTTTCTATAATAAATGCTGTATGATCTGATCCACATGAAACATCGACTACTTTTTGTGCCGTATAATCAATAGCGGTAACCCTACCATTTCTATCAATGACACTTGTTACTCGCTCAAAGTAATTATAACGTACTCGTTCATTCCATTCTTCATCGGACATCGAAGCATCTCTGGCAGGAGTAGTAGGTCTTGCTAGTTGTCCGTATGTATTATCGCCCGCCGTCCATAACTCGCCATTAACCACAGCACAAACATGATTTTTTCCAGCGGATAGTATCATCGATTCAATTGGGATTGAATCTATTGGCACGCATTCCCCTGCTGTACTATCATACTCATAGTTATCGGGGCACTCAGGATTCGGATCATTGCTAACTGGAGTAAATTTATAATAGAATTTCGGCCATTCCAACATTAAATTGCCATATTTGCCGTTATCAATCAATGAATTTGCGTTAGGTTTATGCGTACCATTGATATCTAATGGAAATTGCGTGGGTAGCGATTCTCTACGTAATTGATATTCAACTGTGCCATCATGGCTTAAACGCACGACCTTGTTTCCAAACTGCTGGAAGAACTTTTCACCTTGGACTATAAGGCCCTTTTGCTGTGGGGTTAAATTTTTATATTGTGAATCAGTTTCGATATATTCAAGCCCATCCTTATATGAGTATCTATTATTGCCACTTTTTGAGAAATCTATCTCTATAGTGAAAATTCTGCGGTCTTCCGGAGAAACAGTAACGCTATCCCAAAACTCTTTAACTAGATATCCTTCACGATTGTAAAGTTCGAAAAACAACTGAAATGACCCAACCGATAATTGTATACCGATATCAAGTGGAAAAAGTTGACGTGATTGTAATACCGTGCTTCGAGATTCATCGAATACAGTTACAAACATACTTCCATTTTCGTATAATTCTCCAGGAACGGTACTCATGAAGTTGAAATTTCTATAGGTTCTGATCTAGTAATTATTTCTATATTATTTTTACCACTATCACCTGATGTAGCCCAAGCACGTACTTGTAGTGTTTGATTGGCCTCATTTGCATTATATCTAACTCGGCTTTGGTAGTGCTGTCGATCTTTATATTCTGATATGATTGTTCCATTAGATACTGTAGCCTGTGTATCTTGTCCATTCCTCCATGTCATACCACCGTTGATCGTGCGATGGCCAATCACATCAAAATCAGCAATCTTTTCCAATGGAGAAATATCTTTGATGGTTAAATTTTCAATTACTGGTGCGGATTCTATATAAGGATAGATATGACAAAATTCCTGTTGTTCTATCTCATTATCTTCATTCCATGCACGTAATTTAATAATATGTAATTTTTCTTCGGTAAATTGATGGATAATATCAATACTATTTGTATTATCTACCGACCAATTATCAATATTACCATCCCCGTAATCTAATACATAGTTAATTGGAGTGCGTGCATCGTTATTTATAGGAATTCTAATACGATATGTATTCCTTGAATCATTTGATACAATATCCGCCGTCATAAATGGTACAGTAACAGGATGTGTTCCTATATTGATTTCATGCGTAAATAGACCTGAAGTAGGATCACATCCAGGAATATCATTATTTACCGCACTTATTGTGACATTATAAATACCTGAAGAAGCATAAGTATGTTTTAATCGAGCATTAGCTATCTCTTTAGTTTCAGTAGTGCTATCTCCCCAGTCTATCGTGGTAGTAATCGGCATTGATCCAACTAGATATATGAATAGTTCTACAGTATAAGGATCAACAAAATTATGATCTATAAATTTAATAGAGGGGCACATAATAGGATATGGATCGCTATAATTCTGTGTACGCACATAGTATGTTGCAGTATTCGATGAATTTACCCAAAGATTTTTTGATGATTCACCTAAGTCATGTTTGGTCCAGTTTTCATTATCACTTGACCATTCTAAATCGGGTGCTGGAAAATCCGGTTGCTGCCATACTGAAACTTGTATTGACTTTGACGCTATAGGAATATGCTTATCAGATGGATAGTCTTTAATTTGACAGTATGCCTGTACTGTAATACTAATCGGTGTGACATCCTCAGAAAGATATAGTTCTCTCTGTCCGTTATATGTTAGATATCCACTACTACCTGAAATTCCTTGCCAATTACTACCATTCCAATCTTTTGTAATAGCCTTATATGGTTTATCAGTTTCCCAATGTACTAATGGTAAATATATATCTGCAAGTGACGGTATAATATTCGTATTGTGCGATAGTATATGTTGGCCTACACCGTACGCCTCTGTAGCTGGCCAACTTGGCGAATCATTATAAATGGGTTGCGATATAATTAAATGACCGCTACTATTCGCAGGGCTTGTATCTAAAGATATAGAATCACTAGGTGCGATAATAAATGATTCAGTTGTAATTCTTTTTGAATTTGATATAACAGAAGGCATTATTTTACCACAACATCGTTAATTGGGTTAAGCATACGTATCATATCCATATTCATTGATACTACTTGTGCTGATAATGTTGCATAAGAACCCTGTATGCATACACCCTTAAATGCAATACATCTATTATCGGTAACAGGCATATTCATTATATTTGCCGTACCACCTGCAGGCTGAATGCCTAATGCTTCAGACGTAGTCAATACATCTCGTGCTACTGCCTTAAAATGGCTTGTTGGAAGAGTAATTCTCATTAGCTCAAAATTCTACTGGTACTGGTCCATCACATCTGGTGAATATATCAATATTGTCAACCCATATTCCACCACCAGACCTATATGACACATCATTAAATACATTACAATCTATAAAATGCGATAACATCTGCATAGACCCTATAGTATCAATAGTTATCATATCCCACCCGGTATCATGCACTGTTGCTGCTATAGACCCATAGTCATTATCAGGACTGTACATTGAAACTATTGCCTGCACATTAGTAATCACATTATCAGAAATATATGGTAAGTCTCTATCTAATGAGATACTTATTATATTGCTGCCTGTGCTATTTTGCACCGACCAAAGAAATGATTTAATAATATTACATCGAGGAGCTTTCTGGAATTCGTTTCCTGAATCATAATTCCATCCAGTAACTCTCCAATTTGGGTGGTCGCAGATAATTCCATCGAGACGATTTATCGGATAAAATCGGCATCTTTGAAAAATATAATTGAAAAAATCAGAATTTCTTAATTCAACTGGTAATTTTCCCTGTGCCTTATCAGAGAATGTAATTGCTCCATAAGAAGACGTACCAGTAGTGTCTGTGCTATACGTATAAGTTCCAGATAGATCAGGAGTTACCATTGTCTTCGTACCATCGACAGCCCTCTTTTGTGCAGTTCTGCCAGTTTTGTTTAGCCCTCTCTCCAGAAGGTAATACCTTTGATAAAGGGCATTGTGGATTCCAGCATTCGTAACTTGTACATGAGCAGGAAGGATTTTTAACCTTACGAATATGTTTGCAGGAGGAAAATCTAAATATAGTTTGCGGCGAACGATTTTTCCCGGGAAGCCTATTATTTTGCTGTATATTACTACTTAAATTCTTTATATCTCTAGGTTTATAAATATCTGATTTTTTTTGAACAATGGCTGTGACAGGTAAATTTTTAGCCTCATTTGTCGTAGCGTTGACAACTGGAACATTGTTCGATTTAGATATACGATCTATCCTGTTAATAGATAATAGGCCGTTCCGAACGGGGAAATCGTATGATTTAGGCTTTGGATTATTCGAGAAAAAATCCAGAGCGTTCAACGGTAGACTAGGCAAAACGCCTTGTTTTGAAATAAGTTGCATCGGTTAGACCTACTAATTCGTTAGAGCCATAATTAAAATTCTGCCTTTTGGTTGGAATTTGCATATTCTCATCAACCATTCTTAGGTCTAATCCTTCCAATAGATCGCATGTTCTTGTTCTGATAGTCACATTACATGTACCGGTAGGCGGTCCTGAACCATCTCCACCACCACCTCCTCCGCCACCCTCATCATTCCATCCACTGCCATTACCATAATTTCTACCACCGTTTCCCCAGTTGCTACTTGGTGGTAACCAATTTACTTCTTCTTCCTCTTGTCCCCAGCTTGGAAAAGATGGTCTTCCAGAAGAATCTCCTCCGCCCCATGATACTGGTGGGGATATAGGTTCTTCAGGCGGTTCAGGTGGCAACGGTGCTGGGTCACACCCACATTGATCGCGATTTGGGTGAGTAAGAAGCAACGCAAGACATTGTTGCCTTAATCTTTCAGCTTCTACCTCAGATTCCGTCTCTCCCATATTGATAAGATCAGGGCAATTACCACATCCGCATGTAACCCTTATTTTTTCTTTCGGAGGCGGATCAGATGGACACGACACGCACCTTGGCGGGATAGGATTTGGGCTGTCTGGATCGTCAAACAGATATGGGTCCCATGATCCTACCTCATGGTCATAGATACGTATAAACCACCACCGATATGTGTTGCGATTTAGCAGGTCATCAATGCCAGAGTTTTCTTCTGGGTCACATGGTGGCTGATATATGTCCCCACATTTCCAACCTTCATACGGTTCCGGTCTTGATTCCCCCTGCTTTTCAGATCGCATATCAGGAATAAGCCTATCTGTCAATCCTTGGAGTATTCCATTACAAGTTCTACCCCTGACAATCTCTTTAACCACATAGCATGAAGGATCATCGCTCATTCGACATTTTTGAGCAAAGAGAATCCAATGACCACACTCAAAATCTTTAGCGTATTTCTCATAAGACGTTACGCATCCAGGCAACTGCTGATAGAACTTATCTACCTCGCCATAACATAGTAATTTAGATAATTTAGGAATATGTGTTGCCATTAGGAAACTGCGATGATATCAAATGGATATTCTTCGTGGTATAATGCTGATTCTGCTAACTCTAGTTTGAATGCTTTTAATCCTTCATATATATTATTATCATCATTCAACCTAACTTGTGCATTCGCAAGTTCTTGTTGCAATCTTTCTTTATCAGCCATCCGGGGCGTACTTTGAATTTCTACTTCAAGAGTGCGTATTCTATTGTTAAGCTGCGTAATTTCCTGTAATATACTTTGAATACGATTTTCTAAATCAAGTATCCTACGAGTATTATCCCTTAACATATTTGGCGGTGGATCAAGGGTAATATAGAAGTCTTTATAATCCATATCCGGTCCGGCATTGATATTATCTCGGATTTCTTTGGTTAAAATTCCACCTATAGACATGAGATACCAGATACCGTCATTATAATCGCTTGATCCATAAAAATAGCTGGCACGCTCCTGCCTTAATGTAGAATTCTTTGTCTCCATAATCCATTGGTCTTTTTCATCGTAAAACTCCTTTGGAACCTTCAATGACCACAATGTATACCACCACTCATTTAGTGTACTCCATACATCATTTGATCCTATAACAGTTGTAGCATTATCGACGATCTTATGTTCCCAAATCCACAATCCAGATTGATTATCCCAAATATTTTCTTGATAATCACCTATTTTAATAGGATCGAGTTTTTCTACCATATCTATGGCATTAGCCTTACATCCCTCGCAAGGGCCAATACAGTTATCCCATTCAGACCATGTTTTACCAAAATCACGGGACCATTTATCAGCATGTATAATAAAATCACGATCAAGTGATGGCACAAAGTCTAATAGTTCACTTGGCTTATGGAAAATTTCAACAATTCCTATATCAAAAATAGCCGCTGACTCACAATCGCAATCAGAATATGTCTTTCCAGTTTCTTCATCCTTGATTTGTTCGCATTCCGGTGGATTAGGGTCTCTGACAAAGAAATTCCCTTTGCCCATATCATATAACGGATAAGAAGAAACCAATCCGCTACAAATAGCATAAGCCTGTCTCCAAAAATCCCATGCCTGATCTACTGTAATAGAAACCCTCCTTTTGAATTTATCTATTTCTGCAAGTAAATTAAGCAATGCACGTTGTTCGCCAAAAAGCGGTATAAATGTATCATTTATAAGAGTATACGTAAATGATAATAGGTATCTCACCTGTTTAATCGTTGTGCTCCCCTGCATTATAAATTCTGTTATTTGTGATAATATCTGTGATATACTATCTCTTACAGATTCATCTTGAGGATATAACTGGTGATTTATATCTGTAATAATAATGTGAACTTGTGAGATAATATCTCTTATATTTCCATTATTAGATTCAAGTATAAATGAGCTACCTAAAATTATATTTATCTGTTCTACACTTTCGTAAAGCAATCTATCATTTTCGATATTATCTAACGCAGATTTAATCTGTAATTCTTCTTTATCTTTTCTAAGTTGATGTACTACCATACAGTACATTTTTTTATATTCGTCGAAATTTTTGACAGGATATCCATTTGTAAACTTAATCAGCTCTATCCACCCATTCCCATTATATTCCCACAACGATAATGTTGATTTTACGTAAAAATATTTATTATAGATACATTCAAGGAAGATCAGCTCGCGAATAGAATCAATATACTCAAACCATAAATTGCTATCTGTTGCTGCTATTCCACGTAAGATATTATCAATTGGTTTTTCTCAATACCAAAATATGCATAATCTTTAATTTGCGAGATTTCATCATAAGTGCCTGCTGATTTAATTATATTAACTATCTTATCTAAATCACCAATTGATTCTGCACCAATAATATCCTTAGGTTTGAAACTACCTATACTAATATTACTGTTATAGTTCATAGTATGAGGTGGCAAATCAAGATATGTTAAGTCTTTTCTTATTTCATCATCTATATTTCTACCACAACAGTTGGCCATATTTCCTTCAGAGCTCATATCTTGAGTACCACTAGCATCCTTTAATTCTTTCTCAAGATCAAACTCCATATTCCAACTTGCAGTTATCCACCTATCTTTAACACGACCTGTATTAGTCCACTTGTTATCTTTTAGTAACCATAGATAACCCTTGTAGTCAAGTATAATTGTTGGATTATCATAGCTTGAATCCAAGAGCAGTACAGAACACGATATGCTATTATATGGTTCATCGTCAATCGCTATATCTATTCTATATTCATGCGTTGAATATAAGTCATTATCAGCATCTCTATTGACTGTTATGATATTACCTGATTTATAAATATTATCGTATAATAACTTTCCATTATTTTCGTCATCCATCCAAAAGTCTAATATCTTGCCTCTATTTACATCCAGTCTACACTCCAAAATCTCCAGATTAGAACTATTTGCCTTTGTTCCGCGGTAAAGTCTTCCACCCTGCGTGAGAATGTATATTGAATCCCCTATAACCTGAATACGTTTAATTTTATCTCTAGGTATAAGAATAATAAAATCTACATTTTCAATGAGCTTATTTCCATAATCATATGTAGCATTACTAACTATAACACAGATATTATATCCTTCATAACCTTTATTATTTAATATATCATCTGAACGATGGGTATTAAAAATTACCCAAGTATCATTCTCATCCATTATAGGATAAATATCCTGTGGTTTTATGGAATATGGAAGTGATCCATATACCCCCCATGTTGATCCACTTGTATTTGTTTTACCTATAATATTACCGCTTCCAGTAAATACAGTAGCATATATTTCATTTTTCCAAGGTACATTATCAATAACCTGACCATTTTTTGTAGTTGATGTAAATGGCAATGCCCATGCAGAATCTATCATTTCCTGCAATGCAACACCGTCTTTAACCTTTATAATGCGAAAAACACCAGCATCTGATTTGACATAATAGTATCCTTCCCAAAACCATATATGCTGGAAATTATGTATTTCATCTGAAATCGGCCTTGGGTTATTCCACTGGCATACCCATCCGCTTCCAAATTTTGTAGATATAAAATAGTCACGATGCTTGCCATCCATATCGTCCGGTGCCAATCGAATATCTCCATGCCAGAACGGTACCTGTCCTTTTTCTGCTGGATTAGTGATTGGATGATGATTGCCCAGCATTGTAATCATTAGAATGCCATTTTTACACTCAATAGATGCTAATCCATCTCTCCTATTGATGAAATAAGAATTATAAATAAGAATATCTTCTAGGTTGGTATCAGTATAATTGATAGCTTCTCGGGAAGATAATGTTGGCGTAAATTTCTGTGCCTCGGCCTTATAAAGAAGCCCACCTAGCTGCGTATCCGGCAAGTATGGTTTCTGAATAAATGATTTACCATCGTACCATATTAGAAACTGTGTTATATCTAAATATGCCGGATCATCAGTCCATACCTCCTCATAAGTTCCAGTTGGATTACCTTGGCTATCTAAAATACGCCTGATACTTTTCTTTCCCCAATGAAATTTATCATCAGAAACGATATTATAATCTCTTACAATCTTAGGATCGACTAAATTATAGATAAGATTCGAATCATCTTTAAGCGTATAATTAGCAACTCCATCTACTATAGTTTGTTCATATAGTTGATTTACCTGTGGGTCATTTTTTTTACGCCAGTCTGATATATTAGAAACATTATCTAACGTAATAATAGGTGGAATAGGTGCTACGTTTCCTTTTATATTCAACACAGTTTTACCAACGATACCATACGGCCTGTAATCTGCCAGTGGAATTAGCTGTTCTGCCCATTCTCTTTTCTGTTTATATTTAGCATCCTCAGGATTAGCATTAAATATGGAAAGCTGCTGTAATAGCTGCGATAATTGTGACTGTAGAGTTGTAGATTCAATAGAACCAGGTATAGAAGCATATAACTGCTGTCTTATATCTGCAATAGCATTTTCAAGCTGTTCTAATTGCGACTGCCCAGAATCATCCTGGTTAATAATATCCGTATCGATATAATGAACAAGACATTTCATTCCACCGATGGATTTACGCGATGTTTGGATGCCATGTCTTCCCACGACTTCTCCAGACGATCTATATCCTCTTGCCCACGAAAAGTCCCAATTCGTACGGTTGCTAATCCCTCTATATTCTCCAATACCAACATAGTTAGTTTCAGGGTCTATCTGGTTCTCTGGTGGTAACTTATAATAAGCCATACCTTCTTGAATCATGTTGCCCCACATGTACGTATTAAATTGCCAAATATATGGTTTTAATATGTTTACTTTATTAAGCTCCTCTAATTTTGTTTGTTTATCTTTAATTTGTTCTTCTAGTATAGAAATTTCACGCTGGAAGAATAACCACTGACAGTAATCTGTACTACATTCGCTATATGGACCTGGATGATCCTGCTTCCATGCGTCAAAATCGGCATTTTTGGCAGAAAGTTCTAATTCTAATTCGGCTATCTCATTAAGTACAATCTCGTCCTCTTTTAAGAACTTCCATGATTCACGTTCCCATTCTTTAATCTGTTTACGAATAGGAGTAATATATGTATAAAGCTGTTCTATGATAATGGTTAAACTATCAATAGCAGACAACAATGCCAGCCCCTCATCTGATGATGCAAAATCAGGATTGTTATATGATTTTTGACGAAACTCTGTCTGTAAGATAACTCTTTCATTTATCGCGTTATCATAATCTGTCCCTCTAGTTCCTAATTCATCTTGTAGCTCACGCAACTTGTCACTAATACACTCTTTGTCTATCTTGCATAATTCAGACTGTAGTTCTTTAATCCAATCTTTAATTGCATTAGTTTGTAGATTTCCTTCTGATAAAGTAGTTATTTCATTACTAATATCGCGGACTCTTACTTGAAGAATAGCAATTTCATTTACAATTCCCTGACCAAAAGTTGATATTTTTTGATTACCATCAAGTTGGTCATATGTTAATTGAAGTGAGTTAATCCTTACAATTGTAGCTGATCTTTCATCTTCCAGTAGTTTAATTTCGTTATTGACTAACCCCTCTAGATATTCAAGTCGAATTTCAAGTTCTTCAATCTTTTCTTCAATTTCGCCTCTCCTTTTTTCTATCGCTAAAAGGCGTTCTTCAAGTTCTTCCTGCAAATTTCTTTTAACTACTTCATCTGGATAGTCAGGTAATGGTGCATACTGTTTAACTGGCTCGCGAACAAGTAATCCATGAGTAAATGTATCATATTTATATTTATATGCAAAGGCATTTTCTATGACCTTATCTGCTTTGTCCGGTTCTTGTCTAACATTTAGATCAGTGTTATTAGTTCTACCTGATGAAATCCATATATCATCTCCAAGCTGTGCTTCTTTTCCATATCCACATACCCACGGATCGTCTATAGTAATTACATCTGATAATCCGCTTTTTGACCACTCTCCTTCGCCCTCGGCCCATATTTTCTTTGGTGGTTGTATTGGATAATCAATTATTTTTATATTTGCCCAACGATTTACACAGTCAAAATATACGCCATTGTTCATAATAGCGTTAATATTTCCCCAAAGCCCATCCTTAATTACATGTTGGTCATCTCCTTCTCCGACCGTAGAAGTAATACCTGTATAACCCGTGTAATATGATCCACCATGTTTTATCCACTCCTTTTCCGCATTCGGATCATCATTAGGAATTTCAATACATGTAACGTCAGTTCTTTCCCAGTAAAATTCAAGATATTTTGGTGTAAAACAGAAATGGTATGGATCGGATATAATAATTCTTGTAAGCTGTGGTGGTATAGATAGTTCTAACTTTTTATCTGTGACAGACCACGGTATATTTTCCCCGTTTCCACCAGGATTATCCCCATTGTTTCCATTATTTCCATCGGCTAATTCACCAAATGGGTCTCCATCATTCCATGCGTAATTTATCCACCCATCCATATTAGGTGGTATATCTTGCCCACCACGTTGCTCTGTAATTGTTCCCTTTAAGAGAATGGATGGCAATCCATGCTCAATTTCGAGAAATGGATATGGACTAAAAAAACATGTAGAACCACCATATGGATTTTCTATAATACTATAGAGTTCACATGGACCTAGGCTACGAATTGTATGACGTGATATGCCTTGTCTAAGATAGGATGCTTTTCCAGATGGGTGATCTGACCACCTATCATATTTGTGTAAAACGCTTATATCATCAAATCTGGATGTAATCATTTCCTGATAGCACACCCAGTTCCACCACAGCATACCTGTTTCATCATCTACATAAAACCATAGTTTTCCTCTATTACCTGTAAGGTGATTCAGTCTTTCCTGAACTTCGTTAATAGCATTTAGTGTTGCATCATCTATATTTCCTTCATTTACTTGTAGATAATCTTTTATCGATTGTATAAAGTCGGAAGAATCAATGGCTGTAATATCAATACCGATTTTATCAGCAACCATTCTTGCCGCATTACCAAATTCCTCTTCCCATAAAGGGACTCTATTTTCAGAAATAGCTAATGCCTCATTGATATTACCATCATTTGGTATCCCAGAAAATATGCCATAGACTTCATCACCAAATGGTGAATGAATTGGCGTTAGATATGTAGACGTAGGAGTACAAATACATTCTGAGCAGCAATTTCCTCTAATAGGGCTCCACGATTCTTGACAGTCTTGTGACATCTCAATAAGTCCATCCATTTAGCTGGTCTAATCTCTGTTTGATCCACCCATATCGTGAGTTCCAAACGGCAGTTGCGTTTTCATCCATGGCAGCTATGACCTGTTCCATAAAGGTACAATCACCATCTGCATGTGTATCAAAATAATGATAAACAACATTACTCATAGATATGCCAGGATTATTTACACAATCACCTGTTATGCTATCGACATATCCATCACTAGTCAGTGTAACCCTTCCAATTTCACTGTTTTCTCCATCTGCTACCCCAAAAAGCGTAACTAAGGATATATCTGATGATCTTGAAACTGTATTATTCTGTGGAAGATCAAATTCCTGATAATAATCGGTAGGACGTACAATACTATCATTTGTCGAAAGCGTATTTCCTATTGGTATTCCATCTGGAAAACTAATATCAGGTAATGGAAAACTTGCCATAATTCTATTCACCTATTTGTAATATTTCATTATCTGATAGAAGTAGTTGCATCAAATTATAAAAAATTTAATTAAACGCTTCACAGAAGTTACCTCCAGAACGATTTCTATTCGTTCGCACCCCTCAGCGTCCGTTGAGCCGCCTCAACTCCGACGGCTTTTATCGTTTTTGCTGCGTCGCGGTCTCGGTCGAGAACCTTGCCGCACTTAGGACAGATTATTTCTCTATCTTTAAGTGTCAGATTATCAACCTTAACTTTACAGCAACTTGTTTCCTTCGACGAAGGATAAAACCTATCAATTTTCTGATGGTGCTTCCCATACCACAAACTTTTATACCCAATCATATCAAAGAGCTTCGACCACGAAGCATCTCCGATAGACTTTGCAAGTTTGTGATTTTGCATCATACCCAAAACATTCAAATCTTCAGTGCAGATGATATCGTATTCAGTTACAAGATACGTAGAAATCTCATGCAAAAAGTTATTCCTTTGATTAGAAATCTTTTGATACACTCGATTGATACGGCCTTGAAGTTTATACCATCGTCTGGATTTGACCTCACCTTTCTTCCCGTTTCTTACTTTGAAACATTTGCAATCGTGCGATCTTCGCTTGGTTTTTGCGATAAAATCTTGGATTGTCAAAAGGCAGTTCATGTTCGCTTGTTACAGCAAACGATTTCAAACCAACGTCAATTCCAACATTCTTACCTGTTTTTGGTTTTGGTTGAATTATTTCTTCGACAAGTATCGAAGCAAAATGTTGTCCAGCACTATTTTGGCTAATGGTCACGTTGACCAGTCTTGCACCATTGGGAATCACCCTATCAAAAATAGCTCTGACTTTGCCTATTTTCTCAAGTTGGATATAATTGTTTTTGATAGCAAATTTACCGACTGGAAGCCGGAAAGACTGTTTTCCATTCTTCTTTTTGAAGGCGGGATTGCCAAGTGTTATCTTGCGAGTTTTGGAAAACTTTTGCCGTTTATATTGTTCGAAGTCCCGTTGTTTTTGCTGAATTGCTGCTGCACTCACTTCAAGCATCCACGGACGATCTTCGCTGTTTCGGAATTCTGTGGCCGTTTCAAACGTGTCGCCCGGTTGGTAGTTTTTCCACGAATGCACGCAATGATTCCAATACAGACGCACACAACCGAAAGTCTTAGCAAGTTGCGTTGCTTGACTTTTAGTTGGATAGATTCGGAATTTATAGGCTCGTTGTGTCATTGCTCGTTAAGGGACTTAATCAACTTTTCAGTATTGCGTTTGGTGCGGCGTTGTCCATACAAGCGGGCACAGAACGAAGTCACAAGGGAAACAAAATCCTGCATGAGTGCATCCTTATCCTCAACGGGATTGATGATGATAATTTCGCAATCAAACAATGTTTTGATGTACTCAAAACCAAATCGCGTTAAACGGTCTTTGTGTTCGACTACCAATCTAGTGGCCTTGCGTTCCTTTAGAATTTTTTGTAACTTAGGTCGAGAATCATTCAATCCACTTGCACATTCCTTGACAACTTCGGACACTACCCATCCTTTGGCATTACAAAACTGCACACACCGATCAGCTTGGCTATCCAGATTGGATTTGTTTTCAGAAGAACTTACCCTAGCATAGACAATGATACATTCGCACTTTGGCTCAACAATGTCAGGAACAATAATTGTGCCAGTGGCAAGTTGGTACGCACCGGAAATTTTCCCCTGTTGAAAATGGTTATAAGCTGTTCGCCATGTCACACCTAATTTTTTTGCATAAGTTATAAGTTTCATGCAAGCATTGTATCAAAAAATTTGAACATTGCAAGCATATTTTTCATCATTTTAATAAAAATTTCATAAAATTATGTATTCATGTATAATACCAACTTTAGCTAGCGTTTTTAATACTATTTCGGTCATAATAGCCTGAGATTGATCCTTTAATTTTTTTTCGTTCCTTGCCTGTAATATTATAGCACAAATATCCGGAAGAATAGTAGCATCATATCCAATTGCAATTCCTCCTTTATTTATAGCAAATTTTATTGGGTCAATAATGCGCCAATATAAGTCATTTGGCATTAGTGACTTATAACTATGATTGCATAAAAAACGAGGCATTTGTGCGCCACGCCTATTACCGCCGCCTTTCTTCCCGGTAAAAACCTCATCCATACCTCGTAAAGTTATAATACGTATGGATTTACTATTTTCATCTGGGACATTATAACATGGTATTTTTCTATCACCAAATATAAGTTCTCCATAGTGTGTGGCCTTAGGCAACTTAGCATCATAAAATTCAAATGCAATGGTTAATTAGCAAAAATAAATAAAATATCCATATTTCTAGCAAATACGATTTACTACTCTATTTATACCATTTAGGTTGATAAATTCAATAGTCGCACCAGAAGGTATATTCTGACTTGTTTCTTGCACCATGCCTGCATATACTCTAACCATTGTTCCATTTGACAGCATGACTGTACCGCCACCCTGCAACTCATTTATGTCTCGGTCGAAATCACCAGTTGGTTCAATATCTCGCATAACTATTCCAGTATTCATTGTAAGTCCTGTAGGAATAGCATAATATGTTTCGGCAGACTCATCTCTCCATGCCATAACCTTTTCACCTTGATACAATGGCTGGCCACTCAATGTTTCTATGTTAATAAAATATTCTCTCCCATCAGATGAATTGAGAACTTTAGCTTTTCCTGAAATAATTTTATTTGGTTTATCAGATATAACAGTCTTAGCTATAGCATATAATCCATCCGAATATCCTTCATCATATCCATTTTTTGTATTCACAGTCTGTCCATTATACCAATTTGTATCTAAATCTCTAGCATTTAATGCCTTAGGAGGATTATTCATTCCACTATCATTACCTATTTTAACCTGTCTATCCTGTTCGCCCCTAATCCTTCCTTTATCATATCCTGTCTCAAACTCATTACGTTCATTAGCATTCTGTGCGGAAACATCTTTAATAGTCATATCTTCCAACATTACACAGTAAACCATGCGAGGAGTTGGTATTGTCCACACACGCCGTTTGAGGTCTATACGTAAATCAATCGGTGCAGCAAACCAACGATCTTTCCGCATTGCAAAATCCTGACAAAACCATGTAGCGTTTGCGGCATCTCTTGGATATGGTTTTCCATCAGTATCAAATCCCCACCCGGCTAAAATCATTGGTGCATTATGTGCCATACTCCGATAATGAACATCGTATGGTATTTCGCCCTCTAAAATTTTGGTTGGCATATCAAGGTGTTTACGCTGTGTAAGTCCAGCAGAAACAACTTCTGTAGAATGTCCAAATAGCGAATTACTTTTTTCTCCAGCCTGGCTAGTCATCAATTCATTACCATCAATACTGGCTGGGTTTACATACGGATTTAGCATTGGCCCATTGATAGGGTGAGACAAGACCATATTATTCTTATCTAATATGCCTGTCTTATTAAAATTATCAATGGCTTCTTCTGAAGTAAATCGTGGTCCTTCACTGGAACTTGCTACGCCGGTCGTATTCGTTGGCTTCTCAAAATGCGGCAGCAAGAATGGAACTTTCGGTGTATGTGTAGCTATGATTTCATCTATTTGGGCAGGTGTAAGATTAGGATTGGCTTGCCTTGCAAGCTCTATTTCTAACTGTATTGCGTCCTTAACATCGGTTGTCCCAAATGGCGTGAATAAACCATTCAACGAGACAAATGCTTTTTGCGTATAGTCTTCTTTATCTTTCATTGACTGCACGCCATCAATAGAATCAATACCCGTGATCTCTTTTGTTCTTATAGCGTACCGATTAACATCTCGTCCGGTTTCAGGATCAGAATATGTGTAGGTTCCATCAATCATCTGTCCTCCGAGTATATTGTGCGGAGTATTGATATATGATCTCCTGCCGGTATCTTTTTCCCATCTTTCCCGGCGTATATCCCTGACCTTCATACTATAGTCTATCATTAACCTTGCTTGGTCCATGATAGCTTTAGTACGATTTCTGGTTATCATTGTAGAAAGTTTCAATCGATCAAGTTGGTGTTTTGCAAGGAATCCAGCCTTTGGAGTCCATTTATTCATCGAATATTTTGTAATTAACCGACCTTGTGTGTCTTGTCCGTCGAATGTCATATTCGTTACATTTGGTCCAAAATCACCATTGTACGGACGCTCATCGATAGAGAACACAGGATAAGTATCTCCAAACGAATCTCCGCCATAAATTCCAGTATAGATATCGCCAAATCTTATTTGTTCATGTCTCGTGAAATAAGCATCCTGACGTTCTCCGATAATCATTCCAATCTCGTCGCCAAGGCGAATACGAGGATGTCCACCAATATCAAGTTCACCACTTTCATCCACTTCACTAAACATATAAAGATCAGCATGATGAATAACGCTAAGCATACCGGCATGTTGCATTCTTCTATGAGCGTCGCGTGAATCAGTAAGTTGCGACCCGAAGTTCCAAGGGGCAAGGTCACTTTGCGATTCGTAAATACCGACCCCACAACCATTATTGATAGTCCAAGGACCATAATGAATAAAATTACACTTCACACCATAACATCCATCGCGTGGGACAACTGCCTTTGGTGCAATGTTTTTCATCATGTAACCGGCTGCTACATTTGTCTTTGTTCTCCTCTTTGTCCGAAGTATATCCTTAATGCGGTCCGTTCCGGCATCTATACCCTTACCGGTCCAATAGTTAATTGTCTGATTTAATGCTATAATCAAGACATCCCAGTCTGTCATAGCATTACCAGCATTGGGTCCAGTAAATAGATTATAATGGAGAATAGCCTGATCTAATACAACATGGACTAAATTACCCACCTTGATATGTTTTACATCTGATGCAGCAACGTAAAGATAGTCTTTAGTACGTATTACGTCATTTAGATTGGCTCGTGTCGAATCGCATAATCTTAGAGGATCATAAAATCGTAAGAATGATCTAATTCGCCCATCATCCTCGGTAAATGTTTCCAACCCACGAAATCCAAAGATAGTAGGATCAACCTTGGACAGCCCCATCCATTCTGATCCACCATGTTCTCTAAATCCCTGTTGGATAGGTTCATACATGGAAACGAGCTTTCCTTGCTCATCCCGCATATTCGTGGTGCTCATAAACATGAATGGTGTCACAAAGTGTTTACCATAAAATGTTTCTAATTTTCTTTGTACCCATGTCCATATTTGTTGAAAATCCTCATGTGCCTGGTTCATGGCAAATTCGCTTTCAATTACCATGCCTGGTTTAGTCATTGCATCATCAGCAAAGGCCATCCATAATTTCGTGTTTGCAATTTTCCTCCTCATTGAATGTTCATCATCACGACCAACGTCTATTGCTAAATCAAGAATATCACTACCTTTATGTAGCATGATATTCAAAAGCGTAGGCCCTGCAATCGGTAACATGAAATATTTATAAAGATCGCCCTTTATCGCATACACCGTAGACCAGAACATATCAAAATCACATGCAGCACGTATTTCCGATTCTGATACTTTTAGATATTCTGGTAATTCATATTGCCCTACCTTTGTTGCCCATGTTACAGGCCCATTTTCGTTATTGAATAGTTTTTGAAGCAAGTCTGAATCTACAAAGAACTTCAGACCTGCATAAAGCTCATATCCGTCAAGATATACTACATTATTTGCAAAAAATTCAGACTGATTATACTGCCACGTACCGTCACTAACGGTTTCTGCGACTATATTCATTACATCTTCAGGTATGAAGACATATTCGGTATCCATAATTTGCGGTAGATTGTATTTATCATCACCAAAATACATCTTCCAAACGCTTTGCGTATTGCCAGTGGCATTTACAAGGATTTCTTTTGGCGCACCGTGCATTAAAACATTTGGTGGATCAAGAGCGTATTCCAATCCTATAGAGTGGTTATTAACTTCAACTCCACTATCCTGCATCCCATGAATTACCTGATTGATATAATGAACATTATTACTTGACTGTCTCCCCTTCGTCGTGACTTTAAGTTTGATAATTGGAGAGTTATATTGTGACCTATATTCGCCATCATTATTGATATCGTTCAGCCTGTTAGCTAGTCTCCATAATTCAGCCTGGATTGCTTCTATATTTTCTGGTGGCTTTGCTACAGCGTTATTTTGGTGGAGAGTACCATTGATATCAACTGTGTAACTATCTGGTAATAACGACATTAAATATGACGTGCGTAAACTGATTTGATCTACCGCACTCGGGCGTAACTCCCAATAGTAATCAAGTCTAAATCCCTCCTGCTCATCACATACCCTCTGTACAAACTCGCCAAGAGTAACATTAGGACCAGTAATCCGATAAGAGGCGGGCACCTGACCCGGCGGAATAATCGAATTAGAGCACCCCGGTAATTCAGATAAATCAACATAATAATTTGGACCACCTAATCCGTCCGGACCAACAGATGATTTCTTGAAACATACGCTACGGTCCATTTGTAGCTTATTAAAAGCCCAAATAATCTCGTTATAATACATTGAACCCATAATCGTTGGCGGGACGACTATGTTCTGCTGGCTATAAAACAGTTTTCTTGATTCTATTTCTGCCGCAAGATTATAAACATTATTGATCGGTGTAATCCCATAGTATTCGCTAATAATCAGTTGTATGTTATCTACGAATTTCTTTGGGCTTACAAGATGGGCTTTCCATCCCTCTTTACCATCCTCGCTTGTGATCCGATTTAATCTTTGAAGAATACCGCTAAACTCAAATTGACCAATTCTAAAATGATACGGCGCTCCAATCATCGCACGAATATCAAATACGGCTCTTTCTACATCGTGATCTGTAGACGGTGGTTCATTTACATTGTTGCTCCACCAATTTGGGTCGAATTTACTTAATGGGGCACCAGTCTCATTATCTCTTTTAACCCTGTCGATACCCTTAAATATGGCTGGTAGTGTAGTCTTGAATATCGGGGTACCATCCTCACTAATAATTGACTTATCATACCATCCATCACCACAATAATCCTCGTAAAGTTCTATGCTACAAGTAGATTCAGCTTCTCCCCAACCCATAGTTGAAGAAAATCCGGATACTGCCATGCCTAGAAACCTTGTGTATTTAACTGGCCTATCGATACAATCTCCGTAGTAGCCAATTAAAGGCAGGCTGTTGATTGTAATTCCGTCGCCAAAAGACTGGTCAACATAAGTCCCGTCAGGATTTGGGGCTAAAGACATAGTTTAGAGTGTGTTAATATATTCGGAGGGGGAACATGGACTATGCAAACCAAGATGCCGAGTAACTGTAGTTAGATATCCTACATGACAACATGAATTAAATAGAAACGTGAAATTAGCGGAATACCGTCTTTCCACCATATTAAAATTATCGGTGTCACTTTGCACTCGAATAATATCTCCGCCTATATCTCTCATATGCTTGATACATGGCTCTACCACCCGTTTGATTACCATTGGTCTTGGGCCTAAGAAATCTAAACCGTTACACTCTTGCTTCATCACTATTTCGCAACTAAGAGTAGCGGTAGCAGCAGTTTGCGTATTTGCAGAAAAAATCAATGGACCTCGTTGCCTACCCGGTATGGTAACCTGGGCAAAAACATCAGTCGGATAATTGATTTGGAAAGATATAGATTCGGAAAGCACTCCATCCTCTGCGTTAAAAATACTCTGGCATCTTGTGTCAAATTCAAAGGCATAAGTGATTATACCCTCTACTGTATTTCTCGTAAACTTCTTATTTAGCGGTAATTGGTGCAATCCAATTGTTGGCCTAGAAGATGGATCAGTATACTCACTTTCGCGTATTTTGTCAAGCCAAAATTGGCATCTTTGATATAGGATTCCATTTTGTAGGATTTCAGCAAGTAAGCTCTCTGCTTGTGCGATTTTACTTATTTCATTCGGTCGGTTCTCAAGATCGCCCTCTTGATACCCCTGGATTGTGCCGGATATCGTGACCGATTCTGTACCCTTGTCTTTTGACGAGCTATAATCGAGCGTATACTCATCTGTAGCGCCAGATAATGATGCCTCTCCAACTAATATAATCCAAGATTCAGTTACACTATACTGCCCAGTATTTTCATTTCCTCCTTTTTGTCTAGTGTGATTAAATGCCTTTTTATTCCCAATATAATTAAAGATTCCATCAGTATCTAGCCAAAAGAAGTCTGGTTCTAAATCTTCTATGTCTGATCCTATATTATCATTTCTATTGATTGGACGAACATACTGCGTATTACTGTTTGTATTTCTAAGTTTGGTTTCTATCCATGACTTAGCATACTGATACGGTGTGATAACAGTATTCTGTTGCGTGTTAATTTGAGTAAACTGATCCACAGGATCATATTGATTCTCTGGAAGTGACTCTTTGCTAAGAAATTGCCTTGTTCTCCAATCATATAGAAGCTCATTATCATCTATTCCAACATTCCTAGATTCTCCAATTTGTTGTCCGTAAACTTTTTTACCTGTTGCTGTGAGTGTATGTGTTAGTCTTAGAACTCTCGTGCCATCACTTTTGGCAAATTCAACATCATTTAGTCTTGGAAATATTTTTTCATCAACTGGCTCTATACTCCATTGCTCATCAATATTTTCAAGATATAATGGTGTTCCGTCCGCATTGAATAGATCAGTTTGATGAACCTCCATTTGAAATGAATATGGTATTGTTTGATACCAATTATCGTCTCCAGTCTGGAACTCAATATTACCGATCATATTTGGATAAAATCGGAAATATGTACGTTCTCCACATTCTGTGTTATTTGAGTTACATAGGCAGTAAATCCGAAACTCGCCTCCAGGTATCGAAAGTATGTCCTGCATTTTTTGTTTTAGCTTATCAAGCGGCGTCATACCAAGCTCACCTAAAACTAAATTCAAATCCGCAGTATCATCTAATCCTCCGTCCGGTCTGATACCGTCGTCTTGTATATGTCGTTGGGATACAAGCGTTCCTGTGACATTAACTGTAAGAGTAAAACCAGTTTCAGTTTTACCCGAAAGATCATTCTGCCTCGTGCATTGAATTAGCGGTGTGGGTGAAAATTCATACGTTCTTACCTCGTCACCGTTTGTTACGCGGTACGACATATGAACACCCTGACGAATATCTGGAGCTATTGACATGGTTTACCTATCCTATGATAATCCATCTAAGTTTTCTATATTGCGAGTTCTTGGAAGGTGTCTTCCAACTTCGCTAACAATCATCTGCTGAATCTGTGGTACAATCGACTGTAACACAGCCGCACCATTCAGGCTTACATTGACATTATGAGTTGCCTCTAATGATATTGAATCCGGTATGTGCAATTCGTTAAACATTGTAGCCGCCCTTGTCAAATCACTTGCGGCAGACATTAGACTACTTGAAAATCTATCAGATGCAATACCGAACTTATCAAATGAACCTGATAATCTATTTACATACGTTTCAAATCTTCCAGTATCAAGTATTGTATTACCATAATTATATCCTCCACTTATCGCTCCTCCATTCGCCCGATATATCGGACCTCCATTATTAAGTCTATCGAGAAGGCTATAATTCTTTTTTGCAACTTGTGCTCTAACAACATATTCTCCCTCAGACAGCATTGCAGGAACTGTATCTGTACCTCTAGGCGTGAAAAATGAACGATCAATAGGACCGGAAATATTCATACTGCCATTACCAACCCTACCTCCGGACGACCTATAAATAGGATTATTTCTACGCTCAAGCATCTCCCTATAGCGTCTGCGGTAGTCTTCGATTTCTTTTATTTCCTTTTCACTAAGTTCTTTTCGCAGGATAAGTTGCTCAGATGCTCCAGAAATATATTTATCGATAGCATCACGTTCTCGCGTTCCCTTAACACCGAATATCCGGTCTAGGTAAGTAAGCCTTTCACCAGATTGGGCAGCATTTCTCGTTATGGCTCGCGGTTCTGGTGAGAATCTATTCGAGATTTGTCTTTCATTATATTCTTGATATTGTCGATAAAATTTTCTCCAATCGCTTGCTTGTCTTGGCGTTAGCCATGCTGGTAGCGATTTACCGGACATTATTGCGTCGAATAGCTCATTATTTTGGTTAAAATCCAACCCTTGCTCATTAACAAGGTTTGTGAATATATACCCAAAATCATTTCCAAACCTTCGTTTGAGATCATCAAATCTCATTGACTGATTAGAATTGATACTGTCAAGCAGATTCAATCCTCTACGAGAAGTTCTACCACCACTACGCCTGACAGATTTTTGGTATCTCGATTCTCGACTGCGAAGTTGTGATATATTATTTTTATCTAAATACCAGTCAACTAACTGATTAAGATCATCTATGTTGTAGGTTTCGTCTGATAAACCAAGCATCTTAACATACATGGATGCCCATCGACGACGTAATTCATTGGCTTCTTCATAAGAATAGCTTCCTTGAACATCCTTGATTTCTCTCCATGTCGTCGGGTCAAGACGTAATGGCATGTTACGAGCTAACAGATCAACAGGATTAACGTCTCTATTCTCATCTCGCAATGCTTTCCTTAGTTCAATAGCGGCTTGAACTCGATCAAATGCCATGGACCTGCGTCCTAAACTACTTTCTGCAAAAGCATCTGTCATCCCCCTGAATGACATCCAGTCTCCAGAACTACGATTGGAATCAACTCCAGTATAGAATTGACCAACTGTCATCTTACGAAATACGTCGAAATCTACGCGTTTACCGCTAATGACATTAGCTTTGTCGCCTAATACTTTTGCTATCTGATTTATTCCAGATGCCCTACCCGTAAGTGTTCTATTAGCATTAGATGGTAGCTGTGTACTTTGTGCAATTTCCTGTACTGCATCTGTAACCTCTTTATTAACTCCAGTTGCAGTATCAGATAGTATTCTATTTATAGCCTCTTGCGTTTTATTATTCTGGTCTACAAGTATACTGGACGGAGATTCTCCAGAAGAACTTCCAAGTAGTAATTGAGTAGCTAGCCTAATAATGCTATTTGGAGATTTGGCTACACCGCCAACTAATAATCCAGTTCCTAAATCTGCGGCATCACTTGCTTTAATCCCATACATACTAAGTTCTTCAAGCGAATCACTGCCATAAAGTTTATTCCCGGTCCACTTTCTGAAATCACCAATTGGCCTGCTAAATGCACCAGTTACATTTGACTGGTTTACAAACCCTTGATGTGCTCCTTGTAAAATGCCATTGCCTGTAATTGTACCTTTTATTCCTCCGCCAATTGCACTTGGTAATTGTAATCTGGAATTTACATATCCTTCACCTACGCTGGAAAGCGTTTCCGGTATACCTATGATGAGATTACTTGCACGATATCCTATCGCCCTAAGATATTTCTCATACCAATCAAGCGTTTTATCTGCACTGACAAATCCACCACCAGCTAGATATGCTGGATCGATACTACCACTATTTAACCCCGAAAGAAGTGCTCCGTACTTCTGCGCAACCGGTGCTTTGATAACATATTCGCCCGGTGTAAGCATAGCTGGTACAGTATCTCTATTACCATATCCACCTACTTTGCCACCAGTCGCAAATTTTGCTACAGGACCTGGAACCTGTGTATTCGCACGAATTAGGTCAGCATTTCCTGCAAGGCCCTCCATTTGCATACTAAGTCTTGTTACTGCATTGACTAATCTCTCGTTTACTAGTGACAGTTCACGATTTGAGTCTGATGCCAATGCACTACTAGCACGCAATTGCGTTACCATTATCTGCTCGGCCCTATTAACAAGGTCACGATTCGGTTCGGTACGAATACCTTGACGTATCAATGCCTGCATAAACTGCGGGCCAAGGAATCTGCCAACCATATTCTGGCTTCCAGCTACTCCAAGGCCATAATTGACGGTAGCACGTTGCCTACGTAACTCCTGTTCTGAAACGCCAATTGCCGCCTGCCACTGTTGAAGTGACTTACCTACAGCAATCATACGGTTACGATCTTCAACCATAAATGGGATGGCTTGCCCACCGCTATTCTGAAAATCCTGATATTGCCTAGCTGATCTTATCCATTTCCTCTGCTCGGCAATCGGCATAGTAGCAATAGCCTCAATTCCCTGTTCTGCTATCTGCTGCCGCTGTTGCTGTTCGAGAATCTTCGAATTGATTGCACTAAGGCTAGATGTATCATTAGCAAGTACTTCGGTAGCCTTTGTCAGGAAATCTATCTTCTTTTGCAGTTCGACGCTCTCCGTTGCGACAGACTTTATTCCTTCAATATCATTTTTATCCAGCTTTATGTTTTGTAATTCGTTCCATTGCGACTGTAATAAACTTCGTTGTGAGGTTAGTCTATCTATGCTAACAGTATCGATACCTCCGTAGTTTGCAAACATCCTTGCTCTATCAGTTGTGCCCCTCATTGCTTGGTCAATATTAACTGGGGCACCGGCAAGCTGCCTAAATACATCTGAATATCTTTGTTCGATATCAAGTCGCCTCATACTTGCATCGACAAACTTTGCCGTAGCAGTCTTAGTCGCATTAGCATATTCAGTTATAGCTTGTTCAAATTTCTTCTTATTAGCCTCAAAAGACTCGACAAATTTGCTGATGGCCTGTGTGCCTTGCTGCCCAACTTGGGTGAGAAGCTGAGAGAATTGGGAGGTTTGTATAAATTGTTCGGCAGATTGCCTTCTCGCACCACCGTCTCCCTCATTGATATTCTTCGATACACCATCAATCACACTTTGGAGTACAGCCGCTGGAACACCAGCAAATGTTTCTCTTAACCGTTTTTCAAACTCAAAAGCAAATGAGCTACGTTCGTCGATATTCATCGACGCTATTTCCGTAACCAATGATGGTAATCTATCTGTAAGTAACTTAGCTGTGATAGCAAGGTCGCCAGCTATAGTTGCGTCCTCCGTTCCTCCTCCAAGTTGTACAATGCCTGCGACAAATCTACGTATCTCATCTTCTGTATACGCACGAAGATTTTGTAATGGATTAACAGAACTTGCATTTGAAAATAGGGCAGTCTGGCCAGATGCTTGAGCTTCTCTTACCCTTTGTAGTTCTTCTTCTCTATTGCCTATATTTTGTGTCCTTGCTACTATGCCACTCCATGTCTCCATTCTATTATAAAGATTTTCAAGCTCGCGAGCGGATTTTGCAGCCGCGTTCATCAATTTCATCTGCATTTTTGCAATCTCATCCATTGTCTTAACTTGGCTTCTTGCAAGTTCAATGGATAGCTCGTATGCTTTTTGCTTACGTTCTTCCTCTGTTATAAATTCTCCTGTATCATTATTCCACTTTGTAAGCAACGCATCTGCTATTGCCATACGCTCATTCAGTGTTCCATAAGACATACCAAGTGAAATTACACCTTCTCTCCACTCTGGTTTAAGAATTTCAGCTTGAATGTCAATCGGCCCACGGCTAAGCATCTGCTTGAGCATTTCTTTGAATGTATCTGCTGCGGTTCTAGCCTCACCAGCCATAGCATCTACTGTCTCGCGACGAAAAACCGCACGTTCTATATCTGTATCCCTTCCAGTCTGTGTGAGCTGGTCAAACCCATACGCAGAAGCTGCTGCACCAGCAAGAACCATCCCTCCTGTCAATAATGCTCCATATCTTCCACGGGCAAGTCTTGGGTTGACTGTGCGTAAGATTCCAGGAGCTGCCTGTGATGCAACAACCCCTCCAGCTAATGCTGCCTGTGCCCCAGTATCTAATCTTTGCGACCCAAACTGCTTATTAAATGCGTCGTCTATGCTAGTTGCATTACCAAATCTCCCCTGAAAAAGTCTGCCCGATATTGTACTTTGCGTAACATTATCCAAGTTGATTTGACTACGCTGTACAGTAAGTTCAAATGATCTTGCTAATTCCTGCGAAATCCTATCAAGTTCTTCAAGACTACCGCTCTCGGTAAACTTCTTAAATGCTCGATTAAGTTGTTCAGTAGAGTCATTAAGCTGTAACTAGGTTTGCTGGGCAGATATGCCGCCTATGACACCACCAAGGATACCACCGCCTACTAGACCATAATTTCCACCTATAGATTGCCCAATACTACCATATATACCAGCAGTTGTAAGTGCTCCACCCGCCATGGCACTATATAGCGATTGTGACTGTGGATTTCCAAAAAGTCCTTGATTAAGCATACCAGATGCACCAAGCAATAATGGCATACTGTTCAATGCACTTGATATACTACTAGCAATCCTACTGCCAATGCCATTAGCAATTGCCGGTGCATTCTGATTTACATATTGGTCAAGCAATCCAGCATTATCAATAATAGACTGTTGCCTACTAATTTCACGTTCTATCTCTCGTCTCTGCCTTGCATAATTCCTACGATCCGCTCCATAGCTAGTCTGTAATAATGTATTAACATCATCAAGATTTGTTTGAAGCTGATCCAGCTTATCTCTAGCCGCTTCAGACATATTTGATGCTGCATTTCTTATTCCTTCATTATATTGTCTTATGAGATTTTCACGTTGTGCTGGATCATCAACTCCTCCAATCATCCTTGCAAGCTCGGATGACATTTGTGTAGACTTACTTCTATCAAAAAAGGCAGTGGCGCCCATACCACCACTTGTAACAGGTCCGTTCCCAAGATAGTCCTCCCATCGAGAGCTGAATCTTTCAAGTGCCGTGTTAATAGCATCTGACGCACCCTTAGCTGTGGCGTCTATAGCTGTTTGCGTGCTTTCTCCACTAGCACCTCGCAAACTTGCAAGTTGTGCCTTATATGACTCTAACTCTTGTGATAGTTGTATATAGGCTGGATCATCTATATCCGTGCTGGCAAGTGCTAGGCTTGTGCTTTGTGCTCTCTCACGTATAATATTATATGCCTGACTTGTATCTACCTGAATACCAGATGTTGTAGAAGCCTGTTGCTGTATTTGACTTGCTATTTCCGGTATTGCACCAAATCCAGCAAGCCTTTCATTATAACTGCTTACTGCATCCTCCAATGCCGTATTTGCATTCTCAAGTCCAAGAAGAATCGCATCTCTCTTAGCCTCTAAAGTGCTTATTCTACCAGCAGATCCCCCAGATAATCTTTCTTGAGCGATTTCTTCAGCAATTGATGCAAGTCCTATGTTAGAATCATCTATATCACGCTGTGCCTGTTCTATTTGTTGCCTAGCAGCAATCTGTATGTTACGAATAGCTTCAGTACGTGCAGATGCGTCTCTCCTAAGTGAATCAATAAAGTCCTGATTTCCATCACTTCCCTTTGAAAGTTCCTTAGTTATCAAATTTTCTATATCTAAATATTCTCTTAGTGTTGCATCACCACCGCTAGTAAGTTCTGACTCTCTCCTTGCTTGAATGTCACGGACATATTCGTTTTGTGATATAAGCCTTCCGCTTCCTGAAACTATACCACCTGATTGATCGTAAAATGTACGACCTGCACTATTCGTAATAGAATATCCTCTACTACTACCTCCATATGTTTCTTCTTGATATATTTGTCCAGTAGATATATCTATTCTTCCTCCGGACGCCTGTACCCCTGAAAGATTCAACGCCTGATCTCTTATCTCGGCAAGCCTATCTCTTAATAATGTGGAATCTGTACCGGATCGCACCGCAAATGATATCTGTTCTTGAATACCATTTATAGCTTGCTGCATAATATCCTGCATAAAACCAGCAGTTTCCGCAGGCGTTATAACTCCTTCCCGTATCGACTGCCTTGTGCTTAACTGTTCCGCTGCTGTTGTGCCCTGCCTTGATGCTGGCATGGAATTAAATATCGTATCAACCATACCGCTGATACGTGTTTCCATATTCATCATCAGTGTACTATTGAAATCCGCTGTTCCTTCGGAAAATTGGCCTGCAATATCCAACTTCATAGCCTGTTGCATCGCATTACTTACGTGCATCCGTCCTCGCCTGAGCTATGCGATTCAAAATTTCTTGAACTGCATCATTAGCCTCTGTCAACATCCTTTCTGCCTGATCCGTACCGGCACCTACTTCATTACCTACCTGATTAACCCTTGCAGCAATTTCGTTTAAAAACTGGTTAAATGCTGCTTGTAGGTCTTTACCTGCCTCTTTCCAATCTAGTACAGTGCCCGGTAATGGCGTTGTAGCTGAAGTATACGCATTTGATACATCCGCACCAGTTACAGCATATATTGGGCCACCTTTCTGGAAACCGCGTACACTATCCTTATTGATTGCATCAACCAACTTACCATGTTTTGCATACATCTCCTTTCTTACGATAAATTCGCCATCTTCGGCGGCTATAATATTTCTATCACCACCACCGTATCCAGGTAATTTACCGCCAGTCTGGAAGCCAGGAATTATACCTCCATACTGCCTAGACATAGATGATAGACCCATCCATACACGTTCTGCATCGGTAGGCGGATGCTGTGGAAACATACGAACATAATCTCTATACATCGTACGTTTCTTATATGGGTCCTTTTCAGCACGAATAGATCGTTGCATTTGCCACCAGTCTGCCTGCCTGAATATTGGAGTCGGAGTCGTAGTCGGAGAACTAGGACTACTAGTAGATGCTGGTGCTGGTGCTGGTGCTGGTGCTGGTAAACCTGCTCTACGAAATATATCCCATGCTATTTCTCCAGTGGAATACGGAACTTCTTGACCGCTTATTTGTGCTTGTCTCGTATGCTCTAGCGAGAATGGAATTATCCTTCTTAAATCACGTTCGTTACCAGCTAATGCTTGTATATCTGCTGGTAATTTTGCAAATAAGTCTTCTGGAATATTATACAAAGATTCTTCATCAATTCTTTTCCAATTTCTAATTGTCGGAGAACCATCAGAGTTTAAACCTACAACAAATGCCCTATATCTTTCTCTTTCCCTTTTAATCTCATCCGGCTGCATCCTACTGATTAAATCGCCATAGTTGGTATTACCATGCTTTATTTGCACGCCTTGTATCTGTCTAATACCATCATTTCGAATTATATCATCGAATATGTAAACAGTACGTTCATCTTTAGAATTAGCTGGGTCTCCCCATCTACTTATTTCTTGGCCTTCCCTTTCGTAATTGAATGTATACCACCCTGGTAAAGCTATTATTAGTCGATGATTGCTGTTGTTGACCTGTTAGCGGTAAAACAGAATCTAGCCATTCATCTAAATTTATACCTGTCGTATTAGTAGCCGATGACGCCTGTTCATTGGCTACTGGAGGTAAAACAGAATCTAACCATTCATCTAAACTTTGTGATTCAACTATGCCTGTTGCATTAGTAGTTGTTCGTTCTCTTGTATTAGATGCCGTAGATTTGGACTTACCCTCTTTCCATTTTTCCCATATCCATATCGCTGCATTCTTTTCGTCATCTGAAAGCGTTGAATTATCTAGCTTAGATGGATCAAATGTCCTTAAAGAGCCCAAGCTGCCGCGTTTTGTAACTCTGCTTTTCCCATTGACTTTTTGATATTGATTTCCAAATCCGTAGTCACTCCACATCTTCCAATACGAAGGTGCCCCATCACCTTCTCTACCAGAAAGGCCCATTATATCTTGTGCTAGCTGGGAATCAGAATCAAGTGAATCCTGTTCTGCACCATACCTTACCCTGTAAGCATCATAATAGTCGAGAATTTCATTTAACTCACTGACCGTATACGGTTCATATCCCTTTTTAGCAAGTCCTCGGTTAAGTGCATTTAATCCAGAGTTACTATTTAACCATTTTTGTATATCTTGTTTATTCTTTGCCCTTCTCTTAATGATCTCTAATGCCGCCATTGCACGATCATTAGCAGCCATATCACCAATGCTAAGATATGCAGGGCCACCGCTGGCAAGGCATTTCGCAACCGTAAATGGATTATAAACATATCCTCCTTCATAATATCTTCTACCGGTAAGTGCCATTTCACGACCGATAGAATTATCTCTTGATATATTAGCAAGTCCATATTTTTGAACTTGTGATGGTGATAATACGAGTTCACCCGGGGTAAGCATTACAGGAATGCCACCACGCTGGGCTTGTCCTCCACCAGAGAGATATTTGTGCCCAAATGACTTTGTAGCATTTTTATTTAGTATAAACGATCCGGGTTGTACTGTAGCAGCATATGTGTCTGTACCCTTTTGCAATCCTGAAGCATCCCTAGCCGCTGCTCCGTACGGCAATGGTACTATTCCGCTTGTAATATAATTGCCAAAAGAATGATATCCAATACCTCCACCAAGACTTCTGCCTACTGGTAATGATGGGGCAAAACTTGGATTACGTGAATAAAGATCGGCTAATAAATTACGTATAGCTAATAAATCATCATGTATTACCTGTGTACCTTGAACAATATTACGTGTTTCTATTGCAATTGATTTTCCTGATCCTTGATATATTTCATAAGTTTCACTAGTAGCTCTTCTACCACTAGATAACCTTTCCCCAGCTTGTACAATATTTGTGATTAGACCACTAACCTGTTGTGTACTACCACTATTATTTCTATATGATAGAGATACATTTTTTAGAAAATCAGATGTAGATATATTTGATGAACCTGTAGCAATCTGTTCTACTTGAGTACGAGTCAACGCACCCATGTAATCTCTACTTATACGGGTATTATCATTGATATTTGCGAGAAGCCTATTTGCATCCTGTTGAAGTGTAGCCGAACGATCTATAACGGAACCATTAGGCGGTTGTACCCGTGCTGATCCTGTAATACCTCCAAATAATCCTCTACCTATAGATGGTATGGAACTTAATACTTTCATCCCTCCAAACATTGCTAGCATTGGCAACATTGGACGGATGTTATCTAGAACGCTTATTGCACCCTTGGCTACATTTAGAAGTGAGTCACCTAATGCCCTAACATTTCTATCCTGTCCTAGGTCTCGTGAAAACGCCAACCATGTCTCACGTACTTGTCCGATTTTTGTAGCCCATGATTCAAGGCGCAGTTCTGCATCTTGTGAAACTGACCCAGTTCCTTCGATAGCTACCTGCAACATTCGCTGGCTTTCAGCAAACTGCGTAATTAACGGAACTGTTTTGGACATCTGGCGAACGCCGCCCAACAGTTCGAGTAGAGATGATAATCTTGTATCTTTTGAATCAAGTGATCCAAGGGCCTTAGATATATTTTCAATTGCTTTTTCAACACCGATAAAGTTTCCTCTAGCATCCCTCATTTGGACGCCAATTTCCTCAAAGGCATTGATAGACTCTGCACGTTGTAATCTTGTTGTGATTGTTCTAATACCTGTTGCTATTGTCTCGGCACTTTCACGGGTAGCAGAACGTATTGAAGAAAATGTTGCAATAAATCTTTGTAAATTCCTCTCACTATCATTGATATTAGATGATGCTTGATTCCAAACAGAGCCTGATCTCTGAATTGCTTTAATGATATCGTCAAATTCAACTGCGAAATCTCTTGATACAGCATTGATCGAGCCAAAGGCATCCCGCATCTTGTTAGCCTTGAGATTAAATTGGCCCATAATTGCTATAACGCCCTCGCCTGCATCCTTCATATTAGTGAAGGTAGGCAATCTTGATGCTTCAGCTAGAACAGTTAGTGCGTCCTTGGTCTGCGTGGCACCTAGCCCTGCTTGAGCAAATATCAACGCTACCTCGGATAATTCTTTAGATGATGCACCGAGACTTGTTGATAACCTTGTAATTTCTTTTTCTAATCCAACAACTCCTGCACGCGTAACACCAAGTGTCTGACCTATACGTACCATCATATCGTCAAACTCGATAGCCTGACTTAATCCTGTACGTAATGATCCCTGTAAAGAAATAAAGGCACCGGCACCGGCAGAATATGCTGCGAATCTTCTTGCCGCTAAACCAACTATCCTTCCATAGTCCTCCATTAACGCCTTAGAATCACGAAGCCCTCTATTGATCTTTGTTATATCTGCAGAGTGTGAACTAAGTGCCGTTGAAGATTGTAGTCTACGTAATTCCTGCGTATATCTCTCAAGATCACGATTAACCTGTGACATATTGGTATTTTGTATACCAAGTCTGATTGATCGTGATTGAAGCTCACGAATCTTACGATCAAGGGCATCTACAGCCCTCATATTGATCCGTGTATCAAAGGAGATATTAAGATTATCGCTGGACATACTGATACCTATAAAAACAGGTACGACTATCTATAGACCGATTGGACCATTGAAGTCGTACCTTAATAATTGTTAGATTCGACTAAGACTAGTCTTGTACTACTGTTGCTATATTGCCTTGGTTGATAACTACTTGATCGATATCCGTTTCACCAACATCAAATGGAAGTTCGTCAATTTCTACTTCCTTTTTCAAAATTCCTGTAGGTTCTACAACAGTTGTACCATCATCTGCATAGAATCCGTGGAACTCTTCTACAACATTTTCCAATTCTTCAATCTGCTGGTACATGTTATAGAGAACGGATTGCTTATTGAAATCATAGATATTTCCATTCTCATCCAAAAATCCGTAGTCACGGAAGAATACAACCTCGGGTGGTGCCTGTTGCACTAATTGCTCCCTAAAATTTCCAAGATCGATATAATGCTGCATTGCCTGCTTTGATTTTCCATTCAAAGGGTTTTCAAAATCTTGCAGGTCTTTGAATACTCGTGACCCATCTTTAACGTACGTTGTAATTGCCACGACCATATATTTATTATATGCTTCCTCTGCGGCTGCATCTGCCGTAAGCTCATAGCATAAAAATCTTTTAGCATTTAATGGGTATAGGTCTTTCCGGTGCTGTCTCAGCTCCAAGCACTTTTGGTGAGCTTCACGTAGGTACATCCTTCCTTGTGCAAGCTGCTCGGATTTAGCTGTAATCTGGTTATTTAGGGTAGTATAGTCAATTTCATCCTGATCCGTCCAGATTCCTTTTTCCCTTCCAGCTTCAATCATGTTATCCTTTGTGGGGAGCTGCCGGACAATATGGGTAATTGGGTCTGCTTCACCATTTTTCTTCCTATTATATACATCATTTGAATAGGCTTGTGCTCGTCCAACCTCATCCGCAGTAGCAATATTCATTACGCATTTATGGATTTCTCCACCATCATGAATATCGAAGTAACGTAGATTATCAAGCTGTTCTAATACAGATGGCCCGAATACGTCTTGCGGTGCTACAGTATCATTTGTCTTTTCTTGTTCGCTCATTTTCATCCTTTCGTCTTTGTCGTCTAAATTCTAGTTCTTTTTGTCTCAGCAATTTTCTTGTTATAGAATTGCTTGGCTTCTTCTGGCGTATGACATATTTGTCCCGAGAAACTGTCGTTCATCACATCAAGTGATAAAAATCCAAATTTATTGATGATATGGTTGATTACATCGTTACCAAAAGATCGAATTACGGCCCTTGAATTTCTCCATTTTTGAGAATGTAGCCGCATTCTTTGTTGTTCTTCTTCGGGAAGCTGATCGAAAATATCCGGTGGTAACTTATATCCCCAAATTTCTTCACCAAACTCATTCTCGATTTCTTCTAGGCAACGTACATAGATAGATGTAATTTTTAGGCAGATATCGAGTAAAACAGTTTCTTTCAACTGCTGGTCTTTATTATTAAATCCAATTCCAGACCTTATTCGATTCAACATTCTTTCCCTGAATTGTTGCTTACGGTCTACAGCCTGCTCATTTTCATATATGTTTGATTCTTGCATGATTATCTATTCTATCTAGCTAGCATCTTGAAAAACGATACTGCGTTGACTATTATGTTTATCAGTAAAACTGACAAGCAGAGTATAGCCTGTTCTTCCTGCGACATAATAAAATTTATGGAGGTCGATGCCCAACCCTCTGGGATGAGGCCCCAAACAGATTCGCAGAGTATGTGACTCTGATATATTATACCTAACCTAATATCATCTGCCGCAATAATAGCAAAAATATATCCAGCTATTATAAATAGGGATATAATCGATGATACAATAAATTGGATACAATATGTAACAATTGTATCGATATCAACACTGTGAACCTTCATAAAAAATTGGCCTCCATAATTATATTATCCCTTTAACAGGCTTGTTAATTATTATTATTTTAGTCAAGATTATCGTCTAACAGCCGATCCTGATTGAACTTTTGCAATCCCAATATTATTTGCACGTACCCCCAAATCAAATGCCACATCGCCCAATTTATGATTTGGGGTTGGGCCAGATTCGGATAACTGTTTTGTCCTATTGTAAATGATACTTGTGGCTGCCTTATTATTTCTCTGGTAGATTGAATCTGCCTCGCCCTGTGTTTTGGCAAATACAAAACTCTCGACATTGACATCACTCGCTTCTATTAGTTTATCTCTCTGTATTGGTTTCTCTCTTTCTTTGAGAATGTACCATCCATCTATCATATCATTATCATTTATAACTTCATCACTTGGGCAATCCTGATGCTGCCTAACCCATTCATACCATCTTGTAAATTGCATCAATGATAAAGAATCGCTTGTTACTTGCTCTATTGTAAATGGATTTTTTATTGTATTATAATAGCTTGTCCAAGGTGACGTATGCGATATTTCTCGTATCTGTGATGCTCTTATCCTATGATAATCTACTATTTTAGCTATATTATCTAAAATTTCATTTGGTAATCCTGTCACATGTTTTTTATTTATGTCATAAACTGTTTGTCCATAAAGTTTTCTTGCATATATCTTAGATGCTACATATTCTATAGTTCTATCATCAAATGTGTATTTACGCTCATAGAGTTCATTATATTTTCGCTGCGATGACTTCAAATCACGTCTAATTGTTTCAATCTTTTGCTTGTGTGCATCTGCATTTTTATATAGGTGTATCTTAATATCCTCTATATTTTTCCCCAATGCCTCTATTTGGCTATCCATCTCACTAGTCCAGTAATAAACTGGATCAATATCATCATCAGTCTCTGAGTCTCTGGTCTGTTTGCACCATACCTCATGTTTCCTCATTACATCAATAATTGTATCTCTATTCGGATAATCACTAAACCTAAGTCCTTTAATGATATTATTATATGCTATATTTGCTTCATATAATATCTGTTGGCTAGGGACCTTGATGTAGAAGCACATCTTTTTGCTATCCGGCCAGATAATATTATTTGCTCTGAAGATTCTATTTTTAGGATAATAAAACGTATCTATTTCATAATAATGATATTCTGAAAAGAGCCGATTGATTATCTCCTGCTTCTCATTGTCTGTCATAAATCTTTATCGTTCAGCGACTTTCGAGAAAATACACATGTATTCTTGGGTCTGTAGCATATTACGTTTTCTTGAGAAATGGCTTCCTACTTTTGTGCTGCCAAGCAGCTTTTCTTCAACGAATTTTAGCCCGTTATTTAATAGGACCTGATTCATCTCGGCCTTATATTTGGTGCTAATTACATATACAAACAACTTAACACCTGGTTTTAATGATGCAATAACTAAGTCATTCCACCAGGATAAGAAGTCATGTAGATTACGCTTCCTTTCTGCGCCAATATCAGTATAAATCTCGTCATTCCAATATGGCGGACATGTGAATATAGTATCATATCCCCCATCTGGTGTATAGTTTGCAGCATCGTTGCATGTCAAAACCGCATCTGAGCCTATAAATTCAGCAATTTTTTTGTTATTATCAATTGTTTTTTGGTTGATATCATTTCCGATGTATGAAATATTACAAGCGGCTGCACCCAACAGCCTATGGCCCCATCCACAACACGGATCGTAAATCGATGTAGGTTTATACTCTGTAATAAATTCTTTGATCCAGAAAACATTAAAATGAGAATGTCCCTTGAGCACACCTGCTATCTTGAAACCAGCTAACAGTTCATTTGTCGTGATATCACCCTTCTTTTTCCCAATATACTTTTCGCGATTCTCAAATAACCAATCCCGTATTGGTCTATTCCTATAAATATGATTATTTTTCCAAAGTTCTCTTTCCCTTTTGTAAAACTCGTTACACTGAAAATGCTTTATAATCTTGTTATTCCTGGCTATAGTTGTATAACCATAGTTATTTTCTTTAAATAGCCTAAATTCATCCCGAAGTTCTTTTTCCGAATAACTGACTGTCAGATCATCATAATATGTATCGTTAATATCTACTTTATCACTATATTTCGCAAAATATATGGCTCCTCCGCAGTCATATACTTTTGCAAGACTATCAGCATACTCGTTATTAGAACCGCTTTTCTCGATCTGCCGTGTCAAAATATCTTTATCATACCTCTTTATGCCGACTAGCCCAAGCGTATTTTCCTTTTTGCCATGGTAAATATATTCGAAATTAGGATCAATATCGGAATTTTGAACCATTCCTAGTTTCTCATATACTTTATTATTGATTCCATCCCATCTATAATCTGACTTGATTTTAATATCTAATTTATTTTCCTTACAGTAGTGAAGCAATATATTCAAAACATCTTCGTAATGACGATCAAATCTATATACAATCCTATCTATATGAAATACATCCGATTGCTTATTTGCAAATAATACAGCTAGAATACTATTTTTATTCAGCACAACATATCGCGTACTTGTATCATCTTGTCCGATATAATATTCTGATAAAAATTTATCTACTCGTTCATTCGTAAACTGGCGTATGCTGTATTCACTTTTATCTATAGGCTGCTTATCAATTAACCCTAGAATCTCCTTAATCTTATTTGTAACTACATCTTTATATTCATACCACTCATCCTCCCAGATATGAACAGTACGATACCCATAGCTATGTAACCTTCTTGATCTTGATATATGATATACATCAGACTTACTCAAATCACTATGCCAATAAAGCCCATTATATTCGAGAACAACATTTTTCGATGGCACTAAAATATCCACCATCATATTGTCAATTTGCTTTTGTTGTTCTATTTCTATAAAATCAGCAATTATACTTGCAAGTTCTTGTTCAGGAATACTAATCCGCGGATAGCAATATGGGCATCGATGATCGATATTAACACTCGGTTTTCGTAACATCTCTGTATTACAGACATTACACTTGTGTAAAATTTTATGATCTATATTTTGATATTGTTCTAATGGAAAAACAGTTTTATTTTTTGCATGAAGTATTGCTATATACTCCTCATGTGTGTGTTTTTTAGTTCCTCCACATATTGGACATCCATATCCTCTTCCGAGCATATTACATGGAACTCCATAAAATACATGCCCTTTGTCACACATTATTTCAATTGGATCACTTCCTCTAACATATTTTCCAATAACTGTATATTTCGGATGCACTTTTTTAATTTCTTCTAAAAATTTTTCATGCGTTTTTAACTGCGTACCCCCACAGACTGGGCAACCGTTACCCCTAAGTAACATATTTGGTGTTACCTCCCATCTATGGCCATGGGAACATTCCATCATTACTTTTTTACGTGCATTACGATATGTACCAATTACCTTTATGCCCGGACGTTTTTCTTTGATCTCATTAACAAACTCATCGTGCGTTTTTTGTCTATATCCGCTACACTCAAGACATCCATGCCCTTTTAATAAGTTTCCTGAATAGGCATCCCAAATATGTCCCTTATCACACTGAACCTCTATTTTTTTACCATGGCCGTTGTATTTTCCCAATACCTTGATCTTTGGCTGTATCTTTGATAGTTCTTCAACAAATTGCTCATGTGTTTTCTTTACCCTATTCTGACAATAAGGGCATTTCCTTCCAGTTAAGACTCCACCCGGCAATACATCATAGATATGCCCTTTATCACATTCTACTTTAATCTTATCAATTGCCCGTGTATATTCTGACAGCAATTTATACCCGGGCAATAATTCGTGAAATCTGCGTAAGAAGTCTGCGTGTGTCTTAATCATCAATCTATATTTGAATAGCTTTATAAATGTATTGAACCCACAATATAATTATATCGTATCCATAACATATTACAATAGCAAATCTATAACTAAATAAAAATAGCCCGGATTTCTCCGGGCTACTCATATATGATACTCAGTTATTATTTATAACTAATTGCATACCCAGTACTTACGGTCATTCCACCATCCGCCCGATCCAGGTTCTGCACCTGCAGCAATCAAGGTGCCGTCAGCATTCATGTTGTGTTCGTTAGGATCAGCATCTGCTAGAACGGTAAACTCATTATTAGTCGAATATGAGTACGTGTTGACAACGTTGCCCCCTTGCGTATTTCCACCGCTCATCCCCACTGATGTGAGCTTATTTTTCATACCGGTGTAGATACGAATACCACGTAGACGTTGAATTGCATCATCTTCGTCACGGTCTTCACCATTACAAAGGGCAAGACGAATTGTACTATTCCTTAGTGATGATGTATTTGCACATGCTGCTGCAAAAGATGATACCTGAATACCATCATCCGTAGTTGCATGAACTGCAATCTCAGTAGTAACTGCAATTGGGAGTTGGACACTTTTGAACACTGGCATTTTATAACCGAGTGAACTTACGTCATTACGTGTCAGTGCTACGCTGAATGATACACTCTGGATACGTGCATATTTAGGATCAGGATCGCCAGGCCCTTCAACGATATTGATATTAGCTTCAACATCGTTCGTACCAGCCATTGAAATGCCGGGAATTTCAATTGGGAAAACTGAGCAGTCTGGGTCGGTTACAGCACCATTTTGGTCTGCATTACCTGCCGTTGCTGTTACCATTCCATTAGCATCTGTAGTAATCATTGCCGCAGCAGGCTTCATCATAACGTTATGCCCACGAGAAATAAGGTGATCGGGCGTATCGTCATTACCTTGAAAATCTGCAAACGCTGTACAGAAACGAATATCTTCTGAAATAGCAAGAGATTGGCTACCATCGGGAAGTGGCTTGACAGACTTATGTGCTCTTGCCCAAACCTTTTCATTACCGGAAAGTGACAGATTTTCTGTCGCCATATCGGTAACGTTGATAGTATAACCAAGGTTAGACGGGAAACACTTTGGCATCGTGATAACGCCAATTGGCATCACGGACCTATCTGTACCTGTTACCATCCCGTACTGACCCGTAGCGTCGTTATAGCTTCCTGTTCCATTATAGAAACATCGTTCTTCTGTGTCCGGCCATAGGGCTAATTGGAATGTGCAATAGGATGCAGTCCGACCCATTAGGGTTGGAGTTGGTGCATCCAGCGTTGCAAGATGCCAAAGCAATGGTTTTCCATCGATAGCTTTTGAGAGCGTAATCTCTACGGTAGGAATACCTTCAAGATTTTCATAAACGGCAGCCTGACCAAGTTCGAAAACCGGCGTCAAAGTAAAGTTAGATGTGAGTGATACATCCTGAACTCCATGTGCCGTATAAGGCGTATATGGAAGATCACTTGGCTCCATAGCGGTTCCAAGGGTCAATCCGTGGGTAGCAGGCGTATAGTTTGGTGCCCCATCAGGACCTGCGTCGTCCTTTGCGAGCTTTTCCAATGCATCCCACTGTGTTCCACGATAAAAAATCCCTGCTTGTACAGCAAAGTAAAGACGATTTCCAGCCATTGATTATCTCCTGTTCACGTTTGTTAGTTGTTCGTTTCGCCTGTCTTTTCTTCGCTACACAAAATTCTATGTCATTCTGGAGCCTAGACTTGTGCTAGGCTTAGGCTTTTTCTCTCAAAAGTTAATAACCCTACGCAAGGATTTTGATTCCATCAGTTGTTTTCCCTACTGTCGTTGACTTGGAGATAGTTCCATAGTCATTAGTCATTGTAATAGTAAATTTAGAACCAATTTTCGCTGCAACTCCTAATTGATATGTTGCAGATCGTCCACTAGCATCCGGGATAGATAACTGTGTATTCTGCGCAATACCTTTTGTATCAATATAGTCTACTGTTACTAAAATTGGCATTGACCCCTGAATATACGATTTAATCTCGATAGCACTACCGAGATTCTTAATCGTACTATCAAAACTAGGTGCAGTATTAGCCGGGGTTTTATCTTCGATATTTATTTCAATATCAGTATTAGTTTGCGATTGGCCATTGTCGGCAGTAAGGATTGCATTAAATAAACCGCCGGAAATAGGATAAGTATGCGTTAATGGAGATTTTGTTACCATTTCTAGCGGTGACATGTCATCCCAGTCAATCGAATAAACATAGTCACTATTGAGATTCGCAGTTACCGATACATCGCTTCCATTTACTTTTATCTGTGACATATCCATTTTGGCAACCCTTGGTGCTAATGCACTTGTTGGGTTGACAGTGGTGGATTTAGTATCGGTTATATTATCTTTTGAAGCAGTGAATGTAACTTCATAAGTACCGCCCTCGCTATAATCATGTGTTGCCGGTGAAGAAGACACCTCCGTAAATTCTCCACCATCGCCCCATGATACTTTTACTATAGAACCATCCGTTGCAGTATATGGAATACTTACATTCAGGCCAGTAACTTCAGGTTCACTCAGAGTAACTACAACTTGCCCAACCTGTACATCTATGCTAACAGTCTTTGTAGTATCTGTCATACCGGTTTTACTAGCCACGAAAGTTACTGTTCGTGCGCCATTAGAAGCATAAGTATGAACTGCCGACGTTGCACCAGGAGTAAGGGTCTCCTGAGATGATCCATCGCTCCAATCGACTTTGACTGTTGCACCATCAGTCGCAGTAAATGGTATAGTTACCTCATAATCATTATATGTCGTAGTACCAAATGTAAGGTCTACCGGTGGTTCATCCGGTGGAAGCGACCCGTTGAAAGCTGCGATCACATCCTGTTGTGTAGTAATGGTTTGAATAATCTTATCTCGTTGTACCTCGTTCGTAGCTACTACCTGATTGGCACGAGTTATATCAACTGTAGCCCCTTTTGCTACAAGTAGGCTATTCAGCGTCTCGGCAGCATTAACTGGATCGGTTGGACTTATTGCCGACATTGTAACAGCAGAACCAACTGCTTGTACATTTACACCGTCGATTTGGATAACCGCGGGTACTTTTCCAGATGCGATAATCGCACTAGATAAATCCCGATTTACGGTTTGCAATGATGGCATATTAGTGGCAGAAGCAAATTGCAACATAAAAGAGGTACCGGCAAAAGGTGCTTCAGTAGTTGCTTTTTGCACAAGCAAGTCTGACAAATTAGACTGCATACTTGCTAATTCGGAATTTACATTTGCAAGGCTACAAAACCCTGATTCTGTACTATTCTTTTTAGCGTCAATAGCTGCCTGCTGTTGCGCGATCAGGTCATCAAGTGAAGTTGACATATTTGCTCCTAATAGTTCGGATTTGAAATTATTTTAACTGTTAGCCAGGCCATACCTAGATGAATATCTTGCCTATTTGTATTAAACTTCCTGACTGCCCATTTATCCCAGTACATCGAGTCAATATAATATCTATATAAAAGATCGTGGTAAAGGCAGGCATTAGGACTAGGGTTTATATCCCCATTTTCATCTAAAGGTAATGCCCCATCTGTACTTGCGATATTACTATTAAACATAGGTATAGTACGGTACGACTGTGATGTCAAGATACCTAAAATCTTGTTTAATAGATGCTCTGTTTCTGTAACTATATCTAACTTAATCCTTTGCTCTACCCATACTTGTCCACTTCCAATCATAAGTGGCGATGCTGTACCGGTAGGAGAAACTTTAATAAGAATAAATGGGGTTTGAATCTTATATTCTGCCGCCATTTTCTCAAATACGGTAATATAGTCGGATGTATCCTTTCCAAATGGATCAAGAACGACCATCGGCCGACGATTGGTCTGAATACTACTAACTATACTTACATCGTTCGCTATAAATGATGCAACTACTTTATATGCAGATGGGTCAATTACAGAACCTACAGTAACTTCACCATGCAGGTAATCTATGACTGTATTCGTAATCGGTACACCAGAATCATTTGGCTGACCAATCGGTACAATAGAAATTACAGCCGGTGACCATATTACATCGCCAAATCCATTTAATACTTGCCATCCCCAATTTTTAATGGGAGACTGCCATCTGTATTCCTGGCCGTCTAATCCACTTTTGTCCGGCTGCAATTCAACTGACTGATGTCTCGAATATGATCCTATACGTGTAAATCCATCAGATAACCAATATGATAAGTTTGTCTCAACTACATTGGTTATTCCTTCATTATTAAAATCACGTACATTTTTAAATGACATCAGATAATCGCTTTTTGGAGATTATTTACAATTATAGAATGAATTATAGATGAATCAACTTGTATTGTTCCTATAATATCATCTACATTATCTACTAGACTTTGATTTGAAGATATAGATTCAGTAATTGATGTAACAATCGATGAAACTCGATCTAGTGGAATAGTTACCAGTATATTTGATCCTGATTGTATCGTGCTTGATTCTTCTACAATGACACTTGCAATTTCCATTATATCTAAATGAATTGCATTACTAAACCACTCTGGTATATGTTCTTCTGATATAGATGTAATATATGTGTTTATTTCTTCAGTAATTCCATATATTACATTTCTTATAGCAGAAGTTATCCTATTATTAAACTTCTTATTAACTATATCATGTATCCTACTCATTGTATCATGTGTTCATCAACTGGGCGATTACTAACCAGTTGTGCCCTCTGGTATCCTGGATAAGAATGGCATCTACCTGCTACATTTGCTAAAATAGCGTATATTGCGCGTGTTCTACGTGTATCGAATGCTGCTAGAGATGTTAGTTTCCTATCGTATTCTACACATGGCGATGTACTCTCCCAAATGAACTTCGGCATGTTGGCCCATTGTGCCCTAGCAAGCCGTAGTGAAACAGGTCCAATAGTCGTAGAAATCGAATCAAGACCAAATTGCTGCTCAATATTTCTTTTTTGTAATCTACAAAGCGTATTTAGAATCACAACTTCAATAAACTCATCACATATGTCAATATATGGATCAACATATGGTTCTGTCATAGAAACACTAATCCGTAATCCCTTTGGTATATCTAAGGCAAGCTGTGTCTGTTTAATTCCAATTGCCAATAATAACCCCAAGCCATCATCTGTGTATTCTGGTGGCAAAACTTCTCCGGTCTCGATATCTGTCTTTGGTTCATCATCGAGAATCACTCGTAAATAAATAATTGCTTCAGATAATGTCATAAATTTTCCTACGATGCACCTTCTCTTGTAAAATATGCCATAAACCACCGGCTTCTCCCCTGGTCTCCAGCCTGGAAAAGCCCACAACTATATGGTTCATTCTTTAAGATGAATGGTGCACCGTCGCCATAAACATCTGTATTTAGAATGATATTTTTACAAGTCGTAACTTGGTGCCAGTGTTTTGATCGTTCTCCTATGACTAGCACAGTTCCATCTGGCATCTCTGACGTTTCTCCTGGTTTTAACCAATTAAAAGTCCCATTTTTAACGTCAAATACGACAATCATTATACCGTGTTCTCGGTTATTCTTCTCAAAAGAACCTATACCACGGCATATTGGACATGTTTCAGGCTTTGTAAATGGCTCCGGACCACCTTGCTTGTATAACCCTGAAGAAGCCCCAAATGTATTTGGTATGCAATTTGGACATGGGTCTTTACGTGGTGGAAAGATAAAAGTACAATCCACCCCATATTGATTCTTTTGCATTAAGAATCTTATATTTTCATCGTAGAGACCTGTCATCCTTTTGATATCAAGATTCGAAAGTCGTCTACGATGTTGTAAGATTGTACTAACCATTAGCTAATTTTATTTTTAATTCCTTCACCAAAATTCAAGTATGGCCGCCCATATGATGTATTTATGTTCCAAATAGACCAATTATCTTTCGTAGCAAAACATCCAAATGCACTTTGCTTGATACGAGTTCCCTGCTTATATCTAGCTCCATGCGAATTGGTCCAAAGTATATACTTTTTTCCATTGATCTCTATAGCAAAACCGGCCATAGAAGTTGCGTGCCCCCCAGTACTGCGACCTGATCCTACTGCCATGCCATTACTATCTATAGTTGCCCCTGATGGCCATGCTCCACCACCTATATTACAAGCTATACCTGCTCTAGCTATTTCATAAAATGTATCAAATGACGTATCCTTGACATAACATGGGATAGATTGATATTGAAGTGCATTTCCTGCATATTTTTGCTGGTTAGATGAATTGACACCTGATCCAGATGTAGTATATCTACCCATATCGCTTGTAAGATAATTTCCTATCTTACTTGCCCATTTTGACATTGGCTGTAAGTTTAATCCTGAACCCCAACTTAAACGACCATTACCGCGTGCTGCTGCATAGGTTATGCTTAATGATGTTTCTACAGGTTTGGTTCCTAATAGCTTTGCATACACGAGAGATGTTTGCGTAAAACTATTACGATGTGCAGCACCGCAGCATGAATTCTTTACACAGAGAAGTTCGCCGCTTAATTGTGTCGATCCTTCTTCTCCTTGGTAATAATTATGCTGGGTCCAATCTCTACCATCATCTGGATCATCATGAATAATTTCTATGTCATAACATTGTATCTTGCCAATATGCTGTATACCAACTATATATCCAGATTTTATATGCTCAATTTCGCTATATTCATGTCCGAACATGCCATTTGGCTCGCGAATTTTTTTGAACTTATTAGTATATCCCTTATATTTACTTGTCTTAGTGTTGATATGTGTACTTGCATATCCATCTTCACTTGCCCATAACGTATTAACTACAACCCTCATCCCTGGATGTAATTCACATGATTGCACCATTTTACCATCTTGGCACATGATATAATGCTTAGCGCCATGAATAAAAGTACAATCCTTATTATTATGATTCTTATCTTCTAACATTCCACTGCGCCACAATCATATATCAACCCATCTCGAAGGGCCATACTTTCTTTCTCGGTATCAAATGATGGAAATTTAAGATCAACCCTTCCTACGATTGAACCGATTGGAAGCAATCCTTCACTAGTAAGGATATTCGTAGTCGCTGGAATACAACCAAGATTACTTTGATTTAACGCAAATCCGTCTAAGAAGGAAAGCCCCATAGATTGATAAATCGTATAAGGCTCAAATGATTCTCGACCGCCATAATCAATCATTCTTGCGAGATGCTGTAAATAAGATTCCAATTCTGAATCCCATTTAATGTATTTCTCATCGTTATTCTTGTCTTTCCACAGTGTAGAGAGTGATATAGACTCATCCATACACCTCGTTTCATCTTGCATTTCAGCTTCATCCATTGGAATGAGGCCATTACTCATCAAAAATTCTTCGTTCTTTCCTCTGGTAAACTCGTCAAATCTACTCATGTCTTTTTTCCTATATTCTTATTTAGCTAATAATTACTGCAAAACTACGATTTTTTTTTTAAGTTTTCAATTCCTTCGCTGCTAAAATTTGACTTTTGCAGTTCGCTAATAATCACTTCCTTTTCAGGAATAACTGCCATCAGAAAAGACAATGAATCTACTGGATCATTTTTATCGAAATTAGCAAGTGCATCCGATACTATTCGATAGGCATCTTTGTCAAGCTCGATTGAAATCGGCCCTGGATTTGGGCTTGGCCCTGGGTTCGGAGAACCGTTTCCTCCAGATGAAAACAATGCCGATACTAACAATAGCAGGATAGCACAAATAAATGCAATCAAAAGCGTCTTGATCCAACCTGTCATCTTCTCGACATTTGCCGAAAGATTGATAATCAGATCATCACTAGTTCCTTTAAGTGTTGAAACCTTTCCTTCAATATCGCTAATCTTTGCGTCGATAGACTTGAGCAATTTCGTATCAGGTGTCTCATCTCCCGGTAGAACTTCCGGAATTGGAAGATTCATCGATTGCAGAAATGCCTTTTGCTCTTCTGTAAGCTGTTTTGGCTTATCCGGGAACTATTGTTGCACTCGGTGCATTTGCAAGTATGCCATCCAGTTTTCCATTTAAAAGTTCAAGTTCATTTGCAATGTCTTCTGTGTTTGCGAGCGGTCTAGCCATATCTTTCCTCTCTTAATTCTTTTGTCTATCTTCGCCATCTTGAAAAAAGTCTGAATGGCTGCCGGTATTGTGCTTGTGGCGAATAGCAAGCGTCTCCGGGACTACATGCCGATCTGACAGTTGTTTCTTTAGTTACAGTTGTTACTACTTTTGGTCCCTGATTAGGCTGTACTTTAACTATTTGATCGTTATTATCAACATATACTTTAACTATTTTATCCCTATCAGCATTTTCTTGAGTAATAATATCATTATACTCCTTAAACCCGTTGCTAGCATCATTTAAAACTTCTTCAACCTCGGGTGTAGGATCATTTCCATTATCCGATATTTTACTATCTAATCCATCTATGGATTCTTGTATTCTTTTTGCTCTATAGTTAATATCAGTTACAACTCCACTTACAACTTCAAGTTTTTTACTGATCTCCGGAATTTTATCTGTAGCAGCAGACCATGCTTTATTTACATCAAATCCGCACTTAACTGCAATAGCGCAAATTGCTAAAACAACTATGATAGAAGAAATCTTATTGTCCTTTATGAAGTCTAACATTATAATCTCCTTATGTTAGATTAGATATCCACAAAATATTTAATCTGGAAATGAAATCCAATATATCCACTATTAGTATAGACTGATTCCCATGACATTTGTCCAAATGCAGCCGCTGTAAGCATGATATATTTTGTTTGCGTATTTAGAATAATACCATAACTATAAGCATTTACACCATCGATATTACCAATCGTGCCGGAAACGTTTATTGGATTTAGAGTCTCCGATGGGTATATATTAGATGGAATTCCTTGAACATAGAAAATACCAGTACCAGGTGTTGTGATATCAAATCGTGAAGATAGACTTAGTGTAACTTCTTGCCCAACTTTGGTCCATGTTGCAGAATCAATTCCAAGAGTATATTCTGCACCCCCTGATAATGATGGTATCCATGACCCATGTGTTATGCTTGGATTATAACTCGCTAATTTTGCAGAAACAAAGGCAGTAGTAGCAATTGTATCATCTGAAATGGCAATATCCTGCGTTGGTGCTCTTGGGTCACCAGTTAGGTGTGGTGAAGCGAGATTAGCCTTACGATCAAAAGTTTCATATAAGTCTGCCTGATTAACAATACTTCCAGTGATATATCCCCATTCAGCCGTTGCCGTGACGGGAACTACAGATAATGGACTTGCTTCAGTTCCATTGCCTGTAAGTGTATCATCATGGAATACTTCGACTAATCCATTTTCAGTCACAACGCCCCCTTTAATTTGGCTTGATCCGCTTGGATATCCCCTAACTAGAATCGTAGGTAAGTCCGGTGTAGATGCGACGTTAGATTCGGTTACGAAATCATTGTCTTTTTCCGGGTCCTGATCGTAAGGTAAACCGGTTGGAGTATCGTATATACGTTTATCAGCTTTTTCCAGACGTGATGTTCCCCTGCTTGCAACTGCATGTCGATCTTTTTCCGGCTCTGGATTGATTGTATTATATCCCATGTTGCGTACCTTTGGCAATGATTTGTTTACATGGGTTAGTACCCTAGCAATCGCCTATTTCATAGCTGACAGTTCCGCAATCATAGATTCTATGGAAGCCTAATTGCTTCATCATTTCTTTCTCGGTTAGATTCTTTTCTCGCAGTTCGGGGTGCTTTTCAAAAATAGCCTGCTTGCGAAACATGAATCTATAATAGCATCGCTTAACATCGATCCCGAACTTCTTGGCCTCTGCATTATTATCTGTCCAATACCAGTAGCCAGGCTTATTTTGTCTATATTCTCTAAATCTATTTTTCAAATACACATTTTCATTTGGATTGACCCATCTCAAATCAGCGTAAGTATATATCCTATCGAACTTTGTGAGTGAATATTTTAGCAATTTAGAGAATCCACCCGGCACCCTACATCTAATATCCGTAGCAAAACGCGATAGTTCAACTCCTTGGACTGTTTTGTAATTCTGGGTACGACTAGCTTGCGGAATATTGAATGCACATATAGCTACAAGCTGATCGTCATATCGTAGTCCAATTCGATAGGTTGACTTACATTTACCTTGTATATGGTTCTTATCTAGGAATCTATTTGCTTCACTACAACCAACGTCTTCAATTTTGCATTTTCTAGCGTGGATCAAAGTCTTGTCCAAAGACTGTCCAAAAATATGAGATAATTTGTCTAAAACTATATCTTTCTTGAACTTATATTCATCTTCTGTTATATTGATAACTCTTATTCCTTCTTTACCAAATAACAGCCTACGTTCATTCATATCATTGTCGTCAGCAAATTGATCGCTATGCCATCTAAGTCCATTATATTCAATTGCCAGCCTCTTTGACGGTATATATATGTCTATAGACTTTCTTCCTACTTTATATTGTTGGACAGCATCAGAAAAAGTGGCAATATAATCATATATCTCTTGTTCTGGATTGCTTATAATCCCAACACACCTTGGACATCTAGTTCTTTGATTCAGAATACTATCTGGACTCGTATTCCAAGTATGATCGCATATTTCACAACGGTGCTCTATACTACTCTTAGCGTTGACATATTCTCCAATAACCTGTATTTTGCTATCAAGTTCTTGAACTTTATATTGATATTGGGCCGTTGTCTTCTTGGTGTTTCCATAGCAATTTGGACATCCGTGGCCCTTTAGCGCATTCCCAGGATTAGCTTTCCATATATATTGGCAAATGTGGCACCTATGTTCTATTGGAGTTCTATTGTTAATATATTTCCCAATAATGGTGACATTTTTGTTAATCTTAGCAATGTCAGATACATATTCTTCATGCGTTCTATGTGCATTACCTGCACATTTTGGACATCCTCTCTTCTTATATAATATATTATTTGGCAATACATCCCATATATAATGACAGATTTTGCATTTGTGTTTGATTTTAGTTTTCAGATTGATGTATGTACCTACCACCTCGATATTTGGATTAACTTCTTCTAACTTGTCAGTATATTTGCTACCGCTGTCGCAGATACCTTTGTTTATGCGTGTATTTTCTACCTTTTCTACCTTTTCTACCTTTTCTACCTTTTCTACCTTTTCTACCTTTTCTACCTTTTCTACCTTTTCTACCTTTTCTACCTTTTCTATATATGTAGTCTGTACAATTTGTTTAGCTAACTCTCTAGCCTCTCGCTTAATTCTCTTAGCTGTTGCAATAGCATCGCGATTCCTTTGTTTAGATTCCTCTATCTTTATTAGCTTGTCCTTAAATAGATTGTCTAAATCTAAATTTTCAATATCGTCCGAAAATCCCCATACTAAGGGCTGTTTCGTGTCTGGGTGTTTTCCTGCATAGAACCTCTCACCACGGCAGCAAAGGCGAATATGCGTAGGATTACCCTTATAGTGCCGAGCAGCCTTTTCCAGCGAATCAAACTCTATCTTATCATTCAGACACATCACCTTTCGTGATTTTGTCTTTCCGGTACGTGGTGCCGCGAGTTTTCTAGCAGCTTCCGGTGTATAATCGCAGTTGCCAGCTTCTGACGCATCTATCAACCATTTTCTAACTCTATTTCCAGTCGTATTCAGGATTGTAGCAATCTCCCCAGTTGATTTAAGACCATCGTTCCAGAGATTAACTGCTTCTACCATCCTACTCGTTACAGTTGCAATCCTCTTGGCTTGTCCCGGAGATAGTTGAAACCACTGTCTCGACTTTGCTACTTCTGTTCTCTTATGGGCACAGGATCGGCACCTACTTCCTTTCAACAATTGGTATGGATATGCCTCCCATTGTTTCCCACAGAGTTTGCAAGATACTGCAACATGTACATTAGTTCCACAATATCTACCAATAACTTTGATGCTCGGACTTTTAACTGCCATATCGGCTACAAATTCATCGTGCGTCTTTTTAGCGTTACCATTACATACAGGGCATCCATGACCTGTATAGATACTATTAGGTGTGGTCACCCAAATATGTCCATGCTCACAGATAAATTCTGTTTTTGTGGATACATTCTTGTAATCCCCATGTAGCTTAACTTGTGGATTTCTGATAAGCAGCTCTTGCTCAAATTGTTCTCGTGATTTTGTCATAATTATTATTATAACTTGCCACGAATAAAAATCAATAATAAACCTAGATAATATCAAATATTTTGTCAAAAATAAAAGCACCACCCGAAATCGAGCAGTGCTTTTTAGCGCAAGTCTTTTATTTACAAGACCATCAAAATGCGCCGAGAAGGACGAATTTGTTCTCGAGCACAACTGGGGTAGACTCCATCCATCCGAATATACCACGCGTTTGACTACGTAGGGTATATGAGCTATCGTCGGCGTATGTCTCGATGCCGGGTTCTCTTACTGGCATCTTTGCAAATGCACCAGTATCACGACGGTCCATACCAATTACTAGTTCATTACGTCCTGGTGGAAGTGCTCCTCCAAAACCTCCTTCTGCCTGCGGTTTAAGGAATAGTTCTTGAAGTGGCTGTCCTACACCTAGATCATCATGCTGGTGGATCGTAATATCGAAAAGCCCTGCCAGTGGCGTACCTGAGCCTGAAGAGAAAATCTGCTCACGAACCTTTTCAGGAACAAGTGACAAATCCCATGACCGCATAGACGCGGCTGCCTCTGGTGATACGTACAGGTCGGTCATTACGAATCCGTTAGAACCCATGTTACCGCCACCATCACGTTTCATGAATACCTGCATGAGGCTAATGAGACGCGGGGTAATTTGGTTAGGTTGGGCAAATTCGTCATCAATAATGACATTCCGATAGTACATGGCTGCCATGAGAGTATTCCATCCATCGGAATTGATCTTTTTGACATAGCCATTACGATATACTTCCATACCCCGGCGGAGGACGTTCCACCGTGCAGTCTTGAGATAACGAATCCAGAAATCGATTGCATTACCAATACGGTACGTTCCGAACTGGACCGACCCAGCACTCGCGTATCGTTGTGGAAGGTTACCATGATCTGGAAGGGTATATGCCCAGTATTCACTACGGTCGGTATTCTGATAGAAGTCAAGTGAATAATCTACAATCTCATGCTGCCCAAGTCGTTCGACAAGGAAAATATCAGAAACTGTATCTTCATCAAGAATACCCGAACGAATAGGCTCCTGCATATCAAATACGATATTGGCCCATGCTTTATTACCTTCCTCGGAAGGGATTGCAGCAAGTTGGAGTCGCGCAACAGCCTCCTGGACCTCAGGACTTTCGCTATTCGCCATCTCCCAAGTGCTACGGGCGAGTGCTCGTTGGTCAACTTTAGTATATGCCATGATAGGTTTCTCCTTCTAAACTTTGTTAGTTGTTATATGTGGATTAGGTTGTACTATGTGTTAGCCTGTTAATCCACACACGGACATACCCATCAGGATCACCATTGGACTGGAATGTACCAACTCGTGGGCTTCCGGTAGCTGTTGTAAAATTGCCCAATTCATCATAATATGCAGGTTTACCAGCAATAGTAGTAAGGTCTTCACCAGCCTTAATACACCGCGTAACACACCAGCCATCACAATAGACAGCGGCTTTAATACCTGTAGGACGAAGCTCGAAGTCGCTCATGTCACAAGCCATACGAGTATTGTCATATGCAATGGTTTCTTGCATAACAATGCCTGCCGGAATGGTTCCAGCTAATCCATCAGTGCCAAACTGTGGCGTGACATTAGGTGCGCTAATCTCAGCATTTGGATCGTCCAAGTTACCTCCGGTGGGAAAACCGGAAATACATACGATACGTCCATCAACAACAGGTGTATAAGCAAAGAAGCTGATATCGCTGCTGTGAGGATCAAAGTTCATGTCTGGTTTGAGATTCCTCATTTGAAACTCCTTGGTTAAAAGTGTTAAGTATCGTTATCCTCACAGACGACGATTATTTGGTCCCGGTTTTTGCGGCTGGTTTAACAAGGCTGGCAAAAATCGAACCTGATTTTACAGCCTTATCTTCAATTATACCCGCCATTGGGATTTGATTCTTATCGGGGGAAAGACTCGCAAGAGCCTTCACGGCGTCAATGCTGCCCTTTTTCTTCATTTCTTCTAAAGCCGCTTTAGTAGAATTGCTTTCGATATAGGTTTTTGCAACCGTGGCATACTGCTCATCACTGACCGTACTCCAGGTCTTGGCAAATGCTTCAGCGTCTTTGGAATCGATTCCGGCTTTAACAAGCGTCGCAGTTCTCGAAGCAAGCGTTTGAGCGGCCTTCAGCGCATCAACCTCTTTCTGGAGTTCGGCACATTTGACCTTTTCCTCATCCTGCATCTTTTTAGCTGCTTCAAGCTGCTGCTCTAATTCAGCCTTTTCCTTGCAGACGCGTTTCATCTCCTCATCCTTTTTAGCAGATTCAGTTCGTTCTGCCTCAATGATGCGTTTGTAGTCCTTATTAGATAATTCGAACTCGTCGGCCTTTGTTTTCAAAGAAGCATAGATATCTTCTTTCTTATCCAACTTAGCTTTAAGTTCACGGTTCTCAGCTTCAAGACGTGTGGCTTCTACATCACGTGCATAAAGTTTCCCTAATTCAGTTGCACCAATTTCATTCGACATAGTTTGGTTCTCCTTGATTGTTATAGTGCCGATCTTCAATACACCGGCCTTTACCCTATTACTAGAATTTGCCGATGGTTTGACGACCGACGCAGCCGCCAACGGCTTAAAGGACTTGTTAAGTATTATGCTATCAGGATTTGCTGGATTCTTTACAAATCCTTTCCCTGTAAAAGTAATACCCTTCAAGTATCTTCCAATACGATATTTTTTAGTAGTACCATCATCATCTTCTACTTCCCATATCCCACTTCCGCCAAACCAGGTTAGTAGCGAAGATAACCATGCAGTTTCTCCATTCCTCGTAATAATCTTCATTTCCCCAGATGGATCATGGAATAATCCATAGTCAAAATCATCGAAACGGCATTCCATGCTAACGAACATCTGGTCAGCTTCTATAGCTACTATCGTTTCCTGTATAAGCCCTCGATATTCAGACTCCAATTCTTTATATACTACGCCTGCACATGCTAGGTGCATGGATTCCGGTAGCTCAGTTTCTGGAGTATTGTCAGGTATAATATTTCTCATACTATAATCCAGGCCCCATGCCCGGGTCATATGCCCGCATATAAGGTCCGGAGTATGTCCGAGATTGATAGGTTTATCTACCGGTGTATGCCTTGCCCTCCAAAGTTCTTCTACGCCAAATAAGTCCGTATTTCCATTCATACCGGAACTGACAAGGACTGTTTCCAAGAAAAATAGATCATTATATTCGGCTATACTTTTTCCACTATTAGCTTTGGCAAAAGCATGTTGCAAGTCCGAAATTCTGCTTGCATCGGTAAGGTGCCTAACCTTTGATGCCAACGTGACTTTTCTTGACATACTTGATATTTTCTTATCGATGCCAAGCCGAACTTCTTCTTCAAATATACGCATATTTAACCTAATTTCTTACCGTTGTGTATTTTCAGTAACACTATCGCCTACCCAAGGAATAGGTTGAGTTCAATTCTATCCATCTTTGACTCAAGAATCTTCATTGTAATATTCATCATGTCAAGTTTGCTGGCTACCTGTGCTAAAGCATCTTCTCTTTTACCTAGTAATATATTGAGTTCTTTAATGGAACTTGTGAATTCACTTGCCGCCGTGGCATATTCGCTTCTCGCATTACCAACTTCATACCAAAGGAAGCAAATAAATGAAAGTAGCAGCCCACATAGTATCATAGCTGATTTAACAAACATCCCCATGTACCATCTATTTAACTCCGTTGGAGTTAGGCTTGATGTCTGTTTTGCGGTCTCGGTAATTGAATCACCTACGCTCAATATATCTATCACAGATTTTCCGGCCATTGCTTACCTCTTTTAGTATTCTTGATTCTTGAGTCTATACTAGATAGTATCCCTGTTATTTTCTTTTCATTGTCCCCGGCTGTTTTTCTTTTCTTTTAGTAGTGTCTCTTGATTGCTGCGGCCTACCCGGTTGTTTAGGCGTTTTCGTATCTATAATCGGCTTTATAGGCGTACTTGGCGTAGTAGTATCCACTGGTAAATTATTTGAATTTAATTTGTTTATTTCTGTTCTTTTAAATATGTCCAAAGTAGTTGCATATTCTATTCGGTTAGGTCTAAGGATTTCAGCATCTTTGATTGTATCCACGCCAATTTCCTCCAAATTGTATAGACCTTGCTGTAGTCCTATTTTCTTAGCTTCTTTATCAAAATTACCATTCACATAAGGAGAGTACATTGGTGGTTTTCTACCTGATTTACGTAATTTATCTTCCTTCTTTATTCTCCAGTCTTCCATTGGAGATAGGAAGTTCATCTGTTCACGCATCGTTTCATCTGATATTAGATGGCGATCATACATTCCCTCGATCAGTTTCTTCATTGCGGCTTCATCGCCTAACTCCTGATTAGCAAACGTGATATAGAATGGAGATTTAAATCCGAAGGCTGCACAAACCTTTTTTGCCTCATCTCTCCAAAAGTTCGTTAGAATACGCCTTACATATTCCAGCTTTTTAACTAATACCTTCATGGACATATAGTTATTAGCTGCGTGCTGTTGGTATGCCGAATGTAGTATAGATAGCCTGGAGAACTACGGTAAACTTTTCTGGGCCGAGTAGATTTGCAAACGATCCGTTATCTGCTTCCAGCGATAGGTATGGCGGTACTACGACATAAGATTTAGAACCACCTCGCCCTGATTCCGCAATAATTCCTTCCAAATGCTGCTGGTATTGTTCATCTGGTATAAGATTCTGTTTTGCATCACCTACCTTCACGAATACAACGCGATCACAGCAGCTATCTGCAACATTATCATCCAGTAGCATAAACTTGTTATATCGACGTAAATCACTTAGTGCTGCATAAATAAGTGGAAATGCGAATTTAGTATCGTCGTCTTTTTTATAGGAAAGCATCGAGAATCGGTCATTATCAAGCAATATAGCCTGTCTTCCCTCAATTGCCTGGCGTATATCATCCGGGAGCATTTCGATGTATTTACGTGGGTCCGCACCTGACCAGTTACTACCTCTAAACGCATCAAATCCATCTCCGGGCATTTTCAGGTAATAAACTCTTTTTCCAAGAAAAGATGCGATTTCTGGCGGAGGCGTATCAATCTGCCTTGGATTTATCGTTACATACTGTGCCGGAATTGACCTTGGTTCATAGAACTCTTTAGGTATCTGTGTCTCTATTTTGTATTTTGCAAGTGTCTTTTTCCACTCAGACTCATTATATACTGTCTTAGTTGCATGTAGCTTCCTTACACCAACGTTTCCGAGACGATAAAGCATATTTGCAATACGCTCGGATATAAAATAGATACCCTTTGATCCACCGCCATCAGTTATCTGGTTAGCCCAGTTTCTCAGTACAGTCTGCTGTGCGGCTACCGGAGATGAAATTTGAATACCGGCCACACAGAAATCTGCCATTAAGTCTATGATATTACGAACAATACCGCTAGCTCTATACCAATCATTACATATGCGGAAGATAGAATCCCAATCGTCTGGAGTCCCCTCAGCAGGCCGCTGCACTTCATAGTCAGCCACTGTCATGGGTCTTTTCATCCTACCCGAATTTCTTCCAGATAAATATCTCATTGCAGCAGCACGCCTTGCGCCGACACTATCCTCCTGTTCATCCGGTAGTTGTATGGACGAACTTGTATATTCACTGTTTAACTGTTCCGGATTGATTTGATGAAAAATAGGTTCGCCATTATAAGGCTTTCCAGAACCGTTAGTTATGTCACTCATGCCAACCTATCTGCTTTAATGTATTTGCATGTACTATTTTAATAAAGAGCGGTGCCCATATTCCCTCATGGCCTGTAATCATACGATGGTGTGTTTCACATAAACATATACCATTCATTACATTATATCTGGACCAAATTTGATCCGACCACTTGATAATATGGTGGCATTGTATAGAAAAATGGTGCTTTTTGCATCCTGGCATCTGGCACCGATTTTTATCACGCTCTTTAACCTGCCTCGCCCATTCTCTATATTCGGGCGAGTCAAAGTCTTCACGATTTCTCTTAAATTTCTTTGTGCTCTTTTTTCTACTAAATTTCTTTATCCTGCTCATAAAAGGTAATAGACTTTTTCGATCTAGTCCTTTGCAAACACGTTTCTTAGGGCAACATGTCTATCTATAATAGGTTCCTCTATATGTGATTTATGTATTCCAGAAGATACTATTCCCGACATACTTTTATTTACATTCGGGACTATGGTTTTACTAGCTGAATTACCATCAAAAACTAGTACTGTTCTTGATTCCATCGGTTCTCCACTATATACATCACCTGGTACTGGAGGAGCGCTTTCTAGTTCCATTTCCTCTTTCTTCTTCGCCCATCGCTCCTTTTGTGCTGCTGCGATACGTAATTTATGCTCCTTGGTCATCTTGCGAGGCTTCTTTGCTTTCTTCATCGGAATCTCCTTGGTTATTAGTTGTTTCTTCAGTTATAGTTACGTCGATTTGTTTCGGAACATACAGACTTTCTGCAAGTTCTGACAATGTTGTATCGTATTTATCCTCGGGCGTCAAAATCATAGGATGCGTTTCTCCATCAGCAAATACATACGGCTCATGTAGTATTGCCTTCATCCTTTCTACAGCGAGAAAAGAGATATAAGCCATAGCGCCCATTTGTTTCTTTAGTAATGGGTTCTCCCTGATATCCAGCAACATCTTTGCCCATGTTTTATCTGATATATCGAACTTATCAATTCGCTTATCCCTAGTAGCTTTAAGGTCTTCGAGTAATTTGCGGTGTGTCGCAAGCATGTCCTTGCGATCCTTCATAAATGCCCCGAACGACTGCCTGGCAGCAGTTTGCATCTGCATATTCATCTGGATTTCCGCCTGCTTGATTTGCAATTGTGCTTTTAGAAAATCCTGCATATCATCATCGGCATCCTTGAAATCCCCTTTTAACCCATCTATCTCATCTTTCAGTTCTTCTATTTTCTGGGAGTAAACCACTGCTGACTTCTGGGCCTCCATCTCGGCAATATCCAACCTGTCAGCCTGGATCGATAACGCTATAGCCTGTTTTAGCTGTATTTCTTCTGTCGGTTGCAGGTTCTGGTCCATTTGAATGACCTGAGAACACCATTCTTCCTCGAACCTTTTGATCTCAAGATCGGTATATGCCTGCTTGGTCATCTCCCACCAAGGCATATTATGAAGTCGATTGCGGATCATTCTTTTAACCCGCAAGTCTCTCGTATCCTCATCGGTTAGCAATCCATGCTGTGACATATAATGCCTTACAGCATGTTGCTTTTTACCTATGGCCTTGGCTATTTCATCAACCCTGATACTCCCGGCTGAATTATCGATGAACTTTTTATCCTCATCGGTCAAAGTCCCTACAGTACGTTCCTTCTCTGCTACTCTTTTCCCTTTTTTAAGCCGCCTTTCTTTTGCAGCATCAACTTTGCTATTTTCAATCTTATCATCCGCAAATTCAAATGGTAATGCTTCATCGTCTATTGGCGGTACTATTGCAACATTATCTGCGTGTGTCTTCCTTGGCTTCCTACCGATAATAGCTGCCACCGCATTCTCATCAAATGGAATATCCACACCCGGCACTGGAGATTTCCTTGCCGGTTTATTCAATAAGGAATTAAGATCGATATTAGACATCTCCTAGTTTGCCTGCCTTTCCTTTTCTTCCACCCTTTTTTGCTCTTGCATGTTCTTTAGTTTCATTTTTCTCTTTGTCCAACGAAACTTTCTCCTCCTTTCCCTCCACGATATCCTTTGAAGTGTTTGCTTGAATTTCTTATGTTCTTCTTCGTCGTGTACTTTCGATCCTATGATCTTGTGGCATCTTCGCCTCATCCATTCTATCGATTTCTTATTCGATATCTTTTCCCCTGCTACCAACTTCTCAAGTATCTTTCTTTCCTTTTCCGGGAGATTTTCATGTAATATCTTATATATATCACTCGCGATTACTTCCCTTTCAGCATTGGCAGCCTCATCTCTCCTTTCTGTAATATCATCATCCATTTGTACGCTTAATGCGTGCTTTGCCTCATTTCTCTTAATCGATTTGATAATAACGTGACAGGTATATTCCTTATCTTTATCGGCTAAATAAATCTTTCTCGGACATCTATCCCTTTCCTTACACTGCTTGCACGCTTTTTGGTCAGCTATGTCATTACGCCACTGTTTATCCCTACGCAATTTGAATATCTTATTTTTAAAGATCGTATCCAAATATCCGTATAATGAGGTAAGGTAATTATACTTTGCCTTTTTAATACCGGTTTTAGGATCAGTCTTTGGTAATAGCACGTCATAAGCCCATCCCCAGCATAGTTGATATAAATCATCACTATCGTAGCATGAGAACTGATAAGTATGGTTCTGCTTTACCATCTCCGCGGCTTTGTGGATTACATCAAATATCTTATGTGTATCCACGGGATTACTTAACCATTCATTTATTTCATTTTCTGTAAAAGCGTCATTTACAATTTTTCGAACTGTATAATATGTCGTTGCTTCTCTAGCCATTGCGATCCTTCCCCTTTGTTTTGACTATCTCTTCTCTTGCTTCTTATTCAACGACCTCCGGGACAAGTCCGGAGGATTGTAACTAGCGATTGCTCGCCGCTACGATAGGCCGGTTGAAAGCGGCCCTTTGGCTAAAACCAAAAACAAAAATGAGCTACATCCGCTAGGACAAGCATGGCGGTTTTCGCTCGAACTTAATAATAACCGTCTTTTTCGTATTCTTGTCAATTACCTCCTGTGGATTTTTAGGTTTTTCTATTTTCGTTTCCTCGGCAACTGTCTTATAGCTGCCCGTAAATACAGTAGTTAGCTTGGTTTGTACTTGTTTTACCATGATAGTAATTTTCTGTAAAATTTTTAAAAAATGGATGTGACTATTGTTATTACATTATCTTCGGTTCAAATGTAGCCTTTGTCAAGTTTATTTTGTGCAAATATCCGGTATTTTTAACAATTCCCTCTATTTTCCAGGAAAATGGATGTGACTCCTCATAAAAAATAGCTATTTCTATTTGAAATTTCTTTCCATTACCCAATATAGCATATACATCCTGTTCTTCTATTGCCTTATTTATTTTCTTACTCAGCCTCTTCAACCTTAAATTCTTCGGCTTAACGCCCGGGAAAATCCCGACCATGTTAGTCCTCCGTGTTATGCAGTTTCTGGTTTATCCTTATAAATCCACCCGAATGCCTATTCAACGCAATAGCCGTTTGGTTGGTCGGCTTCCACATCCTCATGTGTCCACGTCTCCTATCTTTCCTTTGTAATTCTTCCGGTAACATATCAACTGGGTCGACCATTCCTAGATACCTCTGGTATAACAGTAACGATAATAATAAAGCTGTAGCCCTATCCTTATGCTTGAAGACCATCTTACCATCCGCATTCTTTTTCCCAAGTGTCGTAAATGTCTCGGTCCTACCAGCGGCTGATCTCGTTACGATAATACTCGTAAGCTCCTCCACCATCCTATAGATTTCCTGATAGGTATCCTCAAGCGTATCGAATAATACCAACTCATTATCACAGTGTTCCATGAATCGCTCTCGCTTCGTAGCATCGGCATCCATGGCCCGTTCGAGTTCCACGTTATCCCAATACGGGAACTTCACCTTTCCCCTGCCTATCAACGATCTCCCACCATAGTAAAACTCGTTACGTATATCCTGTCCGGTAAAGTTCACCATCCAGAGTGCATGATCTCCATCCTGTAAAAGATCACTGGGCTTGGGGTTATCCGGGTCCCTGAACTCATAGAGACTCTGTTCATTCATCATCAACTTACTCGTATCATGGAACGCTTCCATGATAGCAATACCTCCGCCACCTTTATCTATAGCGAAGTACGCACCCATCGGGTGGCTCCTCATCGGCGGATAACATTGCATCAACTCCCTTGCCTTTCTTACACAGAAACCATAGTAATCAGTCAGCTTTGTAAGGTTAAGCTCTTTCCGCTTCTCAAACGATGCCCTATCCGTCGTCCATATATTCTTTATCTTGCAATGGTTTGGATATACCGCTAATACAGCTATGGCAAGCCTATCATTTTCACTTGCTACATCCATCCCGAACAAATGGCCAAGGCATTCATTTTCACCGACATTATCCCCTATCGTAGCCAAAGGATATTTAATCGTATTCTCGTGTATGATCGAAGCCTTGAAAAATCCTATACTATCCTTGGTAAATACGGTTTCATATTCATTCAGGTATCTCTCATCATCCATCGTAGCCTTGGAACGTGATAAAGCCTTATCATCCATGAATCCTTCAATCGTATTTTTAATCACACTATAAGGTATCCTACATATACTGTAATCCTTATAGTCGAATCCCTCCGGTATATCCTCATTTGGCATACTCTGTTTCAGTTGTGTCAAATTCCCTTTGGACTCTATGAACTTTCTATATCGATCATAATATTTATAGAGAGGTTGGAACTGATATCCAGCCGTTCCACTGATAATAATCTGGTTCCTCGTTACCTTGTATGATTCGGATGCCTCCCTTAATGCATCGATATCGCCCGTTCTCGTGAGGTATCTCAACTTGGCGAAGTGCTCCACATTGGCAATAGGATCACTTGATACCGCGGTGAACCCCGTGATAACCGTCTCAAATATATCCTCAGGAATGCTATTTGATTCATCCGAGTTATGATTCCTAACACCTTCCGCGTAAAAACTACTTGTACGATCAAGGGCGTAATCATATTACATCGACTACCCTGATAAAATCAGTTTGATTTTTATCATATAGCTCGACCTGCCACTCTTGATTGCTTGTCTTTTTCAGCTTAGTGGTATTCCCAAGTTTATGAGACAGTACCTGTATATCCCTACATAGCCTTTCCGACTTATGCTTAAATTTCTTACATAAATCCAACTTTGGAAGATACGCTTCGACAACACTCCTTGGTGATTTCAGTATAGACCAAGGTACACGTCTTTCTTTATATTTTATCTGCTCAAAACCAAAGTCTTTTATAATCCTGTTAAGATTCGCATCACACTTCATCAACGAGTATGCCCTCTCGGCTATCCTCCCTTTATATACGATCCCTGCTGGAAACTCTGTAAACCCATATTCATCTACCAGCTTCTTACGTTCTTCCTCATTGGCATCGCGTATATATATGGAGCTATAAATAAAACGGCCCTTAGATACCATTATACCCAAGAGCCATGCCAACTTCTCATCTAGGATTACACCATTACTCTCCACATAATCATCAGGGAATTTATAATAATTCCTTGACTCGATATAATCCCCCTTTTTCAAAAGCCTCCCGTATTCCCATCCATCCCTAGTCATCAGCCTATGCCATTCCGAACATCTAATGACAAAACCATTCTCCATTTTAATTTCATACACGTCAACGGGCTTTGTCTTAATAAACTCCCTTGGTTCCTCCAACGGTAAATCGCTGTTACCTGTAATTAAGTGTCCTTCGAATCGTTCAAAATCCTTAATACGTATAAGGCCCTTATCCGTCTCTACCAGGGAATCCCCATCTATACATGCTACCGCATTAGCACGCAAACCCCTGATCTTGGTACCATCACCAATTGGTATGGCCGTAATGGTGTTCCCGTTTATCCGCATCGTAAAACGGTCTTGCTCCCTATACGGCCCGTCACCCCCCCTGGATGTATTGCATATTGATCTTAGAACACTCGACTGCTTCCATATTTTTTCAATATACTCGAATACGATTTTAGACTGCCTAAATCCCGATCCCACGATAACTGCTTTGAAGCCGGGACCCCCGTGGGACTCCGGGGCAGTCAACGCGGCTTTTAACAAGAATATGAGTGCAATCCCCCATGACTTGGCAAAACCACGTGAACCGATCAAAAGCGAGAATGGCCTGCTATAAATTTCCTGATATACCGCAGCCTGTAATGGAGTTAATGTATAACCCGTTAGAATACGGGTTGCCATCCATATAAACGCTGGATCGGATATCATCCTAAGGATATCCATGCCTGGCTGGTCAGCTTCCATCGGTCTCGTATAAAACTCATCGAATACATCAATAGGTTTTATATTCGATATATCACCAAGGTCAAATAGGAAATGATCTCTAGGATAGATAAGCTGTTTTGGGTTAGGCCGTTCTCCAAAATACCAGTCGTTCTTCTTTAACTTGTTATTATCAGTTATCTTACTCATGTTCGGAATCATACTAAACTTTGCGGAAGATGTCAATAGGAATTTAAGCAAAATCTAAAAATTTTAGATAAGCATAAAATATGCACCAATTTTAACTTTTAACTTTTAACTTTTAACTTTTAATTATAGCTGAGTTAAAATTTAACTTTATAACTTAAAACTATGTTAAAATTATAATTTTAATTCGGAATTATAACTGTCTTATAACTTAAAATTAGTTGATATGTTAATTTTAACTTATAATTTATAAGAAGTCTTATTTTTAATTTTATACG